>WNGL01008971.1_pt1 | contig 11627 bp, 9 predicted proteins | sample 5400591 | NCBI WGS metagenome assembly WNGL01 (sample SAMN13153377, study PRJNA577476) | soil metagenome | isolation source: 80 cm soil or saprolite under Garry oak tree replicate 1 | place: USA:California | collected 2016-06-15
CAGCTTTTCTTTTACCTCGGAATACGGTCGGGAGAAGTCTGAAATTTTATCAAGGAAAGACAACGCTTCAGCTTTCTTGTGCCGCTTCAGGCTGACCCGCGCGAGCTGCAAGTAGGCGAAGGTCCGGTTTCGGTTCGTGGAGAGCTCGAGATAATGCTGCCAGGCGACTTGCGCCTCTTCCCAATCGGGGTTCGGCATTCCATAAAATGTTTCCGCGTAAGCGCGAGCGTATTCCAGGTCGGTCGGAGCGAGCCGGCTGGCTTCGCGAAATTGAAACAGGGCGCGTTGCAACAATTCCGCAGAATCGATCTTCCAAGCCGCCGTCAGATCATCGCGGAGGACGAATTCGACGTTCCCGAGGTCGAAATGATAATCGGGATTGTCACTTTCGGAGCGAACCGCCAAAAGAAACTGTTCCGCCGCTTCGCGGACGCGGCCCATCTTGAGGTACGCGCCGCCCAACGAGTTGGCCGCTTCCCCATTCTCCGGCTCGAGCCGTTGCGCTGTCCGCCAATGTTCGACGGCTGCTTCTGCCTTCCCGTTTTTCCAGAGAAATGTGGCAAGGGCGTTTTGCGCTGGGACAGACTGCGGATTGTCCCGGACGAGTTGGTAGTAGATTTGCTCCACACGCAGACGCTCTTTTGCCGTTACGTTGGGATTCGCGAGCGCCTCCGATGCCTCATGGGCCGCTTTGATTTCTATCCACGTTTTTGCTGACGCACCGATGGATTGCGCACGCGCGAGCACAGGCGTAAAGAGCAGAATGAAGAGCGTGGCGGCAGCCCTCTTGCATTTACTCCAGTTGCTCCGGGCGCGGTTGCTGATTATCAGAGCTGTCGCTCTTCCTGGAGAGATCACCTTCACATGCAAAAAATAGGATTCGCTGAAGCCCTCGACTCAATTATCGCCACCGACAAGCGTTATTCACGGGAGGCTTACGTCTTTCTTCGGGACGCGCTTGATTATACCACAAAACAGCAAAAGAAAACCAATCAAGCGCATGGCCATCACACCCGTCAACGCGAGTTCGCCCCGCGTTCCGATTAATTGTTCCCCCTAGAAGGGGATTTTTAAGGGGACGCGATAAGTCCCCTTATTTCTCGAAGACGAGCCATGGCCGAATTCAGAGAACGACTTTCGGTAAGAGCCAATTCAGTCGAGCGGGCTGCGTACGCCGATGTCCGCGTGTTGAGGTCGAGGATGATGTTTAACGTGCTGCGCGCTTAGGGCTTGGTTTAGCGCAGATGTGGCCACTTAGTTAGGTCTAGTCTGGCGCGTGCAAGAAAAGCAATCCAAGTCTCGTGGCATTAGAATGCGCTTATCGCGCCGATTTGGGGGCTTTGTAAAAATCATTGACCCCCCGGCGATTTGGGATGCGCTGTGAACAAGTTCGTTTGCATCGCACTCGATTTCTCGACGCTGCTCACTCCACTATTGTTGACGACATTGCCGTTATCATCCACGTCGACCCATTGACCGCCGCCGATAAGAGTTCCGGTCGCGGGGGCAATCCAAACCTTATGTGTCTTGAGGAACTTTGTCTTTGGGGTCAGCTCAAAGTTGAGCTGAGTGGGTTTGCCAGACTGCGTGTAGGCATTGAGGATCGATGCCTTGACCGCTCCATTGACAACGAGAGTGACTTTATAAATGCCAACCGCAAGGCCATCGAAGGTGTAATGGCCGGTGGCATCGGTCTTAACAATCCTGGAAAAATTACGTCCGTTTGTGGCTTCAATCCGGACATCGGCGCCTTTGACGGGCTGCCCGGCGGGATCCTTCACAACCCCTTCAAGAGCCGACGTCCCGGCCCAGGCACTGAACGCTACAAGGAATAAGCCAACGAAGCTAATACTATATGATTTGAGCAACATATCGGCATCTAACGGGTTTTTGGCTGACAAGTCGAGGAGTTTGAAACGGGTTCCATTACCATTCAAGCCGGGACCAACGTCAAATTCATCTTGCGCGACGGCGACAACGTGCGCTTTCATTACCTCGATGCCGCTTACGAAATCCAAGTCGATGCAACCGATCTCGATAAGCGTGTCCGCGCCTGTCCTGTTAAACGCAGGAGACGAAACTACTAAGTGCTGGAGAGCAGACGTTTAGTCCGTCAGAGTCCGCATCTGTCACACAAAGTCCTCATGACTAGGAACTTGCGCGATGCAGGGTTCGAACCTGCGACTTCTTGCGTGTGAAGCAAGCGCTCTACCACTGAGCTAATCGCGCGGAAACTTTAGCCACAGATTAACACAAATTTTCACAGATTCAGGAGGGGATCGGCGAGCGGCGCGCTTGCCCGATGGGTCGGGCCATTCTATGTAAAGTCATGTCCGAACACAAAATTACTCTCACTTGGAAACGCGGCGATTTGCCGTTCGACTATCAGAAATATTCGCGCGATCACACCTGGAAATTCGATGGCGGCCACGAAATGCAGGCCTCGGCCGCGCCCGCCTATCTCGGCAATCCGAAATATGTCGATCCGGAGGAAGCGTTTGTCGCTTCGCTTTCGAGCTGTCACATGCTCACGTTCCTGGCCGTGGCCTGCAAAAAGAAATTCGTCCTCGACGAATATGTCGATGAAGCGGTTGGATACATGGAAAAAAATCCCGAGGGCAAGTTGGCCATTACGCGCGTTGTTCTCCGGCAAAAAACGAAATTCTCCGGCGATAAGCAGCCGAGCAAGGAAGAGCTCGACGAGATGAATCACACCGCGCACGAGCAGTGCTTCATCGCCAGCTCGGTGAAAACCGAGGTCACGATCGAAACGCAAACATAAATCTGGAAGCCAAGAAGCCAGGATAGTTCCCTTTTTTCCTGCTTTCCTGATTTATTGTCTTCGTATTTCCTTCGTGGTTTCCTGGTTTCCAGATTCAATCTACGTAATCTGCGGTTAACTCTGTTTCGATGAGCGCGTCATCCGACTCTCAGCGCATGGAAAAGATCGTTAGCTTGTGCAAGCGGCGCGGTTTTATCTTCCAATCGAGCGAGATCTACGGCGGCCTGAATGGCTGCTGGGATTACGGTCCGCTCGGCGTGGAGCTGAAGCGCAACCTGAAAAATTATTGGTGGCGCGTGATGGTGCACGAGCGCGACGATGTCGTGGGCATGGACGGCTCGATCTTGATGAACCGCGCCGTCTGGAAAGCGAGCGGCCACGAAGACACATTCAGCGACCCGATGGTGGAATGCGATATTTGCAAACGTCGCTATCGGAATGATCAGATTCCCTCGCGTACTCCTTTCCGGACACAGGTGCACATTATTTTTTCTGATAGGGAAGGACACCCACACGGCGACTGCCTCTCGATCGGTGGCGAATCCCCAAAGGACGTCCGCCAAAAAGCGAAAATTCAATCGGAATATCTGAAGTTGGGCTCGAAACTTATGGATATTGAACTGGATCCGGGGATTACAAACGACCTAGTACGGTCTTGCCCGCACTGCGGCGGAGAGATCTCAGAGCCGCGCGCTTTCAACTTGATGTTCAAAACTTACGTCGGCGCGACCGAAGACGAATCGTCGATTACTTACCTCCGTCCGGAAACGGCGCAGGCAATTTTCGTGGAATTCAAAAATATCCTTGAAGTTTCGCGCAAGAAGTTGCCATTCGGAATCGCCCAGATCGGCAAGGCGTTTCGCAACGAAATTAATCCACGGAACTTTACCTTTCGCTCACGCGAGTTCGAGCAGATGGAGCTGGAATATTTTTGCCGGGCGGAGGAGGGGATGAAGTGGTTGGATTACTGGCTGGAAGAGCGGCTCAAGTTCTACGAGAACGTCGGCATTCCGCGCGCAAAGTTGCATGCGCGAAACATTCCCGATGAAGAGCGCGCCTTTTATTCAAAAGGCACTTACGACATCGAATACGACTTTCCGTTTGGCCGGCAGGAGCTCGAAGGCGTCGCCTATCGCACGGATTACGATTTATCGCAGCACCAAAAGGCGAGCGGGAAATCGCTGGAGTATTTTGATGAAGAGACAAAGCAAAAATTTATTCCGCACGTAGTCGAGCCAAGCGCCGGTGTGGATCGCACTCTCCTTGCCCTGATTTGCGAAGCGTACGCGGAAGATGAAGCGCCGGACGAAAAAGGAAAAATGGAGACGCGCACCGTCCTGCGTTTTCATCCGCGTATGGCACCAATCAAATGCGCGGTGTTTCCGCTTTTGAAAAACAAGGAACAGCTGGTGGCGAAAGCAAAAGAGATTGTCGATCTTTTGCGGCCGCACATGAATGTCTTCTACGATGAAAGCGGCGCCATCGGACGGCGTTATCGTCGCCAGGACGAAATTGGAACGCCGTTCGGCGTGACGATCGATTTCGAAACACTCGGCGAGAAAGATCGGCAACTCCAAGACACAGTCACATTGCGCGACCGGGATTCCATGAAGCAAGAACGCGTTAAGATTTCCGATTTGGTGCAGCTGTTGTCCCGGCGAATTACGTAATTGAAATGGCACTTGTCCCGAGATCGCCATGAAAATCGCCGACCAGCAGCCTTCGCGTAGAGCTTTTTTACGAAGCGGCATTATCGTGGGGACGTCAGCCGTTACCGGTCTGTCCTTTGCAGCCGCTGCCGAGCCCGAGAAAAAGGAGGAGGAAGTCGCGCCGCCCGAAGACTTGATGCGCGAGCATGGAGTGTTGAAGCGCGTGCTGTTGGTCTATGGCGAAGTGCTTCGCCGGATGGATGCGAAGCAGGATTTTCCGCCGGAAGCTTTGGCGGATGCGGCCGGAATTATTCGCAGTTTCATCGAAGATTATCACGAAAAGCTGGAAGAGGATTTTCTGTTTCCACGTTTCGAAAAAGCGCACCAATTGGTCGATTTGGTGAGCGTGCTGCGCGACCAGCACCAGGCTGGCCGGCGGGTCACAGATATAACCATGCATCTGGCCAATTCAGGCGCGCTCAAAAACGATTCGGAACGTGCGCAGCTTGCCGGCTCGATGCGCCAATTCATTCGCATGTACAATCCGCACGAGGCCCGCGAGGACACCGTGCTTTTTCCGGCTTTCCACAAAATCGTGACGCCGCACGAATTCGACGCGCTCGGCGAGGATTTCGAGAAAAAAGAGAACGAACTGTTCGGTGAGGACGGTTTTGAAAAGATGGTGGACAAGGTGGCTGGGATAGAAAAGCGACTCGGCATCTATGATCTGAGCCAGTTTACGCCTGCTTAAGAATGCTCGGTTCGCTAACACTGTAGCGTTCCGATTCGCTCTCATCACAGGTGTCGTTAATCTGTTCTCGGATATGGATCTCGAGCGATTCCGTGAATATTGCCTCGCACAGCGTGGTGCGACTGAAGGCACGCCGTTCGGCGAAGACGTGCTCGTCTTTAAAGTGAGCGGTAAAATGTTTGCGCTAGCCGCGCTCGATGAAGTTCCGGCCAGAGTGAATTTGAAATGCGATCCGGATTTAGCGCTGGAACTGCGCGATCGATACGAGCAGGTCCGTCCTGGCTATCACATGAACAAGAAACATTGGAATACGGTGGAAATAGACAGCGGCATTCCGGAGGCAGAGCTGCGTACGATGATCGACCACTCTTATGAGCTGGTGGTGAAAAGTCTGCCGAAAGCGAAGCAAAAGTTGTAGCGGCGGTCTATGACCACCGACCCATTTCGATTTCGGCGCTCGCAGAGCGCCGCTACAGTGCCGGCGCGCCGTGCATAACTTCGCGCAATTGCACCTCGCCAATCTCTAACTGCAGTGCCTCGCGCGCGACCCGCAGGAAGTTGTCGGGCGCATCTGTGAGGGCTACTTCGAGGCCGCCGGAACTCTCCGCCGGCGCGCGCAGTGATTGTCGATTCAAAAGATCCTGGACGGCTGCCGCGCAGTTCCAAGCAGAATCGACCAGTTTCACATTGCTCTTAAGAAAACGAGCGATCGCATCAGCCAGCAACGGATAATGCGTGCAGCCGAGCACGAGTGTATCGATTTTCTCGCGGACCATTGGCTCGAGGTAACGCGTGATCACACGATCCGATAGCTCGTCATTGAGCCAGCCCTCTTCAATCAAGGGCACGAGCAGCGGACAGGCCCGCGCGGAGATGTCGATCTTCGAATCAAGTGAGTGAATAGCGCGCTCGTAGGCGCCGCTCTTAATCGTCGCGCGCGTGCCGATTACGCCGATGCGGCGATTGCGCGTCGCGGCGATGGCGGCTTTCGCGCCGGGTAAAATCACCCCGATCACCGGGACGGAAAGAGTTTTCTCTAAATTCGGCAACGCCACCGCGGAAGCCGAATTGCACGCGATTACAATCGCTTTCACGTCTTCGCCGAGCAGCATCTGCGTCATCTCAACGCTGTAACGTTGAACCGTGGTCGCGCTTTTTCCGCCGTAAGGAACGCGGGCGGTATCGCCGAGATAAAAAATTTTTTCGTTCGGCAGCAAATCGCGCACCGCCTTCACGACGGTGAGCCCGCCGATGCCGGAATCAAAAACGCCGATGGAGCGCAGATCGCTCATGCAGCCGGAAGGTGATGGCGGTGGCCTGCCGCCGCAAGTGTTCACCTTTTCATTTTGCAAACCCGCTCGGCCTTCGGATGATTCATCGCGATGGCTGAGCTTTCGAAAACCTACGATCCGAAATCGGTCGAACCAAAATGGTACGTACGTTGGATCGACAATCACGATTTCGAAGCTGACGCGCGGTCATCGAAGCCGGCGTTCTCGATAGTCATTCCGCCGCCGAACATCACCGGCACGCTCACTCTTGGGCATGTTCTTAACAATACGATCCAGGACATCTTGGCGCGTCGCGCGCGTATGCTTGGTTGCGAAGTACTCTGGCTGCCGGGGACCGACCACGCTGGCATCGGGACCCAAACCGCCGTCGAGAAACATCTCCGCCGCACTGAGAAAAAAACGCGCCATGATCTCGGTCGAGAGGAATTTCTGCGCCGCGTCTTGGAATGGCAGGATAAACACGGCGGCATCATCATCGAACAACTCAAACGCCTCGGGTGCTCGTGCGATTGGTCGCGCCAGCGCTACACACTCGATGATGATTATGTCCGCGCCGTCCAAAAAGTTTTCGTCGATCTTTATGAAAAGAAACTGATCTATCGGGGCGTCCGAATGATCAACTGGGACCCGGCCGCGCAAACGGCGCTTTCTGATGAAGAGGTTATCTCCAAACCGCAAAAAGGAAATTTATATTATGCTCGCTACGAAATTGTCGAAGAGCCGGGACGGTTTTTGGAAGTGGCCACCACCCGGCCGGAAACGATTATGGCCGACACCGGTGTCGCGGTTCATCCAAACGACAAACGATATGTCAATCTTATCGGCAAACGTGCCTGGCGTCCGCTCGCGCGTGAGAAACTTCCCATCATCGCTGACGAAACCATCGATCCGGAGTTCGGCACCGGCGTCCTAAAAGTCACTCCCGCGCACGACAAATTAGATTTCGAAATCGGCCAGCGCCATAACTTGCCGATTGTCGATGTTCTGTACGCGGATGGAACAATCAATTGTCCGACGGTCCCCGAACTGCACGGTCTCGATCGATTCGAAGCGCGCCATAAAGCAGCGGAGATCCTGAAAGAGAGAAAACTGCTTTCGAAAACGGAACCGTACGAAAACAATATCGGTTTTAGTGAGCGCAGCGAAGTGCCGATTGAACCACGCCTCAGCGAACAGTGGTTTTTGCGTTATCCGAAAACGAAGGAAGCGCTCAGCGTCGTGCGCGATCATCTCATTCGTTTCTTTCCCGCGCATTGGGAGAAAGTTTACGCGCAATGGCTGGAAAACATTCAGGACTGGTGCATCAGCCGCCAGGTCTGGTGGGGCCATCGGATACCGGCGTGGTATCGAAGTCAGAAGTCAGAAGTCAGAAGCCAGAAGTCAGAAGAAATCTATGTTGGGCTTGAGCCTCCGAAGGACGAAGAGAACTGGACGCAGGATCCGGACACACTCGACACTTGGTTCTCGTCCTGGTTGTGGGCGTATGAAACGATGGACGAGGAAACGCGAAGGAAATTCTATCCAACTTCGGTGCTTGTGACCGCGCCGGACATTATTTTCTTTTGGGTGGCGCGGATGATCATCGCCGGACTCGAGTTCAAGCCCGGCAAATCGAAGCGCATCGAAGACAACATTCCATTCCGCGACGTTTTCTTTACCGGACTGATTCGCGACAAGCAGGGGCGCAAAATGTCGAAGTCGCTCGGCAACTCGCCCGATCCGCTCGAGTTGATCGACAAGTATGGCGCAGACGGATTGCGTTTCGGCCTCATGCGCATCGCGCCAAGCGGGCAGGACATTCGCTTCGACGAAAAGCAAATTGAAGAGGGCCGCAACTTCGCGACGAAACTTTGGAACGCAGCGCGCTTTCGGCAGATGCACGGCCCGAGCGATGCCGTGCCGAAGATCAACAATGCGTCGCTATCGATCTACGTGGTAGAAGTTCTCGCTCGATTGAATGAGACAATCGACGCGGTCGAGGCGGCGTACGGCGAATATCAATTCAATGCGGTCGCACAGCACCTTTACGACTTCTTCTGGAGCGATTACTGCGACTGGTTCGTCGAGGCAGCGAAGACTGAAATCTTTGCCGACAATGAATCGCGCAAGAAATCCGCACTAGCGGTGATGGATTTCGTGCTCTCGGCGGTCTTGCGATCGCTGCACCCGTTCATGCCGCACATCACCGAGGAGCTGTGGTCGCTGCTCGGTTTCGGAGAAAAATCGATCCAGTTTGAACCGACGCCGAAAAAATTCGGACTGGACGATGTCGATCTCGCCGGGAAGCGAAAACTTGTGGCCGCGATCTACGAAACTGTTCAGGCGGGTCGAAATCTTCGCGCGGAAGCGAAAATTTCATCAAGCACAAAGGCGCGTTTCATTTTACGAGCTGACGAAAAAGAAGTATCAGATCACCTACCGGCGATTTCGCGTTTGCTGAACGCTGAGGAAGTCATTCTCGATCCGAAACATAAATCGGAGCCTGGCATTCCAGTTGCGATGACTCCGCTCGGCGAAATTTTTCTGGCAATCACCAAGGCGGACAAAGCGGCGGAGAGCGAGCGCCTCGACAAAGAAATTGCGAGGTTGGAAGGGGAAGTGCGAACGGTCGAAGACAAATTGAAGAACAAATCTTTTGTCGATCGCGCGCCGGCGGCGGTGGTCGCGGAACATCGGCTGCGACGGAAGAATTTCAGCGAGCAATTGGCGCGGCTAAAGCAGGCGCGCGCAAGCCTGAACTAAAAACGACGCGGTGATTCTCGATCTTGGCGCCGCGGTGTTCGAAGAACTGTCGTAACTCCGGCGTGTAAAAAGTGCCGTCGTATTCGCTATTCAATTCCAGCCAAAGGCGGCCGCGCGGTGTAAGATGCCTGGACAGGTCGTCGAGAAAGAATTCCCACTCCGGTATGCCCCACAGATCAGGCTGTTTGTGACTGTTAAAGCAAATCATGAAAGCGGTAACGAGGTCGAATTTTTCTCCCAGATCGGGCAGTGAAACGAATGATTGCACCCGCCAGATCACGCGTCGCACGCCTAGCATCCGCGTGCTTTCGCCGAACATGGGAAGATCATCGAGATCAAGGCCGACGACTTCGTGTCCGAGCAACTGTGCGATGTAAGCGAAGTACCCGGCGCCGCAGCCGAGATCGAGAATGCGTTTGCGCGTGACAATATCGAGCTCGACGTCGCGAATGCGGCGAATATTAATGTCGATCCAACGGGGAAGATCGAGATATTTCGGCCAATCTTCGCCCGGATCGTCGACGGCGTAGCGCTCATAAATCTGTTCGAACTCCTTACGATCGATCGTGTCGATGATCGCGTTCGCTTCGAGCTTGATGGGAACGCGCCATCCGAAGATGAAACGGCGGAGATGGCTCCGCGCGCTGCTGAAGGCGCGGCCGCTGGCTAGTTTCGCTATTTTGTGGGAAAAGTGCATGGGCTTGGTTTAAGGATACATTGCAGCGGTGGTGCGACGCGGCAATTTCAATTAAAATGAAATAATGGCTCTCTGGAAAAAGCTGCTTTGGATCGTGGTCACCATTCTCGGGCTCGCGTCCGTCTGTGTGCTAGCGCTTTCGCGCGGTGAATCGGTCAGCGCACTCTGGATCGTCACGGCGGGCTTTTGCGCGGCCGCGATCAGCTATCGTTTTTATAGCAAATGGCTGGCGGCGAAGGTGCTCGTTCTGAATGACGAACGTGCGACACCAGCGGTTGTGCAAAACGACGGCAAGGATTTCGTGCCGACGAATCGATGGATGGTGTTCGGTCATCATTTCGCGGCGATTGCCGGGCCGGGGCCGCTGGTCGGTCCCGTGCTGGCGGCGCAATTTGGTTTTCTCCCGGGAATGTTGTGGATTTTGATTGGCGCCACGCTTGGTGGCGCGGTGCACGACATGATCATCTTGTTCGCCTCGGTGCGGCGCGGCGGCAAGACGTTAGGCCAAATGGTGAAAGAGGAAATTGGGCCGGGCGTGGGAGTAATCGCGCTCATCAGCGTGCTCGCGATCATGATTATTCTTTTGGCCGTCCTCGCGCTCGTCGTCGTGCAAGCGCTGGCCAAAAGCCCGTGGGGCGTGTTCACGATTGCAATGACAATTCCGATCGCGCTGATCATGGGAGCCGGTCTTCGCAGCGGAAGATTCAACGTGGCATGGATCACCGCGTTTGGATTGGTTGGGCTCATCTTTGCAGTCTGGGGCGGACAATTTCTCGCGCAATTTCCGGCAATCGAAGTCTGGTTTCGACATGATCAAAAATGGATCGCCTGGGCGATCATGATTTACGGGTTGGCGGCGTCGATTCTTCCGGTCTGGATGTTGCTCACGCCGCGCGATTACTTGAGCACGTTTTTGAAATTGGGAACGGTCGCGGCATTGGCGGTTGCCGTGGTCCTGTTGCATCCAACGTTGTTGATGCCCTCAATCTCGCGCTTTGTCGATGGAAGCGGACTGGTATTTGCCGGGCCGGTGTTTCCCTTTGTTTTTATTACGATCGCCTGCGGCGCGGTCTCTGGTTTTCATTCGCTCATCGCTTCGGGCACGACGCCAAAGATGCTCGGGCGGGAGTCGCGCATCCGCGACATCGGCTACGGGGCGATGATCACGGAGATGATGGTCGCGTTGATGGCGTTAATTGCAGCCTGTGTTCTGCAACCGGGCGAATATTTCGCGATCAACGCGAAAGGAGCCCCGAGTGAAGTGGTCGCGAAAGTGTCGGCCGCGGGATTTCCGGTGACGGAAGAACAGATGTCGATCTTGGCGCAGGACCTGGGCGAGAAGACGATGTTCGGACGAGCCGGTGGCGCGCCGACATTTGCCGTGGGCATGGCGCACATGTTTGCGCGGGCTTCGGCCAGCCCGACGGCGCTCGCGCTCTGGTATCACTTCGCGATCATGTTCGAAGCGCTTTTCATTCTTACGACGATCGACGCTGGCACGCGCGTCGGCCGATTTTTACTGCAGGATTTGCTCGGCAATGTGTGGCGTCCGCTCGGAAATACGCGGTCGTGGAGCGCAAACTTCCTTGCCAGCGTGCTGCTCGTGGCCGCGTGGGGCTGGTTTTTGTATCAGGGCGTAATTGATCCGCTCGGCGGAATCAACAGCCTTTGGCCGTTGTTCGGCCTGGCGAATCAGTTGCTCTCGGTCATCGCG
>WNGL01022830.1_pt1 | contig 11627 bp, 26 predicted proteins | sample 5400591 | NCBI WGS metagenome assembly WNGL01 (sample SAMN13153377, study PRJNA577476) | soil metagenome | isolation source: 80 cm soil or saprolite under Garry oak tree replicate 1 | place: USA:California | collected 2016-06-15
GAAAAGCCCATTGACCTTTTTTATGCAGAGATTATACTGTTCGCATAGCTTGACAAGCTCTTGTAACGGTAGTATAATGAAGCTGGCTGGAACGTACAGAATTGTAGTCCAGCCGCTTTTTTTTGTACGTCCACCAGCCCGGAAACGAAAGGCTGTCCGTTGGAAGAATACCTCTATTTCCCTACCGTTTCTATCGGCGGGACGCCTGGAAACTATATCCTCAGATGTCCTTTGCCCTCCAATGCGGACTATGCAGAGTTTGCCGTGATTGTTTTCTCCAACGCTGGTACGGCCTCCATGACCGCTACCGTTTCTGGTGCTGAATCGCAAAACGATCCTCTCATGATTGCAGGTGTGACCAATATTTTTAGCGACCAAACCTTTATCCGGGGTGCGATCTACAGGGCGGGCGTCAACGCAGTCGTAACCCCAACTGAAAGCTGGGAACGGATTACTGACCCGATGGGGCGTATTTTTGTCACGCTTGGAGCTGGTGGCGTAGGTTCTCCAGTGCAAGGCTATGTTTCTTTAAAAACGAGAGTACATATCAAGAATCGTATTCCCCAACCTGCTACCACTGTTGAACCATCAGAGCAATCACAATACCATCAAGAGAGAGCCAGGCGTATTGAAGCGGCTGTTCTGGGCAAAGAGGGAGAGTATGAAACATACGGACAATCGCCACGGACACCAGGCACAACCAGGGAGATAGAGACAGGGGAGAGTATTATCAAAGGCGCACGACGTATGTTCAAAGGAAGGGGTCAATAATATGCCTGAACCTGAAGTACCGCCAAAAGAACCGGAGCAAACACCTGAATCAGAAGAAGACGTTACCGATAGACTTTCCTCGCTTGAAACTGAGGTTAAGTCTATCCATGCTGAAATCTCAACCATCGCGGCGGCTGTTGCTACTACTCCTAAAAAAGCGGATGAAACGAATGTACCTGAACATAAAGAGCAACCACCAGAATCACCAGATGTAGATGTGAAAGCACCGACTGAGTTTCGCTATGTTCGTAAAAGACGTAGAATAGTAAAGCGTGAAGTTCCTGTACAACCTAAAAAGGCTGGGTAAATGTTAGCAACCACTCCCCCCGGACAACCTGATAAGATTACCGCACGAAAAGAACAACTGAAAAAACTCAATCCAACGGAAAGCATTCCTGATAACCCCCTGGATGAAACGATAGCAGTTGACGTTGTTTCTCCTCCTCCTCGTCCACAGCCATCACTGAGAGAGAAGGTATTAGGAAGTCTCAAGCAGTCGGGAGAGCAGGCCAAAGCCAAAGCCAAACCTGTCATTGACAAAAAGCAAACTGAAAAGAGCTTGCAATTTTTCAAGCAGGTGCTACCTCTGACACTGGCGGCGATGCTTGCTACCTACTCTCAAAGACTTTTTAAAGACCCATACAAGCCTTGTGCTCCTACTAAGCAAGAAGTATCAGATATTCTACTCCCGACGTTTAACTTGATATCCCGATACATCGAAGTGACCGGGGCAGCGAGTCAAAACGCGCTTGACATCGGAGCGGCTTTATTAGCTACGCTGACAATGGGCGCGCGTATGTTGATAACACTCACGGAGATCAAAAACATTGAACAACAAAGAAGTAACAGTAGTAGACAGTCAACAGGTACAAACGAACCAGGCGGAGTTAAGCCCGGACAAAATAGTATACAATCGAACAATGGAACTTCTCCAAATAATACAGCAAATGGGAATACCGGGAGTGGAAATGGTGATCTTGGGAGTCTCGATGACAGAGACTATGAAGCTGCAAAAGTTGCTCAGTTGCTTAGAAAAGATACTGCGGGTCGTCGGCAAATGGGACTTGCGCCAAGAATCATACGAACAAGCGATGAATGAGTTGATCCAGGAATTTATACATGAGATTAACAGTTAAGCCGAGTGAACGCTGGATTTTCATAGGCAAAACCGGCTCAGGGAAAACAATCTATTCTAAGTTCCTGCTACGTCCTATCTCAACTAAAATGCAGGTGCTCATAATAGATATCAAAAATGCATGGTTGGGTGATAATCCGGTATGGGAGAAGAACAGGAACAAACCGGGAACGGTAGATTTACCACACTTAGTCAAGAGGTTTAATCCAAAGTTTCAGGTACAAGTCATACAGCCAATCAAGTACGATGAGGACTTAGAAAAGAGTTTAGATCATGTTCTTAAACATCGTAATGTTTTTGTGCATATTGATGATACTGCCGGCTTGTGTACTGCTAACTCTGTACCTGACGGCATTAATAGAATATGGACGCAGGGGCGTGCTCTTGGTGTTGGTGCTACAGTGGGGAGCCAGACGTATAACCGAATTCCATCAGTATTTAGGACGCAGGCCGAAAAGTTCCTGGCCTTTAAAGTAGGCAAAGATGATGCGAAGGATGTGGCGGATTTAGTGAACGTGACAGAGGATGAAATCAGGAACCTGGGAGAGTTTGAATACTTTTATTATGATGTGCATATGGATACAGGTTTATGGATGCCACCATTAAAATTAGAAGAACCTGTAAAACTAGAGAAAGTAGGCTAGTACAAATACATTCTACTATTTATACGTGGTTACATTATGGACTACATTATCCTTGGTACTGTTACGCGCCACGGCGTTTAAATACGAAAGTGACACAATTGGCTTACTCGCAATAAAACACTCAGATTTTAACTACAGTGCGATTTTCGTACACTATCAAAAAGGAAGTGACATGCCACTGCAAAAAGGCAAGAGCAAAGCTATCATAGGCGCAAATATTAGAACAGAAATACGAGCAGGTAAGCCAAAGAAGCAAGCTATAGCCATTGCACTGCATAAAGCAGGGGTAAAAAGGAAGTCTAAAAAACATGGGTGATATGCAAGAACTTGAAAAAATAGTAGCACCTATGGAGGGCGACGAAAAATATGGTAAGCAAGCCGACCCGTATCTTATGCGTGAAGCATGGTTACAGATCGTCAAGCCCGTTGCGCTGGCAGGGCGACTTGATAAAATGGAAGCTCAAAAATCAGTCACGAAAAAGCAACGGCATACGGCGCAAGTGCAAAATTATTATCTCACTCGCAAGTCCTATGCTATGCCAAATGGATATGAACGTATACGATGGAATAGTCAAGGAGTAAAAGAACATGCCAGATGGAAGCATTGATTATGAGGCAGTAGTCAAGGAATTACAATTTGAAAATGAGCGGCTCCGTTCACAGCTTGCTCATATCATGCTACGTAATCCTTTCACTGATTTTTTGAAGTGGGAAAATGTCAAGCGATTAGTGTTGAGTCCGTACTTTATTGTGGGCTATATTGTTGGAGCATTCGTGACCATGTTCTTTTCATGGTTCACGCTCCTAAAGGAGATACCATCATGAGTCAAGCTAGAGAGTGGATTATCTCTGGTATATCCGTTGTCGCCTTCATTTTACTGTTGAAACTGCTTGTAACCTATCTCCCGGACATGGGATTCTTAGGTTCGGCAAAGCGTGTTATTGCCTCTATTTAATGTAGGGGAGAAAGTGTAAAGCTATGGCATGGGGAGATGAAGGGGTAACCAAACTCCTTTATAAAGAAGACTCTGTTACATCATGGGGGCCGATTAACTCCCCCGTTTCCGTTCAGTTGATTAAATCCGGCATCCTTCGGTCACTTCGCGTCATCAATCAAACGGGTGTTATTGCCTTCGCCGGTGCAACAACTGCAAGCCTTATGGGGCCATACAATACGTATACTGATTTTACAGTGCTTGCCAATGCACAGCAAACCGTATGGAAAACATCAGGCATTGGCGCATACTGGTATGACTGCGTCAAACGCGCGCTCGAATACGATGATGGGCCGGCGAACGCTGACCTTGCCTCAACCATTAATCCATCTGACCCTAACTTTGTCTTTGATGGTCGTGAGACAGCCGCAGGTACGAACACCTTCTGGACATGGAGCCTCAAACTCTGGTTGACTCAGCAAATACGCTCACTTGGCGGGGACATTGGTCTTATCCCGATGAGTACGGAAAATGCACAGTTGACCTTTAGCTTCACGCCAACGGCGGTGTCAGTATCCGGCTCCACATTCACGATGCAATCAGCAGCTGATGACCTTTCCATGCCCTACTTTGGAGCCAATGCGGTCACGGTTCCAAACCCGGCTGTGAACCTTGTCAAAGAACTCTATGAGCCTGTTTGTGAATCAGGTCGTCGAGGAAAGGCCACAAACCTTTGGAACCAACGGATTCACCTGGAAGCAAAACCAGGATGCAGGTGTACTACTTAGACTCATCTTTGCTTTGGATGTTAGCACTACTCCGTGGGGCGTTCCTACTACTTCTCTTGATAGAAGTGACGCTCTTGTACTTAGTTACAACACCGATGTGGTTAAATTCCGTGAGTCCGGGCGCGAAGCACTAGCTAGGCAACGCGAACAGTTGGGCTATGATCTTGACCTGGGCGTGTTTTATTATGACCTGCTCGGTAAGGATTTGACACTTGCTGATGTACTCAACAGTTACATTGTGCCGGCTATTCAACTGCAAATGAATACATCATCGGCGGTCACGGTCAATACCACCGTTCCACCAAAGGTTATCGCGCAACGTTTGATTCCGATCCGGGTACAGTAAGGAGGTATGACCATGGCAAGAGACCCAAATGGGAATGGACTAACTATCTCGCAAATGATTCGGGGGAGAGCCAATCAGGGTATTGCAGAGGTTCCGACGCAGACTTTTTACGCTGCGAACATCGCCGGGACGACTGTACCAAAGGTAGGGAACGCGCAAGCTGCTAGCAATACCAGTAATGCTGGGGCTTTAGCTGGAACAACGCCTATGCAGATTGCTATTATTGTCCTCCTTATTATAGGAGGGGGTTACTTGTTACATCACTTTACCTTTGAGGAAGGCGTACATGTCGGATGAAAGCGGCTATAGGTATTCTACTGGTATTCACTGGCTTGACTGTGGGTTACCTGGTATTGGCTGGGAAGTTACCGATGCCAGTGCCTGACCCACAAACGACCTATGTACAGGGTCAGATTAAAGCCGGGAGATATGCGCTATGAACAAAAATCAATGGACAGTCACAGGCTTGATCTTGTTGCTTGTTGGCTTAGAGGTTGTGCGCTCTAAGAATGTGGGGGGATTCTTTAAAGGGTTGTGGGCAAACTTTAATACCAGCTTGACGGCTGCAAGCGCACCAAAGAAATGAGGCGAGAATATGCCGGGATCACCCTATAATCCATATCAAAACTCTACCAATCCAAAGATCACGGCTGTCAATAAAGGCGATCCAGGGCAAATAGGGGCGACTATTGGAAGAAACATCCTGGGCAACACTGGCACGAATCAGCCTATCTTTGGGGGAGTTGGAAATTTGTTCCAGGGCTTGACGATCAAAACGTTTTTCTTTTATGGTATATCGGCGGCGGCTCTGATTGCTCTTGCTGAGTACCAACCGCAAGTAGCAATACTCTTCACCATGATTCTGATTGTTGGAGTATTGCTAACTCATTGGGCTGACTTTGCGCCACTTTTGAAAGGACCATAAAACTATGCAACTGATACATGCGATTGCATTTGGTATAGGGATGCTGATTTTAGCTTATCTTGCCTTTAAAAATGCGGGGGGAGTAGCACAGATTTTTAGTGCAGGCTCATCGGGTATTGTCAATGTGAGTAAGACATTACAAGGCAGGTGATAGCATGGGACTTGCACAAAAAGGTCAGAACAATAATTTACTTTCGGAACAAACCAATGTCAGGGGGAAATTTACCTGGGGTGTGCTCTCAAAGTATGTCAAAAAATCCCTTGAAGCACCACGCTACTTGAATCCTAGTTACACCTCATTCGATGAGGCGCAAGGAGCCAGGGACTTCAAGATCACAACTAATCTGAATGAGATGAACTTCCGAGGCCAGACGGTTACTGCTATTATAGATAACCGTTTGGTCACGCCTAACGTCGAGCAAAAGAAGCAAGAGTATTATAAACAACTGCATATGCAATGGAACAACGAGTTTATGCATACCCCTACTGATAAGCAGAGGTTAAACAATCCTAGCCAAAGCTCATTTGTGAGTCAGAGACAGATGACTATACCAAATGTGTATGGTCAATTCTATGCCTTTATGAAAGCTCTTTCGGCGGCTTTCGGGACGTTGCAACAATGAAGCTAAAAATACAACTTTCACATGTCTTTATTCTCTTTGGTCTGGCGGCTGTTGCGTATCTGGCAGTCAAGAATAGTTCTGCTCTTGCGGATATCATGGGGGGTACTGATGGTCATTTGCCGACCTCAGCACTTGGAGGGCCGGCCATCTACTCGCAACCAAAGATGATTATAGATAAACAGCATCATGGTTTTCAGGGGAGTGGCTATTAATGTTCAGCATCTTTATGCAGATACATGATAAGCTCGCAGCATGGCCTAACCCCGTACTCAGTCTTTCGCTTATGTTAGCTGCATTAGTGCTATTTTGTATCGCACTCATGAAAGATCATGAGGTATTGAAAGCTCTTGCGCTTGCTTACGTGGTACTTCCATAGGAGGTAAGATATGGCATTTTTCAGTGACTTTGTAACGGAATATAAAAAGGCTCCCCCGGTTGGAAAGATAGCTATTGTGGGCATAGGCATTGCTGTTGCTGGTATAGGCTTTTATGAGTATCGCAAGAGCAAAACAAGTTCAAGCGGTCTATCCACAACGGCGGGTACCGCAAGCCCATCAACCGATCTAAGCGGGACGAACAATAGCCAGGGGGCAGTTACTTCTTTGCCAAATTCCAATGGAGGCCAAACGCCTATTGTATCCGGGCTATCGCCACTCTTTGACGCGCTCGGTAATTTGATAGGCTGGACGGGTACACCACCTGCGACAACAGGGGGGAATACTCCTCCTCCAAACAATCCGCCACCATCAGGAACAGAGAATACTCCATACAGCAATCCGGGGGGAAGCAATCCAGGAGGGAACGCATGGAATCCTTTTGCCGCGCTCTTTGGCAAAGCTCCGGCCGGATTCCAGGACACACTAGGTAATCATGCCACGATCAATAATCAGGTATGGACAATCGTACCGGGTAGCAGTGGCAGAATATGGGGAGTGCCAGGCAGCGTGTCAGCACAAACAGCCGCCAATACTCCCATCGCGCAAGGCCAAAAGCAATTGTTGTATCAGGGCGGAGGGCAATTACATAAACAGAACTATGGAGGACAAAACCAGGGCGGCGGCGATGAAGAGATAGCAGATATGCCGCGATCACATAAAAAGGTCGTGCAAAAGTATGTTGTCAGTACACACGGGCATATGCACGCAGTATCCTATGAGGTCGCATAATGGGCTTGTATGATTGGTTGGGTTATGGTGTCTCGCATGGGTTTTACTCCTCAGCTGTACATGGCATAGGAGATACTCCCCATTTTGCCAGTGACATTGGAACACCATTTCATACACCGATTACTGCTCTCTTCAGTGGAACGGTTGTCAGCGAACGAACAGGTTTGCCATGGGGTACAGAAATATTCATTCAACCTGATAATGGAAACATCCCAAAGTATTACTATTACCACCTGGATACACTCACACCCAGCATAGGACAACACGTGAATGCAGGGGATGAAATAGGACTTTCAGGCGGTCAAAATGTTGGAGGGCAGAATCCAAGTTCGCCGAACGAAAGTTCAGGGCCGCATACGCATGTTGGCTTTTTCAGTAGCTACGTCACAGTGGTCAATAACTTTGGCTCCACTGAAACGATACCGTACGGGCCTGATATATCGGGTGCTGTGAGCAACCTGGCAAAAGGTGCAGACGTCAACAGTATTCCAGGCGCAACAGGTGTCAATCAAGTACCAGCATCAGGTATTCCAGTTGGAACACAAGCGTTCTTTATAGGAACAGGGCAAAAGATAGCCTTCGTTCTTGTGGCGTTGGTACTGCTAGGCATGGGAGCGTTACTACTCTTTGAAAAGCAAGTCAAAGCGGGAGCCGCAAAAGTAAAAGGCGGCGTAGAAACAGCCGCGAAAGTAGCAGTAGTGGCATGAATGAGATTGTACAGGCTTTACTAGGGCCATTGGAGCAGGCAATCACCAGCGCAGTACCACGCATCGCCTTGTTTCTGTTTGCCATTGTCCTGTTTGTTGTTGGGTTTTTAATCTTGAAAGGCTAGTATGAGTCAGTTCGTTGGAAGATTCTCACTTACAAATAATGTGCCGCTCACCGTCTCACTTCCCCCGACAGGTATGAGTGCGGTGGTTATCTCCAACGATAGTCAATTCTCAGTGTTTGCCTCATTGAATGGAACGGCTTTAAATAAGACGATCCCGGCAGGCATAGCTGACAGCATGACCATTCCTAACAACTCCTTTAATGGCTCATTAATACTGATGCCTACGCAACAATTGAGCATACAGAACAGCCCGGCGAACTTTGTAGAAGTGACCGTATATGGACGGGGGGAGCAAGTACCGGGTATTTACCCTGTCTCACTGAACAGGCTTTCTAATTCAGGCAATGATCTAGGGACGCAAGGTATTTTACGTGCAAAGTCAAGTAATAATTTGAATGGTGGTTCGTTTACAATTGTTGGAACCGGACAACAGATACCATATCTAAAGAGCCTTGTGATTACTGCTTCACGTGGGGGAGCGGCTGCCAATGGAGAATTGACTATAACCGGCTTCGATCCGCTTGTTGTTGATGGGGGAGAGCTTTTTTATGAACTGGCCTGTTCCACTACAGCCGCTATGCCACCGATCCATGATACATTTGCTTCACCGTTACCGGGAACTCCCGGCAATGTGTTAACAATTACCGGGCCAGGTGCGCTATCTACCGCAGTAATAGGTATCGTACTGACCTATTATCTCAATTGAGAAAGGATTCTTACACATGATGCAGTTACTTATTCTGGTTGGGCTTATTCTCGGCGGTATCTTCCTGTATAGGAAATTCGCCTAGACATGGGGCCTGAACTGCCAGACATTTCACGCGCAGAATACGAACAGTTTATTAAAGTCTATGAAGTCCGCCACACGGAGCTACGCCTGGAAATGAAAGAGCTTGAGACAGATATCAAAGCGGACATCAGCAGCATGAGTATCAAAATTGATAGGATGTCTCTAGAAATGGCGCACCGTGGACTTGATGCCTGGAAACTGGTTGGTACTTCGGCGGTGAGTCTGATAAGCGGCTATATTCTGGCAGTTTTGCAACACGCGCTTTTACATTAGGAGAACATATGTCACAACAATTGTATTATCTTATCGGGTACGTTGTGGTACTCGCAAGTCTCTCAGCACTCGTCTTTACAAATCACGTCCCGGCCGATGCACTCGTCGGTGCGGTGGGAATCATTTTAGGTCATATTGGAGGGGTGTATACTCCTTCACCAAACCAATCAAAGGAGTAGAACATGCCAGTTGATAAGCAAACCATTTCAGAAATAGGACAATTTGATAGTTTAGGCCTGACTCAAACGCCGGGTACTGTTGTGACTATTACAAATGGGAATACTATTCCAACTGGTATCGCTGTAGCCAGGGTAACAGCAGGGGGAGCCGTCACAGGGGTTATTTTGACCCCGGGTGTAAGAGCAGGACAAACGGTCGTTATTCTACATGAAGGCGCGGCTGCAAATACGATTACTATGGCAGCTGCTGGTACTTCTAATGTTGCAGCCGGTGCTACAAACTCCTGCTCTGGCCTGGCTGCACACTGGTATATTTGGGATAGCGTTACAGCACTCTGGTATCAGGTAGCGGTAGCAGTCAATTAGAAAGGGAAATGACTATGATTCGTTATGCATATGATGAAAGAACGAACATGTATGTTGTGCATGATGCAGACCTTGCAGAAGCGGAGGATGTTGGAGTCAATGAGGTTTTCCCCCTGGATAGACTTCCTATCATGAGAGCCAGGTGTGAAGCTCGCATAGTAGATTTTGTAGAAGCACCATTACCTGTCAAGAAACTTACTTCAACAAGGGATACAAAGAATACCTGATGTGCCAAGAGAAGTATGAGTATCAGGAATTCCTCCCGCGCACCGTTGGAGGGCCATCGGGAAACTACGAACTTATGTCAGAAGTGACGAGCGCAGAGTTTGTAGAGTTTTGTGTGCTTTCAACAGCCGGGGGAGATGCAGGACCCTATACCATTGTGGTATCAGGGAATCAGATACCATTTCAACTCGCTTTCAATGGTTCGCAACTCTTTGGAAGCTCGACACTCGGAGTCAATGGACAGGCAGTGATTGACGGTATGGTCCTCCATTCATCTGGTATATCAAGCGTCTCTCTGATAGGCCGTTGGATTAGGGTTGTGAACCAACAAAGGAAAGTGTTTGCCAGGATTGATACCCCTCTCAATACCTCTGCTTTTGTGACCATTCAATTTCGGGATTGTATCTTAAAGAAAGTGCCTGATGTGTTTTACACCGTTCATCCTTCGGAGGAAGCACAGTATAATCAAGAGAGAGCAAGAAGAATAGAGGCAGCCGTTTGGGGAAAAGAGGGAGAGCATGAGATTTATGGACAAAGAACAGTGAACCCTGGAACGGTCAGGGAAATAGAGACGGGGGAAAGTGTAATTAAAGGTGGACAGCGTATGTTCAAGAGGAAATAATGTCTGATTTTCAAGAACAAACAGGACTTACAGCCTCAGCACTGAATGCACTGCTTGTGCCTATTACTGATGTAAGCGGCTATAAATGGTGGTCTCTCCATATTATCACCATAAACTTGGTAGGAGTATTGAACTGGAAAGGCAGTAACTTTGTTCTTACACCGACAGATATAAATTGGTCGGCTCTCTCTGGATTCAATGCCTCCTCAACTGGAAATGTGTTCACCAATTATACGAACCCCGGTTCTGCTTCACAAATCTATTCCGGGCCTATCATGTTTCGTTATTTTGAAGTGCTTATGTCCGCGTACACATCAGGCAGTGCTACAGCAGTTTTAGAGTTGTACAAAATACCTCCCTTTAACGCAGCTATTCAAGCCAATCAAAGCGGAGTTTTTACCGTTCAACCAGGCAACACGCAGAATACAACCCCCTGGTTGGTACAGCCTACCGGCCTGGCAACGGCTGTTCAACAAAACAAAAACGGAACAGCTACAGCCGGAACCGCAACCGCCACACTCGCAAATGTAGCGGGGAAGTTTACCTATATTACAGGTATGGAAGTCACCATTATTGATACGGCCACAGCCGGGAGTGCTGAACTGACCCTTTCAGGGCTTGCCGGGGGTTCAGTATTGTATGAGATCAACGCGCAAGGAGTAGCAGGAACAGGCGAACCATGGGCGGTTAACTTTGGCTATCCAGGGCTTCAAGCCAGTGCTGTTTCAACTGACATAGTAGCTACCATGCCAACGCTCGGAGCCGGAACAGGCAAAGTATCCATAGTTTTACACGGTTACACACAGTAAGAAAGGATGTTCAATGCCTGTAGATTATCCCGGAGCTATCGACAAAATTATCACCGATCCCGCATGGGTCTTTACTGATGCATTAGCAACAATTCCCAAGCAGGACTTAACTATCGTGCTACATAAAACGGCGTGTGGTTCACAATGTACTGCTATGGATGTCGCCAACTACTTTCACCATGATACGGTAGAGCATAA
>WNGL01013957.1_pt1 | contig 11624 bp, 13 predicted proteins | sample 5400591 | NCBI WGS metagenome assembly WNGL01 (sample SAMN13153377, study PRJNA577476) | soil metagenome | isolation source: 80 cm soil or saprolite under Garry oak tree replicate 1 | place: USA:California | collected 2016-06-15
GTGTGCGAGTTCCACTCATCTCGATGTCGTCAGTCCTCGCGGAATCCCTCGCCCAGCAGCGCGTGGCGGAGCCGCGTGGCGCTGGCGGACTGCGCCCACCACACGCCGCCGCCGTGCGCGGTGAAGACCCAGGCCGACTCGTGCAGCTCGACGTTTATGTCGAGAGCGGCGCCGCGAAACGCCTCGCGCAGTAACTGCAGGTCGGTTATTGGCATGTCGGTGGCGCCGGGGATGTGGGGGCTGGAAGGGTCTGGGTCGGCCATCCTGAATCGTCTCTCCTGATCTTTTGCACCCGGTTGCGGTGCGGTCCACACAGGAGCTAAGCGTTTCCGGTTGCCAGGGCCGTTGGCACCCCGTTGCTGGCACACTGTGAACGTTTCCAGCTACAGTCGGAGAAACGTCCAAAGTGTCCGGAGAGGGTCGTGACCGTGCCAAACGTGGCTCTCCGCCAGGCGATGGCCGATGCGAGGATGACCGAGCACGCACTAGCGCGCCAGGTGGGGGTTGACGAGAAAACCGTGTTCCGGTGGGTGGCACAGGATGACCGCATCCCGCACCCCCGGCACAGATGGGCCGTGTGTGAGGCCCTGGGAGCTGATGAGTCCGTGTTGTGGCCCGATGCGATCCGCGCGGCGGTCAAGACGGGTCCTGACCGTGAGATCGCCGCCGCCTACCCCTACCGGTCGGCCTGCCCCGCATCCCTGTGGCGCAAGCTGATCACAGGTGCCTCCAGCGAGATCACCTTCGCCGGGTACACCAGCTACTTCCTCTGGATCGAGCAGCCGAACCTCGGAGCCGCGCTGCGCCGCAAGGCCGCCCAGGGCTGCCAGGTCCGGTTCCTGGTCGGAGACCCTGACAGCGAGGTGACCCGCCGCCGGGAGGAAGCCGAGGCAACGTCCCTGACGGTATCCACCAGGATCGCCGTCACCCTGGAGCAACTGGAGCGGCTGCGGGGAACCGCCGGGATCGAGGCCCGGTTCTCCGACCGGCACATCGCGCTGTCGGTGTTCGCCTTCGACACCGACATGATCGTGACGCCGCACCTTGCGAACCTGGTGGGCCACAACTCGCCGGCGTTCCACCTGCGCCGCCGCCAGGATGACGGGATATTCGACCGGTTCGCTATGCACGTGCATGCGCTCTGGGACACCGGCCGGGACGTCTGGGACGGCGAAACGCCCCGCAAGCCGTAGCCAGCGGGGCGTTCCCGCGCGGGTCAGGATCCAGACGGCTCGTCTGGTAGGGGCAGCGGTCGAGGCGGCCCGCGACGGTAGGCGCCTGGTTGCTCCTGCTCCCACCCCTCGGCGCCGTCCTAAAGCTCAAGCAGCGGTACGAGGTCGCGCGGCTGACCGCCCGCAAGGCCGTCCGGGTGCTCGCCGCCGAGGGCCTGGTCGAGGTCGTGCCCGGCAGGGGCGCCTTCGTGGCCGAGCGCTAGGCCACCATCGTGCGTCAGCCGTGCGTCACGAGCGCGCGTCGCTCGTGCGTCAGCCGTGCGTCACGAGCGCGCGTCGCGGTGGGGGATGCTGGGGAGTAAACGCGCTGGTCAGGCAGCGGACACCCTGCTGGCCTGCGGGGTTGCCATCCCTGATAAGGATGAGGTCGATGGTTCAAGTCCATCTGACCCCACGATGGCATCAGCCCAGGTCAGCAGACCTGGGCTCAGTTGTGTCGGCACCGTCTTGCCCGCCGCATGCCACATTCGTGCCAGATGCATCCTGATTGGGTGCCCGCTCACCCATTGCGGACTCAATAAGAATAAGCGTGCCCAGTGTGTCCGCGAGCACGCGCTGCCGTGCAGCGCTGGCAGCTCCGGCAAGCCGTCTTGTTCGGACACATGCTGAACGACCCAGCGCTGAAGGAGGCCACGCATGACTTGGCAGGCCGCGCGCTTCGCGGCGACGTGAAATTGGGACGCGGCCTCCACCTCTTGAGCTGGGTCGTGGTCGCCGAGGCAGCCGCCATGATTGCCATCGGGAATTTTCTTTTCATCCGTTTCTCCAGCCCTGCAGGCATAATACCCGTGCTGCTCGGAATTTGGTTCGCAGTCAAGGGAGCGGTCGTGCTAAGGGCGATGCGTCGCGGTCCAGGGCGGGCATACCGGCTCAACGGATAAACGATTATTAGTTTAGCCAAGCTTTGACACTTAAGAGTCAAGGCCGCCATATGCAGCAGAAAAGTGCAGCAACCACGTCGTCGCAGAGCGGTCGCAACCGAACCAACGGCCACTCATGGCATCAGCCATCGCGGGCCGGAGTACCGGGCTCCCGCCAGACATGATCAAGAGGCCCGGCGCGCAGCATCTTGCCTGTCACGTCGAACTCTTCCAACAGCCCCGTTGCCACCAACGCATCGTCTAGTGCCCCGTCCAACTGCGTGATTGCTGCCAGCGGCTTTGCCGCGAACAGTCGCGGCCACCGTGACGCGGTTGTACGGGTGCGACGACACCCTAAACGACAAGTCAGACATCTCATCGCCAAAGGCTGCATACAGCGCACGAGTAAGCGACTCGTATGCGTGGCTCGGAAGCGAACCACCCGCGTACACGATCTCTATTTCCGCATGGTACCCACGGCGACCGCGCCGAAGCGGCTTCACGATCTCAGCCTAGAGCGTTGCGCAGCGCGGACCCGTAACTACGGACGACGGAACCGCTCACACTTTGAGAGCCTGTCCTTCGAACAGGTAGCCGAATGGCTTCGGGCCCCGCATGTAGTAGTTCTCCACCCGCAGCCGCCAGCGAGACGGCGCTGGAGCGGGGTCAGCCGGTCCTGCCAGCGGGCCACCCCGGGATCGGGGGAACGGCCGTGCTCCACGAAATGCAGCAAGCCGCCGGCGCGCAGCACCCGGCGGATCTCGCTGAGGGCGCGCCCGACGTCGGGAATCGTGCACAGGGTCCAGGTCGTCAGAACGTGGTCGACGCTGGCGGAATCCACGGGCAGGGCCTGTGCATCCAGCCCGATGTATTCGACCGGCACCCGGCTTGCCGCCACGCGGCTGGCCGCTAGCTTGCGGCCCAGAGTGGCCGGGTCAACCGCCCGGACCCGCGCAACAGCGGCAGGGTAGTGCGGCACGTTCAGGCCCGAGCCGAAGCCGATTTCGAGCACTTCTCCCTGCAGCGCCGCGGTGACCCGGGCCCGGATCCCTGCGAACTCTGTGTTGTTCATGACCGCGTCTGTCAGGCGAGGAAGGATCCGGTCCTGGTATATCCCCATCGCCCTAGTATTGCGAGGACACCGTGCCGGGTGGTAGGCGAGCAGCCGCTGGTGATGACTTTGGCGAAGGTGCACGCTTCTCTTGGGCGGTGTTACCGTCCCCGGCCACGTAACCAGAGATCGATCGCCACGTAGACGGCGGCCCCGACGAGCAGGATCACCCCACGTGCGCGCCATGCCACCTTCCCTGCACCGTCTGCCGTCGCCTTCGCCGCCCGGTTGACAGTCTCTGCGCGCCGCCACCGGGCCCAGTAGTACCCGGTCATCAACGCGAGCGAGATGGCAATCACAGCCGCGCCTTTGGTCATGTCCTGAGTGTCTACCGGCCCCGGCTGGAAGGCTAGAGCGAGCCATCAAAACCGGCCACCCCAAGCGGTTGCCCGGTCAGGGTTCGGGTGCCTTCGGGGGGCCCGCCGTCTGCGGTGGCGAGTGCTCATGCCGGTACAGGACTGCCGCGGACGCGATCTGAGTGGTGCCGAGTCCCACAAATATGATCGTGGCCGTCTCCCACGAGGGCAGGCCCGCTACCAGCGCCAGGCTCAGAAACGCCAGGCCGAGCAGGATATAGCAGCCTCCCAGGATGAACCCCTGGCGGGGTGTTCGCGCCATCTGCCACCACGGGTTCCTGTTCCGCTGGGTGGTCTCGCCGGCGTCGCGGGCGAGGGCTTCCTCGATGAAGACAGGGGTGGCGGTCATGCTCGCGGTGGAATGCCCCGCGCCATCGCGGAGATCCTGTGACCAACCGCGTGCCGTGCCCGGCTCTGTGCTCGCTTGAGTCGGCCCGTCCCCGGCCATCACACTGCGCCGCCGCCGGCCTCGACCCGGCGCGCGTAAAGGCGCAGGAGGACAGGGACTATCACGAGTATGGTGAGAAGCGATGCCATGGCCTGCTCATCTCATCTCGTCATGGGGTAAGGAACCCGCATACCCGTGAAATGGCTTCCGAAACAACCGCAGGTCCCGTCCGCAGGTGGCGCGTAACTCTGGTTTAAATGGCCACACTCCCGTCTCGGGGCTTTACATTTGCCACCCCCGTAAACGACGTCAGCTCCAGATCGTCACGTACACGGGCGGGCGGAACCGCGACGGCGGGACCCCCTCGGTTGGGGAGCGCATGAGCTGCATCGCCTCAGGCGTTCCCAGGAAGCGGCGAAGGGAACTCACGGCCGGCCGCAGCTGCGGGCGGGGCAGCGTCATTGCGTACCAGCAGGAACTCATGGGGGTGCCCGAAACCTCGGCAACCGCCAGTTCTCCCCGGCGAAGCTGGTGCGCGACCAGATGGGCGGCAGCCGGCGCGACGCCGGCTCCCTTCGCCGCGGCCGCCCAGGCCGCGGTCTGGTTGGGGAAGACACGGATTCGCGGCTCCGGCACGCGGGCGCGGCGCAGCAGCCGTGCCACATCACTGCCGGGGTCAGTCGCCGACGGGTCCACCAGCCACAGCCACTGGTGGGCTGGGCCACGGGGCCCGGCGCCACGCTTGGCCACCACAATCAGCTGGTAACGAAACACCGGCTCGGTGACGACTTCCGGGTCTGGTGCGCCGCTGGGGCCAAGCGCCACATCCGCGAGCCGGTGTGCCACCAGCACCGGCATCTCGGCGCTCGCCGCCACGCCCGAGGACACCTCGACACCCCCCGCGAAACGCCTGGTGAACGAATCCGTCAGCGGGCTCACCACAAACTCCGCGATGGTGGATGTCGCCACCACCCGCACCTGCTCCGCCGCTCCTTGCGCCGCGCGGACAGCGGCGTGCGCTTCCGCACCGAGAGCGACGATCTGGGAGGCGGTTGCCAGCAACCGGGAACCACCAGGGGTGAGCGTCATGCGGCCCGAGCCGCGGGTCACTAATGGATCACCGAGGTGCTGCCGGAGCGCTGTCAGGGCTTGCGAAACCGCCGGCTCGCTGACACCGAGGGCACCGGCTGCCGCCGTTACCGAGCCGAGCCGTGCCACCAGCACGAAGGCGTTGAGCTGCGTGAGCGTCATGAGGCTGCCCTTCGCTGCCGGGCGGTGCCAGCGTCCTCCCAGTGCCGGCGCGCCGCCGGGCGGGTGCGCGCAATTACGCGGCTCGCCAGCTCGCCCACCAGGTGCCATAGCCCAAGACCTGGAACCAAGACCTGGAACGCCCTTTCCCGCATCATAAGCGTCTCCTTAACTGTCGATTGCATAGCTCCGGGCCGGGCGCGAGGATCACGCTTAGTAGCGAACCCGATCCAGCTCTGGCCGCGCGCTGCGCCGGGCCGGGCGAAGGAGGGCGCATGCAAGTTCCGGCGAACTTCGAATACGAGCGGGCGACCAGCGTCGAGCACGCCCTCACCCTGCTGGCCGCCTCCGGGCCGGACGCCCTGGTGCTGGCCGGCGGTCACAGCCTCATCCCGATGATGAAGCTCCGGCTCGCCCAGCCCGAGATCCTGATCGACATCAACGACCTCACCGACCTCGCCTACCTCCTGGTCGACGGGGATGAGCTGCGGATCGGAGCCCTGACCAGGCACGCCGAGCTCCTCGGCTCCGCCGCGGCGGGCGAACTGTTCCCCGTTCTGCACGACGCGGAGCGGGTGATCGCCGACCCCGTCGTGCGCAACCGTGGCACCATCGGCGGGTCGCTGTGCCAGGCCGACCCGTCCGAGGACCTGTCGGCGGCGTTCGCCGCACTGAAAGCGATCATGGTTGTGCAGGGCGGAGCGGGAACCAGGACGGTGCCGGCCCGGGAGTTCCACACCGGCCCGTACGAGACCGTGGTCGAGCCCGGTGAGCTGCTCACCGAGATCCGGATCCCCATCCGGCCCGGCGGCAGCAGCGCTTACCAGAAGGTCGAACGGCGGGTGGGCGACTGGCCGGTCGGTGCGGCCGGCGCGGCGATCTGGCTGGACGGTGACACCATTGCCGATGCCGGAATTGGCCTGACCGCGCTGGGCGCGAATCATTTCGCCGCCCCGGAGGCGGAAGAGTTCCTGCGCGGTCAGCCCGCCACCGATGCCACCTTCACCGAGGCCGGGAACATCGCGGCTGCCCACTGCAACCCGGCGACCGATCAGCGCGGCCCGGCCGCCTACAAGAAGCACCTGGCGGCAGAACTCACCACCCGTGCCCTGCGCCGGGCGCTGGCGCGGGCCCGCGGGCAGGAGGCCTGACATGCAGATCACGGTCACAGTCAACGGCACGCAGTACCGCAGGGACGTGGAGCCCCGGTTGCTGCTCATTCACCTCCTGCGCGACGAACTCGGCCTCACCGGCTCCCACTGGGGCTGCGACACCTCCAATTGCGGCGCCTGCGTGGTCTTGCTCGACGGGACACCGGTGAAGTCGTGCACGGTGCTCGCGCCGATGGCGGACGGCCACGAGGTCGCCACCGTCGAAGGGCTCGAAACCGGCGGCACCCTGGACCCCATCCAGGAGGGCTTCAGCGAGTGCCACGGACTCCAGTGCGGATTCTGCACCCCGGGCATGATGATGACCTCCCGGTGGCTTCTTGACCACAACCCCGACCCGACGCCGGCAGAGATCCGCGAGGCCCTCTCCGGCCAGATCTGCCGGTGCACCGGTTACGAGAACATCGTCCGCGCGGTTCGCTGGGCCGCCGATCACGCTGGCGTGGCGCGCGGGCATCCCACCGGGGCCCCAGAGCACACCGCTCCGGAGTACACCGGTTCCGGTGGCGGCGAAACCGGCGCCGCACCGTCCGCGACGGAGGAGGTCCCGGCATGACGGCCACCGCTGAGGAGCACACGAAGGGCGCCTACGGGCCCATCCGGCGCAAGGAAGACGCCCGGTTCATCCGCGGCCGGGGCAACTACGTGGACGACATCGCGCTGCAGGGGATGCTGCACGGCGCCGTCCTGCGCAGCCCGCTCGCCCACGCCAGGATCGTCTCCATCGACACCTCGGCAGCCGACGCCCATCCCAAGGTCAAGGCGGTGATCACCGGGGAAACCCTGGCCGGCCTCAACCTCGCCTGGATGCCGACCCTGTCGCAGGACGTGCAGGCCGTGCTGGCCACCGACAAGGTCCGGTTCCAGGGCCAGGAAGTCGCCTTCGTGGTCGCCGAGGACCGCTACGCCGCCCGCGACGCGCTCGAACTGATCAACGTCAGCTACGAGCAGCTCCCCCCGGTCGTCGACGCGAAGCGCGCGCTCGACCCGGACGCCCCCGTGATCCGCGACGATCTTGACGGCAAAACGGATAACCACATCTTCGACTGGGAATCCGGCGACAAGGCCCGTACCGATGAGGTCTTCGAGAGCGCCGACGTGGTGGTCGCGGAGGACATCCTGTACCCGCGCAGCCACCCGGCCCCGCTGGAGACATGTGGCTGCGTTGCCGACTACGACAAGGTGACCGGTCACCTCACGATGTGGTCAACCACGCAGGCCCCGCACGCCCACCGCACCCTGTACGCGCTGGTGGCCGGGCTGCCCGAGCACAAGATCCGGGTGATCTCCCCCGACATCGGCGGCGGGTTCGGCAACAAGGTCGGCATCTACCCCGGCTATGTGTGCTCGATCGTCGGCTCCATCGTCACCGGCCACCCGGTGAAGTGGATGGAGGACCGGTCAGAGAACCTGATGAGCACCTCCTTCGCCCGCGACTACCACATGCACGGGGAGATCGCCGCGGCCCGCGACGGCACCATCCTGGGGCTGCGCGTCAAGGTGCTGGCCGACCACGGTGCCTTCAACGGCACCGCGCAGCCGACCAAGTACCCTGCCGGGTTCTTCCACGTCTTCACCGGCTCCTACGATCTCCGGGCCGCGCACTGCGAGGTCACCGGGGTGTACACCAACAAGGCGCCCGGTGGTGTCGCCTACGCCTGCTCGTTCCGCGTCACCGAGGCTGTTTACCTGGTCGAGCGCATGGTGGACCTGCTCGCCGGCGAACTCGGCGCCGACCCGGCCGAACTGCGGATGCGCAACCTGCTGCGCCCCGAGCAGTTCCCCTACACCACCCCCACTGGCTGGGAGTACGACTCCGGGGACTACGCCCGGACCCTGCGGATGGCGCTTGACCTGGCCGGCTACGACGACCTGCGGCGTGAGCAGGCAGCCCAGCGTGAGCAGGCTGCCAAGCGCGACCAGGCTGCCCAGCTGGTGCGGGGCGGTCACGGGAGCCCGGGTGAGCGCGGGACGCTGATGGGGATCGGCGTCAGCTTCTTCACCGAGGCCGTGGGGGCTGGCCCGCGCAAGCACATGGACATCCTTGGCCTGGGCATGGCCGACGGTGCTGACCTGCGCGTCCACCCCACCGGCAAGGCCGTTCTCGGCATCTCCGTGCAGTCCCAGGGCCAGGGGCACGAGACCACATTCGCCCAGATCGTGGCCCAGGAATTGGGCATGTCCCCCGATGACGTTGAGGTCGTGCACGGGGATACCGACCGGACACCGTTTGGCCTGGGAACTTATGGGTCAAGGTCGACGCCGGTCTCCGGTGCCGCCGCGGCGGTGGTGGCACGCAAGGTCAGAGAACGGGCCCGGATCGTGGCCGGCGCCATGCTCGAAGCGTCACCCGATGACCTGGAATGGGCCGACGGGAAATGGCAGGTGCGCGGCGACCCCGAGCACGGCAAGACCATCGCCGAGATCGCGATGGCCGCGCATTCCTCGCTGGAACTGCCGGAAGGAGTGGAAGGCCACCTGGACGCCGAGACCGTGTACAACCCGCCCAACCTCACCTACCCTTACGGTGCCTATATCTGTGTGGTGGATGTGGACCCGGGCACCGGGGTGGTGAAGCTGCGCAGGTTCATCGCCGTGGACGACTGTGGGGTGCGGATCAACCCGATGATCGTGGAAGGGCAGATTCACGGCGGGCTCGCCGACGGGGTCGGCATGGCGCTGATGCAGGCCATCAGCTTTGACTCCGACGGCAACTGCCTGGGCGGCTCGTTCATGGATTACCTGCTGCCGACCGCCGTGGAATGCCCGTCGTGGGAGCTTGGCGCGACCGTCACCCCATCCCCGCACCACCCGATCGGGGCCAAGGGGGTCGGTGAGTCGGCCACCGTGGGCTCGCCGGCCGCCGTCGTCAACGCGGTGATGGACGCGTTGCGGCCGTATGGGGTGAAGCATGCTGACATGCCGCTGACCCCGGCCAACGTGTGGTCCGCCATCCAGGGCACCCGGCTGCGCACCGATCTGGCGTTCACGTGAGCGGGAACGGCTGTGTGCCCGGCTGACCAGGGTGGGTTGCCCGCGCCTGCGAGGGCGGGGCGCTCAGCCGGGGACGTGCTGCGGTCGCGTGCGGATGCCCTCCGCGCCGGGCGGGCCCCCTTCGTGGAGGCCACCGTGGTGCGCGCGGTCAGGCCCACCAGCGCCAAGGCCGGCGACCGGGCACTGGTGCTGCCCGACGGCACCATCGAAGGATTCGTGGGCGGCTCCTGCGCCGAATCGTCGGTGCGGCTGCACAGCCTGCGGGTGCTGCGGGCTCGCGAACCGGTCATGCTGCGGATCATCCCGGAAGCGCCGGAGCGGGAAGGCGCGGGTGCGGGGGCGCGGGAAGGAGTGGGTGCGGGGGCGCGGGAAGGAGTGGGTGCGGGGGAAGGCGCGGGCGCGCGGGATGACAGGACGTGCGCCCAGGACCCCGGCCCGGGCGCGGGAACCGGCGACGGCGCGGCGGCCGAGGGCCTGGTGACCGTCGCCAACCCGTGCGCCTCGGGCGGGATGCTGGAGATCTTCCTGGCGGGCGTTTTCCCGCCACCGCTCGTCGAGGTCCGCGGCGACGCCCCGATCGCCCGGGCGCTGCGCACCGTCGGCGAGGCACTGGGATATGAGATCCGTACGGTGGGCGGGCCCGGCGAACTGGTCGCGCCCGATGCCGCGGCGGTGATCGTCGCCTCCCACGGCCGCGACGAGGAACCGCTGCTCACCGCGGCGCTGTTGGCCGGCGTCCCGTACGTGGGCCTGGTCGCCAGCCGGCGCCGGGGCGCCCAGGTGGTGGCGGCACTGGACGTGCCTTCCCCCGACAGGGACCGCCTGCACACCCCCGCGGGGCTGGACATTGGTGCCAGAACGCCTGGCGAAATCGCATTGTCGATCTTCGCAGAAATTATCGCCAAACGGCAGCAGCCTTCCCCAGCCCCTCCTCCACCCGCTGATGCCGTCGTGGGTTCCGCACCCACCGAAACGACCGACCCGGTGTGCGGGATGACGGTGGCCGTGACCAGGGCAACCCCGCAGATGACGCATGATGGGCGCATGTGGTTTTTCTGCGGCCCCGGGTGCCGGCAGGCATTCGCCGACGATCCCGCGCGTTACCAGGGATGAGCGTCCTCGCGGAGCGGATCCCGGATGTGGCGTCGCTGCGTGCTGCCCTCGACGCGACCGGGTACCTGGCCGATGAGCCGCTTGCCACGGCGCTGTTCCTGGCAGCGCGGATGGGGCAGCCGATCCTGCTCGAGGGCGAGCCCGGGGTCGGAAAGACCGAGGCCGCCAAAGCCCTCGCCGAGGCGCTCGACACGCCACTGCTTCGGCTGCAGTGCTACGAGGGCCTGACCTCGTCAGAGGCCCTGTATGAGTGGAACTACCCGCGGCAACTGCTCGCCATCCGGCTGGCCGAGGCGCGCGGCGAAACCCTGCGGGACGCGGACCTGTTCAGCGAGGAGTACCTGCTCGCCCGGCCACTGCTGGCCGCGCTGGATCACCCCGGTCCCTGGCCGGCCGTGCTGCTGATCGACGAAGTGGACCGGGGCGACGACGAGTTCGAGGCGTTCCTGTTCGAGTTGCTCGCGGAGGCCTCGGTCACCATCCCGGAACTGGGAACACGGCGCGCGCAGTTCCCCCCGGTCGTGGTGCTGACCTCCAACCGCACCCGCGATCTGCATGATGCCCTGAAACGGCGCTGCCTCTACCACTGGATCTCCTACCCGGACACCCACCGGGTGGCGGCGATCATCCGCCGCCGGGTGCCCGCCGTGCGTGACGGGCTAGCCACCCAGGTGGCGCGCGGGGTTTCCCGGCTGCGGGGCTTCGACCTGGCCAAACCTCCTGGCGTGGCGGAAGCCATCAGCTGGGCGGAAGCCCTCGGGGTGATGGGCGCGGACAGCCTCGACGGCGTGGCCGCCGAGCAGACAGCCGGGGCAGTGCTGAAGTACTCCGAAGACCTGGAGGCCGTACGCGTGGCTGGCTTCGCCGCCCTGACGACCGATGACTGATGATCTTGCGCTGGCGGCGGCACGGCTGGGGGCGGCCCTGCGCTCGGCTGGGGTTCCCGCCGACCCTGGGCGATGCCAGCGTTTTGCCCGTGCGGTTACGGTCGCCCGCCCCAGCACTCCGCGTGCTCTCTACTTGTGTGCCCAGGCCACCCTGACCGCCAGCCAGGAGCACAGCGAGATCTTGCGGCGGGTGTTCGGCGCCGTCGCGGACGGTTTCGCCGACCCGGACGCCCAGCGCGGCGACCAGCACACTCCCGCGCTGCCCG
>WNGL01008980.1_pt1 | contig 11623 bp, 9 predicted proteins | sample 5400591 | NCBI WGS metagenome assembly WNGL01 (sample SAMN13153377, study PRJNA577476) | soil metagenome | isolation source: 80 cm soil or saprolite under Garry oak tree replicate 1 | place: USA:California | collected 2016-06-15
CGCAAACCGGCCGCGACGCGCGCCACCTCGTCCGCGAGTTCGGCGTACGTCAGGGATTCCCCGGCGCACACGACAGCCATGCGGTCGCCCCGCCCGTCGCGCACGTGCCGGTCGACCAGGTGGTCGGCAGCGTTGAAGACCTCGTAGTCGGGCATGGCCGTGCCCTCTCAGACCAGGTGGACGTACTCGTAGTCGAAGGGTTGGCCGTTGATCCCGTTGCGTGGCGGCGCGACCCAGCTTGCGATTTTGCCGCGTTCGTAGACAGGGTGCATCAGCGAGCGGACGAAGGCCAGATCTTCTTCCGTCGGCAGCCACTTCGTCCTGGAAGCCTTCCAGGTCGCTTCGTCCACGATGGTGCCGTCCGGCGTGACGTGGAAGCCGGCGTGCATGCCGACCGCCCGGTTGAAGCCGGGATGCGGCAGGTGGAAGCGGAAGCCGATCTCGTGGTCGGCCAGGATCTTGTTCCAGCGCTTCACGCCGGTCTCGCAGTCCGCGACGTACTCGCGGCGCAGGTCGAGGTTGAGCAGCAGCAGCGCGGACTGTTCCTCGTCGGCCCAGGTGCCGTCGGTGGTCGGGCGGGCGAGGGTGGCGCTGTCGTCGGTGAGCCGGTGGTCGTCGGCGCGTCGGCCCTCCTGCCAGCGGCCCTTGAGGCCGGCGGTGTAGTAGTTGGCGGCGTTGGTCGAGGTCTCGCTGCCGAACAGGTCCAGCGACACTGTGTAGTGGAAGTTGATGTACTTCTGGATGATGTCCAGCGGGATACCGCCGTGCGCGGCGATGTCCATGGTGTCGTGTTCGCGGACCAACTGGGCGCTGCGTTCCACCACGCGGTCGACGCCGGTGGTGCCCACGAACATGTGGTGCGCCTCCTCCTTGAGCATGAACTCGCAGGTGCGCGACAGCGGGTCGAACGCGGACTCCTTGAGCGTGCCGAGCTGGTATTTGCCGTCCCGGTCGGTGAAGTACGTGAACATGAAGAACGCCAGCCAGTCCGCGGTCTGCTCGTTGAACGCGCCGAGGATGCGCGGCGAGTCCGGGCTGCCGGAGTTGCGGAACAGCAGGGCTTCGGCTTCTTCCCGGCCCTCCCGGCCGAAGTAGGCGTGCAGCAGGTAGACCATCGCCCAGAGGTGGCGGCCCTCCTCCACGTTGACCTGAAAGAGATTGCGCAGGTCGTAGAGACTGGGTGCGGTGAGTCCCAACAGTTTCTGCTGTTCGACGGACGCGGGTTCGGTGTCGCCCTGGATGACGATCAGCCGTTGCAGGTCGGCCCGGTACTCGCCGGGCACCTGCTGCCACACCGGTTCGCCCTTGTGCTCGCCGAAGCCGATCCGCCGGTCCGGGTCGCGCTCGGCGAGAAAAATTCCCCAGCGGTAGTCGGGCACGTGCACATGGTCGAAATGCGCCCAGCCTTCCCGGCCGACGGCGACCGCGGTCCGCAGGTAGACGTCCCTGGTGGCCAGGGTCGGCCCCATCTCGGCCCACCAGTTCATGAACTTCGGCTGCCAGCCCTCCAGCGCGCGTTGCAGCCGCCGGTCGCTGGTCAGGTCGACGTTGTTCGGGATCTTGTCGTCATAGTTGATCGACGTGGTCATCTGGCCTCACACCCGCTTCCGGTCGAAGACGGCCTTCTGCCCGGATCCGTAGCGACGCAGCGCGCCTTCGGGTCCGGATGCGTTGGGCCGGTTGAAGATCCAGTTCTGCCACGCGGTGAGTCTGCCGAAGATCTTGGTCTCGATCGTCTCCGGCCCGACGAACCGGTGGTTGGCCTCCATGCCGGTGCACGCGTCCGGGGACAGCGCGGCCCGGCTCTCGATCGCGATCCGCACCTCGTCCGGCCAGTCGATATCGTCCGGCGCGTCGGTGACCAGGCCGTGCGCCATCGCCGCCGCGGGGTCGAACGTGCCGCGCAGCTCCTTGAGGGCCTCGGCGTGACCGTAGAAGCGGCTTTCCAGGCGGGTGAGGCCGTTGCCCATCGGGAACGGGCCGAAGTTGGCGTCGGTGATCGTGATCGCGGCGCGGAGCTGACTGTCCGGGTCGTCGACCGGCGGACCGTCCAGAATGTACTGACGGTCGCACGCCAGTGCCAGTTCGGCCAGCATGCCGGCGAAGCAGGCGCCCGGTTCGATCAGCGCGATCAGGCTGCGGCTGGTGACGTCGAGCCGTTTGAGCGTCCGCTTGTAGTAGTGGACGATCTCGTTGGCCAGCCAGCTTTCCTGGTTCTCCAGCAGCATACGTTCGCAGGCGAGGACGGCGTCGGCGTCGCCTGCGGTCCTGATCACCCACGTGCCCAGGTCGGGTTCGTTGGTGCGTAGGCGAAGGATGAGGTCGTCGAGCTGGCGGGTCATCGCCAACGGCCAGAAGTCGGCGTCCAGTGCGGTCGGTTCGCCGGTCGGGCCGTGCACGACGATGGTGACGGTGCCGGCCGGCCGGTCGAATGTGGCGGTGACGTGGTCGTAGCGGATGCCGTCGTCGGTGACGTCCCGGTTCAGCGGGGTCAGCGCGATGCCGGTCTCGTCCGGCCGGGTGGACTTCGCGGCGAGGTCGACGGCCCGCTGCCGGACCGCGTCGGCGAACCGGCTGGGTGCCGCGATCTCGTCCACCAGCCGCCAGGTCACCGCGGTGCGGCCCTTGACGCCGTCCGGCCGGGTGGCGAACACGTCGGCGAGGTCCTTGCGGACGTGGCGTTTGTCCACGAGACGGGTCAGGCCGCCGGTGCCGGGCAGCACGCCCAGCAGCGACACCTCCGGCAGCGACACGGCGGACGAGTTGTCGTCGACCAGGAGAATGTGGTCGCACGCCAGGGCAAGCTCGTAGCCGCCGCCGGCACAGGAGCCGTTCACGGCGGCCAGGTAGGTCTGGCCGGAGTGCGCGGTGGCGTCCTCCATGCCGTTGCGGGTCTCGTTGGTGAACTTGCAGAAGTTCACCTTCCACTCGTGCGAGGACCCGGCCAGCATCCGGATGTTCGCGCCGGCGCAGAAGACCTTGTCCTTGCCGCTGGTGACGACCACGGTCCGGACGCCGGGGTGTTCGAAGCGCAGGCGCTGAGTGGCGTCGTAAAGCTCGATGTCCACGCCGAGGTCGTAGGAGTTCAGCTTCAGGTCGTAGCCGGGGACGAGGCCAGCGTCCTCGGCCACGTCCAGCATCAGCCAGGCGATCGCGCCGTCGATCCGCAGCCGCCAGTGTCGGTAGGAGTCGGGGTGCGCGTCGAAGGACACCTTCGTCGGTCCCATACGCCAATCTTCTACAGACTCACGGGTGTCCGTCAAGCATTTGTAGAAGATTGAGCTCCGTCGGGCCTGCGCGCCTCGATCAGGAACCGGGTCGAGTGCGTCACGAACGAGCCGTCGGCCTGGATGCGTTCGTGCAGGTCGGCGAGCTGCGGGCGGTAGCGGTCCACGGTGAAGTCGGGCACGAACCAGAACACCTTGCGCAGGAAGTACACGACGGCGCCGATATCGCCGAACACCATCGGCAGCGACTGTTCGCGCAGGTCGACGACGTCCAGCCCGGCCGAGCGAGCCAGGTCGGCATGCCGTGCCGGGCTGCGTGTGTCGCTCACCTCGTGCGGCCCGGTGATCGCCTCGACCAGTTCCACGCAGGTACCGGCCCCGACCTGCTGGGAGAAGTACGTACCGCCGGGCCGCAGCACCCGCGCGATCTCCGGCCACACGGTGACCGTCGGATGCCGGCTGACGACCAGGTCGAACGTAGCATCCGGAAACGGCAGGTCACCGTCGTCGGCAGCCTGGACCACCATGCCGCCCGACGGGCGCAGGGTACGCGTCGCGATCGCCACGTTGGGCGACCACGATTCGGTGGCCAGCAGCACGGGCGGCGGCTTCGGGATGCCGGCCAGGACCTCTCCCCCGCCGGTCTGGACGTCCAGCGCGACGGACGCGGTGGCCATCCGCTCGCCCATCGCGCGGGCATAGGCCCATGAGGGACGCTCCTCGGTGGCCCGGCCGTCGAACCAGGAGAAATCCCAGCCCTCGACCGGTGCCGCCGCGCCCTCGGCCAGCAGCTCCTCGAACCGATCGGTCACTGCTGGCTGCCCAGTGCCCTGGTCACGAACGCCATGGTTTCCTCGAACACGTCCGGCGGGATCTCGGTCGCGTGCGGCCACAGCACCCACCGCATGCCGATCATCTCCCCGACCGCCATCAGCGCCCACGCCACCACTTCCGGATCGGCCGGCGCGATCTCGCCGGCGGCCATCGCGCGGCGCAGGCCGGCCACGTAGCCGGTCGCGATGGTCGCGTAGTGACGTTCGAGCAACGCGGGCGCCACGAACTCGGCCTGCCGGATCACCCGGTACAACGCCGGATGCTCCGCGGTGAAACGGAAGAAGCCGAGGAAGCCGCCGCGTTCGGCGGCCGCCCTGCTCGTCGCGCCCCTGGTGCCTTCGGCCATCGCCTGGCGCACCCGATGGTTGAGGTCCAGCAGCACTTCTTCGAAGACGGCCTGTTTGGACTCGAAGTAGATGTAGAACGTGCCCTGGGCGACGCCGGCCGCCTCGGTGATCTTGACGATCGACGCGGCGTGGAAACCCAGGTCCGCGAACGCTTTCTCGGCCGCGTCCAGAATGCGGCGGCGACTGCGGTCGCCCTTGCTGCCGCGCCGCCGGGCCGCGGGGGCGGCCACTTCGGTCCGTGCCACCTGCTCAGGATGCCAGATCGGCCGACGACCGCAGAAACGCCGTCACCAGGCCGGTGAACTCGGCCGGCCGTTCCAGGTGCGGCGAATGCCCGCAGCCGGGCAGCACGTGCTCGGTGTAGCGGCCGCCGCCCGCCTGGTGGCGGTCCAGCACCGCCCGCATCTGGCTGACCATCGGCTGTGCCGGGAACGTCGCCGCGCCCGGCCAGTCCGGTACCAGGCCGAGCTGGCCAAGATAACCCAGGTCGACCAGGGCCGTGTCGGACACGATCTGGTCCGCGTCACCGCGGATCCACAGGACGTCGGGATGGCTTGGCATGTCCGCGAAAGCGGACAGGTCGCAGTACTTCGGTGAGATGGCGTTGTTGACGCCGCGCTCCCCCGGCGCGCTGCCCGGCCAACTCGGCGAGGGCACACTGTCACCGGGATAGTTGTCGTCGCCGATCGCCAGCGCGAGTATCTCCTCGACGAGCGCATCCTCGAACTCGCGTGCCAGTTCGAACGGCGGGTTGCCGTACAACGTGGTCAGCACGCGGCGGGGCGACGTGTTGTCATCGGCGCTCCTGTCGCCGGCCACGATGCGCCGCACCAGCTCCGGGTTCGCCGTGCCACCACCGGATCCGGCGTAGTCCGGCCAGCACGGGTTGCCGGCCAGGTCCTTCGTGCCGCCGAAACCGAACGGGGACATCGGGCTCTCCAGCACGATCGACGCGACCGCGTCCGGGTGGTCCATCGCGTAGCGCAGCACGATCCCGCCGCCCAGCGACCAGCCCAGCAGGTGCACCCGCCGGTCGGGCACCAGTTCGGTCAGCACCGCGTGCAGGTCGTCGGTGAAGTCGGACAGGCCGCGGCGGGCGTCCACCGGCAGCCGCGCCGAGCCGCCGAAGCCACGCATGTCCGGTGCCACGCAGTGGAAACGCTCGCCGAGTACCGCCAACGTCTGCGCGAAGAACCGCGCCGACGACACGTTGCCGTGCACGAGAACCAGCGTCGGCGCGTCCGGCGAACCCGACTCCAGCACATGGGTGCGCAGCCGGCTGGTGTCCACAAAAGACTCACGAATGGACATGATTGTCTCCTAACCGTTTAGCTGGCCAGCCAGCCGCCGATCGCGTGTTCCGCCGTGGATTCCCAGCCGAGCATGAGGTGGTTGTCGCCGGTCACCATGGTCAGTCCGGCGACGTGGCCGATGCCGGCACTCGCCTCGCACGACGAGTCGAACACGACGCCGTCGCTGGGGCCGCGGTTCTCGTTGTAGAAACCGACCAGGGTCGGCGATCCACCGCACAGCAGATAGGTCGGCACGGCGGCCGGCACGGTCGCGGCCTGAACCGCCGCGACAAGTGAGCCCTTGCCGATCGACTCCGCGATTCCCTTGCTGACACTGATGAAACCGGTGCCGCCGTAGTACGTGGTGAACCAGTCGTCCTGGGTCTCGTCGACGCCGTACGCGCCGTCGAACCGGGCCAGCATCTCGCGCTGGCCGGTGAAGTACGTGCTGTCGATCGACAGGTTGGGCTGCGCGTAGAGCACGCCGAAGCACACGTACGACTGGCTGGGCGACGGCCCGTTGAGCGAGCCGCCGCATTCCGGGTAGATCAGCGGATTGCCCTCGGTGCCGTGCGCGAACGTGTAGTCCAGGCCGCCGTTCGGGTTGCCGATCAGCACCAGTTTCGCGACGTCGTTCTGGTAGGGCCGGCCCCAGCTCGGCGCCACGCCCGCCACGTACATCCGCGCCGCGAACGCACCCTTGCTCCACGCCACCAGATCCACCGACGACGTCTGAGTCTCGGCCTTCACCCGGCTCAGCGCGTCCGAGATGGTCTGCGCCCATTCGTAGTTGTCGCCCTGGGTGTCGGCGAAGTCGACGGCGAACACCCGGTACCCGGCACCCGTCAGGAACTGCATCAGCCCGGTGGTCGGGCACGACAGCACGCCACACGTGCCGCTGCCACCGGCCGCCGGGTCGCTGTACTCGCGGTCGACGTCGTCGTTGGCGCCCATCACCAGCAGCACCGGCGCGCCGGCGTTGGTCTGCCAGCCAGGCGCGCGGTACAGGAGGAACTGCGAACCGGATGGTTGGGCGCTGCCGAACAGGGTGGCCGGCGCGCCGGTCTGGTTCTGCCGGCCGTCGGACAGGTAGTGGTCGGTCGGCCATGCGGTGTCGGTGTCGTTCCAGTGCTCGACGCTGTCCCAGCCGTGCGCGACGCCGGTCGTGGTGCCGAGCAGGCTGAGCGTGCCGACAACTGCCGTGGCCGGTGTGACGGCGACCGCGGCCACCAGGGCGAACACGCAGGCGGTCAGGGTGAGTGCGCGCAGCGCTGAGGGCATCGTCGACCTCCTGGCACCATCGATATGAGAGGTGATTCAGGTCTTACCCGCCGACCGGGCATGATGTCAACGTGGACCAGCCGCACACCCTCGGGCAGTGGACACGGGACGTAGCCGACCGGACACCAGACAAGGTCGCGGTCGACGACGGCGCCACCACCCTGACCTACCGCGAACTCGACCGCAGGGCGACCAGGCTGGCCCGCGTGCTGCGCCGCCACCCGCCGGGTTCACGGATCGCGACGCTGACCCGCAACAGCGCCGACCATGTCGTGCTGTTCTTCGCGTGCGCCAAGGCACGCCTGGTGCTGGTGCCGCTGTCCTGGCGACTGTCCGCCCGCGAGATCGCCGCGCAACTCGCGCACGCCGAGCCCGCGCTGCTGCTGGTAGAACCCGACTTCGCCGAACTGGCCCCAGGCGTCCCACTGGGGCCGGCGGGGATCGAGTCGGACGCGGTGGCCGGCGAGTTGGACGACCCGCCGCGCGACGACGATCCGCTGCTGATGCTCTACACGTCCGGCACGTCGGGCCGGCCCAAGGGCGTCGTCCTGGATCATGCCAACTGTTTCTGGACGAACCTGAGCCTGTCCAGGGCGATACCGCTGAGCAGGGACGACGTCGTGCTGGCCGTGTTGCCGCAGTTCCACGTCGGCGGCTGGAACGTGCAGCCGCTGCTGGCCTGGTGGGTCGGCGCGACCGTGCTGCTGGAGCGGGGTTTCGACGCGGGCCGGGCGCTGCGGCTGATTGGCGGGCGATCGGTCACGACGATGATGGGCGTGCCGACGAACTACCTGTTCCTGGCCGAGCACCCGGACTTCGCCGGCACGGACCTCGCCGGCCTGCGGCACGCCGTGGTCGGCGGCGCGCCGATGCCGGAGGCACTCGTGCGCACGTGGCACGAGCGCGGTGTGGCGCTGATCCAGGGTTACGGCCTGACCGAGGCCGCGCCGAACGTGCTGTGCGCCGGCCGGCCCTATCCGTACGTCGAGGTGGCGCTCGACCGCACCGGCGAGCTGCTTGTCCGTGGCCCCAACGTGTTCCGCGGTTACTGGCGGAACGAGGACGCGACGGCGCACGCCCTGCGGGACGGCTGGCTGCACACCGGCGATCTCGCACACTCCGACGCCGACGGCCGCTACCACATCCTGGACCGGGTGGACGACATGTTCGTGTCCGGCGGGGAGAACGTCTTCCCGAGCGAGGTGGAGAACGTGCTGTACGGGCACCCGGCCGTCGCCGAGGTGGCCGTGGTCGGGCGGCCGGACGAGCGGTGGGGGCGGGTCGGGCTGGCGTACGTGGTGCGACGGCCGGGCTCGTGCGTGAGCGAGGATGAGCTGATCGACCGATGCCGCGCGGACCTGGCCGGTTATCAGGTGCCGCGGGAGATCCGGTTCGTCGACGAACTGCCGCATTCCGCGGTGGGCAAGCTGTTGCGCAGGAACCTGCGCCAGGAAGGAGTCGGGCGATGATCGAGCTGGCCGGGCGGCGGGCGCTGGTGACCGGCGCGGCGAGCGGGATCGGCGCGGCGTGCGCGCGGGCGCTGGCCGGCGCGGGCGCACACGTCATCGTGGCGGACCGGGACGCCGAAGGCGCCGCGAAGGTCGCGGCCGAGATCGACGGGGAGCCGTGGGTGGTCGACCTGACCGACACGGACGCCCTGGCCGAACACCGGTTGGCCGTGGACGTCCTGGTGAACAACGCCGGCATCCAGCACGTGGCGCCGATCGAGCAGTTCCCGCCCGCGATGTTCCGCCGGATCATGACGCTGATGGTGGAGGCGCCGTTCCTGCTGATCCGGGCCGCGTTGCCGCACATGTACGAGCGGGAGTTCGGCCGGATCGTGAACATCAGCTCGGTGCACGGGCTGCGGGCGTCGCCGTTCAAGTCCGCCTACACGGCCGCGAAGCACGCGATCGAAGGACTGTCCAAAGTGGTCGCGCTGGAGGGTGGGCAGCACGGGGTCACCAGCAACTGCGTCAGCCCCGGGTATGTCCGGACACCGTTGGTGCTGGGGCAGATCGCCGACCAGGCACGGGTGCACGGCATCCCGGAGGCGGACGTGGTGGCCGACGTGATGCTCGCGGACAACGCCATCAAGCAGCTCATCGAGCCGGCCGACGTGGCCGACCTGGTGCTGTGGCTGACCGGGCCGGCCGCGCGGATGGCGACCGGCACGTCATTCACCGTTGACGGCGGCTGGAGCGCGAAGTAGCTCAGGCCACTTCCTGGAGTGAGGCCATCTCCTCCGCCGTGATGTCCTCCAGCCGGCGCTGGTGCGTTTCCGGTGCGGTCATGCCGAACAGGATCACGGCGAGCAGCAGCGGGATCGCGCCGATCAGGGCGGTGACCGCGAGCGACGGCGTGGACACCGCCGTGATCACCAGCGCGAGTACGAGGACCCCGCCGGCCTTCGTCATGCCGGCGGCCAGGCCGGTGCCCCGGGACCGGACGTGGGTCGGGTAGATCTCGGACGCGTACGCCGTGACCACGGCGACCACGGAACTGATGCCGGCCAACGGAATCACCAGTAGCAACTGCAACAGCACGCGGTTGTGCACCACCGAGTCGCCGAACACCGCGAACACGCCGACCGCGGCCGCCGTCAGCGTGGCCAGCAGGATGATGGTGCGCCGGCTGTTCCAGAACCCGTAGAGCAGGGCGACGACAGCGGTGAGCGGCAGGCCGAGCAGGGCCGAGTTGCGCAGCACGTAGTCCGATGTCACCGCCGTCAGGCCGAGGTGTTGCAGATTGGAAGGCACCCAGAACTGGAAGCCGTACGTCAGCAGGCCGACCGCGACCGCGAGCAGGGTCACCGCGACGGTGGGGCCGGCGAACGGACGGCGGAACAACTGGGCGTAGCCACCCCGAACGCCGGGCAGCGCGGTCGGCTCGACGTCCGGCACGACGGCGGCGCCGTACTTGCGCATGATCGCCTCGGCCGCCGCGTGCTGGCCGGTGGCCAGCAGGTAGCGCGGCGACTCGGGAATCCAGCGGTTGAGCGCGATCAGCAGCAGTCCGGTCGGCAGGCCGATCAGCCACAGGATGCGCCAGGAGAACTCCGGCGTCAGCGCGCCGGCCAGCCAGCTCGTGAGCACGTACGCCCCGGCCACGTCGCCGCCGATCAGCACGATCAGCCAGCCCCGGTGCCGGGCCGGGATGGTCTCCGAGATCATGGCGAACGCGATCGGCAGCATGCCGCCCGCGCCGATGCCCATCAGGAAGCACATCAACAGGTTCCAGGAGAATCCGGGCATCGCGCCGCAGATCGACGTCGAGACGAACAGGATGCCGGCGAACATGATCGACGCGCGGCGCCCGATCCGGTCGCCGACCCAGCCCCACAGGAACGATCCGATCACCGTGCCGGCGATGCCGAACAGCGGCAGCCAGGTCACCGGAATGTGCCCGAGCGGGTTGACCGGCGACTTCAGCCCGTACTCCTTGGCGACACCCGGCGCGACGAACGACAGCGTCGTCGGCTTCATGACGTCGATCGTGATCGCGAGCGCCATGGCGACCAGCAGCGCGACATGCGGCCAGCGCAGCCGCGCGTCGTCCAGCGCGCGGACCCGGATCTGGCTGGCCTGCCTGCGAATGCCGCCCGAACCGGCCGGCACCAGGCCGTAGAGCGACAGCAGCAGCCCCACCAGGATCAACACCATGCCGGTGATCATCGCCGGATCCGGTGTCATGCCGGCCAGCACGTAGTGCATGTCCCTGGCCCCGAAGTACATCGGCAGGTGCAGCCCGACCCCGACGGCGCAGCACAGCACGCCGAGCCCGAACGCGATCGGGTGCTGGAAGTGGCGTAAGCGGTAGAGCTGATCGTTGTCGACGCGTGCCACGGTGGTGTCCTTCCGCGCGGCCGTGTCCACCCGGCCGGAGCAGGGCGAACACGAGCTGGTTCGGCAATCAGTCTTGACGAGATTCGGCGTGCCGGGATCTTCCATGGTGCTCTGACGGAACGTTCACCGTAGCGGAATCGATCGATGCGCGAATTGTTAAGTGAAATGAACTAATTCGAGATGGGCTTGCGCCATTCGCTCGACGGCCCCGGCGACCGCATGGTCGAATGGACGACGTCACGCGGTCCTCCGGCTTCGGTCGAGGATGACGGTTGTGATCACGGGACACGCCTGGTAATGCCGCTGACCATGGTCGCGGGCAAGGTATGCTCCCCGGAACAAAATCGGCCGGGCCATGGCAAGATCGGCACATCGAGTTCACGAGGGAGAACCAGAGGCTCGGCACACTAGGCCACTCGCGTGCGGCCGGTAGTGGCCGCGCCAGCCCGTGAGCCGACGATTCCAAGAATTTTTGACAAACAAAATTGTCGGTGGGACGGTATGGGCATGCTGGAAGTGGCAGTGATCGACGACCCGGCAGCGGCCGAGGTTTCGCTTGACCCGGTACGGGCCCGGTTACTGGCCGAACTGGCCGAGCCGGGATCGGCGACCATGTTGGCCGCAAAGGTCGGCCTGCCCAGGCAGAAGGTGAACTACCACCTGCGGGCGCTGGAACGCCATGGCCTGGTCGAACTCGTGGAGGAACGCCGCAAGGGCAACGTGAACGAGCGCCTGCTGCAGGCGACGGCACGGTCGTACGTGATCTCGCCGGCCGCGTTGTCCGCGGTGGCGCCCGA
>WNGL01008982.1_pt1 | contig 11622 bp, 11 predicted proteins | sample 5400591 | NCBI WGS metagenome assembly WNGL01 (sample SAMN13153377, study PRJNA577476) | soil metagenome | isolation source: 80 cm soil or saprolite under Garry oak tree replicate 1 | place: USA:California | collected 2016-06-15
GACTACCTTCTATGTGAGTTTTTAACACCATCATTTAACAAGAGAACCGATAAATATGGTGAAACCTATGAAGGCAGATTTTTAATTGTCAAAAAGATAATCCAAGGGATCAAAAACAAGTGTGAATCTGATTATCCGGTTTTCGTCAAGGTGAATTCAAATGCTGCTGAAGAAAATGAACAATATACGAGTGACTTGAAGAAAATGATACCTGAGTTTAAGAGATTGGGTGTCGAAGCTGTTGAATTTAGCGGGTCCAATTTCATACATATGAAATACTCGGATCACAATTATTTTGTTGAAAGCGCAATGAATATCAAAGGGAATACAGACATCCCTGTAGTAGTAGTTGGCGGTATACGAAATTTTGCGGATATGGAGGCAGTGTTGGAGGCTGGTGTCGACATGATCTCTATAAGCAGACCACTTATAAGCGAACCTGATTTGATTACCAGACTAAAAAATGGTCAGGAAAAAGCAAGATGTACAAGTTGCAATAAGTGCTTTGTTGTTGGGAAAAAGAGATGCGTTCTTAACAAAGATTAAAGTGAGGACCGACAGAGGAATTGAACATGCGTGTGGCTTTGATCACGGGTTACGGCGGCAATTTCGGTAGTGCGGGTGGCCGGAAAGGCGTTCCGCTAAACATCATTACGTTCACAAAAAATGGAGGAAGAAGAATGAAAGCATTTCAGGAAATGAAAGTATGGTCAGGAAACACTATGAAGTTCTCCACCATCATTGCGCGTGCCGTGCTCGCGCTATCGTTAGCATTTGCCGGCACCTTCGTTGCTGTAGCACCGGCCCAAGCTGCAGCGCCGATGCAGCACAAGCAGGTTCCCGGCTTCTATCGCACGATGATTGGCGACTATGAAGTCACCGCGCTCTATGACGGCGGCGGCAGCATTGACTCCAATCTCCTGCATGGCGATCCAGCGCTCATCCAGTCCCTCCTGGCGCGCTCGTTCCAAGACGATCCCAAGCATGTCTCGGCCACCGTCCAAGGCTTCCTCGTCAATACCGGCTCCAAGCTCGTTCTCATCGATACTGGTGCAGGCGGTCATTGGGGCGGCCCCACGCTGGGTAAGCTCGTGCAGAACTTGAAAGCCTCCGGCTACAAGCCGGAGCAGATTGATCTAGTGCTGCTGACCCATCTTCACGCTGACCATACTGGCGGAATCTACGAAAACGGCAAACGCGTCTTTCCGAATGCGACCGTGATGATGAAGAAGGCCGACGCCGACTTCTGGCTGTCGAAGGAAATCATGGCCAAGGCCCCGGAAGATGCAATAATCTTCTTCAAAATCGCACAAGATGGCGCCGCGCCTTACATGGCTGCAGGCAAATGGAAGCCGTACGAAGGCATGGACGAAATCGTCCCCGGCATCGCACCGTATGCCATTCCCGGCCACACGCCCGGTCACACTGGCTACATGATTTCCTCGAAGGGTCAGTCGCTGCTGGTCTGGGGCGACGTAGCTCATGTTGGGGCAGTCCAGATGCCACACCCGGAAGTCAGCATCGTCTTTGACTCGGACAGCGAATCGGCTGTCAAAACACGTGAAGCCCTTTTGGTGAAACTCGCTGCGGACAAGACGATGATTGCCGCCGCCCACATGCCGTTCCCTGGCCTGGGCCGTATTCGCAAGGCAGACACCGGCGTTGGCTACGACTGGGTGCCGGCGACCTTCCTCGACCTGGAAGAGAGGTGAACCATGACCTACGATTCATCTTCCATCCGCAAGCTCCGCGATGCGATGTTCGCCTTCGACTTTGCGCATCCCGTACGCACCATTGAGACGCTCCGCGTCGGCATGGAGGCAATTTCACAAGCAAACCCGCCGGCGGCTGACCTAACCGTCGAGCCGACCGAGCTCGGTGGCGTAGCCGCGGTGGCGATTACAGCTCCCGGCGCGTCCAAAGACCGAGTCATCTACCATTTCCACGGTGGTGGCTGGGTGGCTGGTTCTCCTGCCTCGCATTTGGGCATGCTCGGAGAGCTGTCTCGAGCGGCAAAGTCCCAGGTCATCGTCCTGGACCACTCCAAGGCACCCGAGCACCCATTTCCGGCGTCCTACGACGAGTCCATCCGCGGCTACGAAGCAGTGCGTGCGCTTGGCAAGCCGTTCGCCGTGACAGGAGACTCCAGTGGCGGTGGCATGGTTCTCAACGTTCTTGCCTACGCATCCTCGAAGGGCCACAAGGACGCGCGAGCAGCGCTACTAATCAGCCCATGGGCAGACTTAACGCTAACGCTGCCCTCGTTAACGCAGTTGGCCGACCGCGACCCAATGGTCAACGCGAGCGCGATGCGGGAGATGGTCGAGGCTTACGCTGGCAACCACGACTTGAAGGATCCGCGCATCTCGCCCCTGTTCGCCGACATGCACGGTTTTCCTCCACTGCTCATCCATGTCGGAAGCGACGAAGTACTTCTCGACGACGCGCTTGAAATTGACCGAAAGGTGCGCGCGGCCGGCGGCGAGTCGCACCTTGAGGTCTGGCCGGAGATGCTGCACGTCTGGCACATTCAGACAGGCTCTTTGCCTCAGGCGCACGACGCGCTGCAGAGAGCCGGCGAGTTTCTCATCGGGCACCTTGAGAAATAGAAGTCGCAGACATGCGATGGGAATATTGTAACGACTACTGACACCAACCTAGGAGATTGTAATGACTACTGACACCAACCCGCCGGGAACGGCATGGATGCAAATCGTCATGAAGAAAGGAACGAGCGACTTCGCGACGTCGTTCACCGCTGACGCCAGCCTTCAGACCTCAGCCCTCAGCAAGGCCGTGGTCGGCCCGACACTCATCGGGGCGTTCTTTGCCGCGACGAGTACGATGTACGAACACTTCGTGTTCACTGCGGAGACGGTTGACGGTGCGAAGACTTACCTTGAGTGGGATGGCATCCACGGTGGCAAGCCGGTCGCCGGCGCCACCATAATCACACGGAATGAGTCTGGCCTCAAGGAGCGACTCGAAGGAACACTCGGTCAGGACTTCTTTAGTTAAGCAGGGAAAACAGCCAACTTCATCGCCTCATTTAAACAAGTAAGAAAGACGAAGCTGCCCTGTTCTTGGAAACGGGGCAGCGAAATTGACTTGAAACGGATGTCTCGTTCGTTTCACAGACGTGGGGTCATGTGGCTCCGATCCGACACCATTCTCTGGACAAATACTATTCAACCACTTGCACTTTGCAAGTGCTATAGAGGGGGAAACACCATGAAATTCTCCACCATCATTTCGCGTACCGTGTTCGCGGTATCGTTAGCATTCGCCAGCACCTTCGTTGCTGTAGTACCAGCCCAAGCTGCAGCGCCGATGCAGCACAAGCAGGTTGCGGGCTTCACCAACCCGCCGGGAACGGCATGGATGCAAATCGTCAAGAAGAAAGGAACGAGCGACTTCGCGACGTCGTTCACCGCTGACGCCAGGCTTCAGACCTCAGCCCTCAGCAAGGCCGTGGTCGGCCCGACACTCATCGGGGCGTTCTTTGCCGCGACGAGTAAGATGTACGAACACTTCGTGTTCACTGCGGAGACGGTTGACGGTGCGAAGACTTACCTTGAGTGGGAGGGCATCTACGGTGGCAAGCCGGTCGCCGGCGCCACCGTACTCACTCGGAATGAGTCTGGCCTCATCAACAACATCAAGCTCTTCCAAAGCCCGTTTCCCGTCGTTCGTGAATTCTCATCTGGCCTCAAGGAGCGACTCGAAGGAACACTCGGTCAGGACTTCTTTAACTAAGCCGGGACAACAGCCAGCTTCATCGCCTCATTTAACCTGAACAACACAACCGAGGAAACACTCATGCCAATATTTCACGCCCACATTCCGGCTCAAAAGTTCTCTAGCGAAGAGAAGCGGGCTCTGGCGGATGCCTTAAATCTCGCTCTTCATGAAGCCTTGGATACGCCTATGGATGACCGTTTCGTTATCATCAGCGAGCACAAGGACGATGAACTCTTCATCCATCCGACTTTTCCTGACTTGAAGAGATCCGACAAGCGCATGATCGTAACGGTGACGTTCGGTACAAGCAGGACAGTGGAGCAGAAACGCAAGCTCGCGGAGTTGGTCACCCGATACGCAGTAGAAAAGGTTGGCGTCAGCCAGGACGATGTCACCCTGATGATGTATGCCATTCCCTTGGAGAGCATGAGCTTCGGCGGTGGAAAGCTGGCCTCTGACATCGACTTCTTTATGCCTTGGGCAAACAAGTAAGAAGGACGAAGCTGCCCTGATCTTTGGATCGGGGCAGCGAAAACGACTTAAAACGGACGTCCAAATCGTTTCTCAGGTGTGTTGCTCATGCGCGAAAAAGGATTCAGGCCCCGTTCACAACGGAGCAGCTCAAGGGCGGCCGCAAGGGTTGCGGCCAGCAGCAACGCGGCGAGTTGTCGTGTAAGGGGCCGTACCGATGAGAATGACATGCTACTGGGCGGCAACAGTCTTATCACCAATGAGCAGGGCAATATAATATTGACATTCAGTTGGATTCATGTAAGCTAGTTGTATATACAACATTGGGTTTTGAATATGAACGAACAAGAAGCGTCAAAACTTGCCAAAGCGGTTGCTGCGGAATGTTTAGGTTACCGGGTACGGCTCCTGAACCGGGTGATAACCAACATCTACGACAGGGCTTTGCAACCCATCGGCCTCAAAGCCAACCAGGCGAACATACTCTCTATGCTCTCCTACGTCGGCCAGGCATCTGCGGCTGACATCTCCAGGGTGCTGGTGATGGAGAAGTCGACGGTAAGCCGCACCGTGGACCGGATGAAGAAAAACGGCTGGATTACTGTTGAGGGGCACGGCGACGGGCCGTCCCAGGCCATCACCGTCACTGCTCAGGGGAGAGAGCTTATGGCTGCTGCCCACGCACTTTGGAAGAAGGCGCAGAAGCAGACCACGGAACTCCTGGGAGAGGAGGGCGTTAACGCAATCCTGAAACTCCATGAAACAGTAAGCGCGAGTAAATCAAAAAGGTAAATTTTTTTTGACATCATTGTTGTATATACAACATGCCGGGTTTGCATTAAGGGACTGAATGGTCACCCGGCGGTAAAACGTTATCGCGGGAGCAGGGAGTCAACATACCCTACACAATGAAATGCCGGATATGTTTTTTAATCACGCATCAAGTAGACCGGTCAAAGGAGTAATTACATATGACAAAAATCGATTTGAAGAAGTTTGCCGGACTATCACGCAGGTATCGCATAGCGCTCATCATGGGAGCAGTGGTTGCCATTGTCTTCGGTGTTGTTTTTGGAAAAGACAAGAAGCCGTTACCTGCTGATACGACCACTCCCCGCCTGGTCCGCGCCTATACGGTAGGTTCCGCCGGTAGTGACTCGATGGAATATACCGGTGTGATTCATGCTCGCACGGAAAGCGATCTCGGTTTTCGCGTGCCGGGCAAAATCATCGATAAACTCGTCAAGGCCGGAGACCACGTCAAACGCGGACAGGCTCTGATGCGGCTTGATCCCACAGATCTGCAGCTGGTCGCCAATGCGGCCAGAGATGCGGTCGAAGCGGCCCGGGCCCAGAACAAACGTGCTATCGCCGATGAGCTGCGCCAGCGCGGGCTGGTTGCCATAAAGGCCGTATCCGTACAGGAATATGAACAAGCCAAATCGGCGGCAGACGCAACAACCGCACAGCTGAATTCCGCCGTTGCATATTCCAGGCAGCTGGAAAACCAGGAGGGTTATGCCGTTCTCAGGGCTGATGCAGACGGCGTCATCATGGATATTCCAGCGGACGTCGGCCAGGTGGTAGGTGCGGGAAACGTGGTGGTTCGCCTCGCACAGGAGGGTGCACGCGAAGCGGTCGTCAACCTTCCCGAAGTAAATACAAAATTCGCAAAAAACAAGGCCATCGCCAGTCTCTATGCTGATCCAGGCCACTCTTTTCCGGCAAAACTCCGTGAATTGTCAGCAATGGCCGATCCTCTCACACGCACCTACCAGGCGCGCTTCAGTCTGGATGGAGCAGGCAAAAACGCCCCACTTGGCGCAACGGTGACTGTTCATCTGAATGGCGAGACCCGTAGTGACACGTTGCAGCAGTACGAAATCCCTGTCGGCGCGCTGTACGACGGCGGCACCGGCACAAGCGTGTGGGTGATAAATCCCGACGGTACGTCCTTATCGCGCCGACCGGTCGAAGTTGCGAAGCTCGGCAGTGAGACCGCTCTGGTCAGCAAAGGCCTCAAGCCGGGCGAACGGATTCTCGCGCTGGGTGCTCACCTCGTCAAGGAAGGGGAAAAAGTAAAGATCCTCTCCGGCCCGGCGAAGGAGAAAAACAATGAGCCGCTTTAATTTATCCGCTTTCGCTGTCCGCGAACGCGCCATCACCCTGTTTTTTATTATTGCGATCATAATGGCGGGGGGATTTGCCTTCCTGAAACTGGGACGGGGAGAGGATCCTAAATTCACCGTAAAAACCTTGACCGTGACGGCTGTATGGCCGGGTGCGACCGCGAAGGAAATGCAGGATCAGGTGGGTGATCGACTGGAAAAACGCCTTCAGGAACTTGAACATTACGACAGGGTGGAAACCTCCGCATACCCCGGAATGATCATGATGAAGCTCTATCTGAAAGACTCCACGACTCCCAAGGATGTCCCGGATGAATTCTATCAGGCACGAAAAAAGCTGGGAGACGAAAAGATCAATCTGCCAAAAGGGGTGATTGGCCCGATTATCAATGACGAATTTTCCGATGTGTATTTCGCCATGTATGCGTTGGCAGCAAAAGGGCTACCCCAGCGCCAGCTCGTGCTGGAGGCGGAAGCACTGCGTCAGCGCCTTTCCCGGGTAGGTGGCGTAGAGAAGGTCACCATTCTCGGGGAGCAGGACCCCAAGATCTATGTCGAGATTTCCTACAAACGTCTGGCAACTCTCGGCGTAAAAGCGACCGATCTGTTCCATGCACTGGAAACCCAGAATGATCTTACACCTTCAGGATTTGTGGATACGGCCGGACCGCGGGTCTATCTACGGCTTGACGGAGGCATCAACGGAGTCGATGCGGTCAAGGCGATTCCCGTGGCAAGCGGGGGGAAATTGCTGAAAATCGGCGATGTGGCCGAGGTCATCCGTGGCTACGAAGATCCGGCAACAAAGCAGATACGCCATCAGGGAGAGCCATCACTCCTTCTGGCCCTGGTCATGAAAAAAAGTTTTAACGGCCTGACACTGGGCAAGTTGCTAAAAGCCGAAGAAGCGGCGATTCACAAAGAATTACCGATCGGACTTGTGCTGTCCAAGGTGTCGGATCAGTCCCACGTCATTTCCGAGGCGTTTAACGAATTCATGATCAAATTCGTGGTTGCGCTTGCCGTTGTCATAGTGGTGAGTCTTGCTACGCTGGGGTTCCGTGTCGGGATCGTCGTGGCTGCAGCCGTGCCTCTGACCCTCGCCGCCGTGTTCGTCATCATGCTGCTTACGGGAAGGGATTTCGACCGAATTACTCTGGGGGCGCTGATTCTTTCATTGGGGCTCTTAGTGGATGATGCGATCATCGCCATCGAGATGATGGTGGTCAAGATGGAAGAGGGATTGGATCGGATCCAGGCGGCTACTTTTGCCTGGACATCCACGGCCAGCCCCATGTTTTTCGGTACGCTGGTTACTATCGCCGGTTTCCTGCCGGTTGGTTTTGCCAAGTCAACGGCAGGGGAATATGCGGGAAACATCTTCTGGGTAGTGGCATTCTCATTGATCACCTCGTGGTTTGTCGCGGTGCTCTTTACCCCCTACCTGGGCGTCAAGCTTCTGCCTGAAATAAAACCGGTCTCCGGAGGGCACAACGCTATTTATGCAACCCCAAACTATCAACGATTTCGCAGTATCGTGCGGAGAGTGGTGGATCATAAATGGATTGCCGCCGGTGTAACGATCGCTTTTTTCCTGTTGTCGGTGGTCGGGATGGGATTTGTGGAGAAACAGTTTTTTCCCAACTCGGACCGCCCGGAGTTGACGGTCGAGGTAAACCTCCCCCCCGGCAGCGCATTTGCAGCAACCGACAGATCGGTCAAGAACATCGAAAAAGCGATTCTGGCCGAACCGGAGGCCAAAGTGGTGACCAGCTATATCGGCCAAGGCGCACCCCGCTTCATACTGCCGATGAACCCCGAATTACCCAACCCGGCTTTTGCCCAAATCGTCGTCCTGACCAAAGGCTCTTCTGCTCGCGATGCGCTCAAGATAAAACTTCGCCGGCTCATTGAACAGGGTGCCTTCCCCGAAGCACGCATGCGAGTAAAACAATACGTATTCGGCCCACCCGTTCCGTTTCCGGTGCTTTTCCGTGTCATGGGACCGGACGAAAGTGAGCTGCGCCGGATTTCCGGTGATGTCCGAGCCATCATGGCTGAGAATCCAAACCTGCGTGATGTTCACCTGGATTGGGGTGAACGGACTCCGAGCCAGCGATTGGTCCTCGATCAGGATCGTCTGCGCCTGCTCGGCCTCACCCCGCAAGAATCCGGGTTGCAATTACAGGCGATTCTGAACGGTGCTCCCACCACACAGATGCGCGACGGCATCCGTTCGGTCGACGTGGTGGTTCGTGCTCCCGCTTCCGAGCGCCACAGTCTGGAAAATATCGCCAATGTTTCATTGACAACCAGAGACGGGCGCTCAATCCCGCTGTCACAGATGGCGCATTTCGAATCCCGAATGGAGGATCCGCTGCTGAAGCGCTACAACCGCGAGCCATATATCGCGGTTCAGGGGGACGTTGTCGATGGGGTCCAGCCTCCGGATGTAACGGCCCAAGTTCTCCCCAAACTGGAAAAATTAAAAGCAGCCCTGCCCGCCGGCTACCGCATAGAAACGGGTGGTTCCGTGGAAGAGAGCAAGAAAGCCGATGATGCCCTGGGGCTGCTTTTTCCGCCGATGATACTTCTGATGCTGATCTTCATCATGCTTCAGGTCCGTTCATTCGCCACCATGTTCATGGTATTTGCCACGGCCCCGCTGGGCCTGGTCGGGGCCGTGCCAACCCTTCTCATATGTCATCAGCCGTTCGGGTTTAACGCAATTCTCGGGCTGATCGGACTGGCGGGGATCATCATGCGCAACACACTGATTCTCGTCGACCAAATTCGACACGATCAGGCGGCGGGACTGAGTGATTACAATGCAATTGTGGAATCCACCGTACGTCGTGCACGCCCGGTAGTCCTGACCGCTGTGGCTGCCATGCTTGCCTTTATCCCCCTGACATTTTCCAGTTTCTGGGGATCGATGGCCTATGTTCTGATCGGCGGAGTCGGGGTTGGAACGATCTTGACGCTGCTCTTCCTGCCGGCCCTCTACGCAATCTGGTTCAAGGTGAAACATACCGATGCTGCCACAGAAGAAGGAGCACTGACATGATCCGCTCAATTGCAATACTGAGTATAGCAAGCGCCTGTCTTGCCGGATGCACTACCATGGCACCGAGCTATACCCGGCCGGATGCGCCGGTTGCCGCCGCCTGGCCCACAGGCCCGGCCTACAAGAACAGCGGGGGTGATAAAAGTCCGGATAAGCGGGTAGCCGAAATACCCTGGCGCGAGTTTTTTGTCGACAAGCAGCTGTGTGCGCTGATCGAACTGGCTCTCAAGAACAATCGTGACTTGAAGGTAGCAACCCTCAACATCGAACGCTCAAGGGCGCAATTCCAGATCCAGCGCTCCGACCTTTTCCCCAAAGTTGACGCCAACGCAGCCGCCGGTTACCAGAGGATTCCCGAGACCCTCTCCTCCACGGGCAAGGCCGAGACCGTGGAACAATACAGTGTCGGCCTTGGCATCAGTTCGTACGAAGTCGACCTGTTCGGCCGGGTTCGCAGCCTCAAGGACCAGGCACTGGAACAGTATCTTGCCACCGGGCAGGCCGGGCGCACTGTTCAGATCAGCCTGGTTTCTCAGGTTGCCGCCACCTGGCTGGCCCTTGCCGCTGATCGTGAACGGCTGCAGCTGGCACAGGAAACCCTGGCCAATCAGCAGGAGTCATACAATCTGACCAGAAGTCGTTTCGAGGCCGGGGGTTCTTCGGCACTTGCCTTGAATCAGGCCCAGACCACTATCGATGGGGCCCGGGTAGACATTGCCCGTTACACCACCCTGGTAGCTGAGGACGAGAATGCCCTGGCTCTTGTGGCCGGCTCTTCCGTGCCGCCTGAACTTCTGCCCCTGTCGCTGTCGGAAAAACTGACCAGCCTCAAGGATCTCACTCCCGGACTCCCCTCCGATGTCCTGCTCAGCCGTCCCGATATTGTCCAGGCAGAAGGAGTGCTCAAGGGGGCGAATGCCAACATCGGGGCGGCACGGGCAGCATTTTTCCCACGTATTACCCTGGTGACGTCACTCGGTTTTGGCGCAGATGACCTTGCAGCGCTGTTCAAGCCCGGGTCGCTTGCCTGGAAGATTGCACCCCAGATAACGCTGCCGATCTTCGACGGTGGCAGTAACAAGGCCAATCTGAAAGTGGCTGAAGCTGATCGTGCAATCGCTGTGGCCCAGTATGAGAAAGCCATCCAAACCGCCTTTCGGGAGGTGGCCGATGCCCTGGCACAGCGTGGAACAATTGACGATCAACTGACTGCGCAGCAGTCGCTCACGGGTGCCACATCCGAGAGCTACCGGCTATCTCAGGTTCGCTATGAAAAAGGTGTGGACAGCTATCTGCAGGTGCTGGATTCCCAGCGCTCACTATACGGAGCCCAGCAGAACCTGATCGGGGTCCGGCTGGCCCGACTGGCCAATCTGGTAACGCTCTACAAGGTGCTTGGCGGGGGGAGTGAGTAGCAATTCAAAAGAGTCTGCGTATCAAAATTGTATCTACTGATTCAGGGAATAGTGCCCTGAAATATCAAATTAAAAAGGAATAAATCATGAAAACAAGTGCATTGGTAGTAATGTCGGCATTCCTGGTGTCTGCAGCGGTTCCGGTATTTGCCATGACTCACCAGGAAAAACTGGCCTGTGCGATGACAGCCGGTAATTGTCTGGATAGAGGTAAACTCCTAGAGAAGAGGATCATGGAAATCAAAAACGAAAAAACTCAGAATACTAATGGCTCACCGGAAGAAGTGAAGAAGCTGGATAAAAAACTGCAGGATGCTATGGACGAACTTAAACGGGTTGAAGACGAAACCTAGTCATGATATCAGGGGGTCATATGAAAATTGAAGGGAATATCGAATTTTACGTGGTGGAACAAGTGCCGGAGCGGGTAGTTTCCGAAATGCCCATTCTGTCTGGCATTAGGAACCCATATGGCGTGGTCAATGCCGGTGCTATCCTGTGGTTTGCGGACGTCACAGCCACAATATTGGTGATGGGACCATCATCCATTCCCACAGAAGGCATGGCGGGCTTCCCACTTGCCATAACGCTGAATGCCAACTTTGTCAGCAACCAGAAGGAAGGGACGTTCAAGGCTGTCGCTACCTTCGTAAAAAAAGGGGTTCCTCACACATAACAGTGCAAAGTTGTAGGCATGGTTAGATCGCCCATGCAGTGGTAAAGATTGAGTATATAGTTCTTTGCAGTTCTAAAGCCGTAGGCTCGGTGGCTGATTACCTTTGCCTTGTTGTTGAGACCT
>WNGL01010857.1_pt1 | contig 11622 bp, 8 predicted proteins | sample 5400591 | NCBI WGS metagenome assembly WNGL01 (sample SAMN13153377, study PRJNA577476) | soil metagenome | isolation source: 80 cm soil or saprolite under Garry oak tree replicate 1 | place: USA:California | collected 2016-06-15
TACCACGCCGCTGATAGCTGAGCACGGGCGCACGCACGTCCCGATTGGCCGCTGAATTGTGACGATAGGGGTTGTTTCTCAATGATCCGCCACGAAGACACGAAGAACGCCAAGAAAACCCTACAAGGCGGCGAATTCCAATGCTTTAGAATTGGTCTTTGTGTCCTCCCTGTCTTTGTGGTGAATTACAGTAGGTGCAGCTAAAAGACACTGACAAAGGCTCAGCGGATGCCGTATTCCTCCATTTTTTGATAGAGCAGGCGCCGATGAATGCTTAGCAACCTCGCAGCCTCGGCCCTGTTCCCTCTGGCCTCCTCGAGAGCGGCCCGGAGCAAATGTTCTTCCACTTTGCGAATCACATTCCAGTAGCCATCACGGAACGAGATGTTGTCCAACCGGCTTCGGGATGAACCGGCCGAATGCGGATGAAACTGAATGCATTCCGGCGTGATCACTCCGCCCGGAGCAAGAACGATGGCCCTGGTGATCGTGTTCTCAAGTTCCCGAACATTGCCCGGCCATTGGTGGGCCATGATTTTCTCGAGCGCATCCTCACGCAGGGTGATGGGACGCTCGGAGCGACTGAGGAAGCGCTGCACCAGGAGGGGAATGTCCTCCTTTCGCTGCCTCAGCGGAGGCAGAGCGATGGTTACCACACTCAAGCGGTAGTAGAGATCTTCGCGGAAGCGTCCGGCTGCAATTTCGCCATTCAGGTCGTGAGCCGTGGCAGTGATCAGGCGAAAGTCAACCGGGACCGGCGTGTTGCTTCCCAGACGTTCGATTACGCGCTCCTGAATTGCGCGCAGCAGCTTTGCTTGCAGGCCAAGAGGAAGCTCGGCAATCTCGTCAAGGAAGAGAGTGCCTGCCTGCGCCTTTTCAAACCGGCCGATTCTACGCGTCAGGGCGCTGGTAAAGGCTCCCTTCTCGTGCCCGAAAAGCTCCGATTCCAGCAGACTGTCCGGAATGGCAGCGCAGTTGACCTTGACGAGCGGCCCTTGGGCACGGGAACTGTACTCATGGATCGCATTTGCCACCAGCTCTTTTCCCGTACCGGATTCGCCGGTGATCAGGACGGTGGCATCGGACGAGGAGACCCGCCCAATCAGCTTGTACACCTCCTGCATCGACAGGCTGTGGCCGACGATGTTCGGAATGTTAGGCGCCTGGGTGGCATTTGTGTGCAAGTCGCGAAGCGCCTTTTCGAGCGCGCGGTATTCCAAGGCGCGCTGGATCAAAACAATCAGGTGCTCGTCGTTGATGGGCTTGGAAACATAGTCAAACGCTCCCAGTTTGGTTGCCCGGATGGCATTGCTGCTGGTCGAGTTAGCGGTCATGATGATCACTGCCGCTTTGCAAGGTCCATTCCGAAGCCGCTCCAGAACCGAGAGACCATCAAGGTCGGGAAGCCGGATATCCAGCAGGATCAGGTCCGGCTGCTCCCGCAGGGCCAGACGCAGCCCTTCCTCGCCCGTTTCGGCCTTCAGAACTTGATAGCCCTCGTCTGAGAGCAGAAGGCTCAGGGCCTTAAGGGCAGTTCTCTCGTCCTCGACAATTAGAATTCGTGGCTTCATGCCGATTCTTGAGCCGGCAAGATAATCCGGAAGCGGGCGCCTTTATCGCCGTTTGCGCACACGATTTCCGCACCCATCTTGTCGAGCAGCGTTTTTGTCACGGCCAGACCAAGCCCTGTCCCCCCGGACTTCGTTGTGTAGAAGGCCTCGAAGACACGATCCTGCTGTTCCATTGCCAAGCCGGGGCCACTGTCTTCGACGACAATCTCGAGGTGCGAATTGACAGCCAGGAGCGCGACTCGCACCTCACCCTCGGGGCCTGAAGCGTCGATCGCGTTCAGGAGAAGATTCATCAAGGCCTGCTGAAGGCAATCGAAGTCGGTCGCTGCTTCAGACTCCATGGCTCCGCCCACTCGGATCCTCACGCCCCTCTCGTCGGCGTGAGGTTTCACGAGGGCCAGTGTCCGGTCGAGGATTGGCTGCAGCGGCTGTACCCGGATCTTGGCGGGCTCGTCCGGACGGAAAGCAAGCAGACTCTTCAGCAACGTGTCCAGGCGATCGATTTCGTTGATGACCAGTTGAATCGGCTCCGCTGCCTCAGGCTGGGCCTGAAGGCGCCTTGCGAGAACACGGATTGTGAGGCGGAGACTGTTCAAGGGGTTTCGAATCTCGTGCGCGATTCCGGCCACTACTCGTCCCATGACTCGCAGCCGGTCCTCCCGGCGGAGAGCAGCCTCCAGCTTCTGGCGGCTCTCCGCCATTGTGTTGATGGCCTGGACGACCGGTCGCAGTTCGTGGTCCTGGTCGGGAAGCCGGTAGCTCAGATCGGTGCGCAACCGCTCCAGCCCCGCTTGAACAACCGCGAAGCCCTGTTGAAGGCTGAAGCTGAGCTTCAAGACAAACCCGACCGCAAGCGAGGCGAAGAGCATGACCCCGGCCAGCAGCAAGCGCTTGTTCAACTCGCTGGAGCTGCTGAAATTGAAGATCCGGCGCAGGGACCAGGCCGCGAGCGGGCTTTCGCGCTGGGCCAGAACCGCAACCAGCACCACGTCGTTGTGGTCCTGGGCAAAACGATTCGCAACGCGACCCGTCCGCCGACTTTCTTCCAGGGCGTTCAAGACCTGCCGATGTTCCAGCGCGGGTTGGCGCAATGTGCTCCCTGGCTCGGTATACGTCGGAAAGCTATGACCAACGACCTCCTCATGCCACAGGTAGCCCCCCTCGACGTCGGGATAAGATCGCAGCACCTCGTACGAGACTGATTTCAGTTCCTGATCCCACGTCTCGATCGAGGACACTCGTCTTTCGTGGCCGCTTTCCCAAGAGCGACTCCCTTGGACCAGCTCACTCACAGCACTCGTGAGCGCGCGATTCGCCTCGCTGATCACTACGGTTCGAAGATTCCGGGCAAGGTCCACAACGAGCAGGCCGGTGACGACGATCGCCATGAGCGCCATGACGAGCAGCCACGTTTGCAGCCGCTGAGCGGCGACAATCGGAGGAAATTTCAACATGTCAGCCCGAGACCTGAGGGTCGATGAATTTCGATGCATTTCTCGAGCCAGTCCGATCCCTCGACTTCTGAAGGTCTAAACTCGCCTGGAGACCACGGGGTGTACGCTATTTGCACACAGAACGTCCGCTTTTTTCTCACACTCAGGGGATTCCTACCACTTATTCCTTGAAATCTCAAGGCAGTCAAGCGGCAGGCCGTTTGCATGGAGCCAAGGTTGTTGAGCAGAAGAGGTGTTGGATAGCATGAACCGGTGCGCGTCGCATTTCGTGCTTTTGTCCATTCTGTGGTTCAACTCAATATTACTGGCCCAGCATTCCCGGCCGGCCCCCGGGCAGGATGATGAGCCGCTCACGATTGCGGAAGCCGTCGCTCAAGCCCTCGAGAAGAATCTCGACCTGATTGCCGAGCGCTACAACCTGCCCATCGCGGAGGCGCGCTTGATCACTGCAAGAGTGCGCCCCAATCCCGTGTTCAGTCTCGGTGGGGATCACTTGGATCTGCTTGGGACCGGCTACAACGACGTAAACCGTGCGGGTCCGGCTGAGTACAGCATGCGCACAGATTTTCTTTTCGAGCGCGGCGAAAAACGCCGGCGCCGAATCGAGCTTGCGCAAGCGGGCAAAAGGGTCACAGAGCTGCAGCTACTGAACGCCATCCGAAGCGTGGTACTTGGTGCGCAGACGGCTTTTGTCGACGTGCTTCAGGCCAAGGAGGACCTGGCCCTGGCGAGTGATACCCTGAGCACCTTTGAAGAAATCGTTCGGATAAACACCAGTCGTGTCAAGAGTGGCGACCTGGCAGAGGTAGAGCTCATCCGGTCCCAGGTTGCTCAACTCCAGTTTGAGAACAGAGTCCGTCAAGCGGAGCTGCAGTTGCAAACGTCGCGGGCGCAGTTGCAGGTCATCCTGGGGAGGAAGAGAGGCGACCTTTCGGTCGATGCCGTAGGTGACATGCGCCGTGAACTGATTCCTGTCCTGCCCGACGGCCTGCGCGCCCGGGCCTTCTCCCAGCGGCCTGACCTGCTGGCGCAGCAACAGAACCACGTGCGGTCCCAGGCCGAACTGAGACTACAACTCGCGCACGGAAGGGTGGACTACAGCTTCGGCACAGAGTATCGCAGGCAGGAGGGTCTCGCCGGACGTGGCAGCTCCCTGGGCATCTTTTTCCAGACCAATCTCCCTGTCTTCAATCGCAACCAGGGGGAAATCGAGCGCGCCCGCCAGGAGGAGCTGCAGGCGGAGGCGCGCATTCGTGCTTTGGAGGCAACGATCGACAACGAGGTCGAAGTGGCCTACCTCCGCTATCGCAACGCCATGACTACCCTCAGCCGGATCGAGGACTCGATGCTTGCGAAAGCCAAAGACATGCGTCAGATCAGTGAGTACTCGTACCGCCGAGGAGAGGCGACCTTCCTCGAATTCCTCGACGCGCAGCGGGCCTACAACGAAACCATGCAGGCATACAATCAAGCGCGCGCCGACTTTGCGCGGAGCCTTTACGGAATCGACGCTGCCATCGGCAATCCCGCGCCCGGGGAGAACAAACCGTGAGGCCCCTGGGGTTTGTTTTGTTCAGCGCCTTTCTGACCGCGTCTGGCTGCGGAAGGCCTCCGGAAGCCCAGCCGTACACCCCTTCAACCAAGGCAGCTACTCGCTCGGGCGACATCGTCCAGTTTGAGCCGGCCTCTCCCCAACTGGCCCGGATTCGAGTGGCCGGCGTGGAAAGCGCGGAGGTCCCCGTCGAGGAACTTGTTTCTCCCGGCAAGGTGGAACTCGATCCTGGCCGCGTCTCGCGCGTTGTGTTGCCGGTAGCAGGCCGTGTCCGCGAGGTTCTTGCGGCCCTTGGCGACCCGGTCAAGCGCGGGCAGCCCCTCCTGACTTTGGATAGCCCGGAGGTCTCAGCGCTGCAATCCGCCTTGCGTCAGGCAGAAGCCAGTGAATCCCAAGCCAAGGCGACTCTGGCCAAGTTGGAAGCCGACCTGGCGCGAGTGCGGGATCTGCTGGCAAATCGGGCCATCGCCCAGAAAGAGGTCCTCTCGGCCGAGACCGTGATGGCCCAATCGAAAGCCGCTTTGGAGCAGGCGCTGGCCGGCCGGGATGACGTGGCACGCAAGTTGGGCCTTCTAGGGCTCGAAGCCGGAAAAATGGACCGGTTGATTGTCGTGCGCGCTCCGGTTCCGGGCAAGGTTGTTGATATTGCCGTCGCGCCGGGCGAATACCGGAACGACACCGCGGCTCCGGTTATTACAGTGGCGGATCTCAGCACGGTTTGGGTGGCCGCGGATGTCCCGGAGACTGCGATCCGGCTGATCCGGGCCGGCGCACCTGTTGCCATCACGCTTTCAGCGTTTCCGGACCGGACCTTCAGCGGCCGTGTCAAGAAGATCGGCGATCTCGTCGACCGGCAGACGCGCACGGTCAAGGTACGGGCCGAACTGAATAATGCTGACGGCCAGTTGCGTCCCGAGATGTTCGCCACGATCCGGTATTCCCGCGGCATGAGGCAGGCGATCGTCGTTCCCAGGGCCGCCTTGTTTCAACAGCAGGATCGAACCACCGTCTTCCGCGAGCGGGCACCCGGTGTCTTTGAAGAAGTTACAGTGACCGTTGTGTGGCAGGATCAACGCCGGGCAGCGATCGGAACGGGACTGGGGGCGGGAGATCGCATCGTGGTTGACGGTATCACCCAGCTAAGGGCTTATTGATCGGGACTACGACCAATGATCGGCCGGCTGTTGCGCTTCGCCCTCCAGCAGCGTTTCATCACGATCGCCGTCACGATCGCGCTCATTGCCCTCGGCATCTATTGCTTCGAGCAACTCCAGGTCGAAGCCTACCCGGACATCTCGGATACCCAGGTCGTCGTGATAACGGCCTTTCCCGGCCAGGCAGCCGAGGAGACGGAGCAGCAGATCACCATTCCGATCGAACGCGCTCTCAACTCCGTTCCGAACCTTATTGCCCGGCGCTCGAGAACGATCTACGGACTCTCGGTGGTAGAGCTCACCTTCACTTACGAAACGAACGACTACTTCGCGCGCCAGGTTGTGCTCGAGCGGCTTCGGGACGCGCAATTGCCCGAAGGCGTAACACCACAGATCGCGCCGCTGACCACTCCGATCGGAGAGATGTATCGATTTCGTCTCGATGAGCCCGGCAGGAGCGATCTCGAGCTCCGGGAGATCGAGGACTGGATCGTGGCTCCGCGATTGCTGCAGGTGCCGGGCGTCGCGGATGTTGTCCCCTTCGGCGGCCTCGTCAAGCAATACCAGGTAGAGGTTTCTCCGCCGGCACTGGCCAAGTACGGTCTGTCCGTCAAGAACGTCGTGGATGCCATCCAGGCCAACAACCGGAACGCAGGAGGAGCACTCCTGAGCACCGGGCAGCAATCGATGGTAATTCGCGGCGTCGGACGGATCCGCTCGGTGACCGAAATCGAGAACATTGTATTGCTCGCCTCCGGAGGTGTGCCCGTGCTCGTCCGCGACGTGGCTTCGGTACGAATCGGCCATGCAACTCAGACCGGCATTTTCGGCTGGAACGACCACGGCGGCGGCGTGGAGGGGATCGTGCTGCTGAGACGCGGCGAGAACCCCAGCGAGGTGCTGAGGGCCCTGAGCGCAGCTATTGAAGAGCTGAACCGCTCCCGGCTGCCGCCGGGAGTGCAGATCATTGCCATCTACGACCGGACGGACCTGGTGCATAATACATTGCGAACCGTTTCGCGCACTCTGCTCGAAGGCTTCTCGATAGTGGTCCTGGTGCTGGTTTTCTTTCTCGGAAGCGCCCAGGCAGCATTGCTGACTGCCCTTGCCATTCCCCTGTCGCTGCTGTTCGCATTCATCTGCATGTATCTCAATGGAGTACCCGCAAACCTGCTCAGCCTGGGCGCGCTCGACTTCGGCATCGTTGTGGATGCCACGCTCGTGATGGTCGAGCACATCGTCCGGAATCTTTCTCAGACGAAGCGCGCAGCGCGCTCCGGCGGTACCTTCGACACGATTCGTGAGGCCGCGCTCGAGATGGAACGCCCCATATTCTTCTCGCTGTGCATTCTGATCGCCGCCTATGTTCCGTTGTTCACGCTCGAACGAGTGGAACGAAGGCTGTTCACCCCCATGGCCTTTACGGTTTGCTCGGCCCTCCTCGGCTCCTTGTTGTGCGCTCTGACCTTCATCCCGGTGCTGGCCACCTACCTTTTCCGCCATCCCTCGGCCATGTGGCAGAACCCAACGATTTCATGGCTCGGAGAGAGGTATGAAGGGCTGCTGCGGCGGCTGCTGCGACGTCCGGGCGCTGTGGCCTGGACCACCGTTGGAATCGTCGGCGCCGCGTTGTTTCTTGGCACGCGGCTGGGCACCGAATTCCTGCCGAATCTCGACGAGGGAGTGATCTGGATCCGGGCAAACCTTCCACCGGGAACATCGCTCGAGAAGTCCGCGCAGGTGGCCAGCGAGATGCGCGCGCTGATCCAGCGTCACCCTGAGGTTCTTGTGGTGGGCTCCCAAACCGGCCGTAATGAAGCGGGCACGGATCCTTTCGGTCCCAACCGGAACGAGCTCTTGATCACACTCAAACCGTACTCGACATGGGCGCTGGGCCGCACCAAACAGGACCTGGTCGCCGATCTTCGCCGCGAGTTGAATCAGGAGATTCCTGGAATCCTGTTGAACTTCACTCAGCCGATCATTGATACGGTTACGGAATCGGTGACCGGATCCTCTGCCGATCTCGCCGTGATCGTCCGCGGCCCGGACCTCGCGGAACTGCGCCGTCTGGCCGATCAGACGCTGAGCATGATACGCGCCGTTCCTGGAGCCGCCGACAGCTCCATCGAGCAGGAAACCGACCAGCCCGGCTTGCGCATTCAGGTCGACCGGTCTTGCATAGCCCGTTACGGATTGAACGTCGATGACCTGAACCACATGATCGAATCCGCGGTGGGAGGCGCGGCAATCGGCACGGTTTTTGAGGGCGATCGGCGGTTTGACATCACAGTGCGATACGCGCCCGAGTGGAGAAGCGACGCAAGACGGCTGGGCGAAATGCTGGTTCGGACCACGGAGGGAGGGCAGGTGCCGCTTTCCCAACTGGCCGATATCCGGGTCGTCAACGGCGCCAGCATCATCCTGCGGCGCGAGAATCAACGGGCCATTGCCGTCCGCACCAACATTGTCAACCGTGACCAGGGCGGCTTTGTCGCGGACGCGCAAAGGCAATTGTCCCGCGAGATCACGCTCCCCGCGGGCTATCAGGTCAACTGGGGGGGCCAGTTTGAGAACCTCGATCGGGCGCGGCGACGGCTCTACCTCATCATTCCCGTGACCATCGCCATCATATTCACCTTGCTCTTCTTCGCATTCAATTCGACCGCGAACGCCCTGCTGGTCCTGATGAACGTCCCGTTTTCCGTTGTCGGGGGGATTCTGTTGCTCTACGCCAGGGATATACATCTGAGCGTATCCGCCGCGGTGGGCTTCATCAGCCTCTTTGGGGTCGCCGTGATGAGTGGAGTACTTTACATCTCGGAGATGAATCGCCGGCGTAAGGAAGGGGGCGCGAGCCTGGAAGACGCCGTAGTGCTCGGGGCGAAGTATCAACTCCGGCCATGTTTGATCCTGATTCTCGTGGCGATGCTGGGCATGGTTCCTGCGGCAAGGGCGGTTGGCATTGGCTCCGACGTCCAGCGTCCCCTGGCCACGGTCGTAGTGGGCGGCCTGTTGTCCACACTTCTGTTGACCTTGCTGGCCCTGCCCATTTTGTATTACCTGATCGCGCGACGGAAGGCGGCGTGATGAAGGGCGAAATCCGGAAATGTCTTCAGGTCTTTGTAGAGGACACTGACTGCTGGGAAGGGGAACCCCTTTACGAGGCGATTGTGCGCCTTCTTCACAAACATGGTGTGGCCGGCGCAACCGTCTGGAGCGGAGTGATGGGCTACGGGGCGCACGGATGGATCCATAGGAAAGGTCTGTTTGGAGTCGCCGATGAGAAGCCGATCGTGATCACCTCGATAGATACTGAAGAGGCTATTCGCGGAGTCCTCTCGGAATTGCTGCCGATGGTGAAAGAAGGACTCGTGGTCGTACACGATGCCGAGGTCTTCGTCCCGTCAAGCGGAGATTCGGAGGAGAGGTAATGCCTCAGAAGCGGTGAAAAAGTTGCGTAGGCCCGAAGGACCGGAATAAATAGCCCCGCCATCACAGGATTGACAGGATCGACAGATCTTGGGAGCCTTGCAGGATCGAGTATCATCCTGTGTCCCAAAATCCAGTAGATCCTGTAATCCAGTCCGATAAATCCTGTCATCCTGCCGGATGCGTCCTGTTTGCCGGGCAGATGTCGGATGTACAATCGAATTCTCCTTCCGGCTTTACTGAAGGAGTCTGTTTTGGTTTCGGGCATGAAAACTAAGGAAACAAGACCACAAGCGAATCGGATCTTGATCACAAGTCTGATGGTGGCGCTATACTGCCCGGTCGCTACTGTCTCCTTGGCGCAGGAGTTCTTGACGGCGGCCGAGAAAAGCGCGCTGGAGAAGGAAAAGAAAATCGACAACCGGATCAAAGTCTACCAGGCGGCCTCGGCCCGGCTCTCCAAGTTGATGCAAGGCGCACTCCAGGAACACGATTTCGCGCGACTTGAACAGGGCTCGGAAAACTGGGTCAAACTTCTTTCCGCTTCCCTGGAAGATATCGAGGAGAACGTCAACCGGAAGAAGAAATCCAGGGCTCTTATCAACTTCGAAATCCACCTTCGACGAACCATCCTGGATATGAGGGGCTTCAAGTTTAAGCTTCCCGCTGACCAACAGAATCAATTCGATTCCTGGCTCGATCGAGCAGAGGAAGCACATAAGAAAATGGTCGGAATCCTCTTCCCAGGTTAAAGGCGTGATTCGCATCCGAAGAGTAGGAATTTTGGGTCAGGAGTTCGCGTGAGGCAGACGCAAGAACTCGCGCAGCGTCATCTTGTAGTTGTCCGCCCGCAGGCCGCATGATATGCCGCGTCACCTTTACGCGCCGTCACTACTTAGAACGGGCTCTCTGACATTCGCCGATGCCGTAATCCTGATAGCGCTGGTCTCGCTCCTCGGCTTTGGCGCCAGCCTCGCGCTTCACGCACCGCACGCTATTCGCGGCCCGGAGATCTCGCTCGAGCTCGCAGCTCTGCCCTGGTACGCGCTCCTCTCCCTCGCGCGGATGACCGCAGCCTACGTGCTCTCGCTTTTCTTCAGCCTGGTCTATGGGTACGCGGCAGCGCGGAATCCGGCGGCGGAGAAGATTCTGATCCCGCTTCTCGACCTTTTGCAGAGCGTGCCCATTCTGTCGTTTCTTCCGCTGGTGCTCCTTTCGCTGGCGGTTTTCCTGCCTCAGGGGCTTGCGGTCGAGCTGGCCGCCGTCGTTCTGATATTCACATCACAGGTTTGGAACCTGACTTTCGACGGATTTAAGGTCGAGACGGTGCAGGGCGAGGAGCCGCCGAGGTCCTGGTTTCTTGACCTGATCTCGCGTTCGTACCTGGCGAAGGTGGCTCGGCGCCATCTGACTTCCCTGGGCGATCGGCTGGAAGATTTCGCGCAAGCTCGGTTCAAGCCGGCTCTCGATCCCGTGCGTCACCGTCGGCCCGGCGGCGTCGCGCAAATTCTCAGGCGCCTCGGTGTCGCTGTCGGCGGCGTAGCCATGCTCTACGGTGCGGTTTCGGCCGTGGCGATGCTCGGAGGCCTGCCACTGAAGACATGGGGCGCGATCGCTCTGGGGACGGCTGCAACCCTGGCGCGAGTGTCGGTGGCTCTTTCTTTGACCTTTCTCTGGACCATCCCGGTCGGAGTCGTGATCGGAACCAACCGCCGCGCCTCGAGGTTCCTTCAGCCTGTTGTCCAGGTCGTGGCTTCGATTCCAGCCACTGCGGTCTTCCCGGTTCTGCTCCTCTTGCTGCTGCGAGCGCCGGGAGGGCTGAATCTTGCATCCATTCTGCTCATGCTGATGGGCACACAGTGGTACCTGCTGTTCAACATAATCGCCGGCGCCGCTGCAATTCCCAAGGACCTGTGTGATACCACCGATTTGCTCCGGCTGTCGCGGCTGGAGCGCTGGCGGAACCTGATTCTTCCCGCTCTCTTTCCCTACCTGATCACGGGCGCTATAAGCTCGAGCGGCGGCGCCTGGAACGCGAGCATCGTGGCCGAGCATGTCGTGTTCGGGGGCGAAACGCATACAACAGTCGGGGTCGGGGCACTAATCGCCGAGGCGACGGAGCGAGGAGACTACCCCTTGCTGTTGGCCTCGACCCTGGCTCTGATAACGACGGTCATTGTGATCAATCGAAGCTTCTGGCGGCGTCTCTATCGCCTAGCAGAGGAGCGTTACCGGTTGGAGTAGGTATGAAGGGTGGAGACAACAGGCTCTTGGTTCTCGAGAGAGTGACGAAGGCTTACGGGAAAACCCCCAGGCAGTGTCTTGCTCTCTCCGGCGTTGGTCTGGAGGTTCGCGACGGCGAGTTTGTCTGCCTGCTCGGACCTTCCGGCTGCGGAAAGTCAACACTCCTGCGTATCATCACGGGCCTGATCCAGCCGAGCTCCGGGAATGTCCTATAC
>WNGL01013122.1_pt1 | contig 11622 bp, 9 predicted proteins | sample 5400591 | NCBI WGS metagenome assembly WNGL01 (sample SAMN13153377, study PRJNA577476) | soil metagenome | isolation source: 80 cm soil or saprolite under Garry oak tree replicate 1 | place: USA:California | collected 2016-06-15
CACGAAGAGCAGTAGGCGGCGCCGGAAGTGTTAGCCGAGCCGCACGTGCCGCAGCGTCCGGGCAAAGGCGGAACGTAACCGCCGGCTTTGCGCGCGATGTGATCTTCGATTATCTTCCATGCGTCTTCCGTGATCTTGTATTGCCAGTAGGCGCCCAGCGCGGGCAGCGCGAGCAGGAGACCGACGGACAGAATCACTGCGACCGCGGCCACGGCAGCTTTGTCGAACCACTTTTGCATACCGATCTCCACGCGCGTGCCGCCGGGTTCGGGGGTGATCTTTATAGTCAACGCGGCGGACAGTCCGGTCATTTCGCGCAGCGTGCTAGACTTGCGCGCTTGCAACACAGTTGTCGCAGACACGTTCATCATCTGAATTTCGTAGTCTTCATCAAAGAGCTGGCGCAGCTCGGCGATTAGTTTAGGAACATCTGCTTCGACGCCGGGATAGTATCTGCTGTCCATTATGGGTTTCCTCTCGCGGTATTCTACGCGAAGATGGCGAGCAATGTTCAGTCGCAATGAATATGCCAGAAATCAGTTAAGGCTCGAAGAGCCGACATTAAATAGCCACGTTCGTGAGGGCGTGGTCCATGCGGTAGACAGGTCTCATGAGCGCCGAAGGCGCGGCACGATTTATGGCGACAAACGAGTCAGTACCGGCCCTTCGGGCCTCATTGTCATCGACGTTTGCCTGACCCCGCCCTTACGGACGGGGCTACTAACTGACGGTCCTTTGGACCTAAGAACCAGAAGCCATGAGGTTGGTATTCCGAATCAATTTGAGGAACCATCAAGATGAAGACAACTCGGACCACTCTTACCTTTTTCTTACTTTTCGCATTCCTGATCTCGACAGCAAGTCCTGGCTCTACGTCTTCGCAAAGCTCACCTGAAACTTCCGGCCTCGACGGCTTCACCACCGCCGGCGCGGTGGAGGAGCGTCGCTGGGAAGAACAGTTTCGCGCTGTCCCCGCGCCGGAGTCGGCGCGCGAACATTTGCGCAAGCTAACTGCCGAGCCGCACGTTGCCGGCACGAAGGAAGATTACGCGACGGCGGTGTACGTTCGTGATCAGATGCGCACTTACGGATTGCAAGCGGAGCTTAAGGAGTATCAGGTGCTGCTGCCTTACCCGAAGCAGCCGAGCGTCGTTGAACTAGTCGCACCGCACCGTGAACGATTGCTCACTACGGAAGCAGTTGTGAGCGAGGATCCAACCTCGTCGGATTCAAGGATTACTCCGCTCTTCAATGGCTACAGCGCGAGTGGCGACGTCACCGCGCCGCTGGTCTATGCCAATTATGGTCTGCCGCCTGATTATGACGCGCTGAAGAAAGAAGGCGTGGATGTAAAAGGCAAGATCGTGATCGTGCGCTATGGTAATTCGTTTCGCGGCGTGAAGGCGAAAGTTGCTGAGGACCACGGCGCCGTTGGCTGCATCATCTATTCCGATCCGGTCGATGATGGTTATGCGCAAGGCGACGTTTATCCGAAAGGACCATGGCGGCCTGTGGCTTCGGGACAGCGCGGCTCGGTGCAATATCTGTTTGACTATCCCGGCGATCCGCTGACGCCGGGCCGGCCTTCGATCCCCGGCGTGCCACGTTTGAAGATCGAAGAAGCAACGGACCTCACGCACATTCCAGTACAGCCAATCGCCTACGACGCAGCGCGCAAACTGATCGAGCCATTGAACGGTCCGGTGCGCCCGCGTGGTTTCCAGGGCGGATTCCCATTCGCATATCACGTCGGCGGGACTGACGAAGTGAAGGTCCATCTGAAAACCGACATGGACTATCAAACGCGCACGATCTGGGACGTAGTGGCGCGCATCGATGGAACGGTGGAAAAAGATCGCTGGGTGATCATGGGCAATCACCGCGACGCGTGGGTTTTTGGCGCCGTCGATCCCAACAGCGGCACGACAGCGATGCTCGAAGCTTCGCGCGCGTTTGGCAAGTTGCTGAAGCAGGGTTGGAAACCGCGTCGCACGATCGTGCTCTGTAGCTGGGACGCGGAAGAATACGGTCTGATCGGATCGACTGAATGGGCGGAAGAATACGCCGGCGAGTTAAAAGCGAAGGCGGTCGCTTATCTGAACGTAGACGTTGCTGTTTCGGGTCCAAACTTTGGCGCGTCGTCGGTGCCGTCGTTATGGAAGTTGATCCGCGCGGCTGCGCACGACGTGAGAGATCCTAAGACAGGAAAGAGCGTCTACGAGCAATGGCAGGAACGCGCCCGCGAACAACGACCCGAAGCGGAGCAAGACTCAAAGGAAGAGGCGCGCATCAGCCCGTTGGGTTCTGGCTCCGACTACACGCCGTTTCTGCAACATCTGGGAATTCCGCAGACGGTTTGCCTTTCGATTACACGGATTATGCTAATCAAATTCGCGACTTCTTTAATGAAAGCGTTAAGCTCGCCAAGCGTCGCAATTTGGGAAGCGCATTCGATGAGAAAGCGATGGCCGAAGCGGTGAAGGAATTTGCCGACGCGGCATTCCGCACCGAAAGAGACAGACATCGACGCGTCGAAGATAGCCAGATGAAGGATCCAACTGCCGCCGGTAAGCTCATGAGAATCAACGACGCCCTGATCGCCGCCGAGCGCGCCTTCATCGACGAGCGCGGTTTGCGCGGGCGCCCCTGGTACAAGCACGAGATTTACGCACCGGGCGTCTACACGGGTTATGCGGCCCAGCCGTTGACTGATTTCGCTCAGGCGATCGATGATCGCAATGCAACTAACGCAAAAGAGGGACTCCAAAGAATTGTAGAATCAATCAAGCGCGCGACTGAGGTCTTAAAGAAAGCGACCGAGTGAACTTCGGCAATTATTAAAACGTCTCGGAACCGAAAACGGCTTTCAATAACTTCGAACCAGGAAAAGGAGCAAAAACCGTGAGACTTGGCAAGATCCAAATAATAGTGAGCGTTGTTCTGTCCGGGCGGCTGTGAAGAAGCGCGGATAACATCTATTCTGTAGGGGCGGACCTGCGTGTCCGCCCGCAGTGGCGAACAAAAGGAAGGGCGGACACGCAGGTCCGCCCCACAGTTTCCTTACGGTTTCGGCGTCCCCCCTTTGGCCTTGTCTTTCTTTTCCTTTTCCGCTGGTGGTGGCAGTTTCTTGGCGGCTTCGATAATGGATTGAGCGTTTTCCACCGCCTGTTCCATGTTCGAGATTTCTTCCTCGCTCTTAGCCTGGGATCGCAACGGTATCAGTTGATCAATGATCTGCGTCGCCGACGCGGCCAGCTTGCGCAGAGCTTTCGGCAACAGCGGACTCTTTTCATCGTGCATGCTGACGTCGTCGATGTTAGTGATCGCTTCGTCAAGTATTTTCGCAACGTCGCCAATCAATTCGGCCCGCGTGCCCTTTGGCGCGTCGCCCCACAACTCGGCATCCTTCTTAGCCTGTTTTGAGTTAGTTGAAGTGCTCGCCGCTGTGCCTGTTACAAGAGCCATCCGGCGTTCCGCCGCCTTGATGAAAATACTTGTCCGAAGGTCGAGCGCTTGAGCGTCCTTAATGAGATCGACCTCTTGCGGCGTTAGATGATCCCGAGTCTGAGCCGCAACGGAATATCCACTGGCTGCGAGCAAGAGCGCAAGTAGCAGGAACGTGCGCGCTTGAGTCTTTGTTTGCATCACGGTTGTTTACTCTCTGGTTTGGTGGCTGGGTTTTTTGGTTTTTCGTCCGCTGCTTTTTTCTTTCCGTCGCGGACGACTGTGTGGCCATAGAACGAGTCGAGCGCTTCAGTTCGTCCATCGCGCGCGAAATCCTCAATCTCTTTGATTCGTATTGCGTATTCGAGGGGTGTGATGCGACGCATCGAAGTCAGACGCGGTCCGTCACCACGCAGGTCTATTTCCAGGTGCTTATAGAGATCTCGCGTCTTGGTGCTGTCCCGATTCATCTGGCCGAGAAACTTTAAAGCATCGTCAATCAAGGCGAGGTATCCGCCCAACTCAATCAGCACCTCTTCGTACTTCTCTTGTGACGTAAGCGCTTCGGCATGCTGCAAGTGAATTTCCGCGAGTTCAACTGTCTTGCGCAAGCGGGTCTTCGCATCCTTTGCGTCAGTGAGCTGGGCGCGCTCGTCCTTAGAAATGACTTTCAAAGGCGGAGGCGCCGGCATTTGCGGGACGCGCGGCTCTTGCCCATGCAGCGCCGGGACGCAGATCGCTCCCAATACAACCAGCAACTTCAGGCCTTCAGAAATGCAGCGGTTGATTGATCGGGCGTTCATTTCTCTACGGTTTCTGCTTCACACCCTGTCCGAGTTTGATCTGTTGTCGCAGTGAAGGCAGGCGTAACTTCACCTTTTCGATTTCCAACTCGTTGGTTTTTGCGTCAGCCCGCGCGTTAAAAGTCTCATATGCCGCCAGCGCTTCCTTGTATTCGCCGAGCTTGTCGTGCGCGGTGGCAATAAAGTAGTAGGCGATCACCAGGTCGGGCTTCGACTTTAACATCCATTCGTATTCCGGCAACGCTGCGGCGAACTGTTTCAGCTCGTAGCGCGCGGTTGCCAGATTAGCATGAGCCGCATAATTTTCTGGAGCCGCTGAAATTACACGACGCAGGATCACCGCTGCGTCCGCGAAACGGCGCGCCTGGACCAGCGCCGCGCCGTAACCCGTTGCATAGTCCACATTCTTTGGCTCGATCTCCGCAGCGCGGCGATAGAAGTCGAGCGAACTAGCCGGAGCATCCGTTCGATAAGAAGCGCCAAGCTTCGCCAGCAACATTGCATTACGAGGATTCTTTACCAGGAGCGCTTCCAGCGCTTTGCGTGCTTTCAAAGCATCGTCGCTGTTTGCGGCTTCGATCTCTTCCGGCGTTCCCACGACTTTGACAGTTCCCTGGTTGGAAGCGCCCGTTGATTTGTTTACCAAGCCGAGCGATTCGGCCAGCTTATTCGCCTCTTCTGCTTTGCCGGCGCGTTCGTACACGCCGAGCAGGCGAGAAAGAATTTGTTTGTCACCTGGTTTGATCTGCTCTGCTTTCTTCAGATCTTCAATTGCGTGTTCGTAGTCGGCTTCCTCGGCGCGCAGGTCTGCGCGTTCTTCAAGCGCGACAATGTTTTCGGGTTCGATCTGAAGCGCGTGGTCCAAACTTGCCTTCGCTTGGACTTTGTCACTTGCCGCACGCTCGGCGATACCGCGTAGAATCCAGGCGGAAGCGGGCGCCTCTTTGTCACTGGTTGCGCGGCGCGCGAATTCGACTGCCTCCTTCGCATCTCCGGCGCGCAGTCGCACATCGGCGAGCGTTCGCAGCGCGACGGCGTTCTGCGCGTCAAGTTTGATTGCCTGGCGCAGTAACGGCTCGGCCTCGCGATCGCGATTGTTTCGCACCAGCAAGGCTCCAAGCGATGAGTAAGGTAGCGACCAATCTTTGCGCAGCTCGATAGCCCGCCGAAAAGCAGGTTCAGCTTCGGTGGAGCGGCCGAGCGAGACCAGCACAGAGCCGCGCTGAAACTCTGCTTCAGGAAACTCAGGTCGTAACTTGATCGCTTGTTCGTAGAACTCCAACGCGCGTGCGAGATCTCCATGTGCGTGTGCATTCTGGCCGCGCTCGAACAACTTAATCGGATCGGTTGCGCTGTCGCCGAGGTCGTCTGTTTGGGCCAACGCCTCGGGTGCCAGTAGCACCGCCAGCAAAACTATCGATACAAGGGAAACCGTGAAGCGAGAGCCTGACCCAAAGAACTTTGCTGTCCAGTTAGTCATCCGAAAACCAAAACCGCTGATACCATGAGTAAGAAGAATCCGGGGAGAGCGTGATCTTAACACGCGCAAACTCGCCGCGTCCAAAGTCTTGGCAGGTCTCGGGTCGTCAGCGAAAAAGTAGGTTGTGTCCCATAGTGTGTTGCCGGTGCATTAGCCCGACCGTGAGGGAGGGTTCAGTTGCGATTCGGGCCGGAGCCCTCACGGTCGGGCTAGTGCCCCGCTCGTGCCGTAGCAACACAATCTTGGGACACTGCCAAAAAGTAAATGCGGTTGCGCTCACTTAGGCCATGAGATAACATGCCTTACCGGAATTCCATTCAGTCATTTAAAGAAGACGCGCCGCGTTGGCGTGCAACTTTTCCCGAAAGGACGAAGAGTGAGCAGCATCGCTACCGAGCAGATTGAGAGCGCTAACTCTGCGGTGGAAACCACGGCAGTTTCGGCGGACGCGTTGGCAAAGGAAACGCGCCTGCGTCAGCTCTTTCGCGAAATGGGCTCCGTGCTTGTGGCGTTCTCGGGCGGAGTTGACAGTAGCTACGTGGCTTATGTCGCCAACTCTGAACTCGGCGAGCGAGCCCTCTGCGTCACGGGTGAGTCGGCGAGCCTTCCAGAATATCAGCGCGGCGAAACCGCCCGCCTCGTCGAGAAGTTCGGCTTTCACACAGAGACAATCCAAACCGAAGAGCTTGCTGATCCGAGTTATCGCGCCAACGCACCCGATCGCTGTTACTTTTGCAAGAGCGAGTTGTATGGAAAGCTCGAGCCGCTCGCGCGCGTACGAGGGATCGAGGTCGTAGTTGACGGCTCAACAATAGATGACCTCGGAGATTATCGTCCGGGGCGCGCAGCCGCGGGCGAGCACGCCGTGCGGAGCCCGCTGATCGAGGTGGGCCTGAGCAAAAAGGAAGTGCGTGCGCTCAGTCGACGCGCCGGCCTGCCGACCTGGGACAAGCCGGCGAGCCCCTGCCTTTCTTCGCGGATCGCCTACGGCACAACTGTGACCATCGAACGTCTGGCAACCGTCGATCGAGGCGAAGAGATTTTGCGCCGGCTCGGCTTCCGGGAATTTCGGGTGCGACATCACGACAATCTCGTTCGGCTCGAGATCGCGCCGGCGGAATTGGACCTTGCGCTGCGCCGCGAAGTGATCGACGAGCTGTCCAGGCGTTTTCGTGATCTTGGCTTCCAGTACGTCACTCTGGATTTGCACGGCTACCGCAGTGGCGCGATGAACGAGATTCTCAAATAATCGCAAAACACGAGAGGTGGTCATGTCGGATTTTGCGGTTCGCAGTTTTCTGTTGAAGAACTCTCACAGAATGGGCGGCCATGAGTAGAGACGTTCCCAAAGCGAACCCCATAAAGCGGAGATAGCCATGAACACGGTGCTCACATCATATGTAGACGACATTCGCGAGATAAAAGAGGAGAACCCTTTCGAATCAATGATGTCGCGCTTCGATCGGGCGGCGCAATTGCTTGACCTCGATCCCGACCTGTACGCTGTGATGAGAGTTCCGAACAGGGAGTTAAAGGTTTACATCCCCACGCGCATGGACTCTGGTCGCATTCAGGTTTTCGAAGGTTACAGAGTGCAGCACAATTTTGCGCGTGGTCCGGCGAAGGGCGGAATTCGTTATGCTCCGGATGTTAATCTTGATGAGGTGCGGGCATTGGCGGCCTGGATGACGTGGAAATGTGCGGTGGTTAACGTTCCTTTTGGTGGCGCTAAAGGCGGGATTATTTGCGACCCGCAACAGATGTCGACCGGAGAACTCGAACGAATGACGCGCCGCTACGCGGCAGAGCTCCTGGACTTCATCGGCCCGGAAAAAGACGTGCCGGCGCCGGACATGAACACCAACGAGCAAACTATGGCTTGGATCATGGACACGTACTCCATGCACGCCCGGCACACAGTGACGGCGGTGGTTACGGGAAAGCCTATCGATTTGGGCGGATCGTCAGGGCGACGAGAAGCGACGGGCCGAGGACTGCTTTTTGTGGTTAACGAAGCCGTCAGGCGATTCAAGATGACTCCGTCTTCAACTAGAGTGGTTGTTCAGGGATCGGGTAATGTTGGCGGCATCGCGGCGCAGTTGCTTCATGAAGCAGGCTATCTGGTCGTGGCGATTTCAGATGTGCACGGCGGAATCTACAATCAGAACGGCATAAATATCGGGGCGGCGTTGAGTCATCTTCGGACGACACGTTCATTTGAAGGCTTCGAAGGCGTGGAAAGCGTGAGCAATCACGAACTGCTCGAACTGGAATGTGACGTCCTGGTGCCGGCCGCCACCGAGAATCAAATCACCTCGCAAAACGCCGACAAGATCACCTGCAAAGTCCTTGCAGAAGGGGCCAACGGTCCGACAACGGCGGCGGCGGACGAGATTCTTCATAACAAAGGAATCTTCGTTATCCCTGATATTTTGGCGAATGCGGGAGGGGTGACTGTCTCCTATTTTGAGTGGGTTCAGGACCGGATGGGCTATTTCTGGCGCGAAGATGTGGTAAACCAGAGGCTTGAGGACACAATGGTTGCCAGTTTCAATGATTTGTGCCGGTACGCCGATTCCCACTCGGTAGATACCAGGACCGCGGCCTACATGCTGGCCATAGATCGGGTAGCCTACGATACGCGCATCCGCGGCTTCTATGCGTGACGGAAAAAACATAAAGAAAATGGCCGCTAAGTAGTGAAAAAGTCTTGATTTCCGGCTCAAGGTAGGGTATGGTCTGCGCTTGGTTTAGTCCTCGGACCATGCGCGCAAAAAATTTTTACGGATTACGCAAGGGTTTGAGTGCTGACTGGTTGACACTACGGGGGCCTTTTCGTATAAGAAAGGCTCTTCGCTTTGTAGCATCCGTATCCTACAGGGAGTTAACGCGTTACGCTGGACGTTCACGGTAATCTAGTTGACGCGCCTTGGTTAGTGCGGTGGTGCTTTCACAAATTTCTAAGTCATTTCGCAGGAGGAATGCGATGAGACTCGCGAACAGAGCGCTTATTGCCGCGCTTGCGGTGTTGGTATTATGTGCCGCAGTTTCAGCACAGACTTTGAGGAGTCCGAATGATCCTCGGAATCAGTCTCCGTCCGTAGGTACTGGTGGGCCGGAAGGCGGGCCGACGGGACTCTTCACTATCTATGATGGCTCGACGATTCGCAGGGGCGAGTTCACTTTCAGTATCGCTTACAGCAATTTTGACCGCGATCCTGGCAACGTCGACATCACGGATATCCCGGCTAGTTTCAACGTTGGTCTGAACGATCACATCGAGCTGTTCTTCAAGAGCAACTTGATGCGCGGCATAAAGGTCAACAATCCGACACAGCTGTCGAGTTTCTATTTGCCGAACGTCGGGCTATGCAGCGGTGCGCCGCCGTGCACGGGACCGGCGGTTATTTTGGCGCCGTCGGGGCCTAATGTCGGCACTATAGCGGGCCTACCGATCTTCCGGCCATTCAACAATCAACCCTTCGTGCAGTTTCCGTTTATTGGCGGGTCCGCGGGTACCTTCCAGCAGGGACCAGGCGTTATTGGGGGTCAGTTCGGCTTCCCCGGATTTCTCGCACAGATAGGAACGCCTTTTGGAGGCAACCCCGGCGGCTTTGGGAGTGCCGCGTTTTTCCCGGGCATGGGCTCACCAGTTGGCAGTATTCTGCCGGGCATCGTGCTACAGACCGCCATTCTTCCTTGCACGGCTTTAACGGGTAATTGCCGCCCCCCCGCGTTTCCTAATCCATTGAATCCAATCGAGGTTCCCGTTACTTTCACAATCGCACCGGCTTATCTGCCTGATGCGCCTTTTGTTTCTCGGCCGTACGGCCAGTCTAGTTTCACCAACTTTGTCGTAGGCGCGAAAATCAGATTTACGGGTCCGCATAATCCGTTAGGGGCCGGCATCATTCCCTTTTATCGTTGGTATGGGGATACTGCCAACACTTTCGGCGGCTTTAATCAGATGCAACGTGGTGCCGGTCCGGGTGTCGGCTTTGGTAGAGGCGACCTGGGCCTGGTGGGTTTCATTGATGGTCGTCTCAGCACCCACGTGAACCTTTCGGTTAACTCCGGGTACATCCTGAACAGGAATCCCAGGAGCAGTGCAATGGGCGACGCCACTTTGCTGGACCGGCCGAATGAGTGGTTTACCGGCATTGGGTTTGACTTTCCAGTCAACAAGCACTTCCAGCCTATTGCCGAGATTCGTTCACTACGATATGTCGGCCAGCGTACTCCCAACGCATTTGAGAATCACCCGATTGACCTGCTAGGGGGTTTCAAGGTTTATCCAAAACGTTGGTTCGGGTTTGGCGTCTGGTATCGACGGCACATGAACCAGCAGGATGAACGCCACATCAAGAAGCTGGACTTCAATACGCAAATTAATCAGCTATCCGGCGTCAACGTCGTTAACCGAGGCGTAGTTATTGTTCCGAGCATAACCAGACCGGCAACGGCGAATGGTGTGCCGCTCGGCTTCAGGTTCTCTGACGACCCGAATGGATTCGGCTTCCAGTTCTTCGCTGGGCACCGCAACGCGCGAACGCCGCCGCTGCCGCCGAATCAAGCGCCGACGGTTTCGCTTTCGTCGTCTTCAGCCAGCATTGCGACGCCGTGTCCGCCTGGACAAAGCTCAGAGTCCTGCACTCCCAGTGCGAGTTGGCAGGTCCAGCTAACGGCGGACGCCCGCGATCCGGACAACGACACGTTGCTCTACACTTGGACTGTCACTGGAGGTAAGATCACTGGCGAGGGCAGGACCGTAACCTGGGATTTGACGGGCGCCAATGCCGGTACTTACACGGCTACGGTTGAAGTCAATGATGGCAACGGCCACGTCGTCCCCGCTTCCACGACCGTCACAATCGCTCCGTGCACTGGTTGCCATCCGCCTCCGTGCCCGACTGTTTCGGTGACCTGTCCGTCTGACGTGGACCAGGGCGGCGCGCTCACATTCAACGCGAGCGTCAGTCCCAGTGGTAACGTTACATACAACTGGTCCGTTTCCGCCGGAACGATTGCCAGTGGTCAGGGCACATCCTCGATCACTGTCGAGACCGGTAATCTGGGCGGCCAGTCCGTAACGGCCACGGTCGAAGTCGGTGGACTCGATCCGGCATGTACCAAGACGGCTTCTTGCACGACAGCAGTGAAACCGCCTGTGGTGATCGAATGCACGAAGGTTGACGAGTACGGGAACATCAAGTTCAACGATGAGAAAGCCCGTCTCGATGCTTTCGCCTCGAGACTGCAGACCGAGGCAGGCTCGCAAGGGTACATCATTGGCTATGGCACGTGCGAAGGTGAAGGTTTGGCTCGCGCCAACCGTGCCAAGGATTACCTGGTCAACACACGTGGCATCGACGCGGGACGCATCACTACGGTCGATGGAGGATGTCGAGCTGAGCTATGGGTGCAGTTGTTTGCGTGCCCGCCGAATGCTAAGCCGCCTACTCCGATGACCGATGGCGCTGTTTCGCCTTGTCCGGAATGCAAGAAGAAGAGAACTCCTCGTCGTCATCCCGTACGTCACGGCAAGAAGAAAGCCGGTACCGATGATGATGAAGAAGGGTAAGGCTTAACCGATAAAACTCGCGTCATCGAGCGATCTTTGACGCGACCATCTTCGAAAGCGGGCGATGGTTCTCCAAAGTGAGAAGCATCGCCCGCTTCGCGTTTGGACCGGCCGCACAACTCTATGAGTATCTCGACGACGGAGGGCTATATGCACAAATGGCGGTATTTGTATTAAACTGTTCAAGCGCCAGTGGCGCTCATGATTCTGATGGTTGAAAGATTCACTAGATGATCGTTGCCAAAATTGCCAAGCTTGGTGTCTTATTCCTGCTCCTCGCGGCTCTTCCAATAGGGCCGTTCCTGCTGCATTCG
>WNGL01008983.1_pt1 | contig 11621 bp, 9 predicted proteins | sample 5400591 | NCBI WGS metagenome assembly WNGL01 (sample SAMN13153377, study PRJNA577476) | soil metagenome | isolation source: 80 cm soil or saprolite under Garry oak tree replicate 1 | place: USA:California | collected 2016-06-15
CCGATACTGTTGATGTAGGTACGGGCGAGGAACCGGCCGGCCAGTGTATTATGCGGGTCGAGAGCTAGTGCGCGGGTAAGCTCGTGTTCAGCGTCACTCCAGCGCCGAAGCACAAGGTACGTTAGACCGATGTTGGCAGGACTCAATGCGTCGCGCGGATCGAGTTCCGCCGCTCGCTCGAACTCGACAAGCGCGCGTTGCCATTCACCGCGGCGACGGTAGATCGCAGCCCTCAAGTTCCGACTATTGGAACTACTCGGCTGGAGTTCGAGGGTCCGGTCGAATTCTCTCAACCCAGCATCGTAGTGAAGATAGCCCCAGTAATAAAATAGACCCTGTGCCAGATGCGCATCCGGCGAAGCCGGCGCGATCGCTAGTGCGCGTTCGATGTTAGACTTTACCTCTGCTAGCTCTGCCGAACTCAGATTACTGATAAACCAATGCCGATATAACTCGCTGTAAGCCAGTCGGGCGTAGGCGAGCGCGAAATTTCGATCCCGGGCCAAGGCTTGCCGATAGAAGGTTTGGGCGCGATCAAAGGGCTCGGCGTTTAGTACACTTTCAGCCTGGTGTTCCTGGTATTCGCCCTTTAGAAACAGATCATAAGCTTCTGTGTCATGCGTCGGAACTGCGGCCAGAGTATCGGATTGGCTCGGAGAAAGCTTCGCCCGCAGTGTATCGGCAATCTCCTGCGCGACCTCGCTTTCGACAGTGAAAACATCTTTTAAGTCCCGATCATAACTCTTTGCCCATAGATGCGTGTCGATGCGCGCGTCGAGCAGTTGAACGTTTACCCGCACTCTGTCTCCAGACTTTTGCACGCTGCCTTCCAGCACAGTGGCCACACCGAGTTCGCGAGCCACTGTCTTCAAGTCTTCCGGTGTGCTTTTGTATTTGGCTGTGGAAGAACGCGAGATAACCTTCAGGTCGCCGATGCCAGCGAGTTTCGTCAGGATTTCATCCTGAATACCGTCGGCGAAGTAGGCGTTCGCTTTTTCTTCGCTCAGATTCTCGAATGGGAGAACTGCGATGCTTTTATTCAGAGATGAAGAAACTGCCGGCGAAACATTGGGATGAAGCCGTTGGAAAAGCAGAATCGCAATGGCGAGCAACAGGACCGCGATAATTGAAAAATCAAGTTTGCGACCGGTCTTGCGCGTAACCGATTTGCTAAGATCAACATCTTCTGCGCGTTTGATTCCTTCCGGCGTCAGCTCGAATGCCCAGGCAAGAATCACCGCCACGGGAAATCCGATAACGAGCAGCAACACCACAAGACGCACAGCCCAATTCGGAATTTCGAAGAATGGAAAAATCTGACTCGCGACCTGCATCAATAGCCATGCGACGACTGCGTAAGCGATGGCGACTTTGTAAACGTTGCGTCGCTTCAGCTCGCCGAAGAAGTTTTTCGGATTCATTGGCGCTCGCTCGAACTCACGAGATCACTTTACGGACCCGGACAAGATTGCGGAAACAAGTGCTTCGAAACGAGGATCACCACGCAGGGGATCGAGATACGGATCGACCTTGAGGAGGTTGCTATAGGGAGCGGCGTGATCGCGAGCATTTTTTTCCAGCCAATCGAGCGCCTGATCCTTTTCGCCAAGCGCCAGGTGAATTACGGCAAAAGCGTATGCGGAGACATAACGCGTCTTAGCGGCTTCCGTAAGCCGGGCCAATATCTGGCGCGCTTCATTCGGTCGTCCGGTGTTCGCCTCAGCATGAGCGATGAAGGCGAGTACAGTCGGGTCGTCGCTTAGCTCGAATGCTTTTTGATATTCGGCAATCGCTTCAGCGGTCGCCCCTTTCAATTCCAACGCCAATCCCAGAAACCGGTGAGCCCAATAAAATTCCGGATCCATTTCAACGGTATCGCGCAGTTGAGCAATCGCGTCATCGTATCGCCTCGCCATCATGTAAAGTCCGCCGAGCTCGGCATGAAACAGCGGCGAAACCGGATCGAGCTCAACGGCTCGTTTCATTTCCGCGATTGCACGGTCGAACTGCCCGAGAGCCAGGAGAACGGTCCGAGCAAACCAGTGATGCGCTGTCGGGTAATTCGGATTCAACTCAATAGCGCGCTCAAACTCTTTCGTTGATGCGGCGAACTCGAAATAGTGAAAGAGGATGAAACCGAGGGACGCGTGCGCTTCGGCGAGCATATCGTCGAGCTCCAGCGCCCTCTGTGCGGCAGTTCGTGCGCGCGGCAGGCAGTCTTGCGGCGATCCTGCGGAGTACCCGGGCATCACAGCGTAAGTGTCGGCTATGCCTACGTAGGCCAGCGCGTAGTTCGGGTCCTTCTCCGCCGCTTGCTGGAAATAAGGGAGAGCTTTCTTGAGATTCTCGCCGGTGCGTCTGTTCCAAAGATAGCGTCCTTTCAGGTAGAGCTGATGCGCTTCCGTATTCTGGGTCGGCTGCGCTGCGATTGCGTTCCACTCGGAGCCAGTCAGCTTCGCCTGTAGGGTATCGGCGATCGTTTTCGCAATTTCACTCTCGACGGCAAAAATGTCTGTCAGGTTTCGGTCGTACGCTTCCGCCCAGAGATGTGTGTCACTTGCCGCTTTGATTAACTGGACGTTCACGTGCACTCGGTCGGCGGTGCGTTGCACGCTGCCTTCAAGGACGTTTGCAACGCCGAGCTGCGTCGCGATCTCGGTCAGATTCTCCGGCGACCTCTTATAGCGCACTGTCGACGTCCGTGAGACCACTTTCAGATCGGCAACCTTGGCTAGACGCATCAGGATCTCTTCCTGGATTCCATCAGTAAAGTATGCGTTTTCGGGGTTGCCGCTCAGGTTTTCAAACGGCAGCACCGCGATCGATTTCGCCGGCAACTCCGCGCTTTGTTTTGAACTGGTGTAACGCCCGAGGAAAAACAAACTCACCGAGACCGCGCCGGCTATGATGACAACATAAATCCAGGCACGACTACGCGCGGATCTTTTCGGCAATTCATTCGCAGACTCCGTTCGCCTCAGTCCTTGCGGCGTCAGCTCAAATGCCCACGCGATCACGAGGGCAATGGGAAAACCAATCACAATCATCATTATCACCAGCCGAATTGCCCAGTTTGGAATCTCGAGGAACGGAAAAACCTGCGTCGCTATCTGCATGAGTAGCCATGCGATGACTGCATAGGCGATCGCAACTTTGTAAACATTGCGTCGTTTCAGCTCAGCGAAGAAGTTCTTTGGATTCACTCTGCGCGCCTTGACGAAGCGCTCGTCACGGCAGCACTCTACCTTGATGCACGTTACTTGAAAAGCGCGCGCGCAACGTCCAAATCAACGATTGAAGGCGCCCAGCCTAACTAGACGGTACGGCTGATGAGGAGCCGACGTTCGAGATTGCCGGTTGAATCAAGAATCCGAATCTCGCCCGAGTGAAAGCTCGCGCGGCTCTCTGCGGAGTCGGTTGCCTGACCTTTCTCCAGGAAGACAGGCTCCACGCCATGGACCTCGAAAACTCTCGCGCCAGGTCGATGCGAATCAGCGCAAGACCTGCAATAAGATTAGTACATTTAATGCGCTGACGTTGATGCAATTGACACACAGGCTGCCAATCTTGACGACCATTACATAACTTAGATACGCACTCACCACAACGGCGACGATCGCAACTAGCCTCACCGCCTCGGTGTGCTTCAAATAGGCCAAGACCAGCAACGTGGAGTAGAACACGGCGCCCAACACCGAGTTCGGAACTCTCAAAATCGCGCTCTCTTTGCTTTTCAGCACCCTTTCTGTATCGCCATCTCTATAACCGACGCATCGGCACTTGGGGATTTTGTAGTCTGGGTCCACGGATAGCCGATATTTGTAGTAGGTGGCCTGCACGGAATATATGAGGCCAAACACTGCAAATGTGTACAACGGACGCGCGTGAAAGATGTACCCCAGCAGTTTGCCGATAATCCAGAAGGCGACCAGGGACCCGATCATCATCTTTAGGAACTCCGGAAGTAGAGTGGGGAGACGGTCGGCCAAAAAGTTCCCCAAGTGAATGTGGCGGACGCTTACTTTCCGGACCTGGTTGTACAGCACTTGCCGCTGAATTTCTCGTTCGCGCACGCGGCGGGAGATCGCGTTTAACCATCCGTCGGTGCTTGCCCTATTAGATATAGGATTGACCATCCTCACTTTGTCGGCGGTGGAGGCGGCGGAGGCACGGTGTTAGAATCCGGCAGCTCCGGAGCCTTGGTGAATGGGGACAGGGAACGGGACGTGACGTACCAGGTGCCTCGGACCAGGCACCACTGCATCCGGGTGAAGGCCCTGCGAACGCTCGCATCCGGGTTCATCACCTTCGCAATGTGCAGCGTGGTGTTGTTCTCGCAATCGGGCGCGTCCGAGTCATGCAGCAAGCCGCACTGATGTCCGCACTCGTGCAAGTACGTCTCACCCACACGCACGATGTCTGAGGTCTTGGTGGAGGAGATGTTCTCAACGATCCAGGCCATCATCTTGTTGGTGTCCGCGTCAAACTGCAGCACCTTCATCGCGATGAAGATCGGCTGATCATTTCCCTCAAAGGTAACAACCGTGTATCCGAGCAGATCGTTGCAGCCGACCGATGACTCATCACTGTTATACTTGGACACAAAATACGTAGTAACGGCAGTGCCGTCGCTGTCCTTGTTCAACATCAGGAAGTTCGTCTGGTCGAGCGTCAGGGTTTGGCCCGGGCCGCAGGTCATGTTTTCCGCGATATCGGTGTTGGGTGCGATGAATTGAATGTCATTCACCAAATGGAGGAAGGTATTCGTGGGATGGCTGCAAGTTGAGTCGGTGTCGACGCGGATACCCATGTCAGAGATCGACATGTCGCCGAAATAGTCGGACCCCCCCGCGGCAGTATATTTTCCAGCCCACTTGTTGTAATTGTTGGTGGCCAATTTAGCGTTGCCGTCTAGCCAGGCCTGAACATTTGGACTATAGGTGAACAGATTCTTGTGGACATCGGTGCCGCGGCCGTCGTCGGCTGGATCGGTAGCGAAGATGTCACCGAAGAGGTGGCTGGCGATCTCCATCACCTTGTACGGGTAGTACAGGAATGGCTGGCCAGGCACGAATTCTCCTTCGCGGCCCTCTCTCCGTTTCAGAATGCCGGTGATGAAGTTGCCGCGGGTGGTGACTTCGAAATAGCTGATGGCGCCCGAGTGGGAATCCACCACGGGCATGAGCGGTCTGCCCTTATCGCTCAGGATGTATCCCTGAACATTCTGGTCGACGGTTCCGTCGGGGTTCGGATTGTTCACATAGACGAACCAGTCGGAATAGCCCTTGTTGTTCCGGATGATCTTGGGTGCAACCCGGAAGCGGCGCGGCTTCGTGTTATTGAGGATTTCGGCGAGGTAGGTGATACACAGGAGCCAGCGGATGACGATATCGATCAGCGAGCAGACCCAGGTCAAGACCATCGTCACGATGGCTTCGATCACGTTCAACAGCCTTATGATGGCCTGGACGATGTAGTTGCAGACGAGGCGCGTGACGAACTGAAGGACAGTTTCCAGAACGTACGTCCATCCGCAGACGACGTCGGTGACGACGTTGCAAACGGAGTTGCATATGTTCTCGCAGCCGCAGTCGCATCCGAAGATTCCGCAGAAAAAATCGCAGATTCCGCATACAACGCTGCAGACCGCGTTGCACACCGTGTGGACTACGTTGTTGCAGATGTACTCCAGGACTTGCGTGACGACGTTGACGAGTTCCTGGATGAGCCGGCAGATTTGAACGAGGATAAATTCGATCACAGATACGACGATCTGGATCAGCTTGATAACAGGCTGAAACACCAACTGGCAAACGAGGCCCACTAGATGTTACCTCCGTGTTTGTGACGCCCAGATGGGACCGAGGATCAGGAACCGGAAGATCAGTTTTCGCTGAGTGGCCATTAACATTTCCTGGTGGCACAGCGCTACCCCCCCGAAAGGAACTTGTCAAAGTAAAAGTGAGAGCTGTTCCGTTTTTCAGAGCTATGCGACGACACCGTAGGCGATCGCGACCTTGTAAACATTGCGCCGCTTGAGTTCGGCGAAGAAGTTGCGCGGATTCACGGCTTGCTCGCCGAGGATTTTTCCAGATTAATGCCCGTGATAACAGATAACCCCCGAACGCTCTCAAAACGTTTGCGCTAATCCCGAGCGAAGCGCTTGAAAAAACTGTCCGGCTTCCATTCGGGAATCTTCTCGTTGTCAGCGATGAAGGCGAGTAGATCCCAAACGAGGCCCTCGAATCTTCCGACCGTTTCAAAGTTGACAGGCTGCTGCAGGTCGTCTGATGGCGCGTGATAACGCTGGTGCAGCCACCTCATCAATCAATTTCTGCTGTGGTGTATCGAGCTTATAGCCCACATCCAATTGCACCGCCGGTACACCCTTGCGAATAAAACTGTATTGGTCGCTGCGGATGAAGATACTGCGCTGCGGTCTGGGGTCGTCCTGGGGTTCGATGCCGTGCCGTTTCGCAATCTCAGCGGCCCATTCACCGAGGTCCGACTCGCCGATACCGTAGATGGTCAATGACTGCAGCGGAATGATCGCAATGAGCATGTCTGTGTTAATGTTCGCCACAATCGATCTACCTGGGACTGTAGGATATTCCGCAAAATAGCGAGAGCCGAGAAGCCCTTTCTCTTCGCCTGTCACCCACAAAAGGATGATGGAACGCTTGAAGCTTGTAATCATTATTCCGTCCGCACCGCCAGGGTAAAAAAGGGGTGTCGCCGCTAATAGATTGCCCAAAGCATTCCTTGCGCTGCCCATGCGCGTGCCCTTCTCCTCGCGCCCAGCTCAAGGCGTGCCGTGGTCCTGTCCCCTCGTCACCTATTGATGCGCTCATCGTCGAGCATGAGGTGATGAGGCACACGGGGTCGATGGCCTAAGCCGTGTGCTCCCACCTGTCACGCTCGGCGAGGACGGGTCGCCTTGGCGTAAAGTGTTCATAATCAACGAAAGGGTGTCGCGTAACGCGACAAAGGTCAGGTCGCGGGGTCCTCATCGGTGGCCTTCGGCATAAGAGCGAGCGCCTGTCGCCGCTTCTCGATGAGCTTCGCGCGCGTCACCTCGTCCATCACGAGTATCTTGTCGCCCGTCGAGACGTTGACCGGCGCTTGCCCAGGCGTTTTGAAGGTGGCCGGCATGTGCGCCCTGAGCATCTCGATCTGTAATCGGGTGTCGAACTTCCTGACGTGGCCGACGACGATGCCCTGCCAGTATATCGGTTCAATGTCGCCCTCCAGGCATCGCTGGAAAGCACGGGTATGCAGTAGATCAATGGCGTGCGCCTTGGCTGCCTCGGCTTGGGCTGCGAAATCGGGATCGTTGTTGAGTTGGTAGGCTGCCGTCGAATGGCCGACCTTTGCCGATCGACACGGCCAATCGCCTTCGAGCCACTTATGCCGTGAACAGCCAGCCATCGGGCGCGCCATGCGATTGCAACGCGCACGCGCGAGTCCCTCTCCCCCCGTTGCTCCGCTCACATGATCGCCCGCAGCGCCAGGCGAAAAAGTGGGCGTCGCCGCTAATAGCTTAACCCAAAAGAATTCCTTGGGCCGGCTAATGGGTGTGCCTTGGTCCCTCACGCCCAGCTCAAGGCGTGCCGTCGCTGTCCTCGTAGTAGTTGGCCTCACCGTTAGGACATTCATCGCGCATGAGGGCGAGACACCTACGCCTACTGGCGTCGCCTGTGCCGAAGCTCTCGGTGGTGTGGCTGCACCTACTACACTCGGCGCAGACGCCCTCCACCTCGCCGTAGTCACCGTCGAGCGTCGTCTCGTCGATCGAACAAGGGACATTCATAAGGTTAGATGAGGCACACCGGGGTCGATGGCCTAAGCCAGTGTGCCCCACCGTTACGCTTGGCGAGGACGGGTCGCCTTGCGTAAGTCGTTCAAAATCAGCAAAACCGTGTGTAATAATTACACAAACTCATTCCTTGGGGTCCGGGTCGGGGTCGCCCGCCTTCGGCATGAGGGCAAGCGCCTGTCTGGCATGAGGGCACGCAGCATTTCGATCTGGAGACGCGAGTCGAACTTGCGGACGTGCCCGACTTTGATCCCCTGCCAATACACAGGCTCGCAGTCGCCTTCCACGGCTCGCTGCATGGCACGGGTGAACAGGAGCTCGATTGCGTGCAGCTTGGCTGCCTCGGCTTGTGCAGCGAAGTCAGGATCATTTTTGAGGTGATAATCTACTGTCGAATGGCCGACACGCGCGTTTCGACAGGCCATCACCTTGGACCCGCTCATGGCGTAATTGCGCAGCCACCGGGCACGCCAGGAGATCGTAGCGCGCACGCGCGAGCCCCTCTCCCCGCGTTGCTCCCTTCAACCCGATGCCGGCGAGACGCATCTCGCGCAGGCGACTCACTTCTATTGGGGTTATCGCAACTACGATCGGGCGCGAGAGGAACTGGCCAAAGCCCAACACGCACTGCCTAACAACGCAGAGATCTTTTACTTCCTCGGTTTAATTGACCGGCGTCAAGGACGCTGGGACGAAAGGATTCGGAATCTTGAACACGCAGTGGAGCTGGACCCTCGGAATGTGAGCACGCTCGTCGAGCTGGGGGAGGGTTATTTCAATTTACGCAAATACGGAGAGGCGATCGCAGTGTTCGATCGCGCGCTAGCGGTGGAACCACGCAGCTCTGCCATGCGAATATATCCAGCGTTGATCGGGGTCGATGCGCACGCGGACATAGTGCCGTTGCGCGCTGTGCTGAACACAATTGAAGCCGAAGGCCCGGCGTCAGCAGCCGAAGCGGCCGTTATCTCGTTTGAACTTGCACTTCGCGAGCGTGACCCCGCCGCGGCTGCACGCGCGTTCGCGAATATTCCCAGCGAAAGCTACATTAGAAAAGCTGACTACCTTGCCCCGCGCGCGTGGCATGAAGGGTTACTGGCCAAACTGCGACAAGACGCGCCTGCCGCACATGCCGCTTTTATGGCTGCACGCGCTGAAACCGAGAAACTCGTCCGCACTCAACCGCAAAACGCGAAACCGCTGAGTGTGTTGGCGCTCATCGACGCCGAGCTAGGGGACAAAGAGAAGGCAATCCGTGAGGGCCGCACCGCGTGCGACATGGTTCCAGTTTCAAAAGATGCCTTTGATGGCGTGAGGCTGATCACCATTCTCGCCAGCATCTACGCACTCACCGGCGAGAAAGATCTCGCCTTGGAACACTTGGCGACGGTCAGTAAAATTCCATGCGGGCCAACTTATGGCGCGCTACGTCTCGATCCTGAGTGGGATTCACTGCGGGGCGATCCGCGCTTTGAGAAAATCGTCGACTCCCTCGCGCCGGAAAAACGGTAAAGCTCAATTCCGCTTGTTCTGATAACAGCAACCACGCTCGGCACCGATGAAGTACTGGGAGCTCATCGCTGACAATCTGAGCAAAGCCGGTTGGAGTTGGGGTTGTTCATCTCACATTCATTCAATTGGCCGCTTGCTTTTCACAGCGGACGCGCATCGCAACAACGGAAAGAGATTCATCGTTACTGCCGACGAAAAGCTGACCGCGTTTCTCGAACTTGAAAGAGTCACGCACGATGACAGTGATTGAAATTAGACCTCACACGTGGGGCTGGAAAGTTTTCGAGGCTCCCGGCGTCGAGCCTGTATTCCCGGAGGAAGATCGGGCAATCAATTATGCGCAGAATCGTGCGAGTTTTCGCTCAGGCGAGATTCGGATTCTCGATTCAACTGGCAACGTCGAGCGCACGATCCCTTTCAACGAAACGGACAGACAAATGTAGTGCGTGAATTAAGCAACGAAAGGAAGACCGCGACGGCCCGACCGCAGCTTGCACAATCCGGACATTCTCACAATTCAAAATCCGTGCGTCGTGTGAGATACTCACCCGGATACCATCACGCTCAGTGAGTTTAAGCAGCTCCAGCGGATGCAAGCCTCCCTTTTCACAAAGGGTGGCTGGTGTCCCGAACGTGTCCATCCGCTAGTGAGTTTTAAAGCAGCCAGGACTCCGAAATACGATGGAGATGACTTGAGAAAATATTCAGAAAAGCGACGAGTGATCAATCTGTGGACGGAATCTCACGTTCCGCAGATTGGACCCCGTTTAGACAATGCGACTGCGATTCGAGTGATTACATGGGCGCCGTTCCTTTTTTCACACGCTGAGCATGCAGTAGATTGCAAACAAGGAGGGTTTGCCCGCGCGTCTCGCTTTCCATAATATCGATCCGAGAAATTGTGCCGAAGCTGTCTCGATCTTGGTGGCAGGGGCTGTTTGTTATTGCAGCGATTGCAGCCGCAAGCGCTCTGACATTGATTTCGCTCCACGAATTCAGGTGGGAGGCTTTACCGCCGGAGAATCGCCCTGTCCAGTCACAGATTGCCGGTTATGTGACTTCAAACGCTTGCCGCGCGTGTCATCCCGGCAATTATGCGAGCTGGCACGCGTCGTTTCATCGCACCATGACACAGGTGGCGACCCCGGAGAGTCTGCCGAAGGACACAGCCAAGCTCGAACTTGCACTCAACGGCCGTGAATACAAAGGAGAGCGGCACGGCGATAAATTCTTTGTCCGCGTGCGACCGGAAGGCGGCAGTTACGGCGAAGCGCGGCAAGTCGTACTCGTGACCGGTTCGCACACGCTGCAAATCCTGTGGCTGGAGACGGGCGAGGGCCGCACCCTGCAGCAATTTCCCTTCGCCTACATTATTGCTGAAAAAATATGGGCGCCAGTGAACGAAACGTTCCTGATGCCGCCGAATGTGAAAGAATATTATTTTGTGGGGGCATGGAATGGTGCGTGCATGGATTGCCACGTTACGCAGGGCCAGTCCCGTTTTGTCGCAGGCAACAAGTGGGATTCACAGGTGGCCGAGTTGGGGATCGCATGCGAAGCCTGCCATAGCGAGGGCCGGGAACACGTCGAGCGCAACCGTAATCCGATTCACCGATTCAAAATTCATCTCACAACAAAGTCCGATCCGACGGTGACCAATCCTGCCAGTTTGAAAGGTCCAGAGTCAGGGCTTGCCTGCGGGCAATGTCACAGCGTCTGGGCGTTTAACGACATGACGGAAAAGCTCGATTTCAATCGGCACGGCGGCAGCTTCCGTCCTGGCGCTCACGATCTCTCTCAACGCTTCGTAGTTCAACCAAACGCGCCGGATCATGGTGAACAAAAGGATTTCATTCGGCGCACCGAGCCGGACTTTTTCCAGAATCGATTCTGGGGCGATGGGATGATTCGCGTGACCGGGCGAGAATTCAACGGCGTGCAAGCGTCGCCCTGTTTTCGCGGGGGCGAATTCTCCTGCATCTCTTGTCACGAAATGCATCTTGATTCTCCGGGCCAAACCGACGCGAAAACGTGGGCGCGCACTGGCCAGTTAAAACCGAAAATGGATTCCGACATGGCCTGTTTGCAATGCCACAAAGATATGAGCGCAAGGCTCGTTGCGCACACGCATCATACCGCGGACTCATCCGGCAGCCGCTGTTACAACTGCCATATGCCGCGCACTACCTTCGGATTGTTACACGCGATGCGCAGCCATCAGGTTTCTTCGCCAACGGTGCAGGAAAGCATCGCCTATGGGCGGCCTAATGGCTGCAATCTTTGCCATCTTGAC
>WNGL01017150.1_pt1 | contig 11621 bp, 11 predicted proteins | sample 5400591 | NCBI WGS metagenome assembly WNGL01 (sample SAMN13153377, study PRJNA577476) | soil metagenome | isolation source: 80 cm soil or saprolite under Garry oak tree replicate 1 | place: USA:California | collected 2016-06-15
GGCGTGGAGGCCAGGGCGGACTGCGCGGCCTCTTCCGACTGCCATACCTCGATGACGCGGATCGTGTCCGGGTCCTTGGCGTCGTGGGCGATGGCGTAGATCTCGCAGCCGGGGTGGCCGCGCAGGCTTTCGGCGACGCGGAGCATCAGCTCGGACAGTTCGGGGCCGCGGCCGGGCTGGGCCGTGGCCTTCATCAGTCGTCCGATCATCGGTGGCCTCCCTGGGCGATCGCGCCGCGACGGGGTGTCCGGCGTTGGGCGCGAGGCTACGGGGGGCCACCGACAACCGCGGTGGAGTGCTAGCGGCCGGTCAGCCTCTGGCGAGCTTGAGCAGGCGGGCGAGCGGCTCGAGGTCGAAGGGGGCGTCGGAGCCGAGGATGATGTGCGTGGCACCGGCCTCGAGGTACTCGTCGACCTTGTCGAGACCCTCATTGTTGATCATGACCGTGCGGTCGATCTCGTTCGGGTCGCGGCCGATCTTCTCGCACCACTCGTTGAGGATCTTGACCGTCTGGCCGTAGTCCTCGGGGCTGCCCATGCTGTTCCACAGCTGGGCGTACTCGGCGGTCAGCCGCAGGGTGACCTTGGGTCCGCTGCCGCCGATCATGATCGGCAGGTCGGCGGCCGGCGGGTTGAGCTTGGCCAGGCGCGACTTGATCCGGGGCAGCGACTCCTTCAGGGCCCTGAGGCGGCCGGGGGCGTCGCCGAACTCGTAGCCGTACTCGGTGTAATCCCGCTCGAACCAGCCGGAGCCGATGCCGAGGATCGCGCGGCCGCCGCTGATCTCGTTCGTGGTGCGGGCCATGTCGGCGAGCAGTTCGGGATTGCGGTACGAGTTGCAGGTGACCAGCGCGCCGAACTGGGCGTGCTTGGTCGTGGCCGCGATCGCGGCGAGGATGGTCCAGCACTCGTAGTGCGGGCCGTCGGGCTCGCCGAACAGCGGGTAGAAGTGGTCCCACGTCCAGATCGTGTCGACCTCGAGCGCGTCGGCGGCGATCCACGCCTCGCGCAGCTGGTCCATCGTGCAGTGCTGCGGGCGCAGCTGGACGCCAACCTTGAAACGGGCCATCAGTTGCAGGTCCTCCCAATGAGCTCGGCCAGAGTGGACGGCCGAGGAGACGAGGGGTGCGCGAGATGCGAATACTGGGTCGCGCAGGAGAATCCATCGATCAACAACTCCAGCCTACCCCCGCCCTCGCAGTCCCAGAGCGCCGCGTCGATCTTCGGCAGCCACTGCTCCTCGCCGATCCGCCGGGAGAGTGACTCGTGTTCCGCGCGGAAGCCGAATGACCCGGCCAGCCCACAGCAGCCCGCGTCCAGCACGTCCACCGAATAGCCCAGCTGCGCCAGGAGTCGGCGGTCGGCGTCGGCGGCCTGAGCGGCCCGGGCGTGGCAATGGGGATGGATGATGACGCGGGTGTCGCGGTCCTCGCTGGTGATCGGCGAGAGGTCGTCGGGGTCGAGGCGCAGGAGGTGCTCGGCGGGGGAGCGGGCGAGTGAGGCGAGCCTCGCCGCGCGCGGATCTTCGGGCAGCAGGCCGGGAAGTTCGTCGCGGAACGCGGCGAGGCAGCTCGGTTCGGGCACGACGATCGGGACGTCGCCGGCGATGAACGGATCGAGCACGTCGAGCAGGCCGCGCAGGGTGCGCCTGGCCAGCTTGAGCATTCCGGCGTCGTAGAGCGGACGGCCGCAGCAGGCCCAGTCGGTCGGGACGGCCACGCGTTCGCCGACCGCTTCGAAGATTCGCCGCCACTGTTCGGCCATTTCCGGGCGGTACGCGTCGGTGAAGGTGTCCGGCCAGAGGACGACGGTCGGCGCGTCGGGCGCTTCCGCGCCGCGCCGGGTGCGTCGCAGAGTCCTGTTGGCGATCGCGGGGGCGGGGCGTCGGGTGGTGACTCCGGCGAGGCGGCGCAGGAACGAGCTGGGGCCATCGGAGCTGAGGACGGCGTTGGCGAGGTGGGGAATCCGGGCGGAGGTGCGCGCGATCCACGGCGTTAGCGCGAGGGCGTACATGGCTCGGGGGCGCAGGCGGCGGCGGTAGTGGTGGGCGAGGAATTCCGCCTTGTACGTCGCCATGTCGACGTGGGTGGGGCAGTCGACGGCGCAGCCCTTGCAGGAGAGGCAGAGGTCCAGGGCTTCGCGGACTTCCTTGTTGCGCCACGTATGCGGCGTCACCTCACCCTGGAACATCTCGACGAGGAGCTTCGCCCGGCCGCGCGTCGAGTGCTTCTCGTCCCTGGTCACGCGGTAGGACGGGCACATCACCCCGGCGTCGTCGCGGCGGCACCGGCCCACGCCGACACAGCGCTCGGCGGCTTGCTGGAGGGAAAGGGGGAAGAAGGCGTCGTCGCCGGGTCGGGCGAGGCGGTGGGCCGGGCCGTAGCGAAGGTCGGCGTCGAGCGGGTAAGGGTCGACGACCTTGCCCGGGTTCATCCGGCCGCGCGGGTCGAACACCGCCTTGACCTGCCGGAACGCGTCAACGAGCTCGGGTCCGTACATGCGCTCGAGCAGTTCGCCGCGGGCCTGGCCGTCGCCGTGTTCGCCGGACAGCGAGCCGCCGAGCGATACGACGAGGTCGGCGGCGCGTTCCACGTAGGCGCGGTACGTCCGCAGACCCGCCTTCGTGTGCAGGTCGAAGTTGTTGCGCGTGTGGACGCAGCCCTGGCCGAAGTGGCCGTACCATGCGCCGGAGTACCCGTACTCGTCCCAGAGTGCTGAGATCGCCCGCAGGTATTCGCCGAGCCGGGTCGGCGGGACCGCGCCGTCCTCCCAGCCTTCGGCGTTGTGGCCGCCGTCCTCGCGGAGCGCGGTGGCTCCGAGCCCTGATTCGCGAATCGCCCACGCGCCGCGCTGCTCGGCGGGGGCGTCGAGCAGTCGGTGGGCGACGGTTGCGGGGAGCGACGCGACCAGCGCTCGCGCCGCCCCGTCGGCCTCTGCTTCGGACGAGCCGCCGACGTCGGCGAGCAGCCAGCCGCCGGACTGCGCGGCGAGGGCCGAGTCCAGATTCGGCAGCAGCGGGAGGTGCTCGGTGTTAGGAGCGAGGGAACGGCGTCGGCCGCCTCGAAAACGCTCGGGTAGCTCAGGATCACGAGCCGGCGGTGGCCGGGGCTCGGCGCGAGCGCGACGACTGCCTCCGTGACCAGGGCGCACGTCGACTCGGTGCCGACGAGCAGCCGCGCCACGTTGAGCGGCCCGTCGGGTAGCAGTTGATCGAGGTTGTAGCCGGATACGCGGCGCGGGATGTCCGGGTAGCGCTCGCGCACGAGGTCGGCGTGGCGGCGGCCGATCTCCCGCAGCGAGCCCAGGATTCCGGCTTCCGGAGCGCCGGAGCGGACCAGCGCCGCGTAGGCCGCGTCGTCGTATTCTCCGAACTCGAATTCGCCGCCGTCGTAGCAGGCCACGCGCAGTCGCAGAACGTTGTCGACGGTCTTGCCCGCGTAGAGAGCGTGCGTGCCGCAGGAGTTGTTGCCGATCATCCCGCCGAGCGTGCACCAGGCGTGCGTCGCCGGATCGGGGCCGAAAGTCAGACCGTGGGCCTCGGCGGCTCGGCGCAGGTCGTCGAGGACCACACCCGGCGCCGCGTTGCACGCCTGCCCGGCCAGCGAGGTCCCGGCGCCGCGGCCGAGGACCGGCGCGTCGTGCTCCGCGCACACCTTGAGAGCAGCCACCACGTCCTCGGGCGTGCGCGGGAAGACCACGCCGATCGGGACGTGCCGGTAGTTCGAGGAGTCCGTCGCGTAGATCGCGCGCGTCCCCTCGCCGAACTCCACAAGATCCGGTCCGAGCGCCGCTCGCAACTCCGTGTCCAGGGACATATCGGCGATCTTAGAGCAGCGCACGCTTGCAGGTATGATCACACCCTGTGAACTCACCGCCGGACGCGGGCGACCGCCCGCCCAACCTCACCCGCCGCTCGTTCGTGGCCCTCGGCCTCGGCGCGGGGGTGACCGCGCTCACCGCCTGGGGCGGGAGCGGCGGCTCGGGCACGTCGAGCGCCCAGGCGGCGAATGACGGGGTGCCGCTGAAGAACGTCTCGCTGGCCCTCGACTGGACGCCGAACACCAACCACACGGGCATCTTCGTCGCCCAGCAGCTCGGCTACTTCGCCCAGCGCGGCATCAACCTGCAGATCGTGCCCTACGGTTCGACGGCGCCGGAGACGCTGATCGGCACGCATAAGACGGACTTCGGGATCTCCTACCAGGACGGCCTCACCGAGGCGGCGGTCTCCGGCGGCGACATCGTCTCGGTCTTCGCGATCACGCAGAAGACGGACGTCGTGGTCGGCGTGCGCGCGGACTCCGCGATCAAGGATCCGGCGCAGCTGGACGGGAAGGTCTACGCGGGCTACGGCGGGCCGATGGAGGTCCCCATGCTGCAGTACGTGATCCGGGCGGCGGGCGGAACCGGCGAGTTCCGGAACGTGACCCTCAACACCGATGCCTACCAGGCGCTTTACGCGGGTCAGGCCGACTTCGCGATGCCAGAGCCGACGTGGGAGGTGCTGCAGGCCGCGCTCGTCGGCAAGCCGCTGCGCACCTTCGACGTCACCGCGTACGGCTTCCCGCCGATCTACTCGGTGATCATCGCCTCCTCGAGCCACTACCTGCAGCACAACGGCGATGTCGCCAAGCGCTTCCTCGCCGCGATCGAGGAGGGCTACGCTTACGCGGCCGCGCACCCGACGGAGGCGGCGAACCTACTCATCCAGGCGAACGAGTCGGTCCTCGGCACGCAGGTCAAGCTAGTCATGCAAAGCGCGCAGCTCGAGGCGAGCCAGTACTACAAGGACTCCGCAGGTCAGATCGGCTACCAGAGCGCGCAGCGCTGGCAGGCGCTGACCGACTTCATGTTCAAGAACGGCATCCTGACCGACGCGTCGGGCAAGGCGATCAAGACCGAGCCGAAGGTGTCGGCCCTGTTCACCAACGCCTATCTCCCGGCGAGTGTGACCGCGTGACACTCAATCGGCTCATTCGTATGCTTTGGCCGCCGGTGCTGCTGGCCGCGGTGCTGATCGCCGGCTGGCAGTTGGTCGCCGAGTACGGGATCAAGAATCCGGAAGTGCTGCCCTCTCCGACGCAGGTGATATCGGCGGCTTGGGGGCAGCGCCGCGCGATCACGCACAACGCCTGGCCGACGCTGCGTGAGACGGAGCTCGGCTTCGCGTTCTCCTTCGCGCTGTCCTGGATCCTGGCCACGGCCATGGACTTCTCGCCCGCGGCACGCCGCGCGGTCTATCCGCTGCTGGTCACCTCGCAGACCGTTCCGATCATCGCGATCGCCCCGCTGTTCGTGGTGATGTTCGGCTTCGGGATCGGCCCGAAGATCCTGCTCGTCGCGCTGGCCACGTTCTTCCCGCTCGCCGCGTCGCTCGCCGCCGGTTTCGCGAACGCCGACGCGGACGCCGACCGGCTCATGCGCTCAATAGGCGCGAGCCGCTGGCGGATCTTCTGGACGATGCGGGTGCCCGGCGCGCTGCCGTTCTTCTTCACCGGCTTGCGCGTCGCGATCACGTACGCGATCGGCGGCGCGATCTTCGCCGAGTACGCGGGCGCGGAAAGCGGCCTCGGCATCTATCTGCAGCAGATGCAGCAGGTATTTCGCACTGACCTCGTGTTCGCGACGGTCGCGGTCATCGCGATCGGCAGCATCGTGCTGTTCTCGCTGACGTATCTGTTGGAGCGTTGGCTCACCCCGTGGCGCAGGCATGAGGCGGAGAAGCGATGACTTCGGATTACCTGTTGGAGACCACGGGCCTGACGCACGAGTACGCGCGTCCTGGTCAGTCGCCGTTGCGGGTGCTCGACGGGCTGGACCTTCAGGTGCGCGAGGGTGAGATCGCGGCGGTGATCGGGCCGAGCGGCAGCGGGAAGTCCACGCTGCTGAACATCCTCGCCGGTCTGGACGCCCCGACCGGGGGCGCGGTGAAGGTCGCAGGGGGCGGCGTGGCCTACATGCCGCAGAAGGACCTGCTCTTTCCCTGGCGCACCATCGAGGACAACGCGATCCTCGGCCTGGAGGTCGCCGGGGTCACGAAGAAGGCCGCGCGCGAGCAGGTCGCGCCGCTTTTCGAGGAGTTCGGGCTCGACGGGTTCCAGTACGCGTATCCCGCGCAGCTGTCCGGCGGCATGAGGCAGCGTGCCGCCCTGCTGCGCACCGTCGCGATGAACCGGCCCGTCCTGCTGCTCGACGAACCCTTCGGCGCCCTCGACTCGCTGACCCGCACCCAGATGCAACTCTGGCTCGCCGAAACCTGGCAGCGACACGGCTGGACCATCGTCCTGGTCACCCACGACATCCGCGAAGCCGTGTTCCTCGCCGACTCCGTCCACGTGCTGAGCCCACGACCCGCGCGCGTGGTTAAACGGCTGGAGATCGACCTCCCACGACCACGCACCACCGCCACGTTCGCACTGCCCGAGGCCGCCAAACTCGAACGCGAACTGCTCGACACACTCCTTAATGTAAGCTCCTGATATGTCAGGATTGCCGCACCTCGTACACGGGATGGGCACTGAACCGGCTGAGCCCGACTGGCCGCCTCTCACGCTGCCCGAACTCGACGCCCTGCTCCGGGGCTATCCCGAGGCGGGCGGCGCACGCGAGATCCGCTGGCGTTCCCCGCGACCGCTGTCGGCCGCCGCGTTGGTGCGTACCGCGCAGGGTGACGAGGTGTTTGTCAAGCGGCACCACGTCAGCGTGCGCACTCGGGAGAGCCTGGCGGAGGAGCACGGCTTCCTGCGGCACCTAGCGGCGAACGACGCTCCGGTCGTACAAGTGCTCGTCAGCAGTGATGGCGAATCCGTGGGCGTGAGCGAGGACGGCGCCTGGACGTACGAGGTGCACAGCGTCGGCGAGGGCGAGGACGTGTACCGCGACGCGATCTCGTGGTCGCCGTTCCTCAACGTCAAGCACGCTCGTTCGGCTGGCCGGATCTTGGCGAGGCTGCATGAATCCGCCAGGGGTTACGACCGGCCGAATCGGTCCGTCGCGCCGTTGACCGGTGGTTTCACCATTTTCGGCGACCAGCCGGATCCGCTGTCGGCCGCCGAGAAGTTCGTCGCCGCACGGCCCGCGCTGGCGGTCTATCTGGAACGGAAAGCCCACTGGCTTCAGGCCCTGGAGCAGGTGCATCTGCCGTTGTACGAACGGTTGCGGCCGTGGCTGGCTGGGCTGGAGCCGTTGTGGACACACAACGATCTGCACGCCTCGAACCTCCTGTGGCACGGGGACGAAGTGGCGACCGTCATCGACTTCAACCTCGCCGACCGCGCGTACGCCGTGCACGATCTGGCGTTGGCGATCGAGCGAAACGCGATCGAGTGGGTCGAACTGGCGGAGAAGGGGGAGCGCGCCGTGCACGCCGACGCCGCGCGTGCGCTGATCGCAGGCTACGAAGAGGTCCGCCGCCTCACCGAGGCCGAGCGTGCCGCGCTCCCGGCGCTGCTTCCGCTCTGCCACGTGGATTTCGCGCTCAGCGAACTCGACTACTTCGCCGGCGTCACGAAGAACGAGGGCAATGCGGAGCTTGCCTATCGTTACCTGATCGATCACGCGGCCTGGTTCGCGGGCGAGGCCGGAACGGCGTTCCTCCGAGACCTGGTCACTCCTCGTGCCTGACCGCCCAGAGCGCGGCCTGCGTCCGGTCCGCGACTCCTAATTTCATCAGAATATTCGAGACGTGCGTCTTGACGGTCTTCTCCGCGAGCTTGAGCGACTTCGCGATCTCGCGGTTCGACCGGCCTGCGGCGATGTGCTCGAGGACCTCCCGCTCACGCGCCGTCAGCTGCGGCCCCTGCGCCGCGCCCACGACCGGTCCGCTGCCGACCGCCTGGGCGATCAGGGCCTCGGCGACCTGCGGACCGAGCAGCACGTGACCCGCCGCGACCGCGCGCACGGCCGTGGCCAGCGCCGCCGGGTCGACGTCCTTGGAGATGTAGCCGCGCGCACCGGCTCGCAGCGCGGGCAGCGCGCTGCGATACTCGCTGAAGCTCGTCACCACGAGCGCCCGATCCGCCAAACCGTGCTCGGCCAGCGTCTCCAGTGCGGAGAGACCGTCGACCCCGGGCATGACCAGATCGAGCAGCACAACGTCCGGCAGCAGCTCCGCCGTCAGCGCGGCCGCCTCGGCGCCGTCCGACGCCTCGCCCACCACCTCGAGATCCGGCTCAAGCTCCAGAAACACGCGAAGCCCCTGGCGGACCATCGGATGATCGTCGGCGATCAGGACCCGAACCTTGGAGCTCGCGCTACGACCGGCCACCCGGCACCTCCAACTCGATCACCGTGCCCGTGCCCTCCTGCGTGCGCACCGTGAGACGTCCGCCGACCGAATCGGCCCGCTCACGCATCGAGACGAGGCCGAGCCCGCGGCCCGCCGCCTCCGGATCGAAGCCCTTGCCGTCATCTCGCACCACGAGCTTCACGCCGCCGACCAGCCGCTCCGGGCCGGTCGTGATCGCATGCAAGGACACGTCGATCCGGCTCGCACCCGCATGCTTCAGGGCGTTGTGCAGCGCCTCCTGCGCGACCCGCAGCACGACCTGATCGTGCGTCGGGGGCAGCGTCTGGGTGGGGCGGCAGGCGTAGCGGACGCGCGGGCCGCCGTGCGCGCCGCGCGCCCTGTCGATCACCGCGACCTGCTTGCGCAGCGCCTCGGCCAGGCCGTCGCCGGCCAGATCGGGAGTGCGCAGCTCGCCGACCGCCGTGGACAGCTCCTCAGCGGCCTCGGTCGCCAAGGCTCCGACCTGCGCCAACTGCTCGCGTGCCCGCCCCGGATCCGACTCGACCAGACTGCTCGCGGCCTGCGCCGTCAAGCGCAGCGCGAAGAGCTTCTGGGCCACCGCGTCGTGCAGCTCCCGCGCCAGCCGGGCCCGCTCCGTCGTGATCGCCAGCTCGCGCTCGCGTTCATACAGGCGAGCGTGCGTCAGCGCGATCGCCGCGTGCGCCGCGAGGATCTTCAGCAGCGCCTCGTCGTCATCACTGAAATCCCCATTCGCGCCGACCGGCTCCGTGTTGCCCATGAACAGCGCGCCGAGAATCACGTCCCCGTCCCGGATCGGCACGCCGAGGAAGCCGCGCAACCGCGGATGGGCTGTCGGCCACCAGCTGAAACGCGGGTCCGCCATGATGTCGGGCAGCCGCTGCGGGTGCGGATCCTGCATCATCACGCCGAGCATGCCGTGCTGCCGGGGCAGCGGCCCGATCGCCGTCCACTGCTCGTCCGTCACGCCCTCCCCCAGGAAGCGCGCGAAGGAGCCCGCGCCGTCCGCAGAATCGTGCGCAGCACCGTCGAGGTGTCCAGATGCTGGGTCACCGCGAGCACGGCCTCGCTCAGCTCGCTCATCGCGGCCAGGGCGGCCGCCTTCGGGCTCGCATCGGCACCGTTCTCGGACGTCATGCATTTACCGTACCGCCGACCTTCGACGGAGCGGATCAGCCCGTGTACGGGCCTTGGTCCTAGGACCAAAGTCCTGCGACGTACCGGGCTGCGGCCCGATCACGGACCACCCCCGATGGCGGGACCGTCGAGATATGACGAACTCGAACGCAACAAGCTTCCGCGACACCCGGCCGGTCGCCGTCATCACCGGCGCGTCGCGCGGCCTCGGGCTCGAACTCGCCCGCTACCTGGCCGACGCGGGTTGGCGGCTGGTGCTGACCGCGCGCGGCGCCGAGGACCTGGAGAAGGCGGTCGCCGAGATCGACGCGTGCGCGGCGGTGACGGCGCTGGCGGGGAGCGTCGTCGACGACGACCACCGGGCCGAGCTGGCGCACGCCGCCGCGCAGCTCGGTGGCGCCGATCTGCTGATCAACAACGCCTCGACGCTCGCCGGATACGACCTCGAGGGCGCGCCGATGCCGACGCTCGCGCAGTTCCCGCTGGTCGGGCTGCTGGAGACTTTCGAGGTCAACGTCCTCGGGCCGCTCGCGCTCACCCAGCTGCTGCTGCCGCAGTTGCGGCTCAAGCACGGCCGGATCATCAACATCTCCTCGGACGCGGCCGTCGAGCCGTACGGGGGCTGGGGCGGTTATGGCGCGAGCAAGGCGGCGCTGGACCACGCCTCGGCGATCCTCGCGCAGGAGGAGCCGGACGTGACCGTGTGGTCCGTCGACCCCGGCGACATGCGCACGCGGATGCACGCCGAGGCCTTCCCCGGAGAGGACATCTCCGATCGGCCGCTGCCCGCCACCGTCGTGCCCGCTTTCCGCAGGCTGCTCGACGAGAACCCGGCCTCCGGCCGCTACCTGGCCTCGGATCTGCTCAAGGAGGAGGGCTGAGGTGACCATCACGCTGCAGACCGGCTTCGACTACGACGTACCCGAGGAGCTGACCGCGCACGAGCCCGCCGAGGCCCGCGGTCTGGCCAGGGACGGGGTGCGGATGGTCGTCGGCTATCAGAAGGCGATGACGGCCGAGCACCATCTGTTCACCCATCTGCCGGAGGTGCTGACCGCGAGGGATCTGCTCGTGGTCAACAACTCTGGCACGCTCCCGGCGGCGCTCACCGGGCGGCTGATCGACGGGCGGACCGTCGCCGTGCACGTGTCCTCGGCCGAGCCGAACGAGCGCGGCACGTACCTGGTCGAGTTGCGTAGGCCTGCGGCGGACGGCGGTGCGGCGCGGTTCTACCCGCCGGCGGAGTCGCCGACCAGGGTCGGCCTCGTGATCACGCTGCCCGGCCGCGCGAACGCGCAGCTGACCGAGCGTTTCACGGATCGGCTCTGGTACGCGGAGGTCAAGCTGCCGCGTGGTTTGTCGCTCGTGGCGTACCTCGCCTGGTACGGCAAGGCGATCCGGTACGGCTATGTGGACCGCGAGTGGCCGATCGAGGCGTACCAGACCGTGTTCGCGACCGAGCCCGGCAGCAGCGAGATGCCCAGTGCGGCGCGGCCCTTTACCGCCGAATTGGTGAAGGAACTGGAGCGGCGCGGTACGAAGATTGCGCCGATCACGCTACACACGGGCGTCGCGTCCCCCGAAGCGCATGAGGCTCCTTACGCCGAACGGTACAACGTGCCCGCTGCGACCGCTGAGCTGGTCGAGCGAACGCGGCGCGAGGGCGGCCGGGTCATCGCGATCGGGACCACGGTCGTGCGCGCGCTGGAATCCGCCGTCGATGACGAGGGCCGCGTGCACGCGGCCGACGGTTGGACCGACCTGGTGATCACGCCCGAGCGCGGGGTCTTCGCGGTCGACGGACTGCTCAGCGGCTGGCACGAGCCACGTGCCTCGCATCTGCTGATGCTCCAGGCCGTCGCCGGACGACCGCTGCTCGACCTCTGCTACGCCGAAGCAATCGCGGGGGGCTACCTTTGGCACGAATTCGGCGACGTGAATCTGCTGCTGCCGTAAGCGTCGTTGAACCGATTGCACAGTCTGCCACGCGGAGACATCGAGTCTTCCGCTTGGGGAGTGGCCTCGGCCGCGTACAGTGCATTACCCTCACTGCGAGCTAAGGGGGCTTGCACATGGGGTTTCTCGATGACATTTACAATTTCCTGACGGACGCCGGGCTCGGCAAGATCGCACAGGAGCTGGAGCAGCTGGCCGACCAGGCCAATCGGCTCAAGCAGGAGCTTGCCGCGGCGGCCTCGTCGACGCACTGGTCGGGCACG
>WNGL01020371.1_pt1 | contig 11621 bp, 9 predicted proteins | sample 5400591 | NCBI WGS metagenome assembly WNGL01 (sample SAMN13153377, study PRJNA577476) | soil metagenome | isolation source: 80 cm soil or saprolite under Garry oak tree replicate 1 | place: USA:California | collected 2016-06-15
CCACTTGCAGCAGCCGGGCCTCGTCCAGTCCCGCCAGTTTGCCTGCCGCGAAAGCGACAACATTGGTCACTGCCGGTTTGCCCTCGGTTAGGGTTCCAGTCTTGTCGAAAATGATGGCCTGAATTTTTGACGTTTGCTCCAGGGCCGTCGCGTTTTTGATCAGGATGCCATTTCTCGCTCCGATACCCGTTCCTACCGCGACTGCTGTTGGGGTAGCCAGACCCAGCGCATCGGGACAGGCAATCACGATCACTGTCACGGCCAGGGTCATGGCGAACAATGCTGTCTGTCCGATGACGAAATACCACACCAGGAAGGTCAGCACCCCGGCGCTCACTGCTGCCAGCACTAACCATTCTGCTGCCCGGTCAGCCAGGCGCTGGGCAGGCGCTTTGGAGTTCTGTGCCGTCTGTACCAGTTGTACAATCTGGGCCAGCGCGGTATCACTGCCCACTTTCGTTGCTTTGAAACGCAGCGAACCCGACCCGTTGACCGTCCCGCCAATCACCTCGTCGCCGGGCTGCTTGCTGACGGGGAGGCTTTCCCCTGTCACCATGCTCTCGTCAATGGCACTCTCGCCCTCGGTTACGAGGCCATCGACAGGCACTTTCTCTCCAGGACGCAGCAGGAGCCTGTCACCCACTTGCACCTGCTCGACTGGCACGGTCTGCACCTCTCCATCTGTCCCGATCACATTGGCCTGCGAGGGCGCGAGGCGCAACAGCGCATTGAGCGCGTCGGAAGAACCACGGCGGCTGCGCATCTCCATCCAGTGACCAAAAAGCACGAAGGTCACCAACATGGCCGCGGCGTCATAGCTCGTCTCTACTTGCGGTGCGAAAAACGTGGCAAAAACACTGAAGAAGTAGGCAACCAGGACGCCGAGGCTCACCAGCACATTCATATCGAGTGTGCGATTACGCAATGCACGCCATGCGCCGGAGTGAAAGATCCAGCCGCCCCACCAGACAATGGGGGTGGCAAGTACGAGCAACACCCAGTTGGGGCTGATGCCAAAGGGAGTCGGCAAGTGCAACTTGAAGAGATTGACACCTAGTGGAGAGTACAGGATGACAGGGATGGTGAGCACCAGCGACACGAAGAAGCGGTTGCGCATGTCAGCTTCCATAGCACGGGCCATGGCTGGATCATTCATGTCATGGCCCATCATGCTGTGATCCACGATACCCATGTCCATCTTCGCTGGGGCTGGGACCGCCGCACGATCTTCCATGGCGGGATGTCCCGTCGTCCCAGGGGCACGAGCTGCTCCTGCAGGCTGTAAAACAGTGGCGCTTGGTCCTGTGAATCTGGTGAGAGGTTCTCCACAGGCAAAGCCACAATCCTTGACCATCTCCCGTAGTTGTGTCTCGCTCAGCATGCTCTCGTCATAGGTAATCGTGGCTGTCTGAGAGACATAGCTCGCTTCGACCTGCTTGATCGGCTCGAGTTTCCCAAGGTTCTTCTCAATCTCGCGAGCACAACCGGCAAAGTTGAGCCCTTTGACTGGCAGTGTGACTGTATTCATCTACTCAATCCTCCTCTTGTTTGATCCCTCTTGTTGGTCTTAATGGGTTCCCTGGCTGACACCACTTGATTGTACACGTAAACCAGCCCATTCATTCATCTCGTGCTGATGATTCCCCGCGATGGTTGCTGCTCTGCGTCGTCTGCTGCTCCTGCCCCTTTGGGCCATGTGCGAGATAGCTGGAGGGATTTTGCTCAAACGCTTTTTTACATCCAGGTGCGCAGAAGTAGATCGTTTCGCCCTGGTACTGTGTTGTGAACTTTGCAGTTTCGGTATCTACAGTCATGTCGCAGACTGGATCAATTGCCTGTGCCATACTCTGTTCTCCTTCTCCTCCTCTCTGATTGTGAGAGGATAACGGTGTTCTTCTCTTGCAGACTGATAGAAGGAGTCGGTCAATCCATCTCTTCTACCTGCTTCCGGTATTGACCAACTCACCCATTATTACTTCTGTCAAATCCATACCCCCTGGGTAGGGGTATATATGGAGTATAGCATAAGAACGCTGAAAATTGCAAGAGGTAACTCTCAAGAGGGTGTGCGTACGATTTTTGCATGAACAACGAATTCATCGCTTTTCCTCCTCTATCTCTTGCGTTTGTATACGCTCTTGCTACAACCCTTCGTACTTTGAATCGTAGAGAATGAAAATAGAGCAGTCAACCCGTTCAAGCTAGAAAGATGGAACATATGCAAACACAAAACTACAAAGAGCAACTCCACACTCCCTTCGATTGGTATCGCACGATGCGTGCCACGCAGCCCGTCTTCCAGCACCCGGACTGGGGCAGCTGGCAGGTCTTTCGCTACGCCGACGTGGCGCGCGTGCTGAGCGAGTATGCGACCTTCTCGTCCGACGGCCAGCGTATGGCGCAATTTGAGGGCGGGGCCGACCCGATCGGGTCCAGCAGCATCCTGCGCATGGACCCGCCACGCCATCGCCAGCTCCGCAACGTGGTCTCGCAGGCCTTCACGCCGCGCATGGTGGCGCAACTGGAGCCGCGCATCACCGCCATCACCAACGAACTGCTGGACCACGTAGCCGCCGCGGGTGAGATGGACGTGGTGCGCGACCTGGCCTATCCCCTGCCCGTTACCGTCATCGCCGAACTGCTGGGCATCCCTGCCGAGCTGCGCGAGGATTTCAAACGCTGGTCGGATGCCATCGTTGCCGACGAAGAGGGCCTGTCGGAAGAGGAGCGTAAGGCGCTCTTCCAGGAGGTCCAGGGCATGTATGGCTACTTCACGCAGGCGCTTGAGGAGCGCCGCCAGCATCCGCAGAACGACCTGGTCAGCGCTCTGTTGGCCGCTGAGGTCGATGGGCAGCGCTTGAGCAACATGGAGCTACTCGGCTTCTGCGGCCTGTTGCTGGTTGCGGGCAACGAGACGACGACCAACCTGCTCGGCAACATGATCCTCTGCTTCGACGAGAATCCCGCCGTGGTGGAGCGCCTGCGCACGAACCGCGCGCTGGTGCCGGGGGCCATCGAGGAGACCCTGCGCTATTACTCGCCGGTGAAGGCTATGCCGCGTATGACGGCAACCGAAACGATGCTCGGCGACCAGCGCATCGGGCCGGATCAGTTTATCGTGGCCTGGATCGGCTCGGCGAACCGCGACGAGGCCGAGTTCCCCGATCCCGATCGCTTCGACATTGAGCGCGAGCCCAATCGTCACGTAGCCTTCGGGCGTGGCATCCATTTCTGCCTGGGCGCTCCCCTGGCGCGCCTGGAGGCGAAAGTCGCGCTCAATGCCATGCTCGACCGCCTGCCCGGGCGCTGGCAGGTGGCTGATGTGCCGCTGGAGATGATCAAGAGCTTTATCGTCTTCGGCGCAAAGAAGCTGCCCCTGACTTGGGGCGCATAACGCCTCTTTGCATGGATCCTCGTTCTACCTCTTTTATTGCCAAAAAGTCGGGGTCTATCTGTCATTGTCACTGCCGGGATTTGTAAACCATCCGTGGCGAGGTTTCCTATCAGATGAAGAGGGATCTCCTTTACAACCGCAGCACTCCAGCCGCAGACCATATCGGCTTGTCAGGACAAGCGGAGTGGGCCGCCAGTTCTTACAGCCGATATGTGTCTACTATCCTCTGGCTAAGTATGCTCCACTGGCCTTTTGTTTTTGCTCTCCAGCATCTTGCCGTTACCCCACTCTCACCACCTGCTACCTATTAATAGTGACAGGAAGCCTCATTCCCGCTTCATAATGTCCAGGTAAATGACAAGCAAACTCGAAGTTTTGCCCCATCATAGACTGGTTACTCATCATAGATTGATTGAAGGTGAAATCGAATGTCTTTGTCTCACCTGGAGCCACGGTATCGAACATGAACAGCGCGGCATGATGCATCTCGTCCATTGACATGTTCTGCATGTTCATACCTGACGGCATAATCATAAACTCGTGAGCAGCCTTTCCAGTGTTGGTGACGACGAAGTGGTAGGGCGTCCCTGTAGAAAAAGTGGTCATGGAAGACGTTATCTTGTACTCAGAAAGCGTGACTTGAACCTCCTGAGATCCTGAGGGTGTTGTGCCCCCTCCTGAGGGTGTTGTGCCCCCTCCGCAGGCGGCCAGAACTGCTATGAACGAAGCTAACAATAATCCAAGTATCAGTCGATGTTTCAAAATCTACCTCCTCAATAATAAGGAAACAAGAGGAGAGATGAGCCTTCTCTCCTCTTCATCTACAAATCAGTTTGCAGCGCCGTAATCTTGCTGACCTGTAACCTCTCTTCAATCGAGATCTAACGAGTGCTCATCAAAGGTCGGTCGTCCTGTTGATAACCAGGTCCACCTGTAGCCTCCAGGCGCTCTCGCATCTGCTCGAATGTAGTCGTGTCAATCTCGCCGTGTGCATAGCGTTGGCGCAGTATCTCGAGCGCTGATGGACCAACTGGGGGATTGACGGGTGAGGAGGGCACCGAAGAAGCCGACCTCCTGTCGAGCCAGCGGATAAGTGCCCACACAAGTACTACTAGTAACGCAATCCAGAGCATCGAGCTCAGCAACATCAGGAACATGCCGCCCCAGCTAAAACCATATCCCCACATCATTGTGGTACCCTCCCTTTCTTATCTGCCCGACAGGCATCAGCCTGCCGAAAAAGGTAACATTCATCCTATTACATTATAGGCTATGCACATCACATCTACCGCACATCATTTATCCGCGGTATCACAATCTACTCACCAACTCTCATCATCCCGGAAGCACCCCCTTTCACTCCTTGACATATCAACCAACAATAGCCTATACTATATATACCCCCACCAGGGGGGTATGGGTTAAACAGAACCGCGAAAACGAAGGCAATTACTATGGGCATAGAAACAAGTCGTTCTATAGAAGAAAAAACCGTTGTGCCTGAGATTCAGCCAGGTGCCGAGAGTTGCGCCATACTTGAATTGGAAGGGATGACCTGCGCCTCCTGCGCCATGCGCATCGAAAAGGGACTCAAAAAAGTTCCTGGCGTGATAGACGCCAACGTCAACCTTGCCACCGAGCAGGCCACCGTCACCTATTACCCGACCCAAACTGGTCTGGAGCAAATGGTGCAGAAAGTAGAAGTCGTTGGCTACAAAGCAACGCCACAAGTCGCGCCTTTACAGAAACCAGCGCAGGCGACGGCGGCCAGCGCTATCGTCGCAGCTCCTGAGGCGCCTGCTATCGATGTTCTACAGCAGGATGAGCGAAGCGAGCGAAAACAGGCAGAGATCATTCGCAAGCGCAACTTGCTGATCCTGGGTATAGTCCTCACGCTGCCTGTTGTTATCCTCAGCATGTTTTTCATAAATCGCTTCCCCGGCGAGAACTTGCTCTTGCTGGCGCTCACCACTCCTGTCTGGGCTATTGTGGGTTGGGATTTTCACCGTGGAGCTATCAAGACATTGCGCCACGGCAGCGCGAATATGGATACCCTCATCTCGCTTGGCTCGACCGCGGCCTATATCATGAGTGTTGTGGCAACCTTTTTCCCGCAAGTCATTGGCTCCGTCACCTTCTATGACACCACTGCTTTGATCATCACCTTGATCTTTTTGGGGAAGTACCTTGAGGCTCGTGCGACAGGGCAGACCAACGAGGCCATCAGGAAATTGATCGGCTTGCAACCCCGTACCGCTCGTGTTATCCGTGCTGGACAAGAAGTCGAGCTTCCTATAGAGCAGGTACAGGTTAGCGATGAACTCATCGTGCGTCCTGGCGAAAAAATCCCCGTAGACGGTGTCGTTCTTTCTGGCCTCTCCTCGGTCGATGAGTCGATGATTACAGGCGAGAGCATTCCCGTTGAAAAAGGTGAGGGCGAACCGCTGATTGGTGCGACCATCAACCAGCGAGGACTGTTACACATGCAAGCAACGAAAGTTGGGGCCGACACTGTCCTGGCAAGCATCATCCGTATGGTTGAGCAAGCACAGGGATCGAAGGCTCCCATCCAGCGACTGGCTGACACCATTTCGGGCATTTTCGTCCCGATTGTACTGGTGATCGCTGCCCTCACTTTCATTGCCTGGGCGATAATCGGCAACGTAACCGCCGCCAATGCCGCTGGCATGATGGGCGCCAGCAATCCCTGGATTATTGCTATCATCGCCGCAGTCGCTGTGCTGGTTGTTGCCTGCCCATGTGCATTGGGGCTGGCGACGCCAACGGCCATTATGGTTGGCACAGGCAAAGGAGCCGAACAGGGTATTCTGATCAAAGGTGGCGAGAGCCTGGAACGCATCCAGGCAGTGCGTGCCGTGCTGCTTGACAAGACGGGTACCATCACCAAAGGCAAGCCCGAACTGACCGATACCATCGCGCTTGCTGGTATACCGGTAGAAGATCTGCTGCGCCTCGTTGCCGAGGCGGAGCAAGGCTCCGAGCATCCCCTGGCAGCGGCGATTGTAGAGGGTGCCAGGGCGCGAGGTATCACACTCGGCAATACTCCCGAACAGTTTACCGCTTTTGCCGGGCGTGGTCTTGAAGCCACAATTGATGGTCATTCGGTACTCGTTGGGACTCGTCGTCTCCTGAGTGAGCGCGCTGTGAAGTATGGCGCGGTGGAGGTTCAACTGGCGGCGTTGGAACAGCAGGGCAAGACGGCCATGATCGTCGTGATCGACGGCGACGTGGCGGGGTTGATCGCTGTTGCCGATACAGTCAAGGTTGGCTCAGCGGAAGCCGTCAAAAAGTTGCGCGCGCAGGGACTCGATGTTTGGATGATTACCGGCGATAACCGGAGAGCGGCGCAGGCGATTGCAGCACAGGTTGGTATCCCTGCCGATCATGTGCTGGCGGAGGTTCTACCAGAAGACAAAGCCAACCAGGTCAAAAAGTTACAGGAACGGGGCCTGGTCGTGGCCTTTGCAGGAGACGGCATCAATGATGCCCCCGCGCTCGTACAGGCCGATGCTGGCATAGCGATGGGCACCGGTACGGATATCGCGATGGAAGCGGCGGATATTACGCTGGTCAAGGGAAACTTGAAAAGTGTCGCAACGGCGCTGGAGCTCTCGCGAGCAACACTACGCACCATCAAACAGAATCTCTTCTGGGCCTTTGCGTATAACGTCATTTTAATCCCAACGGCCATTCTTTCGCCGCTGATCCCATTCTTACGCGAGAATGCGCCTATCTTCGCGGCGGCGGCAATGGCACTGTCGTCGGTTACAGTGGTAAGCAATTCGCTGCGGCTGAGGCGGTTCGGGCGCAAAGAAAACGAGTAATAACGCTCCCGCCGGACTCGAATTGGTGTCACCCTGAGCGCAGCGAAGGGTCTGTCTCGCGTGGCGCACGAGATGCTTCGCTGCGAACCGCACAAATTCAACTCTTCCAATGGTTAGATCGTACATGTTATGCTATTGGCGTAGCTAACGATATAGCGAATCAGGGCGATGTACAAATTCTCAAAGCCGGGATGAGGGGCCACCATTGTAGAGTGCGGATTTATCCAGCACATTGCGGATTTATCCAGCACGTCCCTTACACCCCGGCTTTCATAAAAAGGTCTTGTCTTCTATGCAAAAAAAGGCGCCACGTATAAATAGATTTTCGCAAATGGTGCGATTTATCAGGGTATCGAGACTGTTGTTATGGACGATCTGGGTTATCTATCGCGAGCGGCGGCGCGTGATCCGCGCTCGTGAACGCGGAAACTACGAGGTTCAACCAAATATTGACGTGTTAGTCCAGGTGCTTGTCGCGTTTCGTGTCACTGCCATCAAACTTGGCGTGTTGATGATTAAACTGGGACAGTTCCTCAGTTCGCGTGCCGACCTGTTACCGGAACAGGCGCTGGCCGCGCTCAGTTCACTGCAGGACGAGGTGCCGCCCGCACCGTTCAGCCACGTCGTCTCGGTGATCGAGACAGAATTAGGAAAACCTGTTGAGCAGGTTTTTAGTGTTTTGGAGCGCAAGTGCACCGCTGCGGCCTCACTTGGACAGGTGCATAAAGCTATTCTCGCCTCTACCGGTGAGGAGGTGGCCGTCAAAATTCAGCGGCCCAATATCGACCAGCTCGTCAGTATGGATCTGAGCACGCTGAAATTTGTCATCTGGGTGATAAACCGCTTTGTGGATACGGGCGAATTTATCGATCTCGTGGGCGTCTACCGGGAATTTAAGCGCACCGTCTACGAGGAAATTGATTATGTTACCGAAGCAGCCAATGCGAAGCGCTTCAAAGAAATGTTCAAAGATGACCCAATCATTTACATCCCAGGGGTGCATGAAGAGTATACAACCCGGCGTGTTCTTGTGTTAGAGTGGATTGATGGCATCAAAATCAATGACTATGTTGCCCTGGAGGCGGCAGGCGTCAGCCGGCTCGAGGTGGCGAAACGAACTGTGAACACCTACTTCCAACAGTTCTTTGTCGAGGGTTTCTTCCACGCGGATCCCCATCCTGGTAATATCTTCGTACTGCCTGAAGGTAAGAGCGACAAGAAAGTAGCGGCGAGCGAAGGTCCTGTGATAGCTTTTGTCGATTTTGGCATGGTTGGTTCGCTCTCCAAAAATATGAAGAAATCGCTCAAGGACCTCTTCTTAAGTTTCGTGAGTCGTGATTCGCGCATGCTGGTCAAAGCCCTGTCCAATCTGGGCTTCATCGGCGAGGGGGCAAATATGGCGGCCCTGGAACGCGGAGTAGCGCTGATGATGGAGCAATATTACGGGATGACGCTGGGTGAGGCGAGAGAATTAGAAATTCCCGAAGTGGCCCAGGATGTAGAGAACTTGCTCTATGGGCAGCCCTTCCAGGTACCGGCGCAGTTTGCCTTCACAGGTCGAGCCATTGGCGTGCTGGCTGGCGTTTCGACGGGCCTGTCGCCGGATTTTAACTTTGTGGAGGTTGCCACACCATACGCGCGTAAGTTCCTGGGACTTGACACTGAGGGAGCGGGCCAGACCATTCAGGATATCTTAAATCAGGTAGTGGAGACGGGACGAGTTCTGCTGGCCTTGCCGCGTTCGTTGGAGCAGGTGATTACGAAACTGGAGACGGGGCAGATAGAGGTCAAGCTAAAAGATGGTTCAAATAATGGCCGCCGCGGTCGCCGCGGACGCAGGAGAGGTGGCGGGGGCAATGACAGAGCAGAGTCCGGTATGGGCGGTTTAGCCTGGGTGGTGATATTTCTCGCTGAAATGGCTGGCGGGATTGTGTTGACGATTGTGCATCTACCAGTCCCCGGCTGGTTTTGTCTGGGGCTGGCAGGAGTAACGGCCTTGGGATTGCTGGTGAGGCGGTAAGATAGATCATCCTGGCCTGTCACACTCCATCCACCTGCGCCTGTCGCTCACCTCGTCTATCCGACCGGCTCTCGTGCTGCACCTGGGTATGCGCGGCACGAGAGACGAGCGGATCCGATTATTCTCGGAAACCTGGAGCACCGTCTTGCTCGAAGAGGGAACTCCTGCCGTTTCCCTAACGTACCTCTGAAAGTTCTACAGTTCGTTCTCGGTTCGCCCTGGTTTCCTACCAGATGCGACGGCTCTTCCTCAGTACCACGGCCTCCGCCTCTCCGTTACGAGGATTCAACCGGGGTGGGTGGTGAAGCCACCGCAGGTTCATTCTCACCACCCAGACGACGGCGGGCCGTCTCACGACGCCCGACGGCTGGCACCTGCCTGGTGGCGGCAGCCAGGCCGAAGACGGGCATATTGCCATACACCACCTCGTACTGTCTTGCATTGACGAGGTAGGTCTCATGCCAGAAGCCCACACTGCCATCCGAGCCAATAGTCCGGTTATAACGTTGCCAGGCAGCCAGGTGTGGCTCTTGCCGATTTCTGGCAAACGTTTCAAGCTCTTCAAAGGAGCGCCAGTACTGGACAAGGGCGATGCCTCGCCAGTAGAAGAATACCTGCCCTCCCAGAAACCCTTTCTCAGGATGCTGGAACAGCGTGCGCAACATCGGCACCATCGCCCTCGCTGTCGGAATCCATTTTGAGAAAGCAAACCATTTGTTGATGCGCATGCCAATCAGAAACACCACAAAGGGTTCGTCGATCTGGGCGGTATAGCGTCCTGGCATCACTTTCGCCATGGGTTATCTCTCCTTCAGTGAGGAATGCACTTGCAAGATGGTCTCGCTGGGTTGCAGCTGCACCAGTTCGGCGCTGGCCTCCCAGAGTTCCGCCGCTTTGTGTTGATCGTAGGACTCCTGGGACGAGGCTCGCTCGTTCATCCCTTCAAAGTATTTGCCGGTGGTATGTTCCAGGGCGGGATCGAGCACCAGGTGAGCCAGTCCTTTTGCCACGGCTTCTGGAGTGGACATATCTGGGAAAAGGGGCCGCATCAGTGGTAACAAGACATTCCAGCCGAAATGCTCGAAGGCACCGGCATCGCGTGCCAGCCCGGTGCCAGGGGTGGGACCTGGATTAAAGGCATTGACAGTAATGGGATGCTCGGGGGTGCTGTATCCGTGTGCCTCAAGCCGGCGAGCCAGTTCGTAGGCGTAGAACACGTCGCACAGCTTAGAGGTGCTGTAGCGGCGCATGCCCACCTTCTGAGGGGTCTCGTTGCTCTCCTCTGCCTCGGGATAGTGCTCTGGCCAGGCTAAGGCTCGCGCATCGCGGTAACGGGGCGGGTTGATGCCCACGAAGCGGTGGAGAGAGCTTTGATACTCGGGATCATGCGCATCACTGCTTACAAACACAATACGAGCCGGGGCAACCAGGTGGGGCAGCAGCAGGTTCACCAGCAAAAAATGCCCGAGACAATTGACGCCAAAGGTCATCTCGAAATCTTCTCCTTTTCTTCTCTCAATTTAGCTACGAACAATCAGGCCATAAGCGAGCAGCAAGGCTGCGAAGGCCAGCAACAGCGCACCAAGTATGGTGATGATGTTTCCTGCGGAGAGCCTTCCAGGCTTTCCTGCAAGCATGTGCAAGAAGAATCCTCCCGATTGCGCGAGAACACCGATCAGAAGCACGATACATGCCACCAGCTTGAGACCGCTAGAGAAAGGGGTCTGAGCCAGGTAGGTGTAGTACAGCAATGAGACGACAAGCAAGACCCCGGCATGGGCGTGACCCGCCCGGAAGTACGTCGCTCGAAACGGCGTGAGCCAGGTGTTGCCGCGAGCCATCAACCCTAACAGCGAATAGCCGCCGAACATGACCGTTGGCAGGGCGATCCACGAAATGATCGAGAACAGTCGGATAGGGTCCATGAGTTCCCTCCTTTCAGTATGCAATAAACTGATACAATTAGAATAACAGTGTTAAGTTACGTGTAAAAAAGAACATCAGGGCTGCCGCAAGCCCTGGCACTCCATCTGCCACGCGGTCTCCATGGTCCGCTGAAGACGGGAGGCGTCGAACGTGGGCATGCTCAACGCCAGGGAGGCTATCCCATGCACTAGCGCCCAGAGGACATCGCTATAGCTCTCAACATCACCTGGTCGCAGGACTCCGGCATCGATAGCCTGTTGCACCGCCTGCTGCAATACCCGAAAGCTCGCAATGCGCGGCTGGCTCTCACCCACTGCCCTTTGTGTCAAGAAATCCGTCCGCTGCAGAAACATGAGTTGATAGTACATCGGGTTCTGCAAAGCAAAGGTTATATAAGCCCGGCCAAGGGCGATTATCCGCTCCCAGGGATCCTCCT
>WNGL01022429.1_pt1 | contig 11621 bp, 15 predicted proteins | sample 5400591 | NCBI WGS metagenome assembly WNGL01 (sample SAMN13153377, study PRJNA577476) | soil metagenome | isolation source: 80 cm soil or saprolite under Garry oak tree replicate 1 | place: USA:California | collected 2016-06-15
GACCCTTCAGCCACCACCTGACGCACACAGCCTCGCCGTCGCAGGCGCTCACGCTTCGCGAGGGTGCCCCTCCCTCGTCCATCGCTGACCCTGCCCAGAGAAGGCTGCTCCGGCCCTCAACAAGTGTGAGCGCGCTCACGACATCGACCGCTTCCCCAAGAAGGGGCAGTAGATGTCTCAACCGGATAAGCACTCAGGGAGCTAACGCTTGCCGCCCATCGTCTCCACAGCTTCGATGAGACGATCGGCATAAGCATCGGCAGGAATCCGTACCCACTCCCGCGTGAACCTGAACACCCACAGCCCCAAGAGCACGACAGAGAAAGCACATGCTGCCGCGATCTCTTCGTTGATGGTCCCCGACCGTCGATACTGCCGTACCGAAATGAACCCAGCGACGGCAGCACACCCGAGAGTCGTGACGATGCCGACACGCCGCAACCCCCATAGATTCCGGCGGTAGCCGTAGTTTATGTTTTCTTGAAAGAGGAGCGCGTACGTTTTCGTGTTCCGAGTGTTCGCAAGCAGGTATTGAGACCAAGCTTCATAGACCTGATCGGCGGCAACCGGATCAGCGGCTTCCTGCTCGATCGTCGGAGCTTTCGTCCCTTTGACTAGGGCAGCAAGCTTCTTGTGGTACCGCGCTTTCGTAGCCGCATTCAGCCTGCGATCACGGTGCCGAAGGATCGTCACCGACGGTTTCCCGCCCCAGACTGCGAACAACCATGGCTCACGCCTCTTGCCCTCTCCACGGGCTAATTGAGCGCACAAGAATGCGCCCCCACACGCAATGGCGATCGAAGTAATCGCTTGCAGCGCAGACCACTTCGCAACCTGAGTCGCCACGGCGGACACAATCACTGGCGCCACCACGACGAGAGCAGGATACAAGCGCGCCTTGCGTTCGTACGTGTCGGTAAGCGCGCCCAGGATGCTCATGACCTTACCCGACCTTTAGCGTCCCGATGTAGTAGTAGCCCTTCATCGACTGCGCTTCATCATCCAGGTAGTCAACCTCATAGCCTCTATTCAAGACGAAGATGTGGCACTTACCTTTAACGCAGTCGAAAATAATGTCTCCCGCCGAATTCTGAGTGATGGTGTTATAACCCGCGTAGTAGTTAAGGTGTTCGCTGGGAGCCTCACCGATCACGATGAGCTTGGGCTTCATCTTTTCCAATAGTGAGCATGGAACCTTCCCACTATCCCTGCCGTGGTGCGGGGCAAATAGTATGTCGATCTCCGGAATATCCAGCTTCTCTTCGATATCCTCCATGTAGTCAGTCTCTAGATCCCCCATCCACAGCGCCGTCACACCGTCTTGCAGGCTGTATTTAATAACGGCGGACATATTGTTGAAAGCCTCACCGTCGGCAGCTTGCTGTAGCGCCTCTGCATGCTTGTCACTTGACGTATCGGGCCATAGGATTTCGATCCCCGACTGCCCCCTGCCCGGCGGCTCATCCCCCTTATTCATCCACTTTCGGGAACACCCTTTGTAGATATAGAAGGCTTTATCCCCATCCCGAAGCTTGCGGTAGCGCTTAAAGCTATCGGTCTCATCATCCTTTGTCGCGGCGTTTTGGACTACGTAGAAATTCCATATACTGATCTTGTCATCCAGACGCTCCAAGCCCTGGAGGTGGTCCTCGTCAGGGTGAGTCGAAATGAATCGGGTAATGCCTTTGGCTTTACTTAGTCTCGATATCTCGCCAAGTATCGACTCTGCGCTGATATCGTCGATGCAACAGTCGATGATCGTAAAATTGTCGCTAGCGTGCTCGACGTAGAACATGTCGCCGTTCCCCACCGAGAAGGACTTGATAGCGCTCATGGCCCGGTGCGCCCCCGCGCATCATACGTGTAGGTGTCTGGGTTACCTTTAGCACCCCGGCATGACGGTGTACCTCGTGCGACACCACGCCGCGCTGGAGGTCGGGGCGCACCCATCGCGATCACCGGTACCAAGCTTCCGTAGCTGAGCCAAAAAAGCCTGGGCTTCGGCATCGTGGCATGTCGGGCAGCCACCGGCCCCGTACACCTTCGCTTCGTCCAGGCGCTTCGCCAGGAGCCGCGCGATCTCACGCACGGCGGGGTTGGCGAGCAGGACGGGATCGGGTGGATTTGGAATTCGCCACATCGTGCCGATCAGGCCAGACACCCGTTCCGGCGGCAAGAGGCGGTCACCGCTTCGCATACGGTGACGGTCGGGGCTTCACCCGGCCCCCGGCGATGATGGTAGCGGCTGCTTCGATGGCTTCGGGCCACTCCATCCCCGGCATGAACGAACGTCCCAGCCGCACCGCCTCAAACATGTCGAAGGGGGACGCGGACGGCAGCCCTGCGGCTCGGAATGCTGCATCGGCATCCTGGGCGGTTTCCTCAGGAGTGGGGGACGGCGGGGCGGTACGGGTCTTGGCGATCACGGTCTGCTCTCCTGCCAGCCGGTATGCGGTGATACCGGATCGCCGTCAAAGATTTGGCTGTCCTGGAGTATCGGGAGTCGTTTTTCGCCCGTGTTTCCGATTACTTATACGGCTGTTTCGCTATCGGGCGATAACATAGACCGTAGGAGTCACTTCCTGCCTTGGAAGTGGAGATCGCAGACTTCCAGGGAGATCCGCGCGTGCTTGGTACAGACGATCAGCGGGATCACAGTCAGTGACGTGAAGAAGTAGCCGCAGGACGGGTGTCCCTAGACTGTGGCCGTGCCCCATCCTCACGCACCGTGCTAGCGTTCGCTTCACGGTCGGGGGACCCATGATCAAGATCACGGCGGTACTTGCGGCGCTCGCCTTGGCCCTTGCTCCTTCGGTGAGCTTGGCCCGGGGGCACGGCGGGGGATCGCACTCGGGCGGATCACGCTCACATTCCTCTTCCAGCCATTCCTCTTCGCATTCCGGCAGGTCGCATTCGGGTGGCTCACGCTCGCATTCCGGTTCCACCCGTTCCTACTCGCATTCCAGCGGCTCGCACTCGACGGTTCACCACAGCACGTCCGGTAGCCGCCGAAGCACGTACTCGACCAGTGCAACGCGAGACAGCCACGGCAAGATCAAGCGGTCACAGCACGCCAAGAGTGACTTTAAGCGGTCCCATCCCTGCCCTTCCACCGGCAAGAATTCGGGCGCTTGCCCCGGGTATGTAATCGATCACGTCCAGGCATTGAAGCACGGCGGCGCTGACGCTCCCGGCAACATGCAATGGCAGACGAAGGCTGATCCCAAGGCCAAGGACAAGTGGGAATGACCATGCGGAAGGTGCTTCTTGCGTTTGTTGTCGGTCTGGGCCTCGTCGCCGGTGCATGCGGCAGCGACCCCTCGTCCTCGGGAAGCGGCGGTTGCTGCAAGCACTGCGGCACATCGTCGCTGGCTTGCGTCGACTCCTGCATCGCACTCGGCTTGGCGTGTCACGCCGGAACCGGTTGCGCCTGCCAGTAGGAGAACCCATGCGCACGCGCCTTGCCACCGTGCTCCTCGTTGCTTCCCTCATGCTGCCGGGGGCTGCATTCGCCCGTGCCCGTTCTCATGCCAGCACGAAGCCTCCCAGCAGTGACCCCAAGACGTACAAGGGGTACCGGAACAAGGACAAGCCGGTAAGGGTGGATTCTTACCAGCGCAAGGATGGGAAGTGGGTCCGGGGCCATTACCGGCGCGATTACGACACCGCACCGCACAAGAAGGACCCGAAGCACTAAAGCGAGGAACGATATGCAACTCATCAGGCCTTTGGTACTTGGAGCCCTTTTTAGCCTGTCCGCCTGCGTCGCCAGTAATCGCATCGGCGCCCGAGTCGAAACGTTCCACCGCATTAAGAGTGACATTCCCCCCACCTACTCGTTTCTACCCTTGAAGGAGCAGGAAGGGAGCTTGGAGTATCTGACATATCAGGATCTAGTCAGGGACGGACTTGATGCCCACGGCTGGCAAGAGGCTCCTCCCGACCGCGCAGGCGTGAGAATCGGATTCTGGTATTCCATTGACAATGGCACGCAACATACTTCCGTAGCGCCTACGTTCGGGCAGACAGGTGTATCGGGCTCGACCACCAGCGGGACCGCCACGTCGTTTGGTGGAATGGCGACCTATTCATCAACAACAACATACACGCCCACATATGGGGTGACCGGGTACGTCCCCATTACAAGGACTTACTACACGCGCTATTTTAACCTGCTTGTGTTCCCCGGCGATTCATTCGGCAAGAAGGAAGCGAACGTTACGCCCCTGCTCGACTCGCGCGCCGTAAGCGCGGGCGTCAGTGGTTCTTTGGCTCAAGTAATTCCGTATCTTGTGGCGGCAGTGTTTGACGATTTCCCAGGCCAGAGCGGCGCGGTTCGCCAAGTCTCATTCTGGGCCAGCCAGCCGCCGCCTCGCTTTACTCAGCAGGCCGCTATCGGACAGCCGCCAGCAACCCCCGACCACTGTGAAACCGATTCCCAGTGCCCTGGAACGACGCGCTGCTTTGACGGACGGTGCCGGAAGTAGCCTGGCGGGGCGTCCGATTCGCTATCGAGGGGGAATCCATGAAACTATCAAGTGTTGCTGTGGCTGGTGCTCTGGCACTTATCGCCTGTCAAGGTCCGCAAGGACCGGCAGGTGGTCCGCAAGGACCGGCAGGACCGCAGGGACCAACAGGACCCCAGGGACCATCGGGTAACACAGGTCCGCCCGGGCCTGCGGCGAACGCAAGCGTAGTCAGCGGGTCACGTCTGGTGGCGACACAGGAACACTGGGTGGGCGCGGACGGCTCGCGCTACTCCCCTCCAGGATATAGCTTCAACGACACGGCACTTGGCGTTGCGTGCTACCCCTCGCTCGCTCAAGACGGGACGACACGCTGCTTGCCAACGACTGAAGCCGCGATCATCCTCACGACATGCTATGCCGATGCTTCTTGTTCCGTTTACGCTGCTGCCACAACATCGTGCTCCACGCCGAAGTACGCCTATTCGAGTGTCGCAACATCCACGTGCCCGGCTTCATACCTTAACGCGATGTTTCACGTTACCGGCGCCGCCATAACCACGATCTATTACAGCGACAGCACAACGGGGATGTGCAAGGCGTACTCGGCCTCACCACTTGGACCACCATACGTCTGGTATGCCGTCGGAGCCTCCGCCCCTCCTTCCGACTTCGTGCAGCTCACAGCACAGTAACGGCCCCCGCTGGGAGCGCTATGACTCGTGGGGCGCTAGGCTAACGCGAAAGGGCAGAGGGGGCACTCATGGGCAATTTGGATCGTGCTTGGTCTAGCATCGCTCACCACAGTCTAGAGATAGCCTTGGCGGCTGCCTTTGCCCTTCCCTTCGCCATTGCAGCCCTCTTCATATTGGAAATTCTGCCCGATGACTCCTGGCCCCGCAGGGGGATATGGCGCATCAAGAACACTCTGTCCACGCGGTCTGCGGCGCGCCTAAGACGAAGGATAGAGCAGGCAGAAGCCTACGCCAGTATGTATGCAGACGATAAGGCCGATAAGCGGTTCTACCTGACTCTCCTGCGTGTCGTGATCGGCATGTTGACGCTAATCGCCCTGGGAGCAGCTTCAACGGCGATAGAGCACCTGTGGCTAGACACATACTCGCTGCCTATCCGATTCATCGGCCCACCTGGACTCCGCGCCGCGCTATGTTACGTTGTGGCGGTTCTTATGGGCATGTCTTGGCTGGTACCTCTAACAGCGTTCGACAACCGAGCGAAACTCTCCCGCCTAGTCGGGAAGCTTAACAGGGGCATAGCGGCTCTTAAGAAGAAGCTTGAAGCCAAAGAGGCGGCGGAGGACGTGGAGAAGCGGGCCTGACCACCTATCACTCGCAGCGTCCAGGGAAGCGGACCGTTGCGTAAAGAACACTTGGCTAGAGCACGTACGTTGAGACTCACACGCTGCGGTATCTGCGGCAAGGCGCTCTGTCGCTCGCACATTCACACTTGCGCCCGATCTGGCGGAATGGGACCCGTTTATAAACACCTCACCCCCTACCCTAGGAGATGCTTCCTGCGGGCGCTCCACATCCCGGCTAACACTAAGCCCTTTACCGTTTGATATAGTGTCGCATTTATAGTATAATGCTATTCATATGCTAACCGTCCGTAAAGCCGGCCTTTACGTCAGAGTTTCGACTGACCGCCAAACCGCCGACAACCAGCTTGCCGAAGTGACACAGCTTGCGGTGGCCCGTGGTTACGAGTCGGTGGTTTACGAGGAAGTGGAATCGGCTGCCAAGGTACGGCCCGTGCTCGACCGGATGCTTGCTGACGTTCGCGCTGGCAGGGTCCAGGCTGTTGCGGTGTGGGCTCTCGACCGGCTTCACCGCTCCATGACGGGAGCCATCAACACCGTTTTGGAGCTTGATCGCCTGGGCGTCCCGGTCCTCTCCGTTCGGGAGGGGTGGCTGGAAATGAATGGGCCGGTGCGCCCACTTTTGGTTGCCATTTTTGGATGGGTTGCCGAGCAGGAGCGCACCCGCTTGATCGAGCGGACCAAGGCTGGGGTTGAGCGTGCCCGGCGCCAAGGGAAACGGCTGGGTCGGCCCCCCGCTTCACCGATTCTTCTCTATGCTGCCCGGGATCTTGTCGCCAGTGGCGTTGCCGTTGCCGAAGCAGCCCGGCAGAAGGGGGTCGCCCGATCCACCTTGCAGCGGTTCATGCGTGGGTGCGTGCTCGAGTCGGCTTAGGATGGCGCGGCAGCATGCCTCGGATGTTCCACGGCGGCTGCACGAGAGCGATCAGCCGATCTTCGGTCACCCGTGGAAGCGCGCATTCGTGAAACCAGACCCCGATCGCCTCCCCGCGCTCGAACGTTAGGCAGATCTCGGTGTTAAGTCTGCAATTCGTCTCCTGCCCGGGCTGCCCGTTGTGCCTATAGCGGTTGCGGGGTTGGATGCTGGCGTACCCTGCGATTCGGGAGCGCAGGCCCCGCCGCCGTACTTGTGGAGCACGTACCCCGGTGTGCTTGCGTACTTCTCCGAAAGTGGGTCCCTGCGAACCCTGCCGTCCGCATCCCGGATCGGTTCGAGAGTCCCGATGAAATGAAATTCGTATTCACCGATCAGTCGTGCCGCAGGTGGTTGCTTCGTGGACATGCCGCCTCGCCAGACCGGATTACCGCTGCCCAAAATCGTCTACTCGGGACGGCTCAGAAATGCACCTTGCCTCGATACGATGCCACAGCGGAGACGGGTTGCCCCAAATCGACCGGTTTTGAGCGAGCGTTAACGAGTGCGGCGTGCCCCCTGGACGGCGGCCCGAAGTTGATCGCAGGCGGCCTGGAATGCCGCGACCACCTCGCCCGCGCGCGCGAGCGCGGCCTCTATCTCTGGAGTCGCCAGTTGTTCCTGCGGTGGATTCGCCGTCATCCACTTCCGAATCCGCTCGGCGCGTTGAGCCGCATCGCCGGGTGACTTGCGCGCCAGGAACGCCTCCCACGGCTCGTCCCGCTTCTCGTTTCCGTTGCAGCGAGCTCACGAAAGAACGCGGTTACCAAGGTGGTTCCCGCCCGCAGGGTGGGCATGATCGAGGTGACCCTCACGGCGCTTCCGGTCGAGCTTCCTCCCGCAGTAGGCGCATTCGCCGTCGAAGTACGCCCACACCTTCTCCTCGCCAGCCGCCGAGAGCCCGCCCTCGGAGGTGCCCGCAGACGGCCCTTGGCATCCCGCCAACTCGGCCCGTTGTCTTTGCGCGCTCGTAGCGTCAGGGGCGCGCGCTAGGCTCAGCCTACTGCGTGGTGCATCGCGCGGCGGGGAGCGCCCTTGGGCACGACTGAGCAAGCATCGGGTTCAACAGAACCGACAATCCCGGAGGTCGTCCAGGCGATCACCTACGAGGTCGATGCCTTGCGAGCATCGCGCGCCCGCGCAGGCTGGACGCCATGGGCTCTTATTGCTGCCGGCGGGGCAGCCGCATGGGCGCTGATGGATGCCGTAGCAAGTCGGCCAACGTCACCCTTGGTCTTGGCGTCGCTACTTGGCACCATCCTTGTCGCAGATGGATTAGAAGTCCTGATAACTACGTTAGACGGCGACAGCGGCTTCGCGGGGTCATACCCTGCGCGCAGATATATTCGTGTTCGTAGCGTGCTTCACCCCTCCGTATTCCTTTTCTACGTCATCCGTTCCGTTGCCCTCGGGTGGTCGGCGTTATCTTTGCGCGGTAGTCTCCCGGGCTTGGTTTCCATCGTTGTGTACGTGTGGCTTTCTGGCATGATTGTTAATGCGGTCGCGGGGTTCGTTGCGTCGCACGTCAGTATTCCATTCTTGGCGCCCCAAAAGACGCGCACACTCATCGTTCTTGGTTCGCTAAATGGCCTCCTTCTGGCCGCCTGCGGCATTATGTGCTTCTACGCCATTAGAGCGGATATGCCGCGCAACGTCTTGGCACTAAAGACTGGCCTACTGTGCGCCGTTCTCTGTGTCATTCTAGAAGCTTTGGTGCGCTCGGCGGGCGACCCACCACTGCTGCCGGTACTCTGCAACCTTCGTCGCCGTCTCCTGCTGGGTAATGTAACCGTCACGACGGCGACCAAGGAATTTGATGTAGCGATGAACGGCATTCATGCGTCAGACGTTACACAGATGTACCTAGCGAGGTTCTTGTCTATCGCGGACTCGATCCGATCAGTAAACGCCAGGACAGCGGCGAAGGCCCGCGACAAGCATGCCGACTTCATGAGCTTTCGTGACCCCAGCCCCGCTGAACGCATGAAGGCAAGAGAAGCCATATGCGGTCTATGCCGTGAGTACCACAGGTCTACGAAAGACCTTCTGGACAGCTTTACCAAGGCGTTTAGCTCTGTGAAGTGGCGGCTTGCACTTGTAGCGAGCATCGTTTCTGGACCGATGGCCACAGCGAAATCTATCGTGGATGAAACATTTGCGCACATCCAGGCGCTCTTGGACGGCATTCAGAAGGAGTGCGCGAACAGCGAGGGCGACCTCAACAGATTGATCGCTTCGCTGTCTCCTGACGGGCTGGGATGCGCCCTCACGCCAGACAAAGAGTCGTCCAAGGTCTGCGTAAATCAGTGAGCCCCGGCGCTTGGCGCCAGGGCTCTCGGTGCTGCGGCATGTAGGACCGCGCTACTCGGCCGTCGCAGCCACCTTCTCCAACTTCTCAGGCTTCCTGGCAGCCGTCTTGCGGACGGCTGGTGCCTTTGGTGCCGCAGTATCGGACCGTTTTGGCGCAGGCTTTCCGAAGATGAACACGGCGCCTGCTCCGAACGCCTTACTGATCGGCGCCTTCTTCTTCATCCCGCCCGTCTGCTCCACCACCCAATTCGGCGGGCGGCGCGTCGACTTGCTCGCCACCTCCCAGGTATCCCCAGGCTGCGGCCCCTTTCGAGCGGGTTTCTTAGCCCCCCCTGCCCTGTTCCGGTTCGCCGTTCGAGCGGGCGCGGTGCGAGTCGGGGCGCCGGTGTTGTAGGTTTCCAGGGCGCTGTTGAGTGCATCCCGAACGAGAGCGATCACCTCGTTTGCGATCTGGCTTCGCACTTCTTGGAACAACGTATCAGCGAACACGGGCTTGGTTTTGGGCATAATTTTGGGGCTCCTATTAAGTCGTGCGACCATTATCGGACAGTTTATAAGATTCGCCCCTGCCACGGTCAACGAATACTCTAGGCTCCTGTGATCCGCTACTGCGTCCGGGTCCGTCGAGGGCTCCGCTGACAAGAAGCGAGGGAGGCACTTTGCAAGTGTACTGTTTCGCCGCACCTGTACCCGACCTTTGCGCCAGATCTCAGCGATAACTATGCACCTTCGGGTGATGAGGCGTCCCGAGAAGGAAGGTCTCCCCATGCAATAGACCAAGCAGGCGAGATCGAGCCGATTGTCCCGCAGTAGAAGCTCGGCCGATCGAACGCCTCTCCATTCTGTGCAAGGTTTATCGCTAAACATCCGCCAGCGCAGTTGTCAGCGCTAGCACAGGTGAGGCACGCGCCCCTCGTTTCGGCACCGGCCTGGGTGAGGCACAGCAGACCGTCGATCGCTTCGCCATCCAACCCGTTCTGCACAGAACCAAGGCAGAGTCCAGGGTGCCGGTCGGTCAGCATCGCCAATGCACTGCACCCTGCTACCCTCCCGTCTGGAAGGACGGCAAGTTGTCTAGCGCCTGCTCCACAGCCCCAACAGCCACGCAACTGTCCATCAACATGTTCTGAAGCGCGATATAGCGGACCGACTTCAAGTTCTCCGCCAGAGCGCCTAACGCGCCGCATGTATTCTGCTACGTCAGTGAAGGAAGCCGCAAACGTCTTCGCCTCATCCTCAGACCACATAACAGTACCGTACGCTGGACCTACGTCGATCCGTGTTACCCCCAGCCGGTGAACTAATTGCACGCTGCCCAGTACCGTGTCACAGAGGCTTGGATGGACTGTCACGCTCGCAACGGTTGTGACGCCACGCTCGAGAAGCTTCGCAAGCGTGTCCGCCACACGTTCGTGGGACCTCGCCCCGGAATGGGACCGGCGATGCCGGTCGTGGCCTTCAACGGCACCGTCAATGCTTACGACCGTTCTGCACTCATGAGCGCAGAGGAAGTCGATTATGTCGTCGTCTACTAGGGTCCCGTTCGTCTTAACGACGATTTGTGCGAGCATCCCCGAAGCAGCCGCGCGCTCCTTCGCGTAGACCGTGAGCGTTTCCAAGAGTGGACGCTCAAGGAGAGGTTCCCCTCCCGTGAATATGAATTCAATGGTTCTTGCGCCGACCGAAAGTGCTACAAACAGGTCGATCGCCTTCTGGCCGGTGTCGATCTGCATGCGGTGGGGCGCCATCCCCTGCGCGATGCAATAGGTGCACGTCAGGTTACACTTCGATGTCAGCAGGATTTCAAAAGATACGTGTTCGTGGAGAGCGGGGGTCGGCACGGCGGAATCCGATCTACCTGCCTTCGGGATTATTAGTGGTACAGCCGCCCTTACCGCGTGGCTGGTTAATCGTACAGGTGGCATTGGGATTGTTTATCGTGCAGCCGCCCTGACCACCCGGCTGGTTTACCGTGCACCCTCCACCTCGTGGCTGGTTGACGGTGCACCCACCAGTGCCACGCGGTTGATTTGTGGTGCAGCCGCCCTTCCCGAGTGGCTGATTAGTTGTGCACCCTGCCCCCTTCCCATGCGGCTGGTTTACCGTGCATCCTCCTTGCCCATCAGGCTGGTTAATCGTGCACCCACCGCCTTTGGGCTGGTTGATGGTGCAACCACCAGTGCCACGGGGCTGATTTATGGTGCACCCGCCTGTCCCAGCGGGTTGGTTGGTCGTACATGCCATTGTATTCTCCAGATTTGTCTCTTCCACCGAGACCTGAGCCGACCCACCAGTCGTCGGGTGTCGGCGATGATAACGCGCGTATTCCGAGATCGGGCAACAGCTCCACCTCCAGTGTTGACGCGGATCAACTCGGAGTGCGACGGATTCGAGGCAGAATAGCACCATCCGTCCGGCATTGGTGCTTGCGTTCGTTGAGGGCGCCTCTCTAGCTGTGAACGGCGGGCTCGAAGCGTAGGAATCTGACGGTTGAGTCGACCTGGGGGTCAGGACGGGTCGTCTGAGAAGAGCCTGCGCCGGATCAATTCGTCCGGGACGACCTCGGGGCTGAGGGTCTCGTGCCAGGTCCCGT
>WNGL01008986.1_pt1 | contig 11620 bp, 13 predicted proteins | sample 5400591 | NCBI WGS metagenome assembly WNGL01 (sample SAMN13153377, study PRJNA577476) | soil metagenome | isolation source: 80 cm soil or saprolite under Garry oak tree replicate 1 | place: USA:California | collected 2016-06-15
CGAACCGTGCCGCATACTCCTCCAGCGCCCCCGGAGCACGCGGACAGGGCTTCGGCTTGGTCATCACCGGCTCCCACACTCACCAGGCAACCTTGCCCAGTAACATACCCGCCATTCATCTTGATCCAACAAACTACCGTTAGTCAAGCGTCCATAGTTCTGAGCATCGCCTCTTCGTCGTCGTCGAGATAAAACTCGACTCGTGACTGCAAGACAATCTCGTGTACTACGTCACCGATCGTGCCGTTTTCTACACTCTCTTTCAGGTGAGCCATGAGTGTTGGAATATTTATGATCTCCTCAATAGCAGCCATATAGCTGTCAACGACACGCGTTACACCAAACATCTGCTGTGCAGACTGCCGTAGCCGTGATCGTATGTCCTCAACAGGCAGCATGGTCTTGATGACAAAGGTAATTGGAAAACGCTGAATCTTGTCGATGTCCAGAAAGTACTTCTTCACGTCGAGCGTCTCAGTCACTTGGAAGAATCGTCCGAGTGGACGCATTACAAAGTCAATTCCGCCATCATTGGCATTGGTTCGGCCAGTCTTGTAAAGAATCAACGGTTGCTCTTCGACTTCGTCCCGAGCGAATCCCAGCCATACGGTTTTATCACCATAGTGAGCTTTCATGATGGAAAATGAAACGATCTCGAAGATGCGGGCGTCAGAATTTGGTTGAAGGAGAGATGCGATAAAGGCAACCTTCTCATCGTTCTGAGCGTCACCGAGTGCTTCGATTCGCTTGCATGCTTCGATGAATGACTGGAAGTTCCCGCGGCGAGCATCGACGTAAGCATCAATTATCTCGATCACCGCGGCCGCAATATTGATGCCATCAACCAGAAAAAGCGACTCATTCAGCCAGTACCTCTGCGTTCCTACGTCGCGGATAATGGGTCTGGTCGAGATGTCGGGATAAAACTTATGGAACTCATCGTTGAGCCTGCTATTCAAGGCATGATTCTGTAGTTTTTCGCCAAACGGCAGCTGCCTCTGACGACTCATGAGGCTGGTGAACTTTGCTCCCTCATATTCACTGTAGCTGCCCGTACTATCGAAGCCTTTCGAGAGATAGTCCTCCACGAGGACATAGATCGCATACAAATTTGCAAATGAGCCGCGTGCTTTAGAGTCTCTGTTCGCAGCTCTAGTTTTGCGAATCAGATAGCCGATTAGTGGGCTACTGACGAGCAGGTCACTTGCTGTCTCAGCGCCATACCGGCTCAGGAGTATCTCGTTGATACGATGTGAGAACTCGTCGCTCGTACTCAATTAAAACAATTGCTCCGATCCTGAAAGGCGCAACGAGGTCTTGACCCCGTTGCGACGTGCCGTCGACTTCTTGATTGGTTCGAGGACCTGTCCGTTAAGCTCGGTCGCGAGGCCCAAGCGACGAAGGGCAACACCAACATAATCTTCGGCAAGTTCTATGCCAATAGATCTACGTCCAAGATGCTGCGCAACGGCAGAAGTCGTGTAAGTCCCCGAAAACGGATCAAGAACAGTATCCCCTTCGTTGGAGCTGGCACGTATAATACGCTCCAAAAGCGCCTCTGGTTTTTGGCTAGGGTGGTCTTCAAATTCCGCCATTCGATAGCGAACGCGCGGAAAATACCAAACGTTTCCGGGAACTTTCTCAGAGGAATATACGGTTGGAACCGGTTTTCGATAGTCAATCAGCTTTCGTTGTGCGCCAGTTTTTGCGCTGACCTTGATGTCATCTGCATTAAAGACGTAGTCCTTAGCGTCTTTCACACAATGCAGGATCGGCTCCCAAAGTGATCCGAAGTATTTTCTCGCCTGAACTCCGCTACTGTCGTAATGCCAGATTATGCGCGATAGAATCGTGATCTCGCAGCGAAGGTACGCATCCAAATATGGCATACACTGAGTGCTGCTCATTACGTACAGCGATCCGTTCGGCGTCAGCTTATCGATACATTTATCGAGCCACTGCTTGCACCAAGCCACGTAGCTTGCGTCATCTTCCCAACGATCATAGAAGCTCTTGAAACGTTTGCCGATATTGTATGGGGGATCCGCGAATACGAGAGCGCATGAGCTATCCGGCACGATGTCGAGGACTTCAAGAGCATCACCATGCCACACCTGGTGGTCGCCGCTGCCGTAGCACACAGGCTCGCGCACGGGCATCCTCCTTCTCTAGGTGGCCGATGAGATGTTCATAGTATTTGGCCTGGTCCGCTGGTCGCACGGGACGCATCCGGCGCACAGCGAGGACGTGTCCTCCGCTTCCAGCAGACTAGCGCAGCAAGAGGACTTCGATGCTACAAGCCGTCGAACCGCAGTGCGAGTCCGACACGCCGCGACGACAGATTGCGATGTTACTCTATATGACCCGTGATTCTTCGATCGGTCAAAATTGCATAAACATACGCTGGACCCCGGACTGTGGCATTGAGCTTGCCAGGTCCATTCATAGGAAGGAGTTTAAACGCCCTACGGAACTGACTGACATGCAGAGCGTAGGTAGTACGGTTAGGGACAATACTGCTACCAATCACTTGGTAGGTGAATGGCAGTCCTGTCTTCGTCCGGAACTCTTCACCGGCGTGCGTCTCGATCAGTCGCCACGCAACGTCGAACTTATCCATATCTCGATGATGGGCTACGCATGTCGTCGAAGGCTAGTGCGAGTGCTGCACAAACTACTCAGCGGCTTGGTCGCTGCGATCTTGGTCCTGGGTTCCGAACTGTGCACCTAGCCCAGCGATCACCACGGCAGCTACGTGACGTGCTGTGCCCCACGGTCGCAGAGTCGATGATCTTGCGTCCTCCCCCATAGGCGCCGGGTTTGCCGTGGAAGATCAGTGTCAAGGGTGGCGCTTGGGCCATCGCCGCAGGCGACGCGCCCTTGGGCGCGGCGAGACTCCCCACAACCTCGGCCTCGCCTACCGCGGCACTCACGGATACGCGCCGTACCGGCTTGCCTGACGTGTGCGCCACCTGGAGCTGCGGGTTCTGCGGGTGCAGCCCGGCGTGCGCCGGGCGGGCCTCGGAGAGGCAGAGCCCGGCGCTGACGCCGGGCCTGCGGCGCCGTAGGCGCCGCCTTGATCTAGTACGGCTTAATTCGGCAGTGGTCTGGCGCGGAGTCTGAGCGTGAGATCGGCGAGGCTCGGGATGATGCAGGTGGCTCCGGCTTGGGCCAGGTGCTCGCGGTCGCCTGGCGTGCGGGCATATCCGATGACCTGGGCGCCGACGCCGTGGGCCGCGTCGATGCCTGCCGGTGATGCGGTGATCAGCACACACTCGTCGGGTGTCGCGCTGAGCGTCCCGATGGCGTCTTCGACCAGGTGGGCCACGCTCTGGAGGTGACCAGGCGGGTAGCCGCCCGGTGTGACGACACAGGCGGCCTGGTCACTGAGCCCGTGCTTGGCCAGGTACGTACGTACAGCCTCGGCGGACTGGCGGCCCATGACAGCCGGTGCACGCCCAGAGTCCCGGCAGGCGGACAGGGCCTCGTGGACGTACCCCGGCATCGTGGCATGCGCGACCGCTGCCAGCTCAATGCTGGCAAGCTCGGCGTCCAGGGCCGCGCCGAGATAGGAGCCGCGCCCGGCCACCGAAGCCAGCAGCTCGAACGGATCGCTGTCTGCCGGTACCTCGATGCCCTCGGCGAGCACCAGCCTGCGCAGCCGCTCGGCGGTATCAGCGGGCATCGCCCCGGCCAGGTCGCAGACCGGCCCGTCAAAGTCGAAGAGCAGGCAACGGGCACCGCTGAGGATGGCGTCTAGCTCGGCATATGGGGAGGCGAATCCCCGCTGGCTGTCGAGCATGTTCGTCTCGGTGACCTGGATCAGCGGCAGGAGCTGGCTGATCAGGGCATCGGGGCCTGCGATGGTGGCGGCCGAGTCGAACCTGTGCGCGCTGCCGTCAATGTCCACGACAGCAGCGCCTGCCTCCCGGGCGAGCAGGACGCCCGCGGCGGTGTCCCATGGCTTGTTCGCGAGCATGATCGCGGCGTCAAGACGACCCTCGGCGACCCAGGCCAGATCGAGCGCGGCGCTGCCAATCATCCGAACCCGGTGGACCCGGGGCGCGAGCTGGATGGTCAGCGCGAGGCGCTGTTCGTTCTTGTGATCGGCCCGGGGGCCAGTGGCGTAGTCGCCGACCGCGACTACGGCGTTGCGGAGGTGAGCGGCACTGCTGGACGACATCCGGTTCTCGCCTGTGTAAGCGCCGTGGCCTTCGATGGCGTGGTAACGCTGGCCGAGAAAGGGAGCGTCGATCACGCCCAAGACCGGGTGGCCATCGCGGAGCAGGGCGAGCGAGGTCGCGCACAACGGGATGCCGTGCGCGAAGTTGGACGTCCCGTCGATGGGGTCAAGGGTCCACAGCCATCCCCCGGCCGGGCCGCCGGATTGGCCTTCCTCCTCGCCGAGAAAGCCGATGTCTGGGGTGGTCTCGGCCAGGTGGGTACGGACTTGGCGTTCGATGGCCAAGTCCACATCGGAGACCAGGTCGCGGTCGTTCTTCTCGGTGAGAGTGGCGGGCCGCTTGGTCCGCATCAGGGCGGTGGCGATGTCGGCGGCCTGGAACGCTACCGGGAGCAGCGACCCGGGGTCAGAGGTCATACGGGCTTGCTCCGTTCCGCCAGGGCCTCATAGACCTGCTCGAACACCGGGAACAACCCACCGCGCGCGGTGGTGGCCTGGATCAGCATGGTAGGGGAGTCCACCCCACGAGCTTTGGGCAGGTAGGGCTGTGCCACGCACAGGTGATCGCCAGAGATGGTCAGGTTGAACCGGATCGTCTCGTCATAGACCGCCAGGCGCAGCCGCTCACCGATGCCGTCTGGGAGCCGGTCACGGAACCGGGCCAGGATGTCAATGTTCAGCCTGGTCAGCACCGATAGGTTCCCGGGCATGTGATCCTCTTCCTTCTCCCGGGCCCGGATCGCCTCGCCGTCAGGGTCGAGGAACAGGCAGGACAGTTGGCCGCCTTCCGTGAGCCATTGCCGCAGGTACTGGTCGGGGACTTGCTGGCAGATCAGGTTGAGCGACAACCCCGCTGCCCGGACACGCGGGGAACTGTCGAACAGGCTGATCGGGTCCATCTTGGCGGTGAACTCGGTTCGGGTAGTGAATACGGCGACCACCCCCGCCATGCCAGCGGAGGCAGTTCCGGGTGACGCGGCTGGTGTGGCGTTCTCCCGCGCGGCGCGGGCAGGAGCGGGAAGGCTGCCATCCGGGCAGGTGGCAAACAGTTGCTGTGCGGAGTACCCGGGCAGCATGTGCTCAAGGACGCGGCAGTGATCGGTGTAGGGCAGGCCGCGTAACTCGCCGGTCAGCCAGCGATGGAACTGGGCGCGGCTGGGCACGCTGTGCGCGAGCTGCTTGTCCAGGGCGCCGGCGGCCTGGTGATAGGCCGCGCGGAAGCTCCCATAGCGGTGCAGGCCCCGGTCTTCTAGCAGGACCGCGAGCACGGTCGGATGCTCAGCCATGAGCCCGCCTCCGTTCGCTGCGTTACGCCTGCCGGTAAGGCTAGCGGACTCCCGGGACGCTGATGAGACACCGACGAGACATCCACGCCTGAAAAGGCACAGTCACGGCGCTGCGACGCAACGTCACAATCTGGATGATCGGTGGCATGACATGCGGGAACGGCGCCACGCCCCGGGTATGCGGCTGGTGCGGCGGGAAGGGCTGGAAATGGCTCACCTTACGGCGGTCGGTGGCACGCCGGGACACCAGCGAGCGGACGGTGCGCCGTCAGCGGACGACGTGCAGGGCCTGCGATGGATCGGGGCTGGCGGCACGGCCCGGTGATCCCTCGTGAAGCGGTTGTATGAGTGGTGCGTCGTGACCGGCGCGGGCGGCAACCGCAGGCTGTCACCGGTCGGGGTGACCGACGCCGAGCTGCGGGCACGAGCGCAGATGCTGGAGGCGCTAGAGGCGGTTCCCCGGGGGACTCCCGCGATGGGCTGGGTTGTCGCGATGCTCTACCTGCCGGTGACCTATGGCTATGAGCGGCTAGAGACGCGGGCCTGCGCCCAGCGCGCCGGCAATGGCACGCTGCACCTGCTGACGGACCGCATCGGTGATTGATCGCGACGGCACACGGCAGCAGGGGATGTTTCCTCTGCCGCCCCGGCGGCCCAAGCTCCGGCAGGGCGGCGGCTGTGAACCGGTGCGGTGGCACGCCCCGGCAACCACCTGCGCGTGCTACCGCACCACCACGGACGCAGCGGGACCAGCGGACACGGATCACAACTAGGTGACAATTCGTGATTGGCGCGATAACCTGACCTGATAAGTCAGCAATCCGATCAGGTAGGCATCATGGCATACGACGCGCCGCCCAAGTACGCGCAGGTCGTCGCGGCGATCAAACAGCGGATCGAGCGCGGCACCTACCCGCCGGGGTCGCTGCTGCCTTCTGAGCACCAGCTCGTCGCGGAGTTCGGCATCTCCCGGCCGACGATTGTCCGAGCGCTGGCGGCGCTACGGCAAGACGGGTGGATCGACACCCAGCAGGGCAAGGGCAGTTTCGTCCGCGGGCGCCCCGCGCTCGCCGACGCCGAACGTACCCGCCCCGCTCACGATGTGATGGAACTTCCCGAGACCGAGCTGTCCGGCCAGCTCGTCCAGGCCGGGGTCAAACTCGCCCCACGCCACATTACGTCCCTGCTGGGCTTGGACCCGGGGGCCAGGGCCTTTGTCCGCCAGCGCCTGCTCACCGATGATGGCGACCCGGTGGAGTTGGTGTCAGCGTGGCTGCCGCTGGAACTGGCCGAGGGGACGGGCCTGGCCTCGGCGGACCTACTGGGCGAGAGCATCCGTCAGCACCTAGCGACCCGGAAGAAGATCCGCCTAGACCACGCGGTCGAGCAAATCACTGCCCGCCGTCCCAGCGGCGAGGAAGCCGAGCTGCTGGGCATCGCCAGCGACGCCCCTGTCCTGAGCGTGATCGCCACCGCCTATGACGCGACCGGCCGCCCGATCCAGGTCAGTGACCTGGTGCTGCCCGGCCAGCGGCACGAGATACGCGACGCCTACCCCTTCACCTGATCCACTCTCCTGCCCTGTCATCGCCTACCGGCACACGCGACTTGACAAGTCATGTGATGACACCTAGCTGTCGTATGGCCTGATAAGTCAAGTCAGGTCTCCGTCGTCGATAGGAGAAGCCAAGTGGCACTTCAAGGTCCGATCCCGGTCCAGTTCGCCCAGGTGTTCCCGCACGGGGCGTTCGCGGCCGGGGTCATCGAGCCGGTGCGGGACTTCGATGCGTCGAAGGACGGCCGGTTCGTGCAGGCGAAAGACCGCGAGAGCGGGCTGCCGTTGTGGGCGGTCGATGTGATCGACGCCGACCCGGCCGCCCGGGTCAAGACGGCACGGGTGAAGATCGCATCCAGCGAGCAGCCGGTGCTGCCCCCGGCCGCCCCGGGAATGCCGTTCTCCCCGGTGGAACTCACCGGCCTGGCGGTCATTCCCTACGTCAACCCGGCCGGGCGGCTGGCCTACTCCATGAAGGCGACCGGGATCACCCCGGCCCGCGGCCCGCGCGGCTCCCATGAGGCGAGAGGTTCGGCGGCATGAGCGGCGGCCGGGAGTCGTTCGGCTCGGTGAACGCACACGCGGGCCAAGGTGCCCGGGTTGACTGCTACACCTACGAGCAGACCACGCCGATCCTGTCGGTCTACGCGGGCCGGCTGAGCGTGAGCATCTCGATCGCCGACCGCACGGTCATCCCCGCGCACGCGGTGGCCTTCGCCCGGGAGCTGGCCGCCCAGGCCGCGGTGTTCGCCGCCGAGTGCGAGCGGCTGCACACGGCCCAGCACGCCCAGGCCCCGGCGGCTGCGGAGGACGCGGCCTGATGCCTGGTGGGACGGCCGGGAGCTTGCACCTTCCGGCCGTCCCCGGTCCCTTCCCCCTCGGCGTGAGCAACAGGAAGAGGTGATCATCGTATGCGCGACATCCACGGGGAGCGGTACGCCCAGGTCGACAACGCCGACCCGTTCGCCCCGGCGGTGTGGCGGTCCCCGGTGCACCGCACCCCCGAATGGATCATCTGGCTGGTCCAGCTCGTCCGCCTCCTGGTCCGGTCGGTCTGGTTCATCCTCCGCCACCCGCTGCTCGACCTAGCCGCCGGGGTGCTGGTGCTGGCCTGGTACCAGGCTGGCTGGCCCGGCGTGATCGCTGCCGCCACGAGCGCTTTCGGCGTCCTGGGCATTGTGCGGATCGTGTGGCCGAAGTGGTTCACCCGCCTTGTCACGGTGCCTGTTCGGTGCCGGTGGCGCTGGTGGTGGTGCTACCGGCGGCGCTGGCGCGCGGTCCTGACCATCGCCGGGGTCGGCCCCAAATACCGGGGCCAGGTGGTCCTGCCGGTGCTCGGCAAGGTGCGGGCCGGAGCACACGCGGACCTGGTGGCGGTGCGGCTGGTGTCCGGGCAGTCGCCGAAGCTGTTCGCCGACCGGGCCGAGGAACTGGCGCACGGGTTCGGCGCACACTCCTGCCGGGTCCGCACCGCCCGCCCGGGCAGGGTGGTGGTGGAGTTCGTCCGCCGCGACGCCCTGGCCACGGTGATCCCCGCCCTGCCCATCCCGGCCGTGCCGGACCTGCGGGCGCTGCCGGTGGGCCGGTGTGAAGACGGGGCCGTGTTCACGATCCGGCTGCACGGCACACATCTGCTCATCGCCGGGGCCACCGGGGCGGGGAAGGGCTCTTACCTGTGGGGCCTGGTCCGCGCCTTGCTGCCCGCGATGGCTGCCGAGTTGGTCCGGGTGCACGCCTGTGACCCGAAGTTGATGGAACTGGCCTTCGGCCGGGAGCTGTTCGAGAAGCACGGGAAGTACGCCGCCGACCCGGCCGCCATCGCTGACCTGCTGGAAGCCGACGTGGCGGACATGCAGGCCCGGGCGGGGCGGTTCGCGGGCCGCCAGCGCGACCACACCCCGACACCGGAGTTCCCGTTCGTGGTGGTGCTGGTCGATGAGGTCGCCTTTCTGACCGCCTACCAGGCCGACCGCAAACTCCGCGACCGGACCCTCGCGGCGCTGGCCACGTTAACGACCCAGGGCCGGGCCGTGGGGTACTGCGTGGTGGCTGCGCTGCAGGACCCGCGCAAGGAAGTCCTCAACATCAGGAACCTGTTCCCCGACAAGATCGCCCTGCGCCTCGATGAGCCCGCTCAGGTGGACCTGGTGCTCGGCGACGGCGCGCACGACCGCGGCGCCCGCTGCGAAGAGATCCCCGCCAACCCCGCCACCGGCGCCGGGATCGGGTATGTGCGGCTGGAAGCCAGCCCCGACCCGGTACGGGTCCGCGCCGCGTTCGTCTCCGACGCCGACATCCAGGCCATGACCACGCCCGGCACCCGCCCCCGCGCGTTCGGGGGGACGGCGTGATCACCGGATGGCTGGCCCCCGAGGACTGCCCCGACTGCGGCGGCCCGCTGCTGGACACCAGCACCAGCGACCGGTTCTTGACCCTGGCCTGCCCCGGCTGCGGCTACCGCGCCCGCTGGCACGCCACCGACCACGACGACCCATCCACCGAAGACCCGGCCGGGCCGGGAGAGACGGAGGCCGAATGAGCCAACACCAGACCCGGGCGCAACGGCTGACTATGCCGCTGGCTCGTGAGGTGGTCCGCGAGCTGGCCGTCACCAACGGCGGCTGTGTGCGCCCGGTCCAGCTCCGCCGCACCGACACCGAAACTGGCCAAGTTGAGCAGGTGCTTGTTCCGTGCGGGCACACCCTCGCCTCGGTCTGTCCTTCCTGCGCCGAGCGGACCAAGACGCTGCGCGCGGTCCAGTGCCGCGAGGGGTGGCACCTCGACCACGAGCCCATCGTCCAGGCCGATGAGCCCGACGAGGTACAGCGCATGTGGGTCGAGAAACGCGCCGAGACCCAGGCCGAACGCGACCACGCCGAGGCAGCCGGGCAGGACACAGCCGAGGCGGACGCGCTGAACAGCGAGCTGGATGAGGAGATCACCCGATCCGGGGTCCGCGGCAAGGTCATGCCCGCCACGACGGCGCGCCGTCACCGGTCCACCCGGCGCCGCCAGGATGCTCCGGACCTGCCCCGCCGCACGATCGCAGGGACCACGGTCGGCAAGACCTACACAGCCCCGGACGGGAAGACGTTCCGCCCGTCGATGTTCGTCACCTTGACCTGCCCCAGCTACGGGCGGGTTCTCCAGGACGGCACCCCGGCCGACCCGGCCGCCTACGACTACCAGCGGGCAGCCCGCGACGCGCTGCACTTCGCCGCACTGTTCGACCGGTTCATCCAGAACCTGCGCCGCTTCCTCGGCTACGACGTGCAGTACTTCGCCGCCATCGAACCCCAGCGCCGCCTCGCCCCGCACGTGCACATCGCGACCCGGGGCACCTTCTCCCGTGCCGAGCTGCGCCAGGTCCTCGCCGCCACCTACCACCAGGTCTGGTGGCCACCGGCCACCGACGTGAAGTACCCCGACGGCGAGCTGCCGGTCTGGCACGAGGCCAGCGGCAACTACCTCGCCCCCGCCACCGGGGAACTCCTGCCCACCTGGGACCAGGCACTCGACGCCATCGGCGAGGATGGCGAGCCGCTGCACGTGGCCAAGTTCGGGGCCAAGTTCGATGCTCAGGGCGTGCTCGCCGGATCACGCGACGCCAGCCGGTGCATCGGTTACCTCACCAAATACCTCACCAAGCACCTCGGCGACTGCCACCAAGCGGAATCCGGTGCCCAGCATGATCACGCCGAGCGCCTGGTCCAGGCGCTGCGCTACGAACCGTGCTCGCCGCGGTGCGCGAACTGGCTGCGCTACGGCATCCAGCCCAAGAACCCCCGGCCCGGCCTGCGGCCCGGATACTGCAAGGGCAAGGCCCACCGCCGCGAACACCTCGGCCACGCCGGGCGCCGGGTCCTGGTATCCCGCAAATGGTCCGGCAAGACCCTCGCCGACCACCGCGCCGACCGTAAGGCATGGCTCCTGGCCACCCTCGGCATCCCCGACGCTGACCCGGCCCGCTACACCTGGGAACCCGTCACACCCGGCCACCCCGACCACATGCCACCCGCACAGCGGATGCTGCACATCGTCGCCGACCGGCAACGCTGGCACGCCGCACTCACCGAAGCCAGACGACGAGCCAACGCGCCTCCCAATCTTTCGGCAACTGCGGCCTGAGGTGAGGCCGGTGAGGGTCACACCGAGGGGAACAGGCAGGCAGCAGGCGAACAGAAGGAGGTACACGATAGGACGGTTCTCAATGGCGGGGGAGTGGTTCACATGGCACTGAACCTTCCCTATGGAAAAGGCACGCGCATGCTCACTCTTGGCGAGTTGTGCGAGTGGCTGAATATTACCGAGCGGCACGCGCGAAAACTGGTCGAGCGGAACGCTATCCCGTACCGGAAGGTGGGGCATCTGCTCCGGTTCCCGGAGGCCGAGGTGGATGAGTGGTGCCGCCCAAACCGCAGGTCAGACATAGTGACTATACAGCCTGGGAGCCAAAGCAGCGCGCCGCTACCTGCGCGGAAGCGCACTCGCTCAGTGCTTCCGACATCGTTAATTGAATGAATTTCGGTAGCCAAATACTGTCATAAGAGCGCTACCTATAGTAGGGTTGTATTAGTGGCTCATCATCGGGCGATG
>WNGL01008988.1_pt1 | contig 11619 bp, 14 predicted proteins | sample 5400591 | NCBI WGS metagenome assembly WNGL01 (sample SAMN13153377, study PRJNA577476) | soil metagenome | isolation source: 80 cm soil or saprolite under Garry oak tree replicate 1 | place: USA:California | collected 2016-06-15
GGTCATGGAAGAAACGCCCCTTTCAGTACGCCGTCAATCCGCCGTCGAGCGCAATCGCCGCGCCGGTGAGCCACGATGATTCCTCCGACGCGAGAAACACGGCCAGCGCTGCGACGTCTTCCGGCTTCCCCATTCGCCCAAGCGGAATCTGCGCGGTCCGCAAACGCGCCGCAGCTTCGCGGTCCGGAGCTTGCGACAGAATCGTCTGGACAAGATCGGTCTCGACGATCGCTCCGCCTGATTTCCGAAGCTCCGGCAATGCGGCGCGCGATACGAGGAAAACACCCTTCAAATCCACATCCACCAGACGATCCCATTCGGCCTCGGAAGTTTCCTCGACGCTCCCCACGTGAAGGATTCCGGCGTTGTTGACCAGAACGTGAAGCGCGCCAAATTGTGCGACAACTTCTCGAATGGTTCTTTCCACCTGTTCGGACTTTGCCACATCACAACTCGCCGAAAGCGCTTGCCCGCCCGCAGCCTGAATCTCCGCGACAACCGCGGCCAACGGCTCGCGGCGGCGGCCCGCGACCGCGACTCTTGCGCCTTCTCTCGAAAACTGCAAAGCGCAGGCGCGGCCAATGCCGGTTCCACCGCCCGTGATCAAGGCCACTTTGCCGGATAATCGTGTCACCGATAACCCCGCTCATGCGTCTAATGAGGAAGTAAAAACAGCGCCCCATCGCGAGCGCGCCGAGTCAGCGAATCTAGCATTCCGGAAGCGAGCGGCGCAAGGCGCCTCGAAGCGACAAGAAAGCGGTCCGATGAAAATCGGCATCACGTGTTATCCAACGTACGGCGGTTCCGGAGTGGTCGCCACGGAGCTGGGCATGGAGCTTGCCGCGCGCGGGCACGAAATCCACTTCATCAGCTACGCGCCGCCGATCCGGATGAACCTCGATCAGCGCAACATCCAATTCCACGAAGTGGAGGTTGCCACATATCCGTTGTTCGACCATCCGCCGTACACGCTGGCGCTGGCAACGAAGATGCTCGAGGTGTTCGAGTCGGCTTCGCTCGATTTGTTGCACGTTCACTATGCCATTCCGCACTCGGTTAGCGCGCTGCTGGCGCGCTCGATGGCCAGTCCCAGGCGCCTTCCTTTCATCACCACGCTGCACGGAACGGACATTACACTGGTAGGAAGCAACCGCAGCTATTTGCCGATTACGAAATTCTCGATTGAGCAGAGCGACGGCGTGACCGCGATTTCGGATTACCTGAAGAAACGGACGCTCGAGGAATTCGAGATCAAGAGGCCCGTCGAGGTGATTCCGAACTTCGTCAACTGCGACTTGTATTGCCGAAACAAACAGACGGCGGACCGGACGCAATGGGCGCCGAATGGCGAGCCGATCCTGATGCACCTGTCGAATTTCCGGCCGGTCAAACGCCTTACGGATGTGGTGGAGATTTTTGCGCTAGTGCGAGCGAAGATTCCGGCGAAGCTGGTGCTCATCGGCGATGGGCCGGACCGTGGATCGGCTGAATATCTGGTGCGGAAGAAACGCCTGCAGCGTGATGTTTTCTTCCTGGGAAAGCAGGACCGTGTGTATGAACAACTGGCAGCCGCGGACGTGTTCCTATTGCCCTCGCAGCTCGAATCGTTTGGTCTGGCGGCGCTCGAAGCGATGGCGTGCGAGGTTCCGGTTGTAGCAACGCGTGTCGGCGGATTGCCGGAAGTTGTCGAGCACGGCGTGGACGGTTATCTGGTCGAACCGGGAGATGTCGCCGCTGCTGCGAAGTACGCCCTGGAAATTCTTACGCGGGCGGACCGCGGGCGCGAAATGGGCCAGCGCGCTCGGATCAACGCGAAGAAAAAATATTGCGCCAACGACGTTATTCCCCTCTACGAAGCCTACTATTCAAAGGTTCTCTCCGAAGTTCGCTCCGCTCACGCTTAGATCCGAGGGTTGCACAACTCCTTCGCTGATCGCAACTCTAGCCCGCTCGGCACGATTCAACGGCAGCGCGTTACGCGCGGGCAGGGTTGGTTTGTGGGTGGATGCTTGACTTTATGATGAAAAGGACTTTATCATTGCTCTATGCGATCCGTCGCGCGGCCCACCCTGTCTTCGCTTAGTTCATCCTACGAAGGCTGGTATTCGCATTTTCTCGAGAACCGCGATAGTCCATGCGCCCTACCATGGGGCGACCCCTATCTGCTGTGCGCCGGCGAGCGCCGACTCGTTGCTCGGTCGATCCAACAATTCCAGTTGGGCGAATGGGCGCGGGGTCGCGGGCTCATGCGGAGGGCTTCGTCACACCCGGTCCTTGCCACCCACTTGTGGTTTCTGCCTGCGCTGGAACTCTTTATCGCAGAGGAGCAGAGTCACAGCGGTATCCTGGGGCGCTTCCTGGAGCGCGAGGGGATTCCCAGACTGACCAGCCATTGGGTCGACCGAATCTTCCGCCGACTGCGTAAGCTGGCTGGGCTGGAGGTCTGCGCGATGGTGCTGGTTACGGCGGAGGTTCTCGCCATGCCCTTCTACGAGGCCCTCCGGGATGCGACGCGCTCGCACCTGCTCCGCTCGATTTGTGTGCGCATCCTCCGTGACGAGGCAGCCCACCTGAATTACCAGGCTTTCACTCTCGGATTGGTTCGCCGCCCGCTCGGTAACAAAGCTCGCGCGATCCGCCGTTTCTGTCACTCGGTGCTTTTCCAGTGCACGGCAGTACTGCTTTGGGAGCAACACCGCAGGGTGTTTCGTGCCGCGGGATGGGATTCTCGCCGGTTCTGGAACGACGCCCGCCGCGGGTTCGCACTCCTGCAGCTGCGGATTCGGCAAGTCTCGGTGGATCCTGGCTGCGACGATCCTTCCAGGGAGCCAAGGCTAGCCTAGCAGCCGCAGTTCACTCCCGTGCCCCGGAAACGGGTTATGGGAATTGACGAGATGGCAGATAGAGGCTCTGAACCTTTCTGCCGCGCGGGCTTTCGCTTTTGCGGCTTCTTCTTCCCGGTTCCGTCCTGCAATCGCCGGGCGGGTTGAAGCAGCTACCGCTACTTGATATTGTCCACGTAGATCTGTGTCACCACGGTGCGGAAGGATTGCTCTGGATTACCAATCGGCGAGTTAGCTAGCACCACCAATTCCATGTCTTCGGGCAGGAAGTAGGCTAGGCTCTGCTCGGTGCGGCCGTTGCTATCAGCGTCGTGCCACTTGCCGTTCTTGTTATAGAGCTTTCCCGCCGGCGTGCTGACGCCGACCAGGTCGATGCCAAAGCCGTCGTCCAACATGATCTGGGCCGCGGCGGGCGACATGATGCTGCCCCCGCGCCGGAACGTCCCCATTACGTCGAGCAACTGGTCGACCGAGAGATGCCAGCCGGCTCCGCCGCTCACGCTTTCCAAGCTGCCGGAATTCCAGCCCGCAGTCGAGACCGGAAACTTGTAGGCAAGCACGCCTGCGCCCGGATGATCCAGCGTGGCCGTGGTCACGCCCGCAGGTGCAAAGACCTTGTTCTGCACGTACTGGTTGTAGCCCGCGATAGTGATGGCGTCCCAGAGCTGGTCGTTGAGGAAAGTCAGCGGCGGCGGGAAGGCGAAGTTCGCATTCTTGGCGATGTTGCCGTTGATCACCGGAATCAGGATTCGGCACAGCCCGAAGTTCATATTCTCATAGTGGTAGTGACCGATGTGATCGGCCGCATTAGGGTCGGTGCTGACCCCGCCGGCCACAGCGGCCTTCATGGATTCAAAGTCGGTGTCACCGCTGAAGCCGCTCGTGTGGGTCATGAGGTTGCGGAAAGTGATCTTGTCAATGTTGGCGCCTTTGGCCCAATACGTGGGCAGGTAGTCGATGATCTTGGCGTCGTACGAGATCTTCTTCTCGTTCAACAGCCGCGTCGTGGCCATGGCCGTGATCAGCTTGCTGACGCTGGCCACGTGCATCAGCCGGTCTGGATTCCAGCCCTCGTTGCCGTCCGGGGGCGTCTGCGCCCACTGCCACTCCAGGGTCTCTATGGTCTGGCCGTGCTGGCGAAGCCGCATGGCATAGCCGGCCACCTGGTCCTTCAAGGCGGCATGCAAGGCCTTGGTGAAGGCGTCCACGTCAAGATGGTGCCCCGTGAGGGGGCCGACAATCGGCCTTCGCGGCACGAACTCAATCTTGCCCTCGTCACGCCCGTGGTCGCTGATCACTCCGATGATGTGCTGGGGCCGCATCACATGGGTGCGGAGACGGTTCTCATCGATGACCAGATCCTTCACATGCGGGGCCAGGGCACGCCTTAAGTCCTCAGCGGAGATGCGGGCTTCAGATGTGTTTTGTTTCGCAGCCTGTGCCTCCCTCTGCGCGCGCAGTGCGGCTGGCACGAACACGGCGGCCACAACCAACAGGCCAAAGAAAAAACTACGGAAAAGTTTCATCATCAACATCTCTCCTTCAGAATTTGTCTTGTGACATTTGCGCACACAGAACGACGGCCTGTCCGAGTGAAAAGACCTCCCTGCCCCCTTTGGAACGTTTTGCGATGAGCATACAACGTTTCAGTCTCATTTTCCGGATTAATTTGCAGCCGCATCACGGAATCCGCGTCAGTCACATGGAGGAGTGGGGTTTTATCTCTATGCCGTGGGAGGCAGTGATAAGGACGATGCCCAGTGAGCCCAGGGTGACCAGGGGGCCGACCAGGGAATATTTTATTTGAGCGGCGATCTCGAAGACGGCGGGGTTACGCGGGCCGATCTCCGGCTGGTATTCGAGCGTAAAGATGAGCGGCATGACAATGAGCGAGACAGCGGAGAAGGCCAGCCAGAAGCGGGCGCGGTCGAACGTGCCGCAGAGTCTCCACAAGAATCGCGCGTAAGGGAGAGTGAAGATAGGAGGCCACGGCGCCGGAGACCGCGACGGAGGCAACCAGGCCGGCCAGGAATACCGTTGTGTTTGTCATCTCCTTGTATTTCCTTTCGCCAGGGTTTGGTGAGAACGAAAATCCGGCAACGCCGCGCAAGCATAGCCGGCACAGCTGCGCCGGGCGGCGATGCAGCGATACGCGGCACGCAGGAGCGGCATCGCGCCGGGCAGTTGCGCCAGCGCAACCAAAGGCCAGGCCCACCAGACACGCGATGCGAGAAAGATGACCGCGTCGGCGCCGCCATAGCGTTTCCCTTGCGCGGTGAGGACGCGCATTTCGCGAAGGAGCTCTTCCTGGGGGAGACCCAGCAAGTCGGCGACGCGCGGGTCCTGAAGCGGAGCAAGGGCAAAGCCGCGGGGCACGAGGATGCGCGCCATGCGGCGAGCGAGAGCGATGCAGAAGGCGCATTCGGCGTCGAAGAAGAGCCAGCCGGCGCGGGCGCGCCTTCCCTTGCTATCCGTCAGTTCAGAACAAAGAGAAATCATGGCCCACAAAAAAACGGGCTATCGCCCGTTCCTCCTTTACGACTTGCCAAGAATCTTGCGCATCTTGCCACGCATTTTCACGAGTCCCTTCAGTGCGCCCGGCGGCATGCGCAAGACCTCTTCGTAGAGGCCGCTCATGGCACGCAAGAACTCGAGCATGGTTTCCAGGCGCTGGCGCGTGTAGGCGTCGCCCTGGCCGTCGCTGCTGACCTCGGCAACACATTCCTGAAGAATGCGAAGCGTGGGATCAATCTCGCGGCGCTTGCGCTCTTCGGAGACGGTCCGGAAGATCTCCCAGACGTCCTTGAAGGTTTCGAAGTGATCGCGGCGGTCGCCCAGAACGTGGACGACGCGAACAATGCGCCATCCCTGGAGCTCGCGGAGGCTGTTGCTGACGTTGGAGCGGGCCACGGAGAGCGTTTTGGAGATTTCCTCGGCGTGGAGGGGCCGCGGGGAAAGGAACAGCAGGGCATGGACCTGAGCAACGGTGCGGTTGATGCCCCAGCGGGTGCCCATTTCGCCCCAGTGGAGGATGAACTTTTGCGCGACGGGGGTGAGGGTAGGCATTTTGTTTTCTCTAATTTCTGTCAAAACAGAATATACAGACATTTGTGTTGCTTGTCAAGGCCTATTTATGAGAAGCCGCGACCTTGCGGAACCTGCACATTCCAGGGGACTTGCGGACATTCTTTCGGGATCCTGGCAGAGGTGGCGACAAGGTCCTGGCAGGCGCTCTACGGAGATAAAACCGGCGAAGTGGCCGTGGAGACCAACTCGGGAACTTCGATGTGGATTATCGTTCCCTTCCCCTCGCGGCTGGAAATGTCCATGCGGAAGTCGCCGCCGTAAAGCACGCGCAGGCGCTCGTGGACATTGCTGAGGCCGATCCCTTCGTCATAGACGCGCGGGAGCCGGTCTTCGGTGATGCCCGCGCCGTTGTCTTCCACTTCGATGACCAGGCGGCTGGCTTGCGTTGACGTGCGGATGGAGATCTGTCCACCTGCGAGCTTGAGCGCCAGGCCGTGCTTTAAAGAATTTTCGACAATGGGCTGAAGGAGCATGCTGGGAACGAAGATGTCGAGGGTCTGCTCGTCGACGTGCTTGATAATTTCGAGGTTGTCGCGGCCGAAACGGGCCACCTCGATATCCAGGTAATCGTCAATGAACTCGAGTTCCTCGCGGAGGGGAACGTAGGTTTCGTGTTTGCGCAGCAGGCGGCGGAGAATGTTGCTGAGCTTGAGGACCACGCCGCGCGCCAGGTCGGGGTCGAAACGAATCAGGGAGGAGACGGTATTGAGCGTGTTGAACAAAAAGTGGGGATTGATTTGGCTGGAGAGCGCGTCCATGCGGGCTTTGAGAAGGAGCTGCTGGTGCTGCTCAAGGTTCATTTCGACGCGCGTGTTGTTCCAAATTTTGATGGGCACGGCGATGGCCATCACGGTGGCGAGAACAGCCGGCCCCAACTCCCAAACATGGCGCACGTCCACAACAAAAAGCCAAGAGGGCTTGGTGGCATGTACGAGCGCGACATGCGCGATTTCCAGGCCAACCGAGGCCATCAAAGGAAGCATTTCCCAGGAGAGCCGCGCGTGGCGGAACAATCGGAAGACGGCGCGGGGAATATTGAGAAAGGTAAACGGCCCGAAATTCCAGATTTCCTCCTTATTGGGAATGACCTGGCGAATCAATCCCCCCAGCAAGCCGGCGAAAGCGGCGGACGGAGTGGAGAGCCATTCATGATTGAAGAATGCGGGGAGGCTGACGAGCGAGCCTCCCATGGGCCCAACGACGCGCCCACCCAGCAAACCCAGCAGAAACGAACCCTCGAGCGACAGATCGGCAAACCGGTACGCCGGGCTGACCAGACGCAGCATCACGCCGATGGCCAGCGGCGGGGTCATAAATAGAAGGAGCTTCACTTTTTGGTCGGAATCGCGGATTTCGGTGAAGAGCACCTTGCGGAAGGCGGTCCAGCGCACCAGCATCGCGGCAAAGGAAGCTGCAACGCCCACCTTCAGAAGCAAGGTGAACAGGAGGTCTTTTCCGGAAGAAAGGGTGTCCATCGGCCGCGACACCTTAACGGTAGCCAAAGGCGCCGCGGATGTAAAGCGGCGTGCGCGAATCGCTGCTGCTATACTACGAAGGTGGCCCTGTGACGGAACGCATGATGAAGAAAAAAAAGACGCGGAGAAAGGAAGCGGCGGCGGTGAAGATTGTCGCGCAGGCCGCTCTGCCCACGCGTTTCGGCCGGTTCACGATCCTAGGATTGGAAGGGCGCGGCAAGGCGGAGACGGCGGTAGCGCTGGTTCGCGGGCGGCTGAATGGAAAGGGCGTTCCGGTGGTGCGCATTCATTCGCAATGTCTCACCGGAGACGTTCTGACGTCACGGAGATGCGACTGCCGGGCGCAGCTTGAGCTTTCCCTGCGCGCGATTGCGAAGGCGCCCTCGGGAGTTCTGCTCTATTTGCCGCAAGAGGGCCGGGGCATCGGTTTGATGAACAAGCTGAGAGCCTACGAATTGCAGGACCGCGGCATGGATACGGTGGAGGCCAACGAACGGCTGGGCTTTGCGGCCGACTCGCGCGATTACCGCTTTTGCGCTGAAGCGCTGCGGCGGCTGGGGGCGCGGCGCGTCCGGCTGCTTTCGAACAACCCGGACAAGGTGAAGCAGATCGAAAAGTTCGGCATCGAAGTGGTGGAACGGTTGCCCTGCCAGCCCAAAGTGCACCACGCCACGCGCTCTTACCTGCAAACGAAGAAAAGCAAGCTCGGCCATTTGCTGGCCGGGCTGTAAGCCTGAAATAGTCTGTTGCGAACCGCCGCCGACGAAATGAACGATTTCAAAGCGGTCCCCGGATTGGACGCGGGTTTGGTCCCAACGAGAGCGGGGAAGAATGTCCTGGTTGTATTCAATGGCGACGCGGCCGGCAGGGATACCAAGCTGAGCGAGCATTTCGCTCACGGAAAGTCCCGGTGGGACTTCACGAGACTCGCCATTGATGACAACCGTTACGGCAGCGTTCATGGCACCGGGGCTTTAAAGGAGCCGGAGCGGAGTTCCTCAATCACGCTGTGGTGCTGATCCTCGACGCGCTGCCGCAAGATCTCCTGAAGGTCCCCATCCGTATTGAGCACGTCGTAATAGCTGGTGGTGCGCCGATGAAGAAGGCGTCCGCCTGCGTAGACTGTGGTGTCAATGAACGGGTGGTCGGCGCCGCGGTCTTCGGTCTGAACGTGGTATAGAGTCCGCCCAACCTGCACGTTGGAGCTGTGTCCGAGGTTCATTCGCCGGTCCCTTCGATCGAGTTCAACCCGCAGCGACATCCAGAATCATTTGTGCGGCGCGCCCTATTTGACCGAGGACAGTCAGGCCGTTATTATACCTTGTGCGGAAATGAGCGGAAGTTTTCTCGATAGCTACACGCCGTTATTGATACATCTCCTGGCGGCCATGGGGCTGGCCGGAGCGCTGGTGATTGTTTCGAGCCTGGTGGGGTGGCGGCGGCCAAACCGGGCCAAGCAAGAAGCGTATGAGTGCGGCATGGAGCCGACGGGCGACGCGCGGGAACCCTTCTCGGTGAAATTTTATCTTGTGGCCATGGTCTTCATTTTGTTCGACGTCGAGGCCATCTTCCTGTACCCCTGGGCATACATCTTTCGCGAGCTGAGCTGGTTCGGTTTTGTGGAGATGCTGCTGTACATCGTGATGCTGCTGGCCGGCTACGTCTATTTGTGGAAGAAAGGCGCGCTCGACTGGAACCGCTAGCGGCCCGTTCGGCAATCGAAACCCCCATGACGGAGAAAGCGGAACTCGAACAGAACCCGACAGTACAAAGGCTGCGCGCGTGGAATCCGCGAGCAGTGAGTGAAGTACTGGAATTCCGCGGGGAAATCACAGTGCTTGTGCCGCGGGAGCTGCTGCTGGGCGCTGCGGAGCTGCTGTGCAACGACGCAGGCCTGCTGTTCAACTTCCTTTCCGACCTTACTTGCGTGGACCGCTTCCCCATCGAACCACGATTTGAATTGAACTACCACCTGCTCTCGATTCCGCGCCGGGAGAAGCTGCGGATGCGCCTGTGGGTGTCCGGCAGCGATCCGGTTGTCGCATCGCTGACGCCGGTGTGGCCGGGGATCAACTGGCACGAGCGTGAGACATTTGACTTGTTCGGCGTGCGATTCGAAGGGCATCCGGATTTGCGGCGCATCCTGATGCCACAGGATTGGGAAGGTTATCCCCTGCGCAAGGATTATCCCGTGGAAGGGTACCGCTGATGCCCACGACCGTGCAAACCGCCACCGGGCCGGCCCGGACGATGGTGCTGAACATGGGCCCGCAGCATCCTTCGACACACGGAGTCCTGCGCATCCTGCTGGAGTTGGACGGCGAAACGGTGGTGAAAGCCGAGCCGGACATCGGTTACCTGCACACGGGGATCGAAAAAAGCTGCGAATCAAAGACCTATTCACAGGTAATTACACTCACGGACCGCATTGATTATCTGGCGCCGCTATCGAACAACCTCTGCTACTGCCTGGCGGTGGAAAAGCTGCTCGGACTGCAAGTGCCCAAGCGCGCGCAAACGATTCGCGTGCTGCTGACGGAGCTGACGCGGATCGCGTCCCACCTGGTGTGGCTGGGAACGCACGCCATTGATCTGGGGGCGATGAGCGTGTTCCTTTACTGCTTCCGCGAGCGCGAAGAGATCCTGAAAATTCTGGAGATGGTTTCCGGGCAGCGGATGATGACGAGCTACTTCCGCATCGGGGGCCTGGCGCTGGAGCCTCCGGCGGGCTGGCTGGACAAGGTGCAGCGGTTCCTCAGCATGTTTCCCAGCCGACTGCAAGAATACGAAGACCTGCTGACGCAGAACCGCATCTGGATCGGGCGCACGAAGGGCGTCGGAATCCTCAGCGCGGAAGACGCGATAGCCATGGGCGTTACGGGGCCGACGCTGCGGGCTGCCGGCGTTCCGTACGACGTCCGGAAATTTTTCCCGTACTCGAGCTACGAAGAATTTGATTTCGAAGTGCCCACGACGACCGAAAGCGATTGCTATGCGCGGTACCTGCTGCGGGTGGCGGAAATGCGCGAGAGCCTGAAGATTGTCAAGCAGGCGATGACGAGAATCCCGCCGGAAGGCCCGATCCGGACGGACGCGCCGGGGATTGTGCCGCCGGAGCGCGAGAAGATGAAAACGGAGATGGAGGCGCTGATCTTCCATTTCAAGATCTTCACCGAGGGATTCTCTCCGCCGCCCGGCGAAGCCTACCAGACCATCGAATCGCCGCGCGGGGAGCTGGGCTTCTACGTGGCGAGCGATGGTTCGCCGAAGCCGCTGCGCGTGAAGGTGCGCGCGCCGTCGTTCGTGAACCTGCAGTCGCTGAGCCGGCTGACGGAAGGCCGGCTGATCGCCGACGTGATTGCCTGTATCGGGACGATTGATATTGTTCTGGGAGAAGTGGACCGGTAATGGACCTGCCAGCGCAGCTCGCCGCGAAATTCGGACAGCTTATCACCCGGTATCCCATCAAACGTTCGGCGCTGGTCCCCATGCTGCTTTATGCGCAGGACGAGTACGGCTACATCAGCGACGACATGATTGCCGAGATTGCCCGGCGGCTGGATTTGAATACGCTGCAGGTAACGGAAACGCTGGTGTATTACTCGATGCTGCGGCAGAAGCCCGCGGGGAAACACCACATCCAGATTTGCACCAATGTTTCCTGCATGCTGCGCGGCGGGAACCAACTTCTCGAACATGCCAAGCGCAAGCTGGAGATCGGCCACAAGGAAGTGACCGCAGACGGCGTGTTTTCCCTGGAAGAGGTGGAGTGCATCGGCGCCTGCACGGGCGGGCCTGCCATGCAGGTGAATTACGATTTCTATGAGGACGTAAGCCCGGATAAGTTCGACGAAATCGTGGACGAGCTCGATGCGGGACACAAGCCGAGCCCGTCAGCGTACACCTTGGGGGCGGTACATCCGCGACACGCGGCGGAAACCCCGCTCATCAGCCGGCTCTTCGGAGTGAACGACTCGACCCGGCTCGACGTGTACGTGCGGTACCAGGGCTACGCGGCGATGGAAAAAGCGCTCAAACAGATGACGCCGGAACAGGTGATCGAAGAAGTGAAGAAGTCGAACCTGCGAGGACGCGGCGGCGCCGGCTTTCCAACGGGGATGAAATGGAGCTTCGTGCCGAAAGACCCCGCGAAGCAGAAGTACATCGTGTGCAACGCAGACGAGAGCGAGCCCGGCACGTGCAAAGACCGCCCG
>WNGL01027258.1_pt1 | contig 11619 bp, 10 predicted proteins | sample 5400591 | NCBI WGS metagenome assembly WNGL01 (sample SAMN13153377, study PRJNA577476) | soil metagenome | isolation source: 80 cm soil or saprolite under Garry oak tree replicate 1 | place: USA:California | collected 2016-06-15
TCTACGCCGGCTACTCGTCCTGGGGCCTCATGCGCGACGAGTACGCGGTGGTGGTGACCTTCGCGTTGTCGCTGCTGCTCGTCAACCTCGTCGACAAGGTGGTCGGGCCGTACCCGCAGCGCGGCCCGGCGCTCGTGGACATCCCGCGCATGGCGCTCGGCCCCATCATGCTGTCGGGCCAGAAACTGGTCGCCACCGGCATTGCGCTCGCCATGATCGCCGGCCTCGCGCTGTTCCTGCGCTATTCCTTCTGGGGCCGGCAGGTCCGGGCGGTCGCGCAGAACCGCCTCGGCGCCTCGCTCGCGGGCATCGACACGGCGCGCGCGAGCGGCCTCGTGTTCGCGCTCTCGGGGGCGCTCGCCGCGCTCGCAGGCGCCTTGCTCTCGCCGATCATCAACGCTTCGCCCGATGTCGGCGCCTTTCCGGCGATCAAGTCCTTCGTGATCGTCGTGCTCGGAGGCATGGGCTCGCTGCCGGGCAGCATCATCGCGAGCCTCCTGCTCGGCGTGCTCGAGAGCTTCGGCGCGGTCTACATTTCCTACGATTACCGCGACACCTTCGGCCTCGTCATTCTCATGCTCGTGCTCATTTTCCGCCCGCAGGGCCTGTTCGGCGAGCGCGGACGGGAGGTGTGATGCAGGGCTCCGCTCGACGCATGGCGGTCGAGTTCAGGCTGTCGCTCGCGCTGATCGCGCTGATCGCGCTCGCGCCGATCGTCGTCGACAATGCGTACTGGCAGGGCGTCTTGATCGTGTCGATGTACTTCGCGCTGCTCGCCGCCGGGTGGAACCTGCTCGCCGGCTACACCGGCCAGTTCTCGATGGCGCCCGCCTGCTTCGCCATGATCGGCGCCTACACCACGGGACTGCTCGCGTATCACTGGAGCATCCCGCCGTCGCTCGGCATCCCCGCCTCCATCCTCGCCGCCGGCGCGATCGGCGCGGCCCTCGGACTCATCGTCATGCGCCTGCGCGGGCCGTATCTGGCGCTCACCACGCTCTCGTTCGCCGAGATCATGCGGCTCGTCATCGGCAATTCGTACGGATTCACCCGCGGCGACCTGGGGCTCAACGTGCCCGGCCTTTTCGAGAGCCGGCTCGCCTATTACTACGTCTTCGTCGCGGTGCTCGCCGCAGCGCAGGCCGGGCTCTATCTGCTGCTGCGCTCGCGCGCGGGGCTCTTCCTGCGGGCGATTCGCGACGACGAAGTCGCGGCGGCGAGCCGCGGCGTGGACGTGGTGTTCTGGAAGACGGCCGCGTTCACCCTGAGCACGGCCGTGAGCGGCCTCGCCGGAGCGCTCTACGCGCACTTCAGCCAGCTGGTGAGCCCGGAGTTGGGGCTCGTATCGCAGACGGGCCTCGTGATCTGCATGGTGGTGATCGGCGGCATCGGCGGCCTGATCGGCCCGATCGCCGGCGCCCTCCTCGTCTATGTCAGCTCGGAGATGCTGCGCGAGGCGGGCGGCATCCAGCTCATCGTGTTCGCGCTGCTCGTGATCCTCATCGCGCGCTTTTTCCGCGAAGGCTTGTGGGGACTCGCAAGGCGCGCTTTGCAAGGATCGGACGCGGCATGAGCTGCCTGTCGATCTCCCGCGTGTCCAAGTCGTTCGGCGGCTTGCGCGCCGTGGACGGCGTGAGCGTAGCGATCGGGCGCGGCGAGCTGATCGGCCTCATCGGGCCGAACGGCTCGGGGAAGACGACGCTGCTCAACATCCTGTCCGGGCACCAGCCGCCCGACGCGGGCACCGTGCTGCTCGAGGACAGACCGATCCAGCACCTCAAGCCCGAGCGCATCGCCGCACTCGGCCTGCAGCGCATGTTCCAGCTCACGCGCGTGTTCCGCCGCATGAGCGCGCTCGACAACCTGATGACCGCCGGCCGCGCTCTCGGCCTTGCGCACGCGCAAGCGCTCGCGCGCGCGGACCGGCTGCTCGAGCAGCTCACGCTCGGGCGCGTGCGCGACCTCGACGCGGGACAGCTCTCCGGCGGCCAGCAGAAGCTGCTCGAGTTCGGCTGCTGCTTCATGGTGACGCCGAAGATCGCGCTCCTCGACGAGCCCTTCGCCGCCGTCCACCCCGCCATGAAGGAGACGATGGCGCGCTTCATCCGCACGCGCCACGCCGAAGGGCAGACTTTTCTCATCGTCAGCCACGACATGCCCGCGGTCGTCGAGCTCTGCCCGCGGACCCTTTGCATGAACGCCGGCGCCCTCATCGCCGACGGCCCGACGCGCACCGTGCTGAACGATCCCGTGGTGATCGAGGCGTACCTGGGTGGGGAAGAGGAGGCGGCATGAGCAGGGAGCAGGGGCCCCGCTCCGCGGGGATGCGACCGGCCGCGATTGCCGCCAGCCGCCGACAGCGCGGCGCTAAAACTCGGCCCTCACTAAAGGAGGCGGCCGCATGAGCGCGCTGCTCACGCTGTCGGACGTCACCGCCGGCTACGCGGCCGATATCGACGTCCTGCGCAAAGTGTCCCTCTCGGTGCAATCCGGGCGCATCACCGGACTCATCGGCCTGAACGGCTCGGGCAAGTCCACGCTGATGAAAACGATCTGCGGTTTTCTCGAGCCCAGGTCGGGAAGCATCCGCTACGACGGCGCCGATATCACCGGCATCGTATCGCACCGGCTCATCGATCGCGGCATCGGGTACATTCCGCAGGAGTCGAGCCTGTTCCCTTATATGAGCGTGGCCGACAATCTGCGCCTGCCGCTCGACCATCTCGCGCGCGCGAACGGGGGGAGCCCGGACCTGGGCGAGCGTTTCGATGAAATGCTCGGGCACTTCCCCGCCATAAGGGAAAAACTCCGGTCCCAGGCCGGCGATCTCTCCGGCGGCCAGCAAAAGATGGTCGAGTTCGCCAAGGCGTACCTGGTGCGCCCCAGGCTGTGCCTGGTCGATGAGCCGAGCATCGGTCTCGCGCCCAGGATTGCAGCCGAGGTCTATCGCTGGATCGATCTGTTCGCCGCGCGGGGAATGACGATTCTGCTGGTGGACCACAATGTGCGCCGCGTGGTCAAGTTGTCCGGGTACATCTACGTGCTGAGCCTGGGCGAGATCACCGCCCGCGGAAGGCGCGAGGACTTCGAAGGCGACCTGCACGAGCAGGTCAAGTCCTGGCTGGGCGTCAATTTCTAGCGCCGTCCGCGTTTCCTACTTCCTGTGCTTCGCGGGCGCCGCTCAGTCCGCCTGCTTCTTCCTGTTCGAGACGGCCCTGCCGATCGCTTCGATGAGCGCTTCGGAATCGGTGAAAAGCGCCCAGACGAGCCAGATCGCCGCGGCGAGCGTGCCGAGGATGAACGTCCAGTCGATGAAGGGCTTCACGCCCGTGGGGAGAAACGGCTGGATGAATTGCAGCAGCACGATGTAGGCGCTCGCGACCACGATCAGGGTAACCAGCGAGAGCACCATCGTCTCGAGCTTCGACGTGCTTCCGCCCAGGTCGCGCAGCTGGCGCGACAGACGCAAGCCGAGAAACCACAGGAGTCCGAGAGCGCCGCAGTAGGCGATGAACTGCGCCAGGGCGCCGGCGGTGAGCTTGGGCGTGCCGAGCGTGGCGCTCTTGAACAGGGCGAGATTGCCGAGCGCCAGTCCCAGAAGCAGCGCCACGACGATGACGAAGACGTACTTGCCGATCCAAATCCAGTTTCTGGCCATGGAGATCTCCCCGGATGTTTTCGAGCCGGCTTTGTGCCGGGCACCGCATTGTATGCGCGGGGCTGCACGGCCGCCAGAGCCGTCGTCTTGCGCATCGCAGATCGGGCGCCCCGCCCGCGGCGTATGATGGCCCGAGCCGTACCTGCAAGCCCGTTCAACCCCAAGGAGGAATCGCCATGAATACCCGGGAATCCCTTCGCATTTCCGCCGCCCTTGCCGCGCTCGCTTTCGGCGCGCTCGCCCTCGCCGCCGCGCCCGCCCGAGCGCAAAGCGGCGATCATCTGGAGACGATCCACCACCCCAACTACGACAAAAGCGTGTTCATGCCGTTTGCGCCGGCGATCAAGATCAAGAGCGGAAAGATCCTCTGGCTGGCGGGCGGAACGGCGCTCCCGGTCTATCACGACCATCCGCACAAGCGCGAGCAGATCCTGAAATACCTCACGAACGACCTCGAGGCGCAGACCCGCCAGGCGATGGACGGGATCATGCAGACGCTGAAGGCGGCGGGCGCGTCGCCGAAAGACGTGGTGCACGTGTTCATCTTTCGCGCGCGCCCGCGCATGGGCGACATCGGCAAGGCGAGCGCGGTGGTGAATTCCTACTTCGCGCCCTACAACCACAAGCCGACCACGACCAACCTCGCCGTGCTGGAGCTGGGCGAGCCGGAGCAGCTCGTCGAGATCCAGGTCGTCGCCGTGGTGGATTGATCGGGGCGCCGATAAAAATCGCAATCGCCCGATTACAATCGGTTACGCCTCCGCCGCGAAATTTCGGTAGGCTATCGCTTCATCGTTACCGGAGCCTGGTCCCAATGACCTCCGAGCTCGAATCCGGCGCAAGGGCGAAGCTCTGCGCGATTGCGCTCGCGCTAGCCGCGATTCCCGCGACCGCGCTCGCGACTCTCGGGCAGGACGAGACCTCCGCCGCGAGCGACCGCGTGCAGCTTCGCGCGAAGCACGCCGTTCGTCCCGCCGCCGGGTACGCGATCGACGAGCTGCAATTGCCCTCGGGCACGACGGTGCGCGAATTCATCTCGCCCGAAGGCAAGGTCTTCGCGGTGGCCTGGCAAGGCCCGGTGCTGCCCGACTTGCGGCAGATCCTGGGCGATGCCACCTTTCAGCGCTACACGAACCGCGAGCTTTCTCCGCGGGTTTCGCGCAGCCACCGCAGCCTCCGGCAGCCGGACCTGGTGATTGAATCCGGCGGCCGAGTGCGGGCATTTCGCGGCATGGCTTATGTTCCGGCCTTGCTGCCCGCGGGAGTCACCGAGAGCGACATCCGGTGATAAACGTCATGAAATCCAGGCGGCTTTTCTTCCCGGGAGGGCTTCTCGTCTGCCTGCTGCTCGGCGCGTGCAGAGGCGCCCCGGATGCGAATGTGGTCAACCTGAGCGTCGATGCGGGACCGGCGAACTCATTCAACGTCGCTTTTGTCACCGTGACCCTGTGCGCGCCCGGGAGCGCCATCCGTTGCCAGACAATCGACCACGTGGCGCTGGACACCGGCTCGAGCGGGCTGCGCATCGTATCGAGCGTGCTTTCGCCCGCTCTGACTCTGAGCTTGCCCGCGCAGATGGATCCGGCGACGAATAGCCCTTTGGCCGAATGCATGCAGTTCGCCGACGGCTTTTCCTGGGGCTCGGTCAAGCTTGCCGACGTCAAGATCGGGGGCGAAACCGCCTCGTCCCTTCCCGTACAGATCATCGGCGATCCCGCTTTTCCGACCATACCCACGGCCTGCGCCAACGTCGGCGCCCCGGAAGACACGGTCGCCGCGCTCGGCGCCAACGGGATTCTGGGAGTCGGATACTTTCTGCAGGACTGCGGCGCCGGATGCGCAACCAATGCCGCAATCGGCTTGTACTACGCCTGCCCGAACGCCGCGACCTGCACGCAGACCCTGCTGGCGACGAACCTGCAGGTCGCCCATCCGGTGGCGGCGTTCGCCACCGACAACAACGGAGTCATGATCCAGCTCCCGGCAGTCCCGAGCTCCGGCGCTGCGAGCGCACGGGGATCGCTGATTTTCGGCATCGGCACCCAGATGAACAACGGGCTGGGCCTGGCCACGATCATCGATGTCGACCCGACCTCGGGCGTCTTCACCACGACGTCCGGCGGGACTCTCTTTCCCGCCAGCGTCATCGACGCCGGCTCCAACATTTACCTCCTGCCCACCGTCGTCATCGACACTGTGGGTATCACCAGATGCACCGGCGCGCTGCAGATTGGATTTTTCCTGTGCCCGGACCCGTCGGTGACGCTGTCCACCACGAATCAGGGAATCAACCCGGCGATAGCGTCGACGAGCTTGATCGTGGGCGACGCGTTGACATTGTTCAACCAAACTCAGATGACCGCCTTCAACAATCTCGCCGCGGAAAATCGCCTCACGGCAGCGGGCTTCGATTGGGGACTGCCGTTCTTCTTCGGCCGCACCGTCTTCGTCGCCATCGAAGGAATGGGCACTCCCGGGGGCGCGGGCCCCTACGTGGCTTACTGATCGCTCACTTCTTCCTTTTTTCGCCTCCGTCCCGCCCGCTCCGCCGCTTTTCTTCGGGTGCGTGGTCACGCCCTGGAGAATCGCCGATATGCTGCGCCACAGCGCCTCGCACTGAAACGCCACCGTCCCTCCGCCCCGCTTGCGCTGCGCGATGGTGAAGTTGATGTCGCCCACGCACACGAAGTGAACCTGCTCGCTCCTGGCGGAGATCGCCAGCTTGGCGTGGTCGTCCGGCTCGGGCCAGGCGATGGGAATTCCGAGCGGACCGAGATCGACCGCCTTCATGTCCACGACCGTGTGTATCTTGTCGCTCTGCAGGGACGGCGGCGTGGGGTCGTGCTCCCAGGTTTCCACGTCGAGGTTTTCGTGCAGCGCCGGCCCCACCAGATCGTTGTAGAAATCGAGGCCCCAGGTCTTGTTCTTGGCCATCGCCATGAATTTCTGGCCGCCCCTGGATCTGAACGGTATGACCACCTGGACGGGCGTGCTGCCGCTCGCCACCTGGTCCTGCATCAGCTTGGCCCGCGCATCGTTGGGTTCGTTGGCGAGATCGACGGGAATCGCCGAGGCGAGGTACACGTTGGGCTGCTGCGCCGTGAACATCTGCTTGGCGAGGGTCTGCGCGACGCCGGCGTTCTCCAGGGTGATGCAGAGGAGCGTCTGCGCGTTGGGCATGCCCGTTTTCGGAAAGCCGTAGCTGCCCTTCGGCGGAAATTTCGGCGTGGACTGCACCAGCCAGAATGCCGCGTCGCTTCCCAGATCGAAAGCGAGCACGCCCTTGGTGTGACCGCGCGAACCGACCACCTGGCCGTTGATGGGATTTTCGTCGTTGTAGAAAAACCAGCCCAGGTGCTTGTCGGCCGCCGCCGCCGCGCCGTACACCTGCGCCAGCGTGTTGGGCAGCGCGCCGTCCCGGTCCACATGATGGGGTGAAAGGGCAAGCTTGCCGCTGTCCGGCGTATTGGCGTCGAAGTAGACGTACTCGGTCCCGGAGACCTTGCTCCCGTCGCTGGTCGTGGCCTTGCCGGCCACCTTGTACATGAACCACCAATCGACCGGATTTCCATTTTCGTCCATTGCGCCGAGCGACATGGCTGCTCCCAGGTATGACGAAACGGCCGCACACGCCGGCATTCTATCGCGCGCGTTGCGCGCCGCGCGCCCGCACGGGGAACGGGGTCGGGTCGGTTTAAAATAATCCCAACCCGACCCCTGCCTATAATCCCGCGATGACCGACCCGATCGGCGAGACGCGCAAACCCGCGGAACACCGCCTGCGCCAATACGCACAGCTGGCCGCGGTGGTCATCATCGTCGTTGGCAGTTACCTGGTTCTCCATCCGTTCGTTCCCGCCATCTTGTTTTCCGCAGTGGTGTGCTCGGCCACCTGGCCGCTGTACGTGCGCCTGCGAAAAGCGCTGTGGGGCCGGTCCACGCTCGCGGCGCTGGTGATGACGCTGCTGCTGATCGCGCTCGTGATCGGTCCCTCCGTGTTGCTGGCCGCGAGCCTCGCGGACAACGTAACCGCCGCCGTCGAGGCGGGCAAAGCAGCGCTCGGAGGCGGCCCCATTCAGCCGCCCGCATGGTTACGAGAGATTCCGACGGTGGGAGAAATGCTCGCGGACTACTGGCAACGCCTGGTCTCGAGCGGTGAAGGCCTGGCCGCGCAGGCGCAAGGGCTGCTCGCGCCCGTGCGCGACTTTCTGGTTGGCGCGGGAAAGACCGTAGGCCAGGGCTTGCTGCAACTGGCCCTTGCGATGTTCATCGGTTTCTTTTTCTACCGCGATGGCGAAGCGCTGGCGCTGGCCCTTCGCACGGCGCTGGACAGGCTCGCCGGCGGGCTGGGCCGCGAGCTGCTGCAAACGATCCATGCCACCGTGACCGGCGTCGTGCACGGCATTTTCGGGACGGCGCTGGCGCAGGCGGCCGCCGCCCTGGTCGGCTTTCTCATCGCCGGCGTTCCCGCGGCCTTTTTGCTTGCGGTGGCGACTTTCTTTCTCTCCGTCCTTCCGATCGGGCCGCCGCTGGTGTGGGGCGGGGCCACCCTGTGGCTTGCCTCCCAGGGGCAAATAGGGTGGGCGATTTTCATGGCGCTGTGGGGGCTGTTGGCGATCAGCAGCATCGACAATTTCGTCAAACCGTATCTCATCAGCCGCAGCAGCGACTTGCCTCTGCTTCTGATCGTGCTCGGCGTATTCGGCGGCGTGTTCGCCTTCGGTTTCATCGGCATCTTCATCGGCCCGCCGGTCCTGGCAGTCGGGCTTACGCTGGTGCAGCTCTGGATCGCCCGGTCGCTCGAGGAAACCGGACCCCCCGGTTCGAGCTAGCCGGCGCGCTTGCGCGCCGCGCGCAGGACATTTTCGACGAGGAGCGCAAGGCAGCCGGCGAGGAACCGCGGCGACTCGCCCACGCGCTACACTTTCCTCATGCCCGGGGCGCCGCGCCGCATCATCCACGTGGACATGGACGCGTTCTACGCGTCGGTGGAGCTGCTGCGCTACCCGGAGCTGCGCGGGCAGCCGCTCGTGATCGGCGGCCGGCGCCGCCTCGCTCAGGACGAGTCGGGCGGGACCGCCTTCCCGGCGCTGCGCGACTACAAAGGCCGCGGCGTGATCACCACCGCCACCTACGAAGCGCGCGCCTTCGGCCTGCACTCGGGCATGGCGCTGATGAGAGCGGCGAAGCTCGCGCCCGACGCGCTCCTGCTCCCGGCGGACTTCGACGAGTACCGGCGCTACTCCAGGATGTTCAAGGATGCCGTGCGCGCGGTGGCCCCGCGAGTCGAAGACCGCGGCATCGACGAGATCTACGTCGATCTCACCGACCTCGTCTCGCCCCCGACCGATACTCCCGACGCCTGGGCACGCGCACGCGAGCTCGCCCGATCGATCCAGCGCGCGGTGCGCGAGGCGACCGGGCTCTCGTGCTCGATCGGAATCGCGCCGAACAAGCTGCTCGCGAAGATCGCCTCCGATCTCGAGAAGCCCGGCGGCCTCACCGTGCTGCGCGAAGCCGACATCCCCGCGCGCATCTGGCCGCTGCCGGCGCGCAAGATCACCGGCGTCGGCCCCAAGGCGGGTGCGCGGCTCGAATCGCTCGGCATCCGCACGATCGGCGAGCTCGCGCAGGCCGACCGCATGCTCTTGATCGAGCGCTTCGGCGAAAAGCATGGCGCCTGGATGCACGAGGCCGCGAACGGTCTCGACGACCGGCCGGTCCTCACCTACAGCGAGCCGAAATCGATCAGCCGCGAAACGACCTTCGAGGACGACCTGCACCCGGTGCGCGACCGCGACGCGCTCTCGGGCATCTTCACCGAGCTGTGCGCGCGGCTCGCGGCCGACCTCGAGAGAAAAGGCTACGCCGGGCGGACGATAGGACTGAAGCTGCGCTACGACAACTTCAAGACGCTCACCCGCGATTGCACGCTCGATGCGCCGACGCGCGACGCGGCCGCCATCCGCCGCGCCGCGGGCGAGTGCCTGAAGCGCGTGCCGCTCGAGCGGCGCATCCGGCTCCTGGGCGTGCGCATGGGGGCGCTCAGCAAATCGAACGGCTGAGCGGGAAAACCTGTAGCCCGATTCAAGCGTTCCGCCCGACCGCATGCAAAACCAATGCCACAGGCGATAGACGCGCCCGCTGCCTTATTTTTTGTTTACACTTGATCCGCATCGGTGATAAAAGGAGGCTCGCTATGAAACCCCTCGCACAATTGACCAAGGGAATCGCCATGTCGGCACTGGTGTCGCTCGCCGCAAACGCGTCCGCGGGAACATTCGTCTACGTTTCGAACGCCGAGGACGGCGACATCGGCGCCTACGCCATGCAGGCGGACGGGGCGCTGAAAGCCCTCGCGCGCGTGCCGGTGGCGAAACTGGTCATGCCGATGGCGGTGAGCCCGAACCGGCGCCTTCTCTACGCGGTCTCGCGCGCGAAGCCCTATACGGTGCACGTCTATGCCATCGACTCGGGCTCGGGCGCGCTGAAGCCCTTGTCCACCGCGCCCCTCGCGGAGAGCTTCCCGTACATCTCGCTCGACCGGACCGGGCGCTTCCTCTTCGGCGCGTCCTACGGCGGTCACCTGGTGAGCGTCAACGCGGTCGCCAAGGACGGGCGCGTCGCCGACAAGCCGCTGCAGGTGATCCCGGTGGGCCGCAACGCCCACTCGATCCGCGCCGACGCGACCGATAGATTCGTCTACGTCCCGAATCTCGGCACGGACCAGATCTTCCAGTTCGTCTTCGACGCGAAGACCGGGCGCCTCGCGTCGAACACGCCCGCGGTCCTCCAGGTGAAACAGGGGACGGGCCCGCGCCATTTCATCTTCTCGCCCGACAACAAGTTCGTGTACCTGCTCTCGGAGCTGGTCGGCACGGTCACGACCCTGTCGCTTGACCGCAAGACGGGCCTCCTGACCGAAGTGAGCTCCGCGTCCGCCGTGCCGCCGGATGCGAAGCTCCAGCCCGGCGCGCCGCGCGGCGCGGTCGGCGCGCCCGGCGGCCCGCCGCCGCGCAACACCGACAACGACATCTGGGCCGCGGACCTGCACATGACCCCGGACGGAAAATTCCTGTACGCCTCGGAGCGCACGACAAGCACGCTCGCCGCGTTCGGCGTCGATGCGGCAAGCGGCAAGCTGACTTATCTCTCGAGCACGCCCACCGAGCGCCAGCCGCGCGGATTCGCGATCGATCCCAGGGGGAGGTTCCTCGTCGCCTCCGGGGAAAAATCGGAAACGATCTCCGTCTACGCGATCGACCCGGCGGGCGGCGCGCTCAAGCTGCTGCAGAAATATCCGACCGGGAAAGGCTCGAACTGGGTCGAGATCGTCGGCTTCGATTGAAGACGCCAGCCTTCGCTACAACGAACGCAGGAAGTTGAGAACGTCCTGCTTCTGGTCGTCCCGGAGCCTGTCGAAGCTCCTGACTACCGCGTTCGCCTCGGATGCGTTGAAGGTAAGGAAACTCCCGCTGCGATGCGCCCGGATCGCCTCCCGCAAGTCGGACGTTCGCCCGTCGTGCAGGAAGAACAGCCGCTGTCCCAGGCCCCACAGCGGGGCCGTGCGAAACTCTCTGGGGCCCGCCTGTCCCTGAGTGACCCCGTCGGCCAGCCCCGGCCCCATGTCGTGGACCAGCAGGTCGGAGAAGAGATTCACCGGCTGATTGCGCAACGCGGCGACGGCGGCATCGCCTGTATCGAGCGTGGGCGTATGGCAGAGCGCGCACCCGGTATCGGTGAACAGCTTTCGGCCCCTGGCGACGGATTCAGCCCCTCCCGGCGTATCGGGCGAAGGCGCCGGCGCCGCCAGGAAGCGCGCGAAGAAGGCGAACTTTTCGATCGCGCCGATCCCCTCGACGAGCGTCTTGCCGTCGGTCTTGGTGACGTCGTTGGGAAGCTCCGCGAACTGGCAGGTCGGGGTCTCATCGCGCTCGGTCTGAAACAGCTCGTTGGTGATC
>WNGL01013904.1_pt1 | contig 11615 bp, 8 predicted proteins | sample 5400591 | NCBI WGS metagenome assembly WNGL01 (sample SAMN13153377, study PRJNA577476) | soil metagenome | isolation source: 80 cm soil or saprolite under Garry oak tree replicate 1 | place: USA:California | collected 2016-06-15
AATTTCCAAATAATCCGTCTTTACTTGTCTTATCTCATCAATTTCGTTATAGAAAACACCAGCTCATCAAAGAATTTTGTATATTATTTACAATTTAATGCAGGAAGATTTTGTGCACTTCGCTCATTTACATCGAGGTGCCTGAATGTTACACTCTATTCATCACAGTTATTTGTGCATATAGTACAGTTTGTAGAGACTCTTCAGCGTTGATAGCAATGAAGCAGCATATGCCAATCTTCTATCAACGCTGAAGGCATGTTGAAGGCTTGGCGCATTGAGCGCATAGCGAGAACAGATGAAACTCCAGATAACGAAGATGCTCATGGCGACAGAGCTGCGTATGAACATAAACTCTTTGAGGAAAAGCATATAGGAAATTGCTTCTCTCCAGTCCTTTGTATCCCGTCTAGACACCTGTTCTTTCTGGACAGTTTCCGCTAGAAAGTGAGTTAGCATCATGATAGGCATAGAACAACACAACACCATTTCAGAGCAAGAACTGCTCACCACGCTCAGCCAGCTTTGTCCAGTTGCCATTCTCATCACGCCACATACCCATGTCGATGGAAGCAGGGTGTATGCGTGGAAGGCAGGGGAATCAGCAGGGACCCATCCCGCTTTGCTGGGTGCCGTACGAGCCGGCTTGGAAACCGCAATGTTTTCCTTCGCCTATAACGTCAGTTACACTGGAGACACAACTCCACAAAACTGAATTTCCACCACTATAGGGAGAGACCTTAAAGCTGCTCGTCTCGTCGCTTCTCCAACCACTTCTTAATGCTGGCTTCTTTGCCCTGGTGCCCAGGTTCGTAATAGTGACGTCCTTTGAGACCCTCGGGTAAATACTCCTGAAGTTGCGCTGCTGGTGGTCTGTCTGGATCCTCGATCTGCATCTCTTTATAGTACTCGTGCGCGTACTTATAATCTTTGCCGTAATCCAGGTCCTTCATCAACTGCGTGGGAGCATTGCGAATTTGGAGAGGAACGGGATCGTTGCGTGTCTTCTGCACATCCTCCTGTACCCGGCTGTATGCTTCATAAAGTGCATTGCTCTTGGGAGCTGTTGCCAGGTAGACCACGGCTTGTGCCAAGGCAAGGTTGCCCTCTGGCAAGCCCACAAAATGCACTGCCTGCTGCGCTGCCACGCATACTCCCAACGCCTGTGGATCAGCCATACCCACATCTTCTGACGCAAAGCGGATCAGACGACGCACGATATAGAGTGGGTCTTCTCCCGCCTCAAGCATCCGTGCCAGCCAGTAGAGACTGGCATCGGGATCAGAGCCACGCAAGGACTTATGCAATGCCGAAATGGTATCATAGTGCTGGTCGCCGCCCTTGTCATAGAGTAGGGCACGGTGCTGCATCACATCTTCAATCACCGCCAGAGTAATATGTACGAGCTCATTCTCTTTTGATGTTTCTTTGCTGCTTTGTGCTGCAAGTTCCAGCACGTTTAAAGCGGTGCGTGCATCACCATTGGCAAAGACGGCAATCTGTTGGAGTGCCTCCCCATCTATCGTTATATTCAATCGACCCAAGCCACGTTCTCGATCATACAAGGCACGTTGGAGAAGAGTCAAAATATGTTCTTCGCTGAGCCCACGCAGCACGAAGGTGCGTGAACGCGACAGCAGGGCGGCGATCACCTCGAAACTTGGGTTCTCGGTGGTGGCACCAATGAGTGTTACCACACCATGCTCGACATGAGGAAGAACCGCATCCTGTTGTGCCTTATTGAAGCGATGAATTTCATCGATAAACAGAATAGTGCGCTGCTTTGAGAACTGCCGCAACTTCTTAGCTTCCTCCACCACTTTTCTCAAATCGGCAACGCCAGCAGAGACAGCACTGAGCCTAACAAAATGTGCATGTGTCTGACGCGCAATCACCTCAGCTAAAGTTGTCTTACCACTTCCTGGTGGCCCCCAGAGGATCATGGACGTAATAGTGTCTGCCTCAATGTTGCGACGCAGTACTTTATCAGACCCCAGCAGATGCTCTTGTCCGACAATCTCGTCCAAGGTGCGGGGGCGCATGCGTGCGGCCAAAGGCTCCTCTGAGGTAGGGGGTGGCGTATTCTTTTGTACGGGTAGTGTTATATCCGAACCGAAGAGAGATGATTGATCTGTCATACGTTTCACTTTTTTACCAAACGGTCACGTCAAAAGTGGCGAGGCGTTGGATATTCTGGTGAATACGCAGGACGCCTCCCATGGTCTGGTTGGTGTTAGGGTCAAATTGGCCGTTGGAGGTATAGCCTGCATAGTTCTCCAGATCATTCAAGATGGCCAGGGAGTTTTGTGACAGTAGTTGTGAATCAGACATGCTGACGAGCTGTTTAGCATCGCTCCGTACCTTCTCTAGCCAGCTTGATAGATTGTTGATGTCTTTATCGATCTGGGTAGCCAGTTGCTTTTGCTCTGGTGTAACGCCAGGAGCATTAATGATGCCCTGCAGGTGTTTATTGATGTGATACAGATAACCAGGTGGATTCTGGTTTTGTTGGTCAAACTCAAGCAAGGCGACAGAAGTAAATTTGGGATCGGTCAGGAAAGGCGTGTTGGCAGGTACATCTGCTTGCACATATTTCGGACCATCCAGAAAATCCAGCACACGGATGAGATCGCGACGCATACAGCCCGTATTGTCACTTTGCGCACATTCTCTGGCATCGGTAGCCTGCTGCGTGACGCTCTGTGTATTGCGGAGCAGCCAGATATCCAGGCCCCCAGGTAAGTGCAGTGAATCGAGGATTGGGTCTTTAGCGAGCAGGTGACGGAGATGATCGACCAGGCTCAAGTTATCGGCAGGGTTGGGGGTCTGGGCAAGCTCAGCATAGTAACGCCACGTTTTCTGATCGAGAGAAGGGGTAAGCGGGGTTGAGCTGGCATCCTCTTCAGTGATGAGAAAACGGCTATAGGATGCCAGCAGATTAGTATGATCAGCATCGCCAGTGTACGTAGTCTGCATCGTACCGTCAGCTATAGTCTTAAAGGTTGCCACTAAGATTGAGTTTGGCTCAGTCACTTTTTTATCCTCGAGCAGCCAGGCGTAGAAGGCTTTACCGGCAGCGGGATTAGTCAGATTTTTGAGATTGATCTGCAATTGATCGTTGATGCCATTGTTGCTTTGTGTATCTATCGAACCAGTACTGAGGAAGAAGACATATCCTAGCAGTTGCTGAGTGGAAGTGGGAGAGGTATGCATGTTATGAGTAAGCCAGTACCCACCTCCCAGCACTGAGCCAAGTATGACGAGCAGTGCAAGGGGAATCAAGATGAAAAGCAGACTCTTGCGTCTTCCCCCTGTTGCGGGTGCAGGCGATGGCACAGGAACAGGTGGTGTAGGTTTCGCAGGTGTTTCCGGGAAGCTTTGTTTAGCCACCGGTTGCGGTACCGCTTGAGGGGTAGAGTTTTCTGCGCTCAGGAAAAGTGCTTCATCAAATGGAGGAATGGGAGTCTCCCTTGCCAAAGCTTCAATTGCGGCACTGGCTGTATTACGTGGTAGTATAGTAGGCATTTCCTCTCCATCTGCGCTGCGGACTGGTGAGGAGATGTCCGCCAAATCCGCAGGGACAGGCACATTGAGAGCTTGAGCCACTGCTACAGCCAGGGCAGACGCACTTTGAAAGCGATCAGCAGGATTTTTGGCAAGGCACCGCATAATTACGCCTGCCAGAGTAGGTGAAATATGAGGATTGGCCTGCTCCGGCGGAATGGGTGTAGCGGTAACTTGCTGCACCAGAATAGACGAGGAGGTGTCACCTGCAAATGGTCGTACACCTGTACAGACTTCGTAAAGTACAACGCCCAACGAGTAGATATCGCTCAGTACCGTCCCAGGTATGCCCTGAAGTTGCTCAGGTGAGACGTACAGGGGAGTACCAATCCACATACCAGCTGCGGTACCGGTAGCAACACCTATCAATTTGACAATACCAAAGTCCGAAAGAATGGGTTCACCCATGGAACTGCTGTCTGTGTCGCGTTTCTCAAGCAGAATATTAGCCGGTTTGATATCACGATGCAAGACACCGCGCTTATGGGCATAATCAACGGCTCTGCCAAGGGCTGCGAAGAGACGAACGATCTCAACAGGAGACGGAAACTGACCGAGGTGGGAAGTATAGGCTATGTAATCAGCCAGAGTCTGTCCTTCAACATAATTCATAACCATGTAGGCGACAGGGCTCTCTCCCTCAGAGGTATTGGCAGTCTGGAAGTCATAGACCTGAACGATATTTGGATGATGGAGAGAGGCAATAGCGCGTGCTTCACGGATAAAGCGGGTCAGAAATTCCGGGTCATGCTGCAGGTCTGCATGCAGAAGTTTGATGGCAACGTAGCGATGTAGTTGCGTATCGAACGCCTTCCATACTTCTGCCATACCTCCCCGTCCCAAACGCTCGTGCAGTTCATATTTGCCAAGATGCTGTGGGTGAGTAGTCATAATAGCTCCTGTTCTAGTGAGAAGTTCTTGCTCTATTATACTATGCAGTTAGTCAGCACTGACCTGCTGACAGGGCAAGAGGCAGCATATGCTTCAGATTGTCGTATAGCCCTAAGAATGGTTAAAGGGTTTTCATAAATCATTAAATTTAATAGCATACGTATTATAATTAATACGGAGTTATGATAGCACAGCAGACCCGGCAATGCAACAATACACCAAGCTTAGGGTGCGTTTCATTTTTGTGCAGAATGCCTCCCCCCATGATGACCGCAAGGGTCATCACTACTATACACGATGGCTCCACAGGCCGACTCAGGCGTGTATAGTAGTGATGACCCTTGCGGTCATCATGCTTTGCAAAAAAATGCAACACACCCCCAAGCTTAAAATCAGGTGCAACCAAACATTGTTCTGGCACGTCATAATATGTATGAGCACATTCATAGGCTCCTATATACCCATCTGGCATAATATTATTGGAAGCCCACTCACAAACTGTCTCGCCGCCCGGAAAATTGAGCTAAAATAGACACTGAAACGTGGTATAATGGGGCCACGTATTGTTGACTGGTGGACAGGAGAGGAACTTACGCTATTATGGCAATGTTTGAAAGTTTATCGAAGCGTCTTGAGGGAGTATTTACCGATCTGAGCGGTAAAGGCAAGATCACCGAAGCTGATGTCAATGAGGCAATGCGCGAAGTGCGCCTCGCTCTGCTTGAAGCCGACGTCAGCCTTAAGGTCGTGCGCCAATTTGTCGACCGGGTCAAACAGAAGGCTATCGGTGCCGATGTACTTGGTAGTCTGTCTCCGGCACAGCAAGTACTCTCAATCGTCAATGACGAACTTATAGAAATGCTAGGTGGAACCGATGGCACTAACAAGCTTGACCTCGGTGGCACACCGCCCAATATTATTATGCTCGTTGGCTTGCAAGGCTCCGGTAAAACCACGACTGCGGCCAAGTTGGCTAACTATCTCCGCAAGCAAGGGCAACGTCCCGTGATGGTCGCAGCCGATATGTATCGTCCTGCTGCTGTGCGCCAGCTCCAGACACTCGGCAAGCAGCTCTCGATACCGGTTTATGCAGAGCCAATGGGTGCAGACCCGGTGAATATCTGTGTCAACTCTATCGGCTATGCACGGGAACAGGCCGCCTCTGTGATCATTCTTGATACGGCAGGCCGCCTCAATATTGACGAACGCATGATGAACGAGGTGATCAGTATTCGCCAGCGTGTCCAACCACGCGAGGTATTACTGGTGGCTGATGCCATGACCGGCCAGGAAGCAGTGCGCGTAGCCGACGACTTTAACAAAGCCGTCTCGCTCACCGGCATGATCCTGACCAAAATGGATGGTGACGCCAGGGGCGGTGCCGCCCTCTCCATTCGTTCCGTTACAGGCGTACCTATCAAATTTATGGGCGTCGGCGAAAAAACCGATGCTCTGGAGCCGTTCTATCCAGACCGCCTCGCCTCGCGTATCCTGGGCATGGGCGACGTTCTCTCCCTCATTGAGCGGGCGCAAGAAACCATCGACGAGGAAGAGGCACTCAAGGCCCAGGCCAAACTCCAGCAGGGCAAGTTCGATCTGGAAGATTTTCTCAACTCCATGCGTCAATTGAAACGTATGGGACCATTGCGGCAGGTGATGGAGATGATTCCCGGCTTCAACAAACTGGCAGCTACGCCCGAAATGGAAGAGGCCCTGGAAGGTGATCAGCTCAAATATATTGAAGCGATGATCCTCTCGATGACTCTTGAAGAACGCCGCAACCCAGATATCATCAACGGCAGTCGGCGCAAGCGTATTGCTCGTGGTAGTGGTACCACCGTTCAGGAACTTAACCAGCTCCTTGAGCAGTTTAGCGAAATGCGCACAATGATTCGCCAGATGAGTACGGGCAAGGGCAAATGGGCGCAACTGGCACGCCAGTATGCTGGCGCGGGCGGCGGAGCGGGTATTCCCGGCATGCCCGATATGCCAAATATGCCTAAGTTGCCTCGACCAGGTGGGGGAAGTGGTAAGAAGACTGGCAAGGCTGCACGCAAGGAAAAACGTAAACACAAAGCGAAAAGTGGACGGAGGTAAATACTCTATGTACAAAACACACATTGTACATATACCACAACGAGTTACTCAGACGACGCTTGTCATGCTCTTGCTCAGCTTGACTTTTATGCTTGCTGCCTGTGGAGGAGACCCACAGGCGCAACAGCAGGCTAACCACAACAAAACACAACTGGATCAAACAATCCAGCATGCGCAACAGATCGGCGTACCCGCCTCAGGGCTTAATCCTATTATTAAACAAGAAAAGCAACTGAGCAGTTCCGGTGCTCCACTCTCACCCTTTAATGATCAACCGATTACAGACTACTATAAGAATCTAGCCAACCATTATGCCAACCTTTTAAGCCAGACACAGGCCTTGATTACCAATACTACCGATCAAATGCAATTGCAGGCCGAGAACGACATGCAGGTCTTTCAGAATGCCCTGACACGCCGTACTTCGCAAAAGATTGGCAATCTACAACCCTTCACTGATGAGTACAATAATGATCAGTTGCTTCTTTCAAAGGCGAAATATCCCAAAGACTATACCTTGATTAGCCAGCAAGCCCAGATAGCCACCGAAGCACTGGGTCTGATGGGGCTGACGTATACACAGCTGACCCAGTTCAAAACCACAATTGGACAGATGCAGCAGGCACATATCGATGTGACAGCTATGCAGACGCAGTATCAGGCTGATGTGCAGCTCTTCAATAACTCCACACTGTCTGCTGATTTCCGCAACCTCGATACGATGATCAATGCACAGTATCAGCAGGCTGTAGTCACCTCTATTGCGGCCCTGCCCTATGTCAGTGCCATCAAACTGAACGATTTCAAAACGCAGATCAATCTACTCAAGACCTATGGCATGGACAACAGTGCCTATCTCAAGTTGTATACAGATGATCAGGCGATGATGAGCAAGGCTCATACTATCCATGACTTCCTCGTCTTCTCCAACAAGATCGATGCTGACATTGCTTCTATGCACGATGATCTGGTACAGGGCGTGTCCAGCTATCTGATCGGATCACTCGACCGCGAGGCTCGTGCCTGGGGTAACGCACATCTCTATCATGACAAGGTTGATGGCAACAACTATATCCTCGACCCTGGCTACACGAGCGATGGCATCGGCTACTGGCTAAACCGCGAGCTTGGCTGGGCCTATACTCCCGATGATTTCCAGTCCGTTGTCGATGATGAGAATAACGAGTTCTACAACCTGCACCTGATGGAGCAGGACTATAACGACACCACGCCCTACAACAAGCCACATGCCACCGACATGCAGTTGATTCATCACTACAACCTGTCCGGTCAAATCATCGTCGTCTCTATGGTTGAGCAGGCTCTGCGTCTCTATCAGGATGGAAAACTAGTGCGCTCCTTCTATGTCACCACTGGTCGTGTCGAACGCCCCTCACTCCCTGGCTACTGGACGGTACAGAATCGCCAGGCTCCGACCGTCTTCAAGTCTACCGAGCCACCCGGCTCACCCTACTGGTATCCTGATACGCCTATTAACTATGCGATCCTTTATCACTGGGGTGGCTTCTTCATCCACGATGCATGGTGGCGCAACGACTTTGGCCCCGGCACGCAGTTCCCACACAATGACTCTGCCGGTACTGACTCCTTCAACTACGATGGTAGTCACGGCTGTATCAACATGCAAGAGAACGAAGCAGCGTGGCTTTACGCCAATACGGACTGGAATACGTCGATTATAGTGTATTAGTGTTTAGAAGTCTTTAGACAAAAAAGCCCAGGTACGTTGAGTACCTGGGCTTTTTTTGGGTCTCCGTCTTTCCGGGGAAAAATAATACCTATATGTAAGGGGGCAATGATGAAGCAGCCTCTCAAACTGCTTCGTCAATAGAGACCATATGATAGAAAAGTACGACAAGTCTCATGACTACAAGGCCACGAGCAAGCATACTACAATTCTGGAGTGACACGAAGTATCATCGATGGAGACTCTAGAGCATTAAAGTCAAAGAGAGGAGGATGCGGCCACTGCTCGTCAGCCACTTGCCACTCATGAATCATTTTTTGCAGGCATTCAATGCGATTTTGCGCTTCTTGACACCAATCTTTAGAACGCCCGTAGGGAAAGGTACGAGGAGTGAGGAGTTGTGACACATCCTCATCAGCACCTAAGGCCGCCTTCATAGACTCCAGATTTTGCTGAAGGAGTGCCATCAATATCTGGAAACGTACCCAGCGATGAATTTCAAAGTCGAAGCCCTGAAGGGCTTCGCCAGCATCACTACCCTTCCTTATGAGACCTTCAATCATCTGTGGTGTCATATTCAAGTTCAGGCCACCCTCGTCGTCCTTAAAGCGGATCTGCACAATGCGATCGCTATAGCTTGGGAGTTGAGATTGCATGGCATCCCGATAACTCATTCCGGTAGTAAAAATGGCAGAGAAGAAGCGAATGTAGTCTTTTTCTGGAATATCTTTCCAATCTGGTCGCAGGATATCCCCTGCCCTTGGTAGATAGACATCCTTTATCATGTTCTCCGAGCTCGCCCCAGCGGTGGTGAGGGGAGCTTGCAAAACTGCTGCTTGCTCTGATTTCGCCACTTTTCCTGATCAGTTGGGCTTGCGTGCTGCTAGAGCTACTGGCTGATGGAGCGAAAGACGTAGTAGGCATACTTGTGAAGTTGATACCAAACGTAGGACATTTTGGTAACCACTTATCGAAGAAGTGAATGGGGAAATTGCTTGAAATGCCACCATCACTAAACCAGTTCACTTGCAGGTCGCTCTCTGTCAGCTTCTGCTGAGTCTTGTTCTCCTGGTTATTATAGAGCCGATCAACTACCTCATAGTTGATCGTATAGAGAGGCACCGCACTAAGGAGGATAGGAAAGCTGAGGCTCATGCGTGTTGCGAACACTACAGGCAGATCATCGGGCTGTGGTAAGAAGTAGAAACCATCAGGTAGCTGTGAGCTAGAGATAGACAATGTGCCAATGCGAGCAGTCGTATTTACCGAAACAGGAATTTGCTGGTCAGGGGAAGCATTGCACTTTAGATGCTGCACCACTTCTACCGGAAAGAAGGCGTTCATATCATCTTCATTGAAAATGAATCCATTAAGGTCATCGGGCAATGTGTAAGGTTGTGAATGACTCAAGTTGGTTGTCACCATCTGTAAGGCGATAGCATGGGGGTAACGAACCTGTCCGCTGGGATGTTTCAGCATTCTAAATGTGAGCACATCCTGTGGATCTTGCAGTCCCGCTAAGTTGTTGAATGTCGCATGTAACCAATCGGTGAGTGGAGAGGGAGTGAGAGCATCCGCAGCGGGTGACCTATTCGCTGCCTCAGCAGCATGTCCAGTACAGAGTCCATAGTAGTTGCCTGGCTCTACTCCTCTTTTTCTACCAGGAACCTTTACGAGGGCAATCTGGAGAAGATTAAAGAGGGATTGGAGAGGCCCACCAAGTTTCGCTCCGTAGTAGCAACCCAGCAGAACTCCCAGCAAAAGGAAGATGATGAGACCCTCAATGAAAATCTGGAAGGTTTGTACTCTGGTCATCTGCAAGAACAGACTTGCAATACCAAGCGCAACAAAAGGAAGGGGAAGTGCCAAGATAAGGCCAACCAGTATGCCTCTTCTAGCCCCAATTTGCTCGCCTTGTGCAAAGACTGTGGGGTTATTCGACTGCAAGAGAGGCAGATTGCTGCGTACAAAGCGCAAAACGGGAGTAGGAAGGGTACGGGCGAATATATTTATAAAACCATAGTCGTCTTCCAGGGCTGTATTATCTGAGGCAGTTACGTCACCTGGAGTAACAAGAGCAATTAAAGTCTTCAACAGTGGTTGGATGTCCGGCGGTGCCTGGAAAAGTTGGAGTAAGAAATCCTTCTCCGAGAAGCGCGTACTCAACTTCCCTAGTGCTGCAAAGCCGTGTTTATCCTCTTCCTGTTGTGTAGGCGAACCAACTGTTTGCCGGTAGTACTCTGCCGCAGCCGTTGCTGAGGCGGCAATCGCCCCCGCTGAAGTACCACCAATATTGCGAAAGCGGTAATTGTCTTTGAGTTTCACAATAGCAGCGGGGTAGACAATGCCACTCGCAATACCTCCAACCATTACAAGATCACAATGATCAAGGCTCTTCTTTTGGTTTTCTGTGTTGATTGACATGATATATCTCTCCTTCCATTCGAAAATTGTAAGCATAGTCCATGCAGAAAACAGTATAGCATGAGAGAATAACTGTCGCTTCACCATCAATAGGTTAACGTCAACAAGATGTTTTTTTGCCTTTAAGAACTGTAGGCTATCGCTTGTAGGTTCCGATATGCACATAATACAACGCAAGCTATAAAAATACCACAGTGTAATACGCTGTGGTATTTTTATAGCTTGTTGTTTACAAGAATTAGCGTTTCGTGTACTGTGGAGCCTTACGAGCACGCTTGAGACCGGGTTTTTTACGCTCTTTCATGCGAGGGTCACGAGTGAGGTAGCCAGCTTTGCGGAGGGCCAGCTTCCACTCAGGATTGGCCCGCAGGAGGGCACGGGCGACGGCATGGCGGATGGCTCCAGCCTGTCCAGTGACACCACCACCGATAACACGAATGGACATATCATAGGTATCGCCGAGTTCGAGTACGCGCAAGGGGGCTTTCATGGTTGCCACCGATGTCTCGCGAGGGCCAAAATAGGCGCTGGCGGGTTTGCCATTGATGGTGATACTGCCATCACCGTTGGGGAACAGGCGCACGCGGGCTACTGCCGTCTTGCGCCGTCCCATACCATAGTAGTATTCACCTTTGGGAGTGTCGGCCAAGGTAGGTTCTCCTTTTCTTTACCTTCAGGGCGACCACCAGGGTCGCCCCTACATTACTCTGCTTGGGTAGGCTGCTTCAATAATGCCTGTGGACCTGTCCAGGGAACGGGCTGCTGCGCCTGATGTGGATGACTGGGGCCTGCATAGACTTTGAGGTGCGACATGATTTCGGCCCCAAGACGGTTGTGCATGACCATGCCCTTCACCGCATGAATTAAGGCACGCTCTGGGAAACGCCCTTCCAGGGTCTGGCGCAGGGTCGTCTTCTTCAGACCACCTGGA
>WNGL01024088.1_pt1 | contig 11615 bp, 9 predicted proteins | sample 5400591 | NCBI WGS metagenome assembly WNGL01 (sample SAMN13153377, study PRJNA577476) | soil metagenome | isolation source: 80 cm soil or saprolite under Garry oak tree replicate 1 | place: USA:California | collected 2016-06-15
CTCGTCGAGTCCACTGAGCTGGTCGCGCAGGCGGTGCGCCGCCCCGAGGAGCTCCCCGTAGACGTCAAGTTGGCGTTGCTCCCAGGCGCCATTGCCCACGCGCACCGGGCGGCTGGCACGCCATCCCGCCAGGTGACTGAGCGAGCGTTCCGAGAGATCGTGCTCGCCACCGACTCCGAACATAATCTGAAGCTCAGCACCGCGCTGGATCTGGGTCGCTACTGCCCCAGCCATCCAGGAGAAGAACCAGTGCGCCTCATCCGGGCAAGCAGCGACCCAGAGTGCTTCCAGTGTCAGGCAAGCGTCACGAATCCAGGTGTAGCGGTAATCCCAGTTGCGCTCTCCCCCGATGGACTCGGGCAAGGAGGTGGTAGGTGCGGCGACAATTGCTCCAGTGGGACGGAACGTGAGTGCCTGCAGCACGCGGCCACTGTGATGGACCAGGTCCCGCCACGGTCCCGCGTATCGCTGATGCAGGTCTGACCAGGTACGCCACCCCACAACGGTGTCTTGCAAGGAATCGGTGATCGCCGCCTGCGTAGACACCTGCGGCGTGTTCTCCCAGCTCGCCCGATGCTGCAAGGCGAAGCTGGCCTGCTCACCTGCCTGGAGGGGAAAGCGAGCGCGTGCCATCGACCCTTCGAGAGTCATCATCACCGGTGAGGAGAGGACCAGGACATCTGCGCCACCACGAGCGAGAATACCTCCCTCAATTGGTCTCAGCAAGGGGAAGATGAGGCCGTATTCGAAGCGGGGGGCATATTCAAGCTCGATCTCCACCGTGCCGCTCTGGCACGAGACCGAGCGAAGCAAGACTCCAGGTGAGTCGACGCCCAGTTCGTGTCCGCGCTCATTGCGTCCCATCGCCATCGCCTCAACCAGCACGGCGCTGCCTGTTGGGGTGCGGAAGGTGGTCTCAAGTGCCATCGTCCCTTCAAGGTAGCGGCGGCTCACTTCGGTCGCCCCAACCGCGTAGATGGACCAGTGTCCCGCTTGCTCGTCCAGCAGGCGGGCAAAGACTGATGGCCCATCGAAGCGGGGAAAGCACAGCCAGTCAACGAAACCCGCGCGGCTGACTAGCGCGGCTGAACGACAGTCTGACAGTAAAGCATAATCGGCAATTGGTAAGTTATTCATGATTTCTCTCGTCATCCTTTCTCACAAAGAAGACCATGTAGACTGCGCAAGGAGCATCCCTACATGTCTTGCGCGACCTCGACAAACACCTTGATGGCTTCCTTGTCCTCCGTGAGGTGGCGCAGCATCTCGGCATAGTTTTCCAGGCCATGGACACGCGTGGTGAGCAACTTGTTCAGCCAGCCGGGGAAGAAGGCTTCGGCCTTGACCAGGTCGTTCACACCGCTGACAAAGTCGGCACGCGAGGCATTCACCGTGCCAACCATCACTTTGTTGCCGAGCACGAAGCCCTGGTTGATTTTGTCTGCGTTCACCTCGACTTTCTTTTCTCCCCCCGTCACACTCGAGAGCACAAGGACACCGTTTTTGCCAAGCGCCTCGGCCGCTTGAAAAGCCAGCGGACTAAAACCGGAGGCTTCAAAGATGATGTCGAAGGGTCCATGCATCTCGCTCGCTTCGGGCAGCGTCGCCTGTTGTGAACTGACATAGTGAGCCCCAAGCTCAGTGATGAGATCGCTGTTAAAGTACGGTGGCAACCGACGCGAGTAACAGGTCACCTCCACACCCCGCAGGCGCATGCCCAGGGTCGCGAGTAAGCCAATCGTGCCCGCGCCGACCACCGCCGCGCGGCGTGGTTGCCACACTTTCAAGCGTCTTTGGATTTCATAGGCCTGGTTCAAGCCTTTCTCTGCCACCGTCGTCGGCTCGAGCAGCACCCCCACCTCGCGTAGCGTACTGGGGAGCGTGACCATGTAGGCGGCATCCTCAACGTAGTACTCTGTGAGATAGCCATGGCGCAGGTTAATGCCACGCTCATAGTACACATCATCGGTTGTCATGTCCTGCAGGCCGATCAGGTCATAAATGCTATGCCCTGGACGGCGCACGGTAGCTACAACATACGTTCCTGGGCGAATAGTATCTGGCACATGTGGACCCACCTCCATCACCTGACCAAAGTTTTCGTGACCGGTGATGAGGTAGTTGTAATCCTCCGGTGCCATGCCATACTCTGCCGCATTGATTTCCTTGTCTGTGCCGTCAACGCCTACTCGCAGCACCTTCACCAGCACACCTTGCCCATTTGGAATGTCTGTAATCTTCGGCATAGGCACGTCCTCAAGGTGCATCGAATGCGGCTTGCCAGGGTAGACTGCAATCGCTTTCATTATTTGCCCTCTCTTTCAGCTTTTCATCATAACTATTCTCGTCCCGCAGGGTCACAAGCAGCATGACCGTCCCTCAGTGATATGGTCTTGCTGGACGCCGATTCGTTACACCTAGATCGATTCTCGTTCCTGCCTTCTGCGTATTTGTAACCCCTGTTTCTCGTTGCTCGTCATTGACACACTCTTTCTAAAATGTCCGTGCATATATGCGGCTTCTGTATACGTTGCCAGGTAAAACTTTTGGCCAATAATGCTGGATCCATACCTTTTTCCTTCTGTCACTTATTCCATTGAGGGGATCATTCCAAGTTGCTGCATCATGCTAAAAGTGTCTTCGGTGTTCCAGGCTTGCCGACCAGCTAGTGCCTGTCAGCAAGCGGAGCCAGCCGAAGATGATGGACAGGAGGACGGTGAGGACCAGAAGACCATTCTCTATGTTGCAGGAAACTGCCTGCGCGAATGATGCCAGGCAACGTGGTCCCTGCGACGCGCAAGACGTTCCAGTTTGCCCACTCCTGTTCACTGATCGGTGCTCCCTTCCCAAGGCAATGGGTTGCCTCTTCCCAAACGGAACGAGCCGCCTCTTCAGACGACCGCCACCGCTTCGGAGACAGGCGTCGTCACCTGCTTGGAGGCACGCGAAAGACGTGCAGGCCCGGTCGCAATCACCACGAGGAGCGCCACGAGACTGGTCACGACGGCGATCAACACGTAATCTCGGATCAGGTCCGGGCCCGTGAACAAGGGGTAGACGAAGTCCCCTAGCGCATCGTACGAGGCGTGGAACACCAGCACCATGAACAGACTCCCATTCGTCCCGTTGTATACCCAGCTAAAGAGGATGGCCAGCGGGATGATTGACAGGAGCAGCGGCCAGGGAATTTGCCCACTCAGAATGAGCGGCACATGCCACCCTGCCCAGAACACCGAGAGGATCAGGCTAGCGACCAGTGCTGACCACTTCGATTGAAGGCGCGGCAGGGCAAAGCCGCGCCAACCAGGCTCCTCCCCCAGGGGACCCTGTAAGGGATTGACCAGGTAGAGGAGAAATCCGAGCGCGAGGCTGGGCCAGCCCACCAACTGCGCCACCGCGGGTGCTGGTGCGCCGAGCAGCACATTGAGCATGACAGCCGCTCCCCAGATGACAACGGGTAACAACAAGACCACCGCGTACCAGCGTGGCCTGGCACGCCACTGCACCAGTCGGAGTAGCAACGCCTTCGTCCCGGCCCAGCCGCCGATGATCTCCGTCATGAGCAACGCGGCGAGCGCCGGACCTGTGGCGAGGAGGGGAAAGGGGAAAAGGTGAACAGTATACAGCAGCCATGGCCACCACGAGAGTGCGTAGGCGAGCACAAAAAAAGTGATGAGTGGATGACGTTTCATGAATGTCATGATGGTTTTCTCCTTCTCAAGGCACGTACATATGAGTGCAGCAGCGGTTGTGTTACAAAAATGGCGGCGGTGCAGTACGGGTGACGAAAGAGCAGATACACTTATATACTCTGAATAGTGAGTCCCTCGAAGGTAACGGTGAAACCTGCTATCTCATGCGGCAACTTCAATATGACCTAGTCTCAGCTTGCGTGTATTCGTTACACGAGATGCAGCATTCATTTTGTACCCTTTCAACCTGGTCGTTGGCTTAATGAAGGCATTGGTCCTCAAAATGCCTCCAACATGTAACGAATTGACAGGCATCGAGACGAAATGATTGAGGCAAGGAAGACGTTACCAAGGATAGATTCAGAACCAAAATATAATGGAGACAATCGAATGATTATTCGTCCCGAACGACAACTGCCTGATGTTACATCAATTCCCCGGCGGCCCCGTAGACGCTGGCGGCCGACAAGCATTATCATACTCGTTGTGAGTCTGATTGTCCTGATAGCCATCGGGAGTGTTAGCTGGTGGTTGTTCTCACCACTGTTCTTCCATACGGTGAGCAGCACTGCGAATCCGTTCACGAATTCGCCATCAACTGCCAGCAAATCCGGCACGACGATTACGCCAGCGGCGAGAGGCTCAGCAGTAATCCTGGCGATGGGGAAGTTTATCGATGATCCCAAGTCAGGTCGGGGGCTTAACAACGATCATGGCTCCGGCAATGTCACGATTGGCAAGACCGTCGATGGAAAGTACATTATTCACTTTGATCACTTGAATGTTACCAATGGTCCTGACTTGCATGTCTATCTAGCCCCTACAGCCAATTCAACAGATGTCAGTCAGGTGAAGAGCGAGGGAGTGGACCTGGGTTTGCTCAGCGCAACGGAAGGCTCACTCAATGTGGCAGTGCCAACAGATATTGGCCGCAATCTGACGAAGTATCATTCAGTGGCCATCGTCTGTAAGACCTTTTCGGTGATCTTTACGACGGCTCCACTCACCTTCTCTTCGGGCTCCTAGCGGCAGCTTGTCGAATGTAGCATGTACATGGGGCATGGATGTCCCCCAGATCAGCACTTCGATGTAGCGATCTCCTTTGGATATTCTCTCCCTCCCCAGAAGCAGCCTCGCTCCTACAAGGGAAGCAGCCGCAAGCCGTTTGATGAGGTAGCGCCCTGGGAACGCTGAGAAGGAGGTGGGTGCCCCTCAGTCAAACAGCATGCGCCTACGTGATCGGGATGGGCGATGGGTGGCAGCAGAACAGCCACATCTATATGCTCTGGATCGTAAATCCCTCAAAGGTAACGGTGAAACCCGCTCCATCAGGTGACGCACACATCAGACCGACGCTCATTATCTCAGATGGTATGAAGTAAGCCAGCCTGAGCATCTGGTACCCCACGCCGTCGAGCGCATAACGAATCTCTATAGCGGATCCGCGCCGCGTGAGACGCAACCAGAGGGCAGCAGGGTTGCTATCGACGAATTCAATGCCACACTTGATCCAATTCGCCTCGTCTACACGCACCATTAGCCCGGCTTGATCGTACAAGGACGTATATGCACCACTAACTTTGACCTCAACCAGGAAGTCGCCTGCGATGCGGTCATGATAGAAATGCCCGCTGTCTCGGATGAAACCATAATGGGTCGTGCGCCAGAAGTCGGTTTTTGGTCCTGACCTTATGGTGATCGTGTCACCGTCTACGGCCCACCTCGGTGGTTCATTATGCCAATCCATAGATTTTCCTTGCCCTCCTTGTCAATCCGCTCTCCAATCCAAGAGCGTCTCCGGTGGTGGCCCGGCTGGTGGCTGCGCCAGATCGAGGCCGAAGAAGTCCTTTGTCTGCTGCCTGAACAAGACATCAAACGGCTCCTGGGAGCTTGCTAGCCCCTGGAATACACGTATGATATCTTCGGCTTCAATGTACAGTACTGCCATATCGCCCTGTGGCGTCTGCTGAAGGAATGAGGCTTCCCTCGTTATCCCCAAGCGCTGGCGAGATGCCTGGTACTCGCTCAGGCGCGGTCCTGCCATTTCCTGGGTCCAGCGCTTCCAACTCTCCGTCTTACCCGGCAGGAGCGGGAGGGCCATACCAAGTGATACCATTATGCGAATCTCCTTTCTTTGCGAAAAACGTCTCGTTGTTTTCTGTTCGAACTACTCCCTATTCTTCCTCGAAGTACTTCTCAAGCACGCCCCGCACCTTTGACCGTGCACGATGGAGGAGCACTCTCTGATTGACCTCGGAAATGCCGAGGAAGGTGCAGGTTTCCTCTGCCTTCCATCCTTCTATATCCCGCAAAGTGATGATCACACGCTGATTGGGTGGCAGCGCTTCGATTGCTCGATCAATACATGCACGAGTTTCCTGTGAAAGCAGGCGATCCTCGGGCATTTCCTCCCAATTGGCGGGGAACGATACCCAATGACCGGACCACTGGTGATCCGCTGGCAAGAAGCGATCAGGATCGATAGCGGGTTCAGGGTTATCAGTGCCCAGGTCTGAGAGTGAAGAGAGGGGAATACTGCGGCCTTCTCGCTGGGCACGTGTTTTGGCACAGTTGGTGAGAATGCGAAACATCCAGGTCTTCAGAGAGGATCGCCCTTCGAAGCGGTTGAGCCCCTCAAGGACCGCCATCCAGGTTTCCTGGACCACCTCCTCAGCCACCACCCATGCCTTCACGTAGACCATGGCAAGACGCAGCATGGCATTAGCATAGCGGTCGATCAGTGCCACAAAAGCGGCCTCATTGCCACTGCGTAGCTGCTCGATGAGATAGAGATCGTCAGCAGAGGCCACTACACCTGCCAGATTTGTTCCGGTGATTGTGTGCTGGACGATGGCTACGTCAAATAGATTTTCACGCTGATATGTTCCTTTGCTCATCACGACTCCTCCTTTCGGTTGTGTTCAGGGTGTACGTGAGAGATGCAGATTCTCGTTCTACGGACCAATAACTCCAGGATATCCGTCTTACTCTTCTATGCTTTGCTCAATGTCTTCTTTATTTCTCTATTTCAAGGCCCTGGTCAGTCTCGACGTGCAAGACCGATATCAATGTTAAGTTCAAGTTGTATACTTTTATGAGCAAACTGTGCAGTCCGGCCTGATCCACCAGCGGACCAGAGATGATGGCGTCACCGTTTGCTTCGTTGGTAATCGTCATCCCATCAAACCACGCCGACCAACGCTGATCGAGATGTCCTTTAACGCGAATTTCGTAGACAGGCATCGCTCCTCCTTCCCGGTACCACTTCTTGACCGTGATGGTGTCCTAGGAGGAGTGTAGCTGAAAGATGAAGCAAAGGCAGTACCCCAAAGAAGTAATTGCAGGGTTACTTTTTTGAGGGGGTTTAGGGTACGTGGGTGAGAGACGGATAACCTCCAGAGGGGCGCTGCATCTCCGAAAGAAGATAAAGTGTTTTGTCTGGGAAAGGTGTAGAAGCTACATCAGTCTCGGCTCACACCTTCTCACCTGTTCCTAGCAAGAGATTGAGGCTCCTGGCACGGACTATAGCCTGGGCACGGCTCTGCACACCTAGTTTGCTGCAAATGTTGTAGACATGTTTCTTCACTGTGTTCACACTGAGTACCAGGTGGCGGGCGATCTCGCGGTTAGATAGGCCATCCATCAACAGCCGCAGTACTTCGCGCTCACGCAGAGTAAGCGGTTCTATGAGTGGGCCAGAGTGCGAGGAAGAGCGATACAGATCTGTTGCGATCGGCTCACCGGATGCCTCCAATAGAGCTGCGACGTAGGCAGGTGTTCTCGTATGCGCGTTGATCTGGCGTAGCAAAGTGACCATCGGTACTCCTTCATCAAGGAAGAGCCGGATATAGCCCTCTGGTTCGGCAAGTGCCAGGGCACGATCCAGCGTGGTCATGGCCCCTGTATGGTCTCCTTGTGCTTGCAGCGCCAACGCGCGTAGCAGGAGAACTTCAAGCACACTCCGCATGCGCATTTTTGCTTCAGCATCCTCAAAGAGCCGCTCGAGCACCACCAGTGCCTCTGAGAGGAAGGGGCCTGTTGGGGTTTCTCGCCCCTGTGCGATGCGCACCCGCGCCAGGGTCAGGTACTCCTGCTCACGAGGATAGTCCAGGGGGGCATCAAAGGGAGACAAGCCGCTCGTGTCTGCCCAATGGATAGCTGCTGCCAGGTTGCCCCGTGCCAGTTCCACCTGTGCCCGCACTGCTGCTCCGCGGGCGATTAGATGGGGAACGAAGGTGCGCTGGTGCGCCAGTTGCGTGTAACCATCCAGCGTCGCAAGTGCCTGGCTGTACTCGCCGTATGCTTGCTGTACACGAGCCAGGGTAATGTAACCCAACGCGATCACCTCCGCGATAATTGCCAGTGGTCCCCGGAGCAGGTCCATGCCCTGTGCCAGGTAGTACTCGGCTGTGTCCAGGTTGTTTTGTTCACGCAGCACATCACCCAATCCGAAGTAGTAGGCCGGGCTGCCAATCAGAGTCCGTAGCTCTTCCTCCTTAGGTACCGCATGCTTTGCCTCCTCATAGGCTTCAGCTGCCTGATGGAGCCGACCCCGGAGCGCCTGCAGTTGAGCCAACAGGGTGTTGCTTCTCAAGATCGCAACCGAGTTGCCCGAGGCGTACGCAGAGGCAACCACTTCTGTGACCATGCGCTCGGCACCGGTCGTTACATCACCGCTCACCAGATGCGTATGGGCGATATGCAACAGGGCAGAGGTCCGTCCTATTCCCTCCGTTTCTGGTAGGAGATCCAGTGCTTGACGTGCAAGTGCCGCAGTGCGTGCAAAATCCCCAGAGTAGCGGGCAAGGTCCCCGCGAATCAGAGCTATCCAACCCAGGAGGACCTGTGCTTGCTCGGCAGGTGTATCTGCCTGGATAGACCGTTCAGCATCCTGCAGGCGGGACTCGGCAGCCTCAAACTGATTGGTGAGCATCATCATTCCTGCATGGGTAATACCGAGTATCTTGTGTGTATGCGCTGGTGCAGCGGGCAGTGCGTTCAGCCAGCCAAGCACCGTCTGGATCTGGCCACGATACCATACCAACCAGGCAAACTGTTCGATCAAACCAGCTGCCCGCTCAACATCGGGAGCTAGCAACGCGTGCTGCACTGCTTCGGCGACTTGCCCGTGCTCCTCGTACCACACACTGGCGCGGCGGTGAAGTTCCGGGACCAACCTCGGCTCTGCCTGCTGCAGACGGCTGTGCAGTACCTCGGCAAACAGGTGGTGGTAGCGATACCACTGCCGCTCGTCATCGAGTAGAACGAGAAAGAGGTTGACACGCTCCAGATACTCCAGCAGCATCTGGCTATCGTCCCTTTCCCGCACGGCATCACACAGTGGCCCGCTCAAGCGATCCAGAATGCAGGTCTGCAACAAAAAGTGCTGGACGTTTTCTGGTTGTCGCTGGAGGACTTCTTCCACTAAGTAATCCAATACATAGCGATTGCTGCCAGTGAACGCATCGATGAAGCCGATCAGATCATCACAGCCCTGCAGGGAGAGGGCGGCCAGGTGCAGCCCGACGATCCAGCCCTCGGTGCGTGCCTCCAGGGCAGTGATCTCCTCGGCTGACAGCGGCAGTCCCATCACCTCGGTCAGGAAGGCTGCGGCTTCTTCAGGCGTGAAGCGTAACGCGGCGGCGCGGAGTTCAGCCAGGCTATCACGTGCACGCAGCCCAGCCAGGGGGAACGGTGGATCGAGCCGACTGGCAATGACCAAGTGTAGCCGGGGAGGCAGATGATCCAGCAGAAAGATGAGTGCGTGGTGGATCCTCTCGGCCTCGATGAGGTGGTAGTCGTCCAGCACCACCACCGTCTCTCGAGGGAGGGGAGCCAACGCATTGAGCAGGTCCGTCAGCACCGACTCGATTGGCTGCGGCTGCGGAGCGTGTAGGAGTGTTAAGGCTCTCTCGCCTATGTCAGCATGCAATCTATTGAGCGCAGTAATGACATAGATCCAGAAGCGCACGGGATCGTTATCGCCCGCATCGAGCGAGACCCAGGCGACAGGCTTGGCGACACGACTGGGATCAGCGTGCCAGGCACTCAGGAGAGTGGTCTTGCCCCATCCGGCGGGGGCAACAATGAGTGTGAGCCGACTCCTCACTGCTGCGTTGAGCCGATCCGTCAGACGTGGGCGTGGCACCATGCTCGAACGAGCGGGCGGCACGTAGAGTTTCGTCATGAGCAGATCGGTGGGATGGGCGCTGGGGACGGTGGAGGGTGGACCGGCACTTGCGGGTGGAGCGGGCTTCGCGATGTCAAATGCCGGGTTACTGGCGACTGTTCCTCCTGTCAGCACGACAGCCGCGTCGTGAAGCCGGGCAGAAGTCAATTCCTCTGCTTTGCCCAGGTAGGCCTTGTGGAGGTCCCCATGCTGGCTACGATAGGCGTACCAGTACGAATGGCCATGCTGCCGTTCTCGTCGTGCAGTCAATGTACCACTGGCACTGTGATAGGCAAAGGAACGCGTGGCGGCGTCGTTGAGCCACGCGTACCAGCCAGCCGATCCGACGAGGATTGAAGGCAGGCTAGCATTGGCGTCATCGAGCAGTATGAGTGTGTCATCGATCACCTGAGGAATGCGATGTCGTGCCATAACCATGCGCCTCACATAGGGTACGATTACTACCCAAACACTTACCTAAACAATTACCCAATGAGATGTGGCGCGGCTCTCGTCGTCTAGCATGCACAGAGCAGCCTGCTGGGTCGCTACCAGTTTACTCTGGCCGGACCGCGCGTGCAAGGCAATTTTCTTCCTCTTCGTGATCTACATCTGCATATACCTCGTTTGGTAACGCGAACAAGACACAGCATTACCCACTTCCGAGTAAAGAATTACCCATACAATCATACATGATATCGAGCTCCTTTGTCGAGGCTACCCACTGGCAGGTCTTCATGCCTTAGAGAGGCGTGGAGGAGAAAAAAGAGCGGAGGGCAGGTGAGCCTGGGACATACAGTTTCTCACCTGCTCCTATAGGAGGTTGAGTGTCCTGGCGCGGGCAACGGCCTGCGTGCGACTCTGCACACCCAATTTGCCACAGAGATTCAGGATGTGTTTCTTGACCGTGTTGATGCTCAGTACCAGGGAGGCTGCGATCTCGCGGTTGGACGCGCCATCTATGAGCAACTGCAACACCTCGCGCTCGCGTGCAGTGAGGAGTTCCACCAGCGAGTTTGAGTGCAGGGCAGGGCGATCGGAAACCGCACCTCTCGGTTCACCTGCTGCCTCCAGCAAGGTCATGACGTATCCTGGTACCACCTTGTGCTTCTGGGCATGGCGCAGCAAAGTTACCATTGGGGGCCCCTCATCTACGAAGAGGCGGATGTAACCCTCCGGTTCGGCTAAAAGCAATGCACGACCGAGAGCAGTTAAAGACTCTGTGTGAAGCTCCTGTGCCTGTAATGCTAATGCGCGGAGCAGGAGGATTTCCAGCATACTCCTCATGCGCATCTTTGCCTCAGCATCCTCTTGGAGCCGCTCCAGCAGGACCAGCGCCTGCGAGAGAAACGGACTTGCCGGATGCTCTCGCCCAAGGGCATTGCATACCCGTACCAGCGTCAGGTACTCCTGCTCGCGAGGGTAGCTCAGGTCGGAAACCTCAGACAAACCCTGTGTCTCTGCCCACTGAATGGCAGCCGCCAGGTTACCCTGCGCTAGCTCCACCTGCGCCCGCACCGCCGCCCGGTGAGCCAGGAGGGTGGAGGCAAAGCCGCGCTGGTCGGCCACCTGAGTGAACGCATCGAGTGTTGCGAGTGCCTGGTTGCTCTCCCCCCGAGCTTGTTGGAGGCGAGCCAGGGCAAGGTAGCCCCGCGTGATCATCTCGGCGTCCGCGGTCGCCGTTTCCTTGACCAGGCCCATACCCTGCACCAACTGCTGCTCGGCCCTGTCTAGCTGGTTCCACTCACGCCGCA
>WNGL01028899.1_pt1 | contig 11611 bp, 11 predicted proteins | sample 5400591 | NCBI WGS metagenome assembly WNGL01 (sample SAMN13153377, study PRJNA577476) | soil metagenome | isolation source: 80 cm soil or saprolite under Garry oak tree replicate 1 | place: USA:California | collected 2016-06-15
GCATCTGCCATATAGCCGCCTAGCTCTGCGGTGACGTCAAGCTTTACGAGGTCACCGGCGCGGATGATGCGTTCTCCGGGGATACCGTGTGCAGCTTCGTCGTTCAGAGAGATGCAAGCGGTGCCTGGGAAACCATAGACGAACTGTGGAGCGGATCGCGCACCATGTTTCTGCAAAAATTCGGCACCAATTCCATCAAGTTCAGCAGTGGTCATCCCTGGTTGTACATTTTTCTGCATCTCCTGCAGGGTGAGGCCGACGATTTTTCCGATCTGCAAGAGTCCAATAAGGTCTTGCTCCGATTCAATTGACATTGAAGGTTTCTCCCTAATGCATAATAAAGAGGCGATTTTCGGGGGTCACCCCCGAACCCCCGGCAGGGGCCACGGCCCCTGCACCCCATTCCCGTTTATGCCTCGCTACTGCTTTCCACAGCGGCACCCACGCCTTTACGCAACATGGGCACTTTGTTCAGTTCCTCCCAGGGAGCGTCAATGTCCGTGCGGCCAAAGTGACCGAAGGCGGCGGTGGGCTGATAGATGGGACGGCGCAGGTTCAACGACTGGATGATTGCAGCCGGGCGCAGATCGAAATGCTCATTAATCAGACGTACAATCTCCTCTTCGGAGACTTTGCCTGTGCCGAATGTTTCAACGAAGAGTGAAAGCGGGCGGGCTACTCCGATGGCGTAGGCGATCTGCAACTCCAGGCGATCAGCCAGGCCAGCCGCGACAAGGTTCTTGGCGATATGGCGCGCTGCATAAGCCGCCGAGCGATCTACCTTGGTAGGGTCTTTCCCACTGAAGGCACCACCACCGTGGCGGGCCATGCCACCATAGGTATCCACGATGATCTTGCGACCCGTCAGGCCAGCATCACCCATTGGGCCACCTGTGACGAAACGGCCAGTCGGGTTGACAAAAAACTTCGTGGAACTGTCGAGCAAGTGCGCGGGAATAACAGGCTTGATGATATGCTCAATAACATCCTGGCGAATCTGTGCCTGGTCTACATAGTCCGCATGCTGCGTTGAGACGACGACGGTATCGACGCGCACCGGACGGCCATACTCATACTGTACAGTGACCTGGCTCTTGCCATCGGGGCGCAGGTAAGCCATCGGGCCACTTCCACCCCATGATTTTCGGCGCACTTGCGAAAGCTGGCGCACGAGTTTGTGGGCCAGGCTGATGGTCAGCGGCATGTATTCGGGGGTTTCGTTGCAGGCAAAGCCAATCATCATGCCCTGGTCACCAGCACCGATGCGCTCCAGTTCATCATCGCTCAGTTGTGATACACCGCCCTTCGTTTCCAAGGAGCGGCTGACCCCCAGATCAATGTCGGGTGATTGTTTCCCAATAGATGTGACTACGCCGCAGGTGCGGTAGTCAAAGCCGTAGTCGGCGTTGATGTAGCCTACCTGCTCGACGGTCTTGCGTACCACTGCTGGCATGTCGATCCAGGCCGAGGTAGTAATTTCACCTGCGACGAGCACCAAACCTGTCGTGGTGGCCGTCTCGCAGGCTACACGCGCCATCGGGTCTTGCGCAAAAATTGCGTCGAGCACAGCATCCGAAATCTGGTCGCACAGTTTGTCGGGATGCCCCTCAGTCACCGACTCGCTCGTGAAAAACGCTTTCGGACTGTTCATGAAATTGCTCACGGTCGTCTCCTTATTTTATCATATAAAAAGGGGAGATTTTCGGGGGACACCCCCGATCCCCCGGCAGGGGGCGCAGCCCCCTGCACCCCTTTTCCCATTATCATATAAAAAGGGGAGATTTTCGGGGGACACCCACGATCCCCTGGCAGGGGGCCGCGCCCTCTGCACCCCCTTTTCCCAATCGGGTCTCTCTATTGGCACTAGGTGCCAGATTCCCACGAATTCAGATATTGTTCCTGCTCGGGGGTGAGCGTGTCAATGCGTACCCCCATTGCGTGGAGCTTGAGGCGTGCAATCTCCTTATCGAGTTCGGCGGGTAAGGTATAGACGCGAGGCTGCAACTTATTTGCATGGGTGAGCATATACTCGGCCCCTAGCGCTTGATTTGCAAAGCTCATGTCCATCACACTGGCCGGATGGCCCTCTGCGGCTGAGAGATTGACGAGACGCCCTTCGGCCAGGAGGTGGATCTGGCGACCATCGGCATAGGTATACTCATCTACGAAGTCACGCACCCGGCGCTTGCTCGTTGCGAGCTTTTCCAACTCGGGAATGTTAATCTCGTCGTTAAAATGGCCAGAGTTTGCGAGCAGCACACCATCTTTCATCAGCTCCAGGTGGCGGCGATCAATGACGTTGACGTTGCCCGTGACCGTGATGAAAATATCACCAAGGGCCGCAGCTTCGATACTGGGCAGCACACGGTAGCCATCCATGAGCGCTTCCAGGGCGCGTGTGGGATCGATCTCGGTCACAATGACATTCGCGCCCATGCCGTGCGCACGCGAAGCAATGCCGCGACCACACCAGCCATAGCCGAAGACGACCACTGTACGACCCGCCAGCAGAATGTTGGTGGAGCGTATAATGGCGTCAATCGAACTCTGACCAGTCCCATAGCGATTATCAAACATGTGCTTGGTGTCCGAGTCGTTGACCGCCAGTACGGGGAAGCGCAGCACAGCATTCTTCTCCATGCTCTTCAGTCGAATCACACCTGTCGTGGTCTCCTCCATGCCACCAATGATTGCAGGGATAAGTTCGGTGCGCGTCGTGTGCAGAGTTGTGACAAGGTCACAGCCATCGTCCATAGTCAGGTTGGGCTTGTGGTCAAGCGCCGCGTTGATATGCCGATAATAGGTTTGCTCATCTTCGCCCTTGATAGCGAAGGTTGGGATGCCATACTCGCTTACGAGCGCGGCAGCAGCATCGTCCTGTGTTGAGAGGGGGTTTGAGGCGCAAAGCACGAGGTCGGCCCCGCCAGCCTGCAAGGTAATCGCCAGGTTCGCCGTCTCGGTGGTAATATGCAGGCAGCCTGACATACGCACACCCTTCAGGGGCAGGTCTTTGGCGAAACGCTCCCGAATGAGGCGTAAGACGGGCATATCCTTTGCGGCCCATTCGATACGGTCTTTGCCGCGTGCCGCCAATGAAATGTCTTTGACATCTCCACGAATTGAAGTCGTCATGAATCGTTGTTCCCTTCTTCAGAGCCTTCTGATAGGCTCTCTATCCTTCTGAAGTGAAAAAGGAGGATGGGGGACACCCCCAAACCCCCGCTCAAGGGCTGCCGCCCCCACCCGCATCGCTATGTCGGCTACGCTCGACATACGCTCCCCTCCCCCTGAGAACCCTACTGATTTCGTTACCCTGGTCGCCATTTCGGGTCGAAGTGCGAACAGGCAACAAGGGCTTGATAACGTGTTGCCACGTCGTCCAGCGTTAAGGTACGTAAGCGCCCAATACTGAAGTCTTCGCAGACAAACGAGCCAAGGATATTGCCATGCACTACACCAAGTTTAATATCATTGATGGCATAGCCACCATCTGGCCCCGCTTCAACCGTCGAAAGATAGCCAAGCAATCCTCCTGCAAACGCATCGCCTGCACCCGTCGGATCAATAACCTCTTCGAGTGGATAGGATGGTGCGCTGAAGTAGGTGCCATCAGCTCCGAAGAGCAGCGCTCCATAGCTGCCTTGCTTCACTACTACAAATTTTAAGCCCATCTTCAAGAGTTGACGCACGCCAGCGACGATACTTGGCTGATTGGTATACTGTCGTACCTCTTCTTCACTCATCAAGAGCACGTCAACACGCTTGATGACTTCGGTCAACTGTGGGCGCCTGGTCATGATCCACAGTTCCATGCTATCAAGCACCGTCAGGCGTGCATTGGGTACCTGCTCTAGCACTTCCATCTGCAGTTCTGGCTGGATATTCGCCAGGAAAAGCAGTGGACTACGCCGATACTCGTCAGGGATGAGCGGATGAAAGTCTGCAAAGACGCCCAATTGCGTGTCCAGGGTATCCCGTGTGTTCATATCCAGGTGGTAGCGTGCGGACCAGCGAAACGTCTTACCCTCTTGGATTTGCAAGCCAGCCAGATTAACAGGGCGACTATGCCAAAAATCAAGATACGACTTTGGAAAGTCACTGCCGATGACTGCCACCAGGTTTACCTGATTATACAGCGAAGCGGCAGTTACGAAATGCGATGCAGCCCCGCCAAGGACTTCCTCTACTCTGGCAAACGGTGTCTCGACCGCATCCAGGGCAACTGAACCAACAACCAGAATGGACACTCTCTCCATCCTCCATTGCCTAAAGGGTATTTGGTATAGAACCAGGCCTCTAGAGCTTTAGTTCTGATTTCACTAAAAATTGTTTCATACCGGCGTCGCATCGCTTAGATGCTCAATGACGCCATCGAGAAAGGCCAGCGTTTTACCGAACTTCTCTCGTGCCATCTCACGAGCGGGCGTTGTGTTTAGTGATTGGTAGAGCTCAACGAAACGCTCTTCAATATGGCGAAGCATGGCAGAGAGAACATCGCCGGTGACTGCTCGATTAGGATAGCGAGCGCCGAACTCGATCAGCGAGGTAACGACGGCCAGGCCACTCAGTCGGCCAAGTTTATCGGCGTCATAGAGAATGCGCGCCTCCAAAGGCAGTGCTTCCCGTAGTTCGGGGGCAACAGAGGTAGTGTGCATGAAGATGGCCTGCTTCACTTTACTGATATGCCTGTCCGATACGTCGAGTTCGCGCAAAAACTCCTCTGCCATTTCGGCCGATTTGAGATGATGGTCAGGGAAACCATGAGCAACGGTCGAGATGTCGTGCAGATAGGCGGCGATAACCAGTGCCTCCATATCCAGGTTGATTGTATCTTCGCCTCCTTCCTCCTGCCCTTCCAGTTCCAACGCCAGCATCTTGCAATTTGCTACTACGGCGCTGATATAGCGAAACCCCTCTTTGCCCAACACATCTTCTACGTACTGAGCAACGGCTTGCACGACTTCCGCTTCCATCTATCTGCCTGTCTGTGATGCTGGCTTCCCAGCATCATGATAGCCCGCACATACCTGTCGTAATCCTTCTTCGTATGGCGGGTGAGCTACCCCTCTCTCGGTAATAATGGCGGTAATATAGCTATGAGGCGTGACATCAAAAGCGGGGTTTGCCGCTTGTATGCCGGGGGGAGCGATTGATACGCCACGCACACTTGTCACTTCTTCAGGATCGCGTTGCTCAATAGGAATATGCTCACCCGATGGGAGCTTCAGGTCAATTGTGGAGCATGGTGCTGCAACATAGAACGGAATAGAATGGACATGTGCCAGCACTGCAACACTGTAGGTGCCGATCTTGTTTGCGACATCTCCATTAGCGGCGATACGATCGGCTCCCACAAAGACAGCCTTGATTTCACCACGACGCATGAAGTGACCCGCCATGTTGTCAGTGATTAAGGTCAGCGGGATGCCTTCCTGTTGTAGTTCCCAGGCGGTCAAACGCGCTCCCTGAAGTACGGGCCGGGTCTCATCGACGAAGACGTGGATATGTTTGCCCGCCTTATGCGCCACGTACATAGGAGCAAGGGCTGTTCCCCAGCCCGCAGTTGCCAGCGCACCCGCATTACAATGGGTCAGGAGCGTATCGCCATTCGAGATCAGTTCCGCCCCGTAGACTCCCATTTTCATGCAAGCATCAAAGTCTTCATCGGCAATAGCCTGGGCTTCATTGCGCAAGAGTTGTGCCAGGTGCTGTGGAGAACGTTGCTCACTGATGGCTCGGTTGGCACAGTGTTGCATACGCTCGATTGCCCAGAAGAGGTTGACAGCGGTAGGACGGGTGCGACGCAGCATTTCACCCACCGCACGCGAGTGCTCCTGTACTTCGGCAAGCGTCACAGACTGTCCGCACTCCTTGCGTCTGTTGCTTGTCGCTCATAAGTGTGATATTTTTTCCTAAATCTGGTTTTTGGATCAGAAGAGGAGTATCCTTCCTCTCTCCCTGACCCTTTTTGGATGCCCACATCGGCCCGCTTGCGGGCCTCTTCTCTTTTTGGGTAGGATGGGTCGTTGGAGGCGGAGCCTCCAACGACCCATCCTACCGTTGATGTTGCGAGCGACCCTTGCTTGGGTCGCGAGTCCTTGAGCAAAAAGGTGTTAGGGAGGGAGGCAGCCTCCTACACACGAGTTGTACCTCTCGTGGGCTACAACGAGTATAGCACCATTGAGAAATGGTAGCAAGAGAATGGTTTTAGTTATCAGCAGAGTCAGTCCGCTTCTGCGGTGCTGGTATTTGCACTATTCCCAGAACCAGCCCGGCGAGAATGCCAAGAAGCAGGTTCGAGGTCACGCTCAAGTAGTTTGGAGCGAGTGCTGCAACTACATAGAGCACAAGCAGGCCGATGACGATGCTATAAATTGGGTAGAGCAGGCATCCCAGACCGCATGAGGCGATGGTGAACAAGGTGAATAAGAAATCCGCGATATTCTTGAGGATGGCAAAGATCACTACAATGATCGCTGCTACAATCAGCGTATCCTCTAAGGTCGGAGCCTTGATGCTCGGATCGAGATGGACCCAGCCGATGTAATTGAGTCCTAACATGACTAGTATGGAGATCAGAAAATTCAGCACGATTCTTAACATTGGCTAACTTCCTTTTTGTCCAGTGAAAGCGGGCTTCCCTGACAATAGTACTAACTATGGGCTAATGAATTCAGGAATTCCACGAAAGTATGCTACCATAGTAGACAATATATCACGCCAATAGAGGTTTATATCACTAATTCAGCATGTTACTGAAAGCGTTGGTTGTCCGTTCCACTACACAGAAGGATGAAAGCCTTTCCGTATTCGCAAGGACAGCACTGTTTAGCCTGCGTAACCCGGAGATGAGCTACTATCGCTTGCATGGAACGGACAAGATGATAGATATCGTCATCGAAGGGATTGTAGCGCATGGCCAGAGTGGAAGCCAAGGAAAATTCTTGGTCCTTTGACCAGATTTACGACGAGTATAAGACACCTATCTACAATTATGTGTATCACCTGGTAGGGGATCGCGAACAGGCCGATGATTTAACACAAGATACATTCTTGAAAGCGTTTCGGGCGTTGCCAAAAATGGATGCGAACCTGAAGCTATCAGCCTGGTTGTATCGCATCGCCACGAATACAGCGTATGATGCACTGCGTCGCCGCAAATTGATTGCATGGCTACCCTGGCAGGACCTCGATCATGAACCGGCGGACGTTGAGAGTGCAGACCCACAAGAAATATATGGTACGACAGAAATCGTACGTGCTGCTCTCCGTCGTATGCCCCAGCAATATCGGGCAGCACTGTTATTGTATACTCAAGAAGGCTTCTCCTACAGTGAGATTGCCCAGACTCTGAATATTGCAGAGAGTGGCGTCAAGATGTACCTGTCTCGCGCACGTCAATCTTTTCGCGAGCACTATCGAGCATTGGAACAAGGAGGCTCACAATGAACTGCGAGCAAGTCGAGGAGCTACTCAGTGCTTACCTTGACAACGCGCTCGCTATAGGAGAGCCTCCCGAGCTGGCTTCTCATCTAAGATCGGAAATTACTGTTCACTTGCAAACATGCGCACGATGCAGCCATATGCTCGACGATTTCCGACATTTCGACATCCTCCTCTCAGAACTCCCGCGTGTCAGACCCAGTCCAGCGCTAAGTGATAGAATCTTTTCCTCGCCAGAGTACCTTGAACTTACTGGTACATTTGATGTCAGTGGAGGGATTGCTGAAAATAACCCCAGCCGCTCTCGGCGAGACACGGCGGGTCGTCCACGCTTAGTGGCACTTCCAGGAGGTCGTCGTTCCTCGTCCACTGCGCCAACTCAACAAAAAATACCTGCATTCAGGCCGGAGAGAGGGTTGGCAACACCAACAGCCCAACGGCGTCGCAGCGCATGGATATTACGTACCATGCAGATGGCTATCGCGGCTACTATCTTGCTCACTATTGGTATTGGCGGTCTGATAGGTTGGAACCTCTGGTTGAAACAAGCCAATACCGCAAAAAGCAATGGAGGCATCACGCCACCTGCTAATCCGCCATCATCTGTGCCACTCTCAGCAGGTATGCACCTCGTATTTCTGCGCGATGGCGCACTGTGGAGTGCCTCTGCTGATGGCAGTACACAAGCTGTGCGTCTTACACCCGATACCGTCACAGTGGCATCCAGTTGGGTTGTGAGTCCAGCAGGGCCGGGTCGCGCCGCTGGTGACAGGCTCGTGTATATTGACTTGCAACAAGCATTTGTGCATACGATACGCAGCGATGGACTGCGCGATACAGTTGTTCAGCAACCTTTGCTCAAAGCTGGAGTGCAGCCCTCAACCCTCTGGGATACCGATCTAGGGGCAGCGATCTTAAGTAGTCTGACCTGGTCGGGAGACGGCAGTATGTTAGCGTTCGTTGCCGATCCTAGGGGTACTGGGCTGACAAATCTCTATATTTTCTCGACGGAAACAGGCACGGTACAGTTGGTGCCACTTACCACACTTTCTATCAAGGGCAGTGTTTCTCATCCTATCTGGTCGCCTGACGGTATACGTGTTGCGTTTGAGCTTATCCACGATGGGGTCGTGAGCATAGTGGACTACAACACTCAGAACCATGGATTGATCACCATCACCAATGGGGTGAATCTCTCTGGGAACTCTAGCGATACGGTTCTCGCCATGGACTGGGCACCGAGCGTAGATATGCCAACAATTACCTGGAGCGTGGGGGTACCAGGACACGTCCATAGCATCTGGGCCCGCCGTGTGGGTGTTAGTAGCACAATCGGGCCGCGAGAACTCGCGACGGGTGATTACGCTCAAGCGATTTATAGTCGCGCCGGACATGATGGTGTAGGAAGTTGGCTACTTGTGACATCTCGCTCGGGGCATGCAGGGGACTTATGGCGTGTCGATGTAACTTCTGGTAGCCTTGTCTCGCTCACCAGTGGAAAGCAGATAAGCTCCGCTCAATGGTCGCCTGATGGCACGCAGATTGACTACCTCGATGCTGTTTCGTCCGAGGTAGGGGTATTTCATGTAGTCAATGTTTCAAGCGGCCTTGATACGCTCGTTGCCAGCGGGGTAGCCGATGAGCCGACTCCTGTATGGTCGGTAGACAGCCAGCGCCTGGCTTACAGTACGGGTATACACACTGTCGTTGTCGATATACACGCGAGCAAGAAACTGCTTTCCCTCAAACTGCGGGGTGCAGCCTCTACCTTTGTGTGGTCCGTCACTTCACCCTATCAGTTGGTTATCGCCCTGGGCGACGGGCAACAGGGCATCTATCTCGTGGACTCCCTGCACAATACTTCGCTCCAATTGGATAAACATGGTACCGCTGGTCCTATTGCCTGGACAGAGGTTCCATAACCGCTCACGCCTCCACCATTTCAACGACCACTTCATAGGACAGTCCAGGGCTTGTCCCTATCGAGAAGGGTTGTTAAAAAGCAAATTGGTCTATGCCCGACATCCCCTGAGAAGGGGTGTCGGGCATAGACCAATTTGCTACTCAATAGCCTTAGGCTACGCCATTCTCAACCAGAATACGGTCGATCTCGTTCTTGAGACGAGTTGGATGCGGCCCAACCAGGCGACCAATTGGCTTGCCATCCTTAAAAATCATCAGTGTAGGGATGGCTTGAATGCCGAGGCGATTGGGAGTGAACTGATGCTCGTCAATATTCATTTTGGCAAAGCTCAGTTTTCCTGTGTATTCGCTGCTCAATCTCTCATAGACGGGTGCAATAGCACGACAAGGGCCACACCACTCAGCCCAGAAATCTACGATCACCGGCTTATCGGCTTTGAGCACCTTCGACTCGAAATCCTGATCACCAACATAGATCAAGTTGGCCTGTGTTTCCATATTATGTTCCTCACTCGCTTTCATCGAGCATTTTATCTGACCTTCAGGTCATTCTAGTCAGGACCTGGCACCCGCAAGGGGTGCCACTACGCTTCATTCGTCAAATGAAGGTTGACAGCCTACTAGCACCTAAAGATACTTCTGTTTAAGAGAACAAGACCTTGCACGTTCTTATTCCTCATTTCTGCTCCCAGCATAGTATACGAGCTACCCACCCAAAAGAAAAACTGGCTAACTCCGGCGATTCCCTCCTTGCAGAATACTCAGTATTTGCAGGATATAGAGGAACAGGTTCAGTACGGTAATGAAGAGCGAGACCGCCAGGCCAATCGCGTTCGGCATGGTATCCGCCATATATTTGGCGCGTTGGACATAGTACAGCACGTAGCCAGAGAAGATCGCGACGCCAAAGATCGAGATCACCAGGGCAACGAGCGGAGTGTGGAAGATGCCTCCAAAGAAGATGCCGACAATACTGGCGACAATCAGCAGGATCAGGCCAAAGAAGAGGTAATCAGCCAGGCGCGAGAAGTCGCGTTTCGTCGTCCAGGCATAGGCCGCTAATCCGAAGGTGGTGAGTGCCGTAATTAAGAAGGCTTCACCCAGGATATTGGGCCCGTTGGCCACGTCGCGGGTCAGGTAATAGCCAATGATTGGCGAGATGGCCATACCCTCCAGGAAGGTGAAGAGGTAGAGCAGGAACAGGTTCAGCCCCTGTACCTGAATAGTAAATCTGAGGATCAAGAGCACAACCAGGCCTGCAATGGCAATCAAAAAGTACATCCCCAAGCTTTGCACTACAAAAAACCCAACAAAGGTGCCAACACAGGCAAAGAGGAACGAAAAGGCCAGTAAACCCATCACTTTGCCGATTAGACCACTTGCCTGTGTTCCCTCGTACCCATAGGGCAGCGTTTGGTACTGATAGGGGGAGGAACCGAAGGCCCCGTTATTTCTTCTTCCAAAGGGACTATTACTTCTCGGATTAAACATAGCAAACCTCGATATCTGTTGTTTTTCATAACTATAGTCGATCTTTCACCAGATATACGCAGGGTAAAGGGAATCGGTTGCATCCAGGAGGCTATTTCTTCTGACGTTTCCCCTTGGGAGGCTCGTCCGGTTTCGTCGGTTCGCTCGGCTCGCCTGAGAGTTCATCAGCAGCCTGGGTAGCCAGGGGAGCATCGACAAGATTGGTAATATCGCAGCGGGGGTGATTGTTATCGGCATGCCAGTAGAGCGAACTCCCCGTAGGTTTGCGCATTAGGCCACCGCAACGCGGGCAGCGACGCGGAACTGATTCTTCCTGACTTTGACTCTGTGTCATGCCGCGTCCTCCTCAAAATTAGCCGCATTATTGGGTAAAGACTAGACTACATTACACTCCAGACGCCGCAAATCTCACAGAAAGCGATGCCGACTTCACCGAAGGTCTTGCTCCGTGTGTTCCAACGATCATAGACGATGGCAATAGAGCCACAGTTCCAACAACGGGCACGGCCACCCGCCTTACTCTCACTCGCCAACTGTTGCAGCAACAGGCTACGAGCCTCATTCGAGCCTGTGTAGCCAGGATTATAGGCAAGATGCAGCAGGTTCCCGAGCGGCAAAGCGATTTCATGACTAGGTGCCTGCAAGGGAGCCGATGGTGTGAATGTAACAGGTGGTTGCATCAGTGGTGACTGCGGTGGTCGCCGAAAGAGTTCGCCGCGTGATGTACGCCGTCCGCCCTCAATGGAAGGCGTCT
>WNGL01009977.1_pt1 | contig 11610 bp, 11 predicted proteins | sample 5400591 | NCBI WGS metagenome assembly WNGL01 (sample SAMN13153377, study PRJNA577476) | soil metagenome | isolation source: 80 cm soil or saprolite under Garry oak tree replicate 1 | place: USA:California | collected 2016-06-15
GACGCCTACGCGCTCATTTTATGCATCAACGCGTCCGACACCTCGAAATTGGCATAGACGTTCTGCACGTCGTCATGCTCGTTGAGCGACTCGATCAGCCGCAACAGCTTCTCGCCCTGCTCGTCGTCGACCACGACCGTGTTCTGCGGCTTCCAGACTAGCGCCGCCTTGCGCGGCTCGCCGAATTTGGCCTCCAGCGCCTTCGCCACGTCGCGCAATGAATCCTGGGTCGTGTAGATTTCGTGGCCGCCCTCGTTCGACACCGCGTCCTCGGCGCCGGCCTCGATCGCGGCTTCGAGCATGGCATCGGCACTCGCCACCTTGGCGTCGTATTCGACCACGCCGACATGGTCGAACATGAACGATACCGCGCCGGTCTCGGCGAGGTTGCCGCCGTTCTTGGTGAAGGTCGAACGCACCTCGCCCGCCGCGCGGTTGCGATTGTCAGTCAAGACCTCGACGATGACGGCGACGCCGCCCGGTCCGTAGCCCTCGTAGCGGATTTCGTCATAGGTCTCGCTGTCGCCGCCCAGCGCCTTCTTGATCGCGCGATCGATATTGTCCTTGGGCATGTTTTCCGCGCGTGCGGCGAGCATCGCGGCGCGCAGCCGGGGGTTCATCGCCGGATCGGGCATGCCGAGCTTTGCCGAGACCGTGATCTCGCGCGCGAGCTTCCCAAACAGCTTGGATTTCGCCGCATCCTGCCGCCCCTTGCGGTGCATGATGTTCTTGAACTGCGAATGGCCGGCCATGGCCTGTTCCTCAATCGCTGCAACACGCTCCGCCCGCGTCTGGAGAGCGCTCGGCGAACCGTTGAAATGCCTTGATGTGGCGCGTTATAGGACGCGTCGGCCGTGAAATAAAGCTACTCCCAGAACCGCGGCGCCGCTTGCTCCAGCCGTCCGCCCAGCCGCACCGCACCGATGCGCCGCGCCAGCCCGGTCGCATCGTCGGTCTCGACCGCCACTGCGCACAGCGTTGCCGCTCCCGGCGCGGGCTCGAACCGGCTCATCGAGATGCGGCGCAGGAAGCGGTGCACCGGCTCCTCCTTGGCCATGCCGATCACGGAATCGTAGTCGCCCGTCATGCCGACGTCCGAGATGAAGGCAGTGCCGCCTGCCAAGACCTGGTGGTCGGCGGTCGGCGCGTGGGTGTGGGTGCCGACGACCAGGCTGGCGCGGCCGTCGCAGAAGTGCCCCATCGATTGCTTCTCGCTGGTCGCTTCGCCGTGGATGTCGATGATGATGGCATCGACGGCGCGCTTGAGCGCGCAAGCTGCAAGCTCGCGCTCGACTGCGGCGAAAGGGTCGTCGAGCGGATCCATGAAGATGCGGCCCATGGCATTGACCACGAGCACGCGTGCGCCGTTCTTCGCCTCGATGAGGGCGGCGCCGCGGCCGGGCGTGCCGGCTGGATAGTTGATCGGACGCACGAGCTTCGGCGCGCGCTCGATGAAGACCAGGGCCTCCTTCTGGTCCCAGGCGTGGTTGCCGAGCGTGATGGCGTCGGCACCGGCGTCGATGAGCTCCTGGTAGATCGCCTCGGTGATGCCGAAGCCGCCGGCCGCGTTCTCGCCATTGATGGCGACGAAATCGAGCTTCCAGTCGCGAATGAGCCCCGGCAACCGCTGCAGCACGGCCGTCCGCCCGCTGCGGCCGACGATGTCGCCGATGAAAAGGATGCGCATCGATTCTTCAGGGTTCCCGGCAGTCGATCACCTCGCGCTCGGTTAGCACGAGATCGAGGCGGACGTCGCGGGGGGTGATGGGGACGGCGTCGATTTCCTGGACGGCAAAGGCGATGCCGATGGCGAGGGTCGGTTTCTTCCTGCGCAGGGCGTCGATCGTCATGTCGTAGTAGCCGGCACCGTAACCGACACGGTGACCCGACCGGTCGAACGCGAGCAATGGCACGATCAGAATGTCGGGCTCGACCTCGGGCGCCTCGGGTTTCGGCTCGCGGATGCCCCAGACGCCGGCAGTGAGCGGCTCGCCCAACGCCCAGGCGCGCATGATCAGCGGCTTGCCTTTTCCGGCGACCACCGGCAGCGCGAGCCGCGCGCCCGCGTCGGCGAGTTTGCGCATCAACGGGATCGGATTGATCTCGCTCTTCATCGGCATGAAGCCGGAGGCGATCGTGCCGGGCAGCACGGGGACAGGGAAGGGTCGCGCCGCAATGGCTTCAGCGGCCTTGGCGCGCTCCGCCGCGAGCAGCGTGTCGCGGCGCGCGAGCCCTTCACGGCGCAGGATCGTCTTCTCAACGGCCGGCCGCGCCGGAGTCACCATGCGATACTCGCCGGAATTCACTGGCGCCTTCCCTGTTGAGGGAGGGTCGGATCGGCAAAGGCGATCCGGGCAGGAGGTAAGTCGTCGAGCGCCGAACCGACAGATCCCCGCTCGGTTCGCTGCGCTCGCCGCCCTTCCCCCCTTGCAAGGGGGAGAGCGAAGAGTTTGTGAGTGCGGAGCCGCGATGGCCGTCGGAGCGTCGATCCCGGGTTCCCTACGAAAGTAGGTGGGCGCCATATGTCCGAGCCCACGAGCCCGGTCAGGGACAGCTCCCTTTAGGATCGATAAGGCCCCGGGGATTATGCTCCTAACGCACCCCGCAGCCCCGCAAGGGTGAATGTAGCCGCTGGCGCGCCGCGCCGCCACCCGCGCGCGGCTGCTGGCCGCGACCACTTCGCCAAGTTCATGAACCCTGCATGCGTTTCACCCCATCGCCACGCCACCGTCGCCCAGCGTCTGGTTGAGCCGCTTGCTGAGAGTCTCGATGCGCTCGGCCGCGGAATTGAGCGCGGCGGCGACTGCCGCCTGCATGGCCTTGGCGTGCTCGGCAGCGGCGACGCGCGCGTCCTGCAGCGCCGCGATTTCCTCTTCGAGCCGGTGCAGCCTGCCGCTGATCTCGGCGAACTCGTCGGCAATGGTGAGGGCGGCCATGACAGTGAGCCGGGTGTCGCCGATCTCGCCGAATTTCTTGCGCAGCGCTTCGATGCGCTGGTCGAGCTCGGCGGCAAGGCGCGCCAAATGGCTCTCCTGCCCATCCTCGCAGGCCATGCGGAACTTCCGGCCGTTGATGGTGACGGTCACTTGCGGCATGGCACATCCGAATCGGCGGGGACACTGCTCAACGGTCATTGGCCTCCAATACCGAGCGGATGGTGTCGATGGCGACCTCGAGCCGGCGCGCGATCTCGCGGTTGCTGGTCTCGAGCGAGCGGGCGCGGGCGACCGCGGCATCGAGGTCAGAGGCGAGCTGCGAGCGGTCGGCGCCGAGCGCATGGAGCTGGGCGGCAAGCCCCTCCTCGCCACGGTCGGCCTCCTGCCGCCGCTCGACCGCGGCTTCCAAGGCGTCAAGCGCAAGCGCCAGACGCTTGGTGGCCGCGTCGATCGCGCTGGTGTCGGTCATCCCCCCGATACCCCCCTTTCCGCCAATAAGCCCAGGATTCGTCAACCGTAAGGCGACGAAAATCTCTCGCGACGGCAAACAGTTAGACAGGGAACCTTACGTTCGTGGCCGTCTTTCCGTCAATGTTTGCGCGCATTTTGTCCCGTGTCCTGTGCATGGCAAGGCATGAATTGCGGGCCGTTCTTTGACTCCCCGAGGCCCCGTGCTAGACGCTCGCCTCGCCCCAGCAACCCCGCCCCAGCCTCCTCATGACGAGCCCCGAGACAGCTGCCGGCCGTGGCGACCAGCCGCCCGCGACCCAGCGGGCGCAGCACGACCGCATGGCGAATGCCATCCGTGCGCTTGCCATGGATGCGGTCGAGCAGGCGAAGTCCGGGCACCCCGGCCTCCCGATGGGGGCGGCCGATATCGCGACCGTGCTGTTTACGCGGTTCCTGAAATTCGACTCGGCCGACCCCGCCTGGCCCGACCGCGACCGTTTCGTGCTGTCGGCAGGCCACGGCTCGATGCTGATCTACGCGGTGCTCCATCTCCTCGGCTATGAGAAAATGACCATCGCGGAGATCCGGCGTTTCCGCCAGCTCGGTTCGATCACGCCCGGTCATCCGGAGAATTTCCTCACCCCGGGCATTGAAACCACCACCGGACCCCTTGGTCAGGGGCTCGCCAACGCCGTCGGCATGGCGATCGCCGAGCGGCACCTTGCCGCCGTGTTCGGCCGGGACATCGTCGACCATCACACCTATGTGCTTGCCTCCGACGGCGACCTGATGGAGGGCATCAGCCAGGAGACGCTTGCGCTCGCCGGGCACCTCAAGCTCAACCGGCTGATCGTCCTCTTCGACGACAATGGCATTTCGATCGACGGTCCGCTCACGCTCGCCGATTCGGTCGACCAGGTGAAGCGCTTCGAGGCGGCCGGCTGGGCGGCGAGGCGCATCGACGGCCATGATCCCGAAGCCATCGCGACGGCGATCGAGAAGGCCAAAGGCTGCGACCGCCCATCGCTGATCGCCTGCCGCACGACCATTGGCTTCGGCGCGCCCACGAAGGCTGGAACCGAGAAGTCCCACGGCTCGCCGCTCGGCGAGGGCGAGATCGCTGCAGCCCGACAAAAGCTCGGGTGGAACGAGCCTGCCTTCGAAGTGCCCGCCGAGGTGCGCGCGCAATGGCGCGCCGCGGGGCAACGCTCGAAAGCTTTGCGAAAAGCCTGGGAGCAGCGGCTAAGCGCGCTTGGCCCCGAGACGCGCGCGGAGTTCGAGCATCGCGCGCGCGGCGAGTTGCCGAAGGAGAAGCTTGCGGCGGCCGTGCGTGCGGTGAAGGAGAAACTCATCTCCGCCGCCAAGGAGGTGGCGACCCGCAACGCTTCCGAAGGCGCGCTCGAGGCGCTGACAGCCGCCGTCCCGGCAATGATCGGCGGCTCCGCCGACCTCACCGGCTCCAACAACACCAAGCCCAAGGGCATGGCAGTCTTCTCGTCCGCCGATTATGGCGGCCGTTTCATCCATTACGGCGTGCGCGAGCACGCCATGGCGGCCGCCATGAACGGCATGGCGCTGCACGGCGGGATCATTCCCTATTCCGGCACTTTCCTGGTCTTTTCCGACTACTGCCGCCCCGCGATCCGGCTCGCAGCGCTGATGGGACAGCGGGTCATCCATGTGATGACGCACGATTCCATCGGTCTCGGCGAGGACGGCCCGACCCACCAGCCGGTCGAGCACCTCGCGGCGCTGCGCGCGATGCCGAATCTATTTGTTTTCCGCCCTTGCGACGCAGTCGAGACCGTCGAATGCTGGCAACTCGCGCTCGAGGCCGACGCGCACCCGAGCGTGCTCGCGCTGACCCGGCAGAACCTGCCGCAGCTCCGGCTCGGCCGGGACGAGACCAACCGCTGCGCCGCCGGAGCCTATGAGATCGTCCCCGCGGAGAGGGACGCCGATGTCTCGCTGTTCGCGACCGGATCGGAAGTCTCGATTGCGGTCGAAGCGCGGAAATTCCTGCGCGAGCGCGGGGTCTCGGCGCGCGTCGTCTCGGTCCCCTGCTTCGAGCTGTTCCGCGCCCTGCCTGCAGCTGAGCGGCGCAACATCATCGGTCCTGCGCCGGCCAAGGTCGCGGTCGAGGCCGCGGTACGCCAGGGCTGGGACGAGATCATCGGCTCGGATGGCGCCTTCGTCGGCATGGCAAGCTTCGGCGCCAGCGCGCCTTACAAGGACGTCTACAAGCATTTCGGGATCACGGCGGAGAAGGTCGCGGAAGCCGCATTGGATCGGTTGGGCAAGAGTTGAGGCGCGGAATTTGCATTGTTGCGTTGTCCGCAAGCGACAATTACCTATGCCATCAGCCATCGATCCATGCGCGTTTGGCACGGCCGCGATCCGCGCATCCGTGCGATGCCTTCGCCGCCCCGCTGCCCTCTCTCCGCGAGCGGGTAGGAAAGCATTGGGATGAAGGAGCCGAAAATGACCGTTCGTGTTGCCATCAACGGATTCGGCCGCATCGGCCGCAATGTCCTGCGTGCGATCGTCGAGGGAGACCGCAAAGACATCGCCGTGGTCGCCATCAACGACCCGGCGGGCACGCCCGAGACCAACGCGCATCTCTTGCGCTACGACTCGGTGCACGGCCGCTTTCCGGGCGAGGTGACGGTCAAGGGCGACACCATCGATTGCGGGGTCGGGCCGGTCAAGGCTTTGGCCATCCGCGACCCGGCCCAGCTCCCGTGGAAGGAGCTCGCCGTCGACGTCGTGCTCGAATGCACGGGCCTCTTCACGTCGAAGGACAAGGCCTCGGTCCATCTCAAGGCCGGCGCCAAGCGCGTGCTCGTCTCTGCGCCGGCCGATGACGTCGATCTGACCGTCGTCTACGGGGTCAATCACGAGAAGCTCGGCAAGGAGCACATGGTCGTCTCCAATGCCTCGTGCACCACCAATTGCCTCGCGCCCGTCGCCAAGGTGCTCAACGACGCCATCGGCATCGAAAAAGGTTTCATGACGACGGTGCACGCCTATACCAACGACCAGCCTTCGCACGACCAGTTCCACAAGGACCTCTACCGCGCCCGCGCCGCCGCGCTGTCCATGATCCCGACCTCGACCGGCGCGGCCAAGGCGGTTGGGCTGGTGCTGCCCGAGCTCAAGGGCAGGCTCGACGGTGTCGCCATCCGCGTGCCGACGCCGAACGTGTCGGTGGTCGACCTCAAATTCCTCGCCAAGCGCGCGACATCGAAGGATGAGATCAACGGCGCCGTCAAGCGCGCCGCCGACCAGCAACTCAAGGGCATTCTCGGCTATACCGACCGGCCCAACGTGTCGATCGACTTCAACCATGATCCGCGTTCCTCGGTCTTCCACATGGACGGGACCAAGGTGATGGACGGGACGCTGGTGCGGGTGATGTCGTGGTACGACAACGAATGGGGCTTCTCCAACCGCATGGTCGACACCGCCGTGGCGATGGGGAAGCTGATCTGAACTGTGACCTCCTTTCGCACGCTTGACCAGGCCGATGTGAAGGACAAGCGCGTGCTGGTGCGCGTCGACCTCAACGTGCCCATGGAGAACGGCGAGGTTGCCGACGCGACCCGCCTCGAGCGCATCGCTCCGACCGTCACCGAGATCGCCGACAAGGGCGGCAAGGTGATCTTGCTCTCGCATTTCGGCCGGCCCAAGGAGCCGAACCCGAAGGATTCGCTCAGGCCGGTTGCGCGGGCGCTTGCCAACATCCTCGTGCGGCAGGTCAACTTCGTCGAGGACTGCATCGGCGAGATAGCCGAGGCGGCGGTCAACGACCTGAAGCCGGGCCGTATCCTCTGCCTCGAAAACACCCGCTTCCACCCCGGCGAGGAGAAGAACGATCCCGCGTTCGTCACGGCGCTGGCCAAGCTCGGCGACCTCTGGGTAAACGATGCCTTCTCCGCCGCCCATCGCGCCCACGCCTCGACCGAGGGGCTCGGGCACCGGTTGCCCGCCTATGCGGGACGCGCCATGCAGGCGGAACTCGAAGCGCTCTCGAAGGCGCTCGAGGAGCCGCAGCGCCCGGTCGCCGCCATCGTCGGCGGCGCCAAGGTCTCGACCAAGCTCGAACTCCTCGGCAACCTCATGGCCAGGGTCGACGTGCTGATCATCGGCGGCGGCATGGCCAACACCTTCCTCGCCGGCCGGCGCCTCGAGGTCGGGAGGTCGCTCTGCGAGCATGAGCTCGCCGCGACGGCGCGCGACATCCTGGCGCAGGCCAAGGCCATGAATTGCGAGATCGTGCTGCCCGTCGATGCCGTGGTGGCTCAGAGATTCGAGGCCAACGCCCCCTCGCGAGTCGTCGCGGTGGATGGCGTGGGTTCCAACGACATGATCCTGGACATCGGCCCGCTGAGCATCGAGCATGTGGTTTCCGTGCTCGCGCGGGTGAAGACGCTGGTGTGGAACGGACCATTCGGCGTCTTCGAGCTGGAACCTTTTGACAATGGCACGGTCGAGGTCGCTGAGGCCGCGGCCGAGCTGACCGCGGCGGGCAGGCTCGTTTCGGTGGCTGGCGGGGGGGATACGGTCGCCGCCCTCAACGCCGCCGGGGTCGCTAGCCGATTTTCCTATGTCTCGACCGCAGGCGGCGCGTTTCTTGAATGGATGGAAGGCAAGGCGCTCCCCGGCGTCGAGGTTTTGCGAGCGACATGAAACGCGACTTCCCCTCCGCCCTGCGGGGGAGTTAGATTTTGGATGAGGCGCCGCCGGACCACCCGGCGCAGGACTTCAGGAGGCTCCAATGAACCTTGCCGCATTGAACAAAGTCGCCGAGGCCATGGTTGCTCCGGGCCGCGGCATTCTCGCCGCCGACGAATCGACAGGCACCATCACCAAACGGTTTGACCAGATCGGCATCCAATCGACTGCGGAAACCCGCCGCGACTACCGCGAGCTGCTGTTTCGCTCGGCCGAGGCGATGTCCAAGCACATTTCGGGTGTCATCCTCTACGACGAGACGATCCGCCAGGATGCCAAGGACGGCACCCCGCTGGTCAAGCTGATCGAACGGACAGGTGCGCTGCCCGGCATCAAGGTCGACAAAGGCGTGCAGCCGCTGCCGTTCTGCCCGAAGGAAGTCATCACCGAGGGCCTCGACGGATTGCGCCAGCGGCTGGTCGAATATCGTGGGCTTGGCGCCAAATTCGCCAAGTGGCGGGCAGTCATCGACATCGGCGCCGATATTCCGAGCTATGCCTGTATCATCACCAATGCGCATGCGCTCGCGCGCTATGCGGCGCTGTGTCAGGACGAAGGAATCGTGCCGATCGTCGAGCCCGAGGTGCTGATGGATGGCGATCACGATATCGGCCGCTGCTACACCGTGACCGAGTGGACGCTCAAGACTGTCTTCGAGCAGCTCTATTACCAGCGCGTCGCGCTTGAAGGCATGGTGCTCAAGCCCAACATGGTGATCGCCGGCAAGAAATGCCCGAAACAGGCCTCCGTCGAGGAGGTCGCCGAGAAGACAGTGAAGGTCCTCAGGGCCTGCGTCCCCGCCGCGGTGCCTGGCATCGCCTTCCTCTCCGGCGGCCAGTCGGACGAACAGGCGACCGCCCACCTCGACGCCATGAACAAGCTCGGCGGCCTGCCCTGGCGGCTCAGCTTCAGCTATGGCCGCGCGTTGCAAGCGGCGCCGCAGAAGGCCTGGTCTGGCAAACCCGAGAACGTCGCCGCTGCGCAGCGCGCCTTCTCCCATCGCGCCATGATGAACGGGCTCGCCGCGCTTGGACAGTGGAAGCAGGACCTCGAGAAGAAGGCGGCGTGACAAGAACGGCCAAGGTTCCGTCGCGAGCATTGTGCGGCCGGGCAGATAACCCCTGCTGCGGTTGCGGAGCCTTCGCATCGATCAAAGGGAGGGACACTCATGCCTTGCCGAAACGGTGCCCTTTACCAGCTCGTAGGGTTGAGGGTTTATAAACGCCCCAAACCGGCCGATTGAAGGGCAAGCGATCTGCCATGGCGTCCCCAGCGAATCGGATTGAACCGAGGCGCCGAGCCGCGCGCCTTTATCTCCAGGCCCCGCAGGTGGCCGATCCTGCCGGGGTCGCTGACGCGCTCGCCGCCGCAATCGGCGCCGCCGATGTGGCTGCCGTTCTGCTTGCACTCGCTCCGGCAGATGACCGTACCCTGATCAATAACGCGAAGGCGCTCGCGCCCCTCGTACAGAGCAAAGGCGCAGCGCTCGTGCTCGCCGGCCATGCCGACCTCGCGGCCCGCGCAGGCGCCGATGGTGCGCACCTTGCCGGTATCGACGCCTTCCAGGCCGCGCTCACGACACTCAAGCCGGCGCGGATCGCCGGCTGTGGCGGCCTCAGGACTCGTCACGACGCCATGCTCGCCGGCGAGGCTGGCGCCGATTACGTCATGTTCGGTGAACCGGACGCGCAGGCGCGCAGACCTTCCTTCGACGCCATCGTCGAACGCATTGCATGGTGGGCGGAGCTGTTCGAGATCTCCTGCGTCGGTTTCGCTGCCGCGATCGAGGAGGTGGAACCACTCGCGTACGCCGGCGCCGATTTCATCGCGGTGGGCGATTGCATCTTCGGCGATGCCCGTGGCCCCCCGGCGGCCATTGCAGACGTGGCCAGTCGGCTCGCGCCTGCGGAGATGGCCGGATGACAGGGATTCGATCAACCGCAGCGGCGCTCGTGGTGGCCGCTGCAAGCACAGCCCTGGTTGCATCGGCGGCCGCGCAAGCGCCAATGCAGCTCGCGCCCCCCGTGGCCCAGCCGGCGCCCAAACCGGCGGTCAAGCCGCCGGCCAGGCGGCTGCCACCCAAAGCTGTTCCGGACCAGCCAGCGCAGAGAGACCCCGCGCCCGCAGCCTCGAGGGCCGCGGCGGCGCCGCCTGCCTCCAGCCGCGAACCTGATCTCGCCTTCGGCGCCTACCAGCGCGGCTATTATCTCTCCGCGTTCTCGATTGCCGCCCGTCGGGCCGAGGAGGGCGACGTCAAGGCGATGACGCTCCTTGGCGAGCTTTACGCCAACGGCTTCGGCGTCGCGCGCGACGACACGAAGGCCGCCGAGTGGTACCGCCTCGCCGCCGACCGCGGCGACCGCGAGGCGATGTTCGCGCTCGCCATGTTCCACTTCGGCGGGCGGGCAGGTCCCGCCAATCGCGAGGCGGCGGCAAAACTCCTCGCCGCCGCAGCCAAGCTCGGTCATGTCGCTGCCTCCTACGACCTCGGCCTCCTCTATCTCGAAGGCCAGCTCTTTCCGCAGGACTTTGCGCGCGCAGCCGAGCTGTTTCGTGGCGCGGCGCAGGGCGGCAGCCCGGAAGCGCAATATGCGCTCGCCACGCTCTACAAGGAGGGCCGTGGCGTGGCCAAGGACCTGCGCGAGGCGACGCGGCTGCTCGCCGCCTCGGCGCTGGCCGACTACACCGATGCCCAGGTCGAATACGCGATCGCCCTGTTCAATGGCACCGCTGTCGCCAAGGACGAGGCGGGCGCCGCGGCGCTCCTGACCAAGGCCGCGCGCAAAGGAAGCCCGATCGCGCAGAACCGTCTGGCCAATATTCTTGCCGTCGGCCGCGGGCTTTCGGCCGATCCGGTCGAGTGACATTCGCGCCGCAGGGGAGAAGGCCGCGCAGCCCTGGATCGACGCGATCAAGCAACCACGCTCTTGACGCGACGAGTTGCTGCGGGCAGAGCGGGTTCGAGATTGCCATGCTCCGTTCCGCCCTCCTCAATGTCATGATCAAGGCCGCGCACAAGGCCGGGCGCGCGCTCAAGCGCGATTTCGGCGAGGTCGAGCACCTGCAGGTGTCGCTCAAGGGGCCGGCCAATTTCGTCTGCGCCGCGGACCGGCGCGCCGAAGAAATCCTGTGCCAGGAACTCGCGCAGGCGCGGCCGGGCTATGGCTTCGTCGGCGAGGAGGGCGGGCGCCGCGAGGGCACCGACAAGACCCATACCTTCATCGTCGATCCGCTCGATGGCACCTCGAACTTCCTGCACGGCATCCCGCACTTCGCCATTTCGATCGCGCTCGACCGCGAGGGCACGATTGTCGCCGGCGTGGTCTACAATCCGGCCAACGACGAGCTCTATACCGCCGAGCGCGGCAAGGGCGCCTTCCTCAACGACCAGCGATTACGGGTGGCCGCGCGCAAGCGGCTCGCCGATGCGGTCGTCACCTGCGGGCTCCCTCACCTCGGACGCGGCGACCTTGCGCTGGGCTTGAAGGAG
>WNGL01016394.1_pt1 | contig 11604 bp, 7 predicted proteins | sample 5400591 | NCBI WGS metagenome assembly WNGL01 (sample SAMN13153377, study PRJNA577476) | soil metagenome | isolation source: 80 cm soil or saprolite under Garry oak tree replicate 1 | place: USA:California | collected 2016-06-15
CCCCGCAGCTCGTCGCCGCGCTGATGCCCGCGGACCCGCAACAGCGCCACGTACTACTCGCCGCCTTCGGTGAAGCGCTGGACCAGCTCGCCACCCGCCCGATCTATGGCGCCATCGGCGCCGATATCTGGGAACTCGTTGAACATCGGACGAGCGCCGCCCCGGCTGACGTACGTGCGGACGTGCTCATGGTGCTGGCCGAGTGCGCCGAGCATGAAGTGCAGCCCACCCGGTTCGCCGCCACCGCCATCGCAACCAGCCTCGACCCACTCGTCGCCGGGCATGTAGCCGCGATGGTCGTCGGCGTTCTGGCCGGGCAACTCGACCTGGTGCGGCACCTGCAGGACCTCGCCGACGAACTGGACGCGCCCGATCCGGGCGATCAGGCAGCGGGTGCGTAGCACGTGGACCGCGTGCGTGCAGACGTCGATGACGTTGGCCCGTAATCGCCTCGGCGTTCGGTCGTTGGTTGCTTCCTGGATCGGGGTCTCACCATCACGCTGGTCCTGTCCTATCGGCGCTCGTGCCGCTGGACAGCATGCCGTGCGAGTTCCTCGCGACGGTCAGCCGTCAGTGGGGTCACGGTGCGCCAGCGGCCCGGCATGACGTCCGCCTCACGGCGGATGTGCCCTGGAGTAGTGCGCAGGAATGTGTCCCAGTCGACGATGGCTATGGTGCTGCTGGTGGTGGCGACCGCGACGAAGTCCGCGCGCGGCAGGAGGTCGTCGGTTGTTGTGCCGTTCCATGACGCCAGTGAGGCGGGGTGGCCGTCCATCGATGTCACCGTCAGCTGGGCTTGTGGTTGTCCTCCTGCGCGCTGCTGCAGTGTGTTCTGGCGATGGTATTCGGTTGCGGCAAGCATCAGTTCTGCGACACGAAGGACGTCGGCAGCCTTGTCGGTAGGCAGCCGTAGTGGTGTCATCGCGTCGTCCTGGAGTAGGTAGATCACCGGTGATATCTGGTCGGTAGCTTCGCGCCAGATCGTGGTGGTCTGTTGGCTAATGGGAGCCAGGAATGGTTGGACGGCGGGCAGTCGGCCCGCGATGATCATGCCTAGGCTGGGCATCATCACGATCACGGGGCCAGTGCCGGGTGGGCTGTGCTGTTGGAGCCACTCTGGCCGGATCAGGCGGGAGGCGCTGTATTCGTTGGCGTCGGCCAGTTCGTACAACGGCAGGGTGTCGAGTTTCTGCCAGTGCCCAGGCTCGGGGGCTTGATCGAGGTTGTCGCGCGCGCTGGCCAGTACCTCGGCGGCTGTCACGTTCCACTGCGCCAGCATCTCCAGCGAGACGTTCTCCATGCTGCTCGGTCGATCCAACACAGCAATCTCAGCGACACCGGGCAACACCTCGATCCCGACGTGGGAGCCTGGATGCCGTGCCTGCCAACTGGTCGGCCGTAGGGTCGTGCGCAGGAGAAGTAGACGGGCGGTGTCCCAGGACTGGCCAGCGGCCTTGTCGGCCACGCGTTCGACGGCGGCAGCCAGCCTGTTCCCGATCAGGTCGGATCGTTCGGAGCCAGTGGCTGATCCGATCACTGTGGCCAGATGGTCAAGGGGCATTCGTATGACCTCGTCCTCGCCGGCCGCGACAATGTCGACCTGTAGATAGTCGCAGTTCGGAGCTAGTCGGATTTCTCGAATACCGGGGACCGTCGCCCCGATCGCGATCACTTCGGCGGCCAAGGAACGCACTGGCCATCACCTCTTGTCCGGATATCGCTGTGGGATGGGACCTGTCAGGATCGACAGTGCGCAGGCGCGGACCTCCCAGCGGTCAATACCGCGGCGGGCGGCCTCAACGTCTTTGTCGATCTCAATGGTGATCATGACTTCCACTCGAGCCCGGTCGCCCATGGGAGCCGCTCCGTATCGTTGTGCAGGTCGTCTTGGTCGCGCGTGGGCCCAACGGGAACTGCCCTACCGCATGGCCCGGTGTGAATCGTCGAAGTAAGCCACGGAGTTGCGTGAGGGATGTGGCGAAGCGGTGGGGTTGCCGATCCGGGCGTCGCCGAGCAGCAGCCTGCCCTCGAGCGCATATCGGGTGCCGCACTTGGTGATACCAATGATCTCTGCGACCGCTAGCACGGTGCCGGCAAGGTCGACGATCTGCACCTCGTCCTGTTTCAGTGCGCGATCGGTATCGAGTACCCAGACACCGCGGCCGGCGGTCCAGGCGTCCTGCTCGGACATCCCCGGCCAGCTGCCGATGCGCGATCGAGCGAGCCAGTCGCTCGACGGTTCAACAGCACGTTCCGGCCCAAGTTGGATCTGCAGCACAGTCACTCCTCGTTAACTTTGCAACTAGCTAAGAAGCTATGTGGTTCTCGCAAGCTTTACAACAAGGAAGCCTGCGCCGCCAAGTCTCAGGGTCGTGACTGTGCCCGATAGGCGGACTACACCTGCAGGACCGATCAGTCGGCCAACGCCGCGATCTTTCGCACGAGCCGGGCGCCACTGTGCTGGTCTAGGCGGTCCAGAACTTTGCTCACTATAAGTAGCGGCCTTACTCCTTTCGGCTACATCGCGGGTATTTGGTTGCACCACCCGGTGGTCCCTCATACCGTACCTGCGGGGATGTGTCGGAGAAGTTACGCAGCGTGATGAGTCTGCGTGGTGGCCGCCGGGGGTGTTGATGGTCGACACGCATCACACATCGACAATCGGCTGGCGATCGGTGTTGTTGGCCAGCGCGGTGTCCATCCTCGGCGACCAGTTGGCCAAGGTAGCGCTGTCGGTGCTGGTGTTCAACCGCACCGGATCGGCGGCCCTGACCGCGATCACCTTCGGTTTGACCCTCGTGCCGGAACTGCTGGGCGGCGTGACGCTGGGCGGGCTGGCCGACCGCTATCCACGCCGCACCGTGATGGTGGCATGCGCGGCCACCCAGGCCACGTTGGTCGCCGTGATGGCACTGCCCGGTATGCCATTCGTGGTGCTGGCCGTCGCGGTGGCCGGCGTGTCCGCGTTGGCCGCCCCGGCACGGGCGGCGCAGAACGCCGTCGCGTTCGAACTGCTGGGACCCGACCGTTTCAGCGCAGGACAGGCCCTGCTGACGATGCTCTCGGAGAGCGGCCAGTTGCTGGGCCTGGCTGTGGGCGCCGGTGTCGTGGCCGCGGTGGGAACCAGCGGTGCTCTGGTCGGCGACGCGGTCAGCTTCGCCGGCGCCGCGCTGGTGCTGTGGTTCGGTATGGCCGCAACGACGAACCCCGCCTCCGCCCGGACCGCCCCGCCACACCCGGAGGACACCACCCGCGGGGGTACCCGCACCGCGTGGCGGACCATCCGCGCCGATCCGACCCTGCGCATCATGTCCTGGCTGGTCACGCTGGTCGCCCTGGGCGCGGTACCCAGCGGGATCATGGCGGGTGGTGGCGGCCTGGGTTGTCAGGCGGATCCCGGCACGCCGGCACGCCGCCTTGATCGGTCCGCTGACTCTGGCCACGTTCGTGCCGCTGGTGTTCTTCTTCCTGACGCCCGGCCCCGCCGGTGCGGTGGCCCTGTTGGCGGTGTGTGGCGCCGCCCAGGCGTACCTGCCCTTGACCAAAGGCGTCTTCGGAGAACGCATCAACGGACTCGCACCGGCAGCTGCAACGTCGGCCTACGCGCTCGTCGGTGTCAGCATGCGCGCCGCGCAGGGCGTTGCCGTGATGGCCGGCGGCGCGGTGGTACTGCTGATCGGTTCCCCGGCCCGGACAATCGGCGTTGTCGGTGTGCTCGGGCTGGCGCTGGCCGCGATGGGGGCCTGGCGCTGGCGCACGATCCGCGCACACCACATGACCATGTCGGCTACCGCTGACGTCGCGGCGCCATGAGCGCATCCGACGCCATCCCGAGGACTCCGGCCACCCGCTGGCCGGCCCGTTGTCCAGTGCGCTGGCCAGGACCTGGCCGCCGCTGCATCACCCCGTGCGGTCGCGTGACGTGGCCGCACGGGCTGTCCGGGAGGTTCGATGACAGAAATCGTCACCGCCGGCTGCCTCACCAAGTCCGGTCGCGCACAGGACTCACCTCCCGTCGGGCAGGGCACGGCAACGAGGGAGGATGACGGTAGGGGGCGGCTACCGTCCTCGCTCGTGACCGCTCGACTGGGCAACAGTGTCGCCCGTACCGCGCGGCTTGGCTATGGTGCGTTCCGTGTCGTGGTGAGTCCCCACCGGTGGCAGCTGTGGACCTACCGCCCGCGGGTGGTGTGCTGGGTGCTGGGGTGGGAGCTGGTCGTGGCCGGCGCGCTGATGCTGTCGGTATGGCTGAATCACCCCGTGCAGGCCCGGCAGTGGTGGACGTTCGCCGCGCTCCTGGCCGGCGCCACGATCCACCACTACGTCACCAAACCGGGCGAGGAACGACGCTTCGCCGCCAACGCGCCCGGTGAGCACATCGAGCTGACCAGCCTGTGGCTGGCGCCTGGCGCGGTGCTGCTCAGCGTGCCGCAGCTGGCCATGTTGGTCCTGGTCGTCCGCGGGCAGAGATGGATGATCGCACGGAAGAACATGACCCAGTTCGCGTTCGCCACGACCGCGATCGGTGGCTCCATGCTCGCCACGCACCAGGTCATGGCGGCGGTCGCGGGCCCGACGTGGCTGAGTATCAGTCTCGCTCAGGGGCAGTTGCGCCTGCCAGCGGCGTTGGCCGCCGGGCTTGTGGCGTACTACCTGACCCAGACCGTGATGGTCCCCGGTGTCCGGGTGCTGTCCGCTGATTCTGCGCTCACCCGCGCCGACCTCATCGCCGCGCTGGGCAACCGAACGGAGAACGCCCAGGAACTGGGTGCACTGACGCTGGCGGCTGGGTTCACGGCCCTCGCGGCATGGTCCCCGGTGGCCCTGGTGTTCGCGGTGCCGGTGGCGATCGCGGCGACCGTGCTGATCGAACGGGAAGCCCGGGCTGTGCAGGACGCCGGCGTCGACCCCAAGACTGGGCTGGCGAACGCGCGCGGCTGGCGGCCCGGTGCCCAACGCGCGGTCAGCTTGGCCGGGCCCTGCCGACCCACCGCCTTGCTCATGATCGACCTGGATGGTCTCAAACAGCTCAACAGCAGACTGGGCCACGTCGGCGCCGATGCGGTCATCGCGGCCGCGGCCGGTGTACTGCGCACGACAACCCGACCCGGAGACATCCTGGGACGCTGGGGTGGCGACGAGTTTGTGGCGCTGCTACCCAACACCGACGCCGGCGAGGCGATCCGGGTGGCCGAACGGATCCGGGCGGAGGTGGCGGCCTTGCGCCTGCCGGTCACGGCGCCCGCAGGGGGTGACACGTGGATCGTGGGCGTCGACATCCCCGCCGCCACCGTCACCATCGGCGTCGGCAGCGCGCCCGACCACGGCAACGACCTGGACGATGTGATCGCCTACGCCGACAAGCTCCTGTTGGAGGGCAAGGAACACGCCCGGAACACGGTCTACGCCACAGCCGGCCTCGCCGCACTGCCGATGATCCAGCCAACACTGCGGTAACCCTCACCGGTCATAGCGTCGAGCCGACCTGACAGTCGGCGAGGTTGGCAGCCGACGTCCCTGCAGCGCGCCGCCCAAGGTCGGTGGGCGACCTCATCGACTCCGGCCACCTCCGCCGGGTCGAGCGGGTCTCCAGGTTCGAGCGGGCTGCTGGACTGGGCGGCGGCCCGCTCCCAGGTGCGCTACGAGTTCCGGCCGTACTCGATCTACCCCGGGCTGCCACACCTACCCCGGGCTGCCGCCGGTGCCTGCCTGCCGGCCGGAGGAGTTCCGGCCGATCGTGGCCCCGGCCGACGGCGTCGTGCGCGTCCGGCCACGGTGTCCGCAGTGCCGCCTGATGGAGAGGTCGGCGACGAACCTGACCATCACCGCGCGGACTGTGAGACGACGGACTGCTGTAGCCCGAATGCAGTAGCAGCTCGCGGAGGTATTTCGCCTGATCTGGGCGCGCCCACTACTCGACGTGACGTTCCTTGGCTATTCTGAGCAGTATCGGAGGGCCTGAGAGGGAAGCAAACAGCGGGAGATGGATACAGAACGTAACGTGACGGTTGTAGGCCGAACGGTCTACAACCGTGGTGTGCGTTGCGGCGGCGCTCGCACCCTGCTCACGGCTTCCTTTGCCGGCCCGCCCGCGGCGTATGTCGTGCCGTGCCGCCTGCTGCGGGCGGGCCGGCACGACGACAACACAGACACCTCAGCGGATGGCGCTGCGCGCCCATCAGCCCATGGCCACGCGGCCGCGGACTGTCGCAGCGTTCACCCGCGAGGACTGGGACGGAGGAACACCAGCAGCCGCTAACTGAGGCGAGCCGCGCTGGGGAGCGCGGATCGGTCGGCGGCACAAGCACTCCTTAGAAGGGCAGATTGTCGGTGACTGACTCTGATACCCGATTTCCCTATGAGGACCGCGGCCTCGCCGTCGACCAGCGCATCGCCGACCTGCTGTCGCGGATGAGCCTGCAGGACAAGGCCGGCATCATGTTCCACTCGCTGAGCACGGTGGGGGACCTGAATTCTCCTGGCCCGTTCGGTTTGCCCTCGACACTGTCGCTGCTGGACAAGCGGATCAACCATGTCAACATCCTCCAGGCGCCGACGGCGCGCGGTCTGGCCGAATGGGTGAACGCCATCCAGGCGCACGCCCGCACGCAGCCGCTTCGTATCCCGATCACTGTCTCCACCGACCCGCGTCACTCTTTCGGTAACAACCCGTTGGCAGACCTGATGGCCGGTCCTTTCTCGCAGTGGCCGGAGATGTTGGGCTTCGGTGCACTGAACGATCCGGAGCTGGTGGAACGGTTCGCCGACACCGTCCGCCGCGAATACCTCGCTGTCGGAATCCGACTTGCCCTGCACCCGCAGATCGACCTCGCGACCGAACCTCGGTGGTGTCGCGCGAACACGACCTTCGGCCAGGACGCCGCGATCACCGGCCGGCTCGGTGTGGCATACGTGAAGGGCTTGCAGGGAGCCGAGTTGGGGGGTGAGTCGGTCAGCGCGATGGCCAAGCACTTCCCTGGTGGTGGCCCGCAGAAGGACGGCGAGGACCCACACTTCGCCTACGGCAAGGAGCAGGTGTATCCGGGTGGGAAATTCGAGCTGCATCTACAGCCGTTCCGCGAGTTGATCGCCGCCGGTGTTGCGCAGCTGATGCCCTACTACGGTGTCCCCACCGGTCTCGGTGTCGAGGAGGTCGGATTCTCATTCAACCAGGCGATCGTGACCGACCTGCTGCGCGAACAGCTGGGTTTCACCGGCATTGTGTGTTCTGACTGGGGAATCCTCTCCATGACCTGCTGGGGCGTCGAGCACCTGACCTACGAACAGCGCATGCTCAAGGCCCTCGACGCAGGCATCGACCAGTTCGGCGGTGAGTCCGCGCCGGAGGTCCTGATTGGTCTGGTCATGGCGGGCAAGGTCGAGGAGTCCCGGCTCGACATCTCCGTACGCCGGTTGCTGCGGGCGAAGTTGGCGTTGGGGCTGTTCGACGATCCGTTCGTCGACGTTGACCGTGCCCAGCAACTGGTCGGCACGGCGCAAGCGCGCGAGGCGGGACTGGCTGCCCAGTCCGCCGCCCACACGTTGCTGCTCAACGCCGACGGCGCTCACCACCTACCCTTGCCCAAGCTGATCAAGGTGTATGCCGAGGGTATCGACGCGACCACGTTTGCCGGCCGGGCCGATATTGTCGCGACTCCTGCTGAGGCGGACGTGGCCGTCCTGCGCCTGGTTGCCCCGTGGGAGCAGCGGGGAGACCCGGGCAGCATGGAGTTCTTCATGCACGCGGGAGGCCTCGACTTCACCGTCGACCAGGTTCGACACGTCCGCGAGGTCGCCGAGCAGGTGCCGACCGTCGTAGACGTGTACCTGGAGCGCCCGGCGATCCTGACACCATTGAAAGACCTGGGCGTATCGCTGATCGCGAACTTCGGTGCGTCAGACGAGGCGTTCGCCCGCGTGCTGTTCGGCGAGGCCGAGCCGCTGGGCAAGCTCCCGTTCCAGCTCCCCTCCTCAATGGAAGCAGTCGCGCGGAACAGGCCGGACGTCCCCGGTGACACCTCGGACCCCGCATTCGAGTTCGGCTACGGCCTGCGGTACTAGAGCTGGCAGGGCGGCGGCAGTCAGGTCGGTCAGGTACATGGCCCGCACCCGTAACCTGGCCCCCTGGCCGTCGATGCGCGGCGTGGATGTCCGGTGCCGATCTGGTCGGCGCGCTGCACCGCCAGCTCGTCTACGGTGGCGGCCGCCTCCAGTTGGTCGACCAGGTCCAGCGCGGCGGCCCCTGCGGATACTGCCTCTGGCCGCCCGGACTCTCGCCTCTGGCGCGAAACCCTTCGGGTGCACGCCGATAAGCAACGCTCGTCGAGTGGCCGACATGGGCAACGTTCCCGAGCGAACCTGCTATTCGGCTTCCCGTGGCCACTGACGCGCCGCGCCCTTCGATCGGCAGGTGGCTGTCAACTTGGTATCATCCTAGAGTCGCCAGCTCTGTCCGAGCGGAGCGCGACAGGCACTGTGAACAGGTAGAATGCTTCAGAACGAACGCTGCGAGGCGGTGCTGAGGGTCGGACCTGCCGCGTCAACCACCAGCGCGTGGGCAGGGTTGGAAGGGGGCAGGGATGCCAGTCGAGTTGCGGATAGCGGACGATTTCTCTCTTCCGGCTGAGACGGTCACCGAGACGATCGTTGTGCTGGCCAAGCGCGGCGCGGGCAAGACCTACACCGCATCCGTCCTGGTCGAGGAAATGATTGGCGCCGGCCTACCCACCTGTGTCATTGACCCGACCGGTGTCTGGTGGGGGCTGCGGTCCTCGGCCGACGGCAGTGGACCCGGCTTGCCTGTCACCATCCTCGGCGGCGAGCACGCCGACCTCCCCCTGCCGTCGGAGTCCGGAACCGCGGTGGCCGACCTGATGGTCGACGAACGACTCCCGCTGGTGCTGGACCTGAGTGGGATGTCCAAGACCCAGCAACGCCGCTGGGCGTGCGACTTCCTCGAGCAGCTCTACCACCGCAACCGCGAGCCACTGCACGTGGTGATCGATGAGGCAGACCTGTTCGCGCCGCAACGCGCAACAGCTGACACCGCGCGACTGCTGGGCGCCTACGACGACGTACAGCGTCGAGGACGTGTGAAGGGACTGGGCAGCACCAGCATCACCCAGCGGCCGGCCGTGCTGCACAAGGACATCCTGTCTCAAGCCGAGGTGCTGATCGCGCTGCGCATGACCGGCAAGCACGACATCACCGCCATCGATGAGTGGGTTCGGCTCAACGCCGAAGCCGACGAAGCCAGCGCGGTCAAGGCCAGCCTGCCGTCGCTGCCGGTGGGGACAGCGTGGGTGTGGTCGCCGGGGTGGCTGGAGGTCCTGACGAAGATCCAGATCCGCCGCAGGCGCACCTTCGACTCCAGCGCAACACCGAAGCCTGGCCAGCGTCTCGTGACACCCCGCCAGTTCGCCCCCGTCAATCCCGCCGACCTGGAGCGGTTGCAGCAGCGACTGGAGGAGGTCGCGTCCCCGCTTAAGTCCGACGCCGGCGCCAGCCGAACCGAGTTGATGCGCGAGCTGTCTCTGCTGCGCCAGCAATTGGCGACCGCGCGATCTCGTCCGCCGGCAGTCGAACGGATCACCGTGCCGGTCCTCAGCCCAGAGTCCGCTGGTCTCCTCCGCGACACCGTCCCCCTGCTGGACGCTCTCACCGCGGAACTGCGGAGCGTGCTCAACCTTGTCGCACCGCCGGGCGCCGACCAGCACGACACCGTTGCGGTCGCCCTGCGACCGCAACCTGCGGTCCTCACCGCGTCCAACACGCCAGGCGCCGACGTCGACGCCGCGGCGAACGGAGCGGTCGTGCTCAAGGCTGGTGCGCGTCGGATGCTGACGGTGCTGGCACGGCAGCATCCGCTCCGCGTTACCCGCGCGCAGTTGGCCACGTTGGCCGGCCTGAAGGTAACTGGCGGCACGTTCAACACCTATTTCTCCACGCTGCGCACCCGGCATTTGATCTCCCAGCAGGGCGCGCTGGTGGAGCTCACCGATCGTGGGCGCACGGAAGCTGGCGTTCCGATCAATGCAGCGCCGATGAGCAGTCAGGAGATCCGAGACCAGTGGATGTCAGTCCTCAAAGCCGGCGCCCGCACGATGCTGGAAATCGTGCTCGACCAGTGGCCACAGCCCATCGCTCGCACCGAACTCGCCACGCGAGCCCAACTCGAGCCATCGGGCGGCACGTTCGGCACCTACCTGTCCAACCTGCGGAGTAACGGCCTGGTCCAGGTCGCAGACGGTCAGGTCAGGGCCAGTTCCGTGTTCTTCCTGAACCAGCCGCCGGCGGCGTGATTCACCCACGGGCTACTCGTGGGCAGTCGGACGCCCGGCGGCCCCAACACACCCGAGTATTGATCAGTGGCGGCACGTCAACGGCGCGGTCGGACCACCGCGGCGGCGAGGCGTCAACGTCGTCCGGCGCGGGCACGTGCAGGGCCTCGGCCGCGAGACGGAGAGGCGCCGGAGGTGGCCAGGGGCACGCATGGGGGATGCGGCCCCTGGCCGTCTCGGTGGACTATCGTCCCGTCCCGCCCCGGCCGGTACGAAGGTCCATTGTGGATACCGAAACCCCCAGATTCGGTTACCGGTCTCACCGGTTCGCCAGAGGACGGTTGACGCGCCTTGGGCCTCCTCCCGCCGCGCCTCGACCGCCCTCGTCCCCCGGGCCCGTGGACCTCCTGTGCCGGGTGTTCGCCGATGGCCGTGGAGCACCTGATGTTCCGGTGGCCGCCGTCGGCACCTGGCCGAGGCGCTCGCTGGCCTCCACCAATGCGCGCCTCGGACCGGGTGACATACCCACAGTCCCGACCGCGCGAACTCGCACGGTCGGCGTCCCTTACTGGACGTCCGTCCGGTCCCCCCCGGAACCATCCGTGTCACCAATAAGTGACAACTGATGGACATCATCCTAAGTCTCGACGTCCAATTGTCAACTATCGGTGACACCGTTCCTGGCCGCGGACGCGTTCGGTGGGTCCCGGATCCGGGCTGGCGGGCCTCACTCTGGCCCGGCTGTCACCCAACGACTACAGTCATGGCCCAAGCAATCGGGCATCGGCGCCGATTGGAGGGGATCCGAGCGGTGACTCAGGCCGAACAGCCGTCGCCAGCGCACTACCTGACCGTGGCGCAGCGCATGCAGGCCCTGCACGACAACACCCGGCGCCCTGACGGCCGGCGATACACCGACGAGTGGGTAGCCAACCAGCTCGGTGTGTCCCGGTCCCGCATCATCGGAATGCGCAATGCCCGCCGCTACACCGGGTCTGGCCGGCCTCCCGCAGCCACCGTGGATTTCCTTCAGCAGCTGGCCCACGCGTACGGCAAGGACCCGGACTATTTCCTACTCTCCGACCGGCCGACCGACCCGGCAAGTCTGCAGGCTGCGCACGAGTCCGTGGTCGAGGCGCTCGCCGCCGCCGGCGTCGTCGGAATCCAAGCACGTGACCTGGCACGCGACCTGATCAAGGTGGATGATCTGACCGCGCTCGCGAACGCTCTGCTCATCGTCGCCGAGGCCGAGGCTGACCCTACGGACACCGCTGCACCCCCGACCAGCACAGCCCGGGTGGACGAACCCGCCGCAACCCCAGCG
>WNGL01009467.1_pt1 | contig 11603 bp, 10 predicted proteins | sample 5400591 | NCBI WGS metagenome assembly WNGL01 (sample SAMN13153377, study PRJNA577476) | soil metagenome | isolation source: 80 cm soil or saprolite under Garry oak tree replicate 1 | place: USA:California | collected 2016-06-15
ACTTGCGATTCGATGGCCGCGATTTTTAGCGTGATATTCACAGGGTCGCGTCGTGCCGCAGTCACGTCAACTTCCGTATCATCGGAGGTCGCAAATCCGGTTGCGGTCGCGCGCACTTTGTATTTGCCCGGCGCTAGTCCGGCGAATGAATAAGTACCATCAGCGGTTGTCGTCGTGGTTTTTTGCGTGCCGGCGGCATCAGTCAGCGTTACGGTCGCACCCACAATCGAAGCGCCGAACTCGTCGTTAATTACACCGCGCAAGCTGGCTCTACCCTGGGCAAAAACTGCGGCTGACAGACCGACCAGTACTAGCACGGTCGCCAAACAAGGAAATAGTTTTCGAATATTCATGATCAAATTCTCTTCGTTTAGAAAAACAACCGCCGGCGATTTAAGGAAGGGCTGTTTCGCCGAAGGCGGTTGTCTCTGACTTCAAAACTGCGAGATCAGTTTACGGCACGCCGACGCCGCCGAACATGCCACCAAAACTTCCGTTGAGATCCACGCCTTGGGGGCGTCCCTGGGCTCCACCGGTTTGCTGGCGCGCCGCGACCATTGTCAAGAGCGGCTCGACCCCGGTGACCAGAGAGATTGCAGTGAACTGAGTCGGGTCTGAGCCCGGCAAGCTCGACATGATAATCATGTCGCCGACTTTGACTTCATTAATCGAGATCGTCGGTAGGCGCTCAAGCATGTCAGCGACATTCATTCCGCCGCCGCGCGGGCCGCCTCCTTGTGGAGCACCGGGTCCCGCGCCTTGCGGTCGCTGAGGTGCTTGTCCCTGAGCTTGTGGCTGTCCTTGTCCCGGGCCTGCACCGGCTTTCGCGGGCCCGCCGGCCCCCGGCCCCATGCCGCCTCCGACCATAGCAGTCATATTTTCAGGCCATCGCCGGAGAACTGAATCCGGCTTTAGCACAATCGTGATCGGTTTCTTGGTTTTCAGATCATTAATCTTAATCTGATTGGTCGCCGCGTCGATGGCGGTGACGGTGCCACCCACGACCTTAAAAGTTCCAAACACAACTTCCTCAGCCGTAAGACGCGTCCCATCAGCGTTCTTGTCTCCGAGGGCGCGCAATTGGTCTTCAACCTTCACCTCTTCAAACTTGCTGGGCTTCGCCTCGCTGTACTTGGGAATCGTGTCGGGCGGATAGCGCCGTATTAACACTTTGTCGGTGATCGGAATAATGACCGCTTGTGGAGTACCCATTAAGCTGCGGCTGGAAACTGTGATCTCTTTCGTGCTCGGGTTGACCGAGGTGACGATGCCGCTGACGCCGCGTTTACGCCATTCGGCCCTCTCTTGCTCCTGTTTCTTCGCCACGTCCGCCTTGCTCATTACGATCACCTGTGTCGTGGGCACCGTCTTCTGATCCGAACCCGCTCTCCAGCGCGCCCATACACGATCACCCTGACCAACGTCTGCAAGCGTAATGTCCGTGGCGCTGGTCATTGTCCTCTCGCCGGGCGCCATGCGCTTGTACTGCGTCTTATCACTAAGGTTGACGGCGAAGATTACGCCCTTGTCGTCGCGGACGACCATTTGCTTAGCAGCGGCATCGATGGCTTTGACTTCGCCGATTACACCATTGACCGCTGAAGTTGCCGGAGACGCGCTCGGCGTCTGCCCATAAACCGCGCCTCCGAAACCAATCGAGGCCACCATTAAGCTGGTCAATATCAATAATTTTCGCACAATGCCGCCCTGCTTCATTTGAAGAATATCCATTATTTACGCCCCACTAAATCTGTTAGTTGCAAAAATATGAAGTTTAGTTTCACAAAATTCGAGTGCTCACGTACAAAGACGCTTGAAACCGCTCAGCAATTAACCTCAGTGACGGGATTTTTGTTCTTCTTCGCGGTGCGCGTCCCGCTGGGCCACCATCGCGTCAAACTTCTGCTGCTGTTCGGCTGTAAGCAGCGCGCGAATTCGGGCGCGAGCTTTCTGACGTGGCTCATCGAAGCGCGGCTTCAATTCCGTATGCAGCGCTCGGTATTCGTTACGCGTTTCGTCCAGGATGGCGCTTACGGCTTTTGTCTGTTCGTCGGTCAAGTTAAGTTCGCTGCGCATTTTTTCGAAATGCTCGTGCATCGCTTTCTCAGGGCGCTCGCCGCTTGCGCGCGAACGATATAAACCGCCCAGCGCCGCCCCGGTCACTCCGCCAAGCACAAACACCACCAAGAGCACCAACCAGATTTTAAGTTTAGTGTGGCCCTGCATACTCATTTAGCGCCTTCCCCATAATTACGATCCACGACAATGTTGAATACTTCATCTTTAGACGGGCCGTTTCTGCTGGCGATGACTGTTTGTTCAACTCCTGCGGCCGGCGTGCCGAAGAGCGCTTCTTCGTCAGATTGAACCGGCACCGAAGGGGCGCTGAGTTGCGCCGACCATACTGTCAAAATCGCAGCCAGCACCGCGACCAGCGCCATTGCTGGGACCGCACGCCGGGCGACGAGAAATATAGGAAGCCAGCCACCGGATTCATCCCGACGACGCTTTTCTTCAGCAACCGCGGCGCGTGTGCGCGCCAAAACAAACGGCGAAGAAGCAGCCGCTTCGGTCTCGGCTTCGCTGCCGGTGGCGCTCAGCAATACCAGCCGACCGGCGCGGTCGAGTTGTTCATTTGTCTGTCGATTTGCCATGAACACCTCCGAAATTAAAGGAGCCGAAAGTTTACCGCTCCCACCGACAAAAGACGAAATAAATGCCTGAGAAGTTACAACAATCTGACCTGGTTTCGCAGAATAGGACCCCGCTTAGATTGCGCACTTGCGTGCTGCGTAAGGCGACAGTCCGCTGTCTGAACCGCGTATGTTTGGCCCTACAAGTATCTCCCCAAGATTCGGCGCAGATGAGCGCGAGCGCGGTGCGCGCGGACCTTGACTTTCGATAACGACCAATTAGTCATTTCCGCAATCTCTGCCACTGAGTAGCCTTCGACATCCAGCAGCGTCAGTATCAGGCGATCTTCCGCACTCAAGCGTGCCAGCAGCTTAACGGCCAGGTCTCGTGAAACAAGCGCGCTTTCGATATCCTTTCCCGCGGCGCGTAATTGCAGCGCTATTTCGTGGCTCTCGGTATCGTTGAGATCGCTCAGGGTTTGTTCTGGCCGGCGGCGTGCGCGACGCAGTTGATCGTAACTTGAATTGACAGCGATCTGAGTTAGCCATGCTTTGAACGACTTCTCGTGCGTACCGTGATAACTATCGAGTGCAAAATATGCCTTGGTAAAAGTATCCTGGATAATCTCTTCGATTTGTTCGCGGTGAGCAAAGAAACGACTGGCGGTATAGGCCACATGACGGCGGTAGCGGTTGAATAATTCTTCAAACGCTAATTCATCGCCTGCGTTGGCGCCGGCGACCAGCACGTCATCTGCCTGTGGTTCCACAATTTTCTATTGTCTTTCAGCGACCGATTCAAAACCACCTCGAGGCCAACGATCAAGCTTCAAGGGACGACGGTCTCTTCCAACTAATGCGGTAGCGCGCAGTCAGCGCCAGACCCAGACTAACAACCAGCAAGCCGGCAATAATGATCGGCCAAATATAAGGCAGGGAAGCAAGGGCGACCCAAAACGCAACGCCCAGCAATAGCATTATCGATTCGGATCGCACGCGCGGCAAGAATCGACGCTGCAGCCATCGTCCAGTCGCTACAAAAATGACTACGCGTCCGAAGAGTGTGGCGACCAGCACCAGCAGCAATGCCAGAATGGAAATCACGGCGCCGACTATTTCGGGAAATACCAACAGGCAAGCAACCACTCCTATGGTTATTGCGATCGAGCCCAGCAGGCCAATCAGTGCCACTCGCAAACTCGTTAATTGCAAGCGAGCGACTGCGCGGCTAACCGTATTGGGCATGACCGCGGTAAGGGCGAGCGAGATGATCAACCAGAACAATACCGCCAGCAAACGCATGCCCAGAAACGCCGGTGTCAGTCTCGGGTGCAGTAAGCTGAAGGGCTCGCGCATCACGTGTCGTAATTCATTTTCATAACCCGCATACATGATGGTGACACTTTGCGGATCGCGGCCCGGCGCAGCCTTGCCGTGATGATAAATGCCGCCGAGCACGATCACGTCGCCACCGATCCGCGAACCTTCCCGCTGGATTACCGAGCCGCCAATCGCCGCCACGTCTCCATTGACTGAGCCTTCGACAATGACATCGCCGCCAAAAGCTATGGCGCCTTCTTTCACTGTACCCGTAATTTTGATTGATTGTCCGAGACCGAAAACCGTGGTGTTGCTGACGCCTTCAATCACCCGCGCGTCGGGATCGCCGGGGTGATCTTGAGATGTCGGCTGACCTTGGATCGCAACCAAGAAGAGAGGCAACGCGCCCAACAATACGACTCGTTTCAGAACCGCGAGCGGTAGCGACCGGATCATTTTCCATTTGACATTTGGCACTCGAAACATCCTCGCGTTTCGAACGGGGACTTGTCCCCTACGCGCAGAGCGGACAAGTCCGCTATCTAAACGGAAGTTCCTTCCTAAATGGCCAATGAAAAATGTCAAATGACAAATGGAAAATAATCAGATTTGCGCGCGATGATATCTAGCGATTAGCAAGGGTAGTAGTGAAATTGAGATGATGAAAGCCAACAGCAAGAGCAGCCCCAAACCGTGCGGAGCGGAAACAATCGCGTGGCCGAGGACACGAACGATTACAGCCAAGCCTGTTCCGGCGTCGTAGATGGTTCGCCAGGCAAGATCAAAAAAACTCTCAGCGACTCGCAGAAAAGATCGAGCAGGTTCAAAAATCAGCGCTCGCGCAGCCGCGCCCAACAGCGCGAATGATAACAGTGCCAGCACCACGCATATTTTCATCGCCCGCCAGCGCTCGCTCTGCTTACGCATGCCGCTCAGATTACTTTCAGCGTGCGCCGCAACCACGCGCGTAAAGTCGCGAGGCAGATCAAACGCGCGAGACTCGTTAAAGGCTACGTCGAGCGTGCAAAGCAACTGGCGTTGCCTGCGAAGTTCCACGGCACAAGCGGCGCACGATTTCAAATGAGTCTCGAAACTCGTCAGCTCTTCGGCAGTTAATTCGCCATCCAGGTAGGCGGCGACATCTTCACGCTCGCAGCCGTTGTCTGTGATAGCCGATTGATTCATGAAACTCTCATGTCCGACAAACTTCAGTTTGTCGAATCTCAAAATAAATCCCCGCGAAGATCAACGACAAACTGAAGTTTGTCGGACATCAGGCACTGGTAATACCGCGCTCGAGCAACTGATCGCGCATGGCTTCGCGAGCGCGAAATAGGCGGTTCTTCACCGTGCCCAGCGGCAGGCCCGTGACCTCGGCGATCTCGTCGTAACTCAAATCCTGCGAATGTCTCAACACGATCAATTCACGATATGCGGTCGGTAGTAACTGCACCACAGCTTCGATTTCCGACCTTCGTTCTTTTCGCTCGCTCTCCTGCTCGGGCGTAAGCCGGCGGCTCTCGATTGAAATCTCCCGCCGTTCGCTTTCAGGCCCGGTTACCAGGGCTTGCTCGCGCACCGCGTGTCGTCGCAAATGATCGATTGCGGCGTTGTGCGCAATCTTGTAAATCCACGTCGAAAATTTAAATTCGGATCTATAACGCGAAAGCGAGTTGTAAACCTTGATAAAAACTTCCTGCGTCAGATCCAGCGCCGCATCGTAATTGCCCACCATCCGATAGACGTAGGCCGCGATGGGCCGCTGATAACGGCGCACCAATTCCTCGAAGCAAGCTTCGCGGCCCGCCAGCGCGCTCGTGACCAGCTCGCCATCGGCCAGCGCGCGTGGTTTTGCTAAAGAAATTACTGCGCTCATCGTGTGATCGCTCCGATTCTACGTTGGCTGTACAACGAAAGTTTCAAGGTAGCACAAGACTTAAGGATGTGTCTTCCCTATCGTGCCAATTCAGTGTGCCCAGAATTTTAGGTAACTCCCTCTCCTTTTGGGAGAGGGCTGGGGTGAGGGCCTAGCGACGAAACCCAAAAAAATCCCTCTCCTGCTTTTATCGGAGCGGACTGGAAAAACGATGGAGGAGATTTTTTCTTGTTTCTCTGTTAAGCCCTCACCCAGCCTCTCCCAAAGGGAGAGGAGTCTACGTCCGCCTTCCTGGCACGCTGTGTACTGCGTTGATCGGCTCGCACGTCGCGAGGCTTACCTGTACAATCTCCCGCTTGCAAGACTTCGGCCGATCTTCATCAGACCAGGCGCCGATTTCACGCTGGCGCACGCTGGGAGTGCTGGCGATTGCCGAACTGCTCGGCATGTCGCTTTGGTTCAGCGGCTCGGCTGTAGTGCCGGCGCTGACGAAGGAATGGAATCTCAGCGAAGCAGCGGCAAGTTGGCTCACGCTCTCGGTCCAACTTGGTTTCGTAGCGGGCACTCTTTTGAGTGCGCTGGCAAATCTTCCCGACATCATCAGTCCCCGTCATCTTTTTGCGGTGACCGCGATCGCGGGCGCTCTGGTCAACGCAGCATTCGGATTGTTTGCGCATGATGCGTCGATGGGGATTCTACTGCGATTTCTGACGGGCATGTTTCTAGCCGGAGTCTATCCGCCGGCGATGAAAATTCTCGCCACGTGGTTTCGTCACGGTCGCGGCCTGGCACTCGGAATTCTGGTGGGCGCCCTTACGCTCGGCAAAGCGACGCCTTATCTGGTCAATGGCGTCGGCAGCCACAACTGGCGACCCAACGTAGTCTTCGTCTCGTTGCTGGCAATTGCAGGAGGATTACTGGTTCTGTTCTCTATTAGTGACGGACCATTTGCTTTGCCGGCGGCGCGTTTTGATTGGAAGCAAGCTGGCCGAGTCTTTCGCAATCGCGGCGTGCGCCTGGCAAACCTCGGCTACTTCGGCCATATGTGGGAACTGTATGCGATGTGGACGTGGATTCCGTTTATGATTCGCGCCAGCCTGTCACTTCACAAAAGTAACCCCGCACTCGCCGAGGTGGCTTCGTTTCTGGTGATTGGTTGTGGCGCAATGGGCTGCGTCATCGCCGGCTTGATTGCCGATCGCATCGGGCGCACGATCGTGACTTCGTGGGCGATGGCGATTAGCGGGAGTTGCTGTCTGATTATCGGCCTGCTGTTCGGCGCAAATCCGATCGCGCTACTGATCGTCGCCGCGATTTGGGGAGCCAGTGTCGTCGCCGATTCAGCACAGTTCTCGGCTTGCGTCACCGAACTTGGCGATCCTCAATACGTCGGTACCGCCTTGACGATTCAGACATGTCTGGGATTTCTGTTGACGACGGTTTCGATCGAGTTGATTCCGCGTGTTGTCACTCTGATCGGCTGGCGGTATGCCTTCATCTTGCTGGCGCCAGGTCCATTATTCGGCGTGATTTCAATGCTGCGTCTGCGAGGTTTCCCCGAAGCCGAGAAGATTGCCCACGGTCGCAAGTAAACGGCGTTTAGAGTACCGACTTCAGTCGGGTTCTTATCAATTAAGAAAAAAGCCCAACTAAAGTTGGTTCTCTGAACACCGTTTGACTGAAGTCGGTATGCAATTCTTAGACGCGCTTCATTTGCAGTCGTCGCGCGGTGAGAGTTTAATATAGCTGAAAAATGATCGGCGCAAAATTAGGGAATTATCGAATCCTCGAAAAGATTGGTGCCGGCGGACAGGGTACGGTTTATAAAGCGACCGACACGAAGTTGGGACGCGCGGTCGTCATCAAAGTTTTACCGCCGGAGTTAACTCTCAAAGAAGCCAACCTCAAGCGATTCGAGCGCGAAGCGCGGCTGGCGTCGGCGCTCGACCATCCGAATATCTGCACCATTTTCGATTTGAATGAAATTGAAGGCGTGCACTTCATCGCCATGCAGTACGTCGGAGGCAAGAACGTTCGCGAATTGGTCAGTGGCCGTCCGCTCGATCTGCGCAGCGCGCTGTCGATCGCGATTCAAGTTGCCGACGCTCTTGCGGCTGCACATTCGCGCGGGATCATCCATCGCGACATCAAAGCCGGCAATGTGATGGTGACGCCGGCGGGACAGGTGAAGATTCTCGACTTTGGATTGGCAAAACTATTGGATCACGAAGGCGGCGGTATTCATCAGACCGACTTAACCGAGGTTGGCATTCCGTACGGGACCGCAACGTACGCGGCGCCCGAACAAGCCCGCGGCGAAAGCGTCGATGCACGCGCGGACATTTTTTCTACTGGCGTGTTGCTTTATGAAATGCTGACGGGCACCTGGCCGTTTACAGGAAAGACCAGCGTCGATGTACGTCATGCCGTGCTGCATGATGAGCCGCCGGTGCTCTACGAAGCGCGGCCAGGCGGCGCGCCGCCACAACTACAAGCGATTCTCGATCGTTCGCTGGCCAAAGATCCAAGGCAGCGTTATCAGAAAGTCAACGAACTTCGCGATGACTTGCGCACAGTTTTGCGCGAAGTCGAAGCGGGCGGCCCGCTAAGCTTCGAGCCGATGTCGCCAGTGGCGCCGCGTCATCTCCCAGGAACGGGCCGCATGGGACGCGCGCTGCGTTGGTTGCGTGGGAAGAGTGGCGAGCGAACCTCACAGCAGCGCGTCTCAACTTCCGACCGCCCAATGCACGATACGCCGGCAACCAGTCTCGGCGATCGTGAGCGCAAGAGCATCGCCATTCTTCCTTTCAAAAATGTCAGCAACGATCCGCAATCCAGCTTTTACGAGTTCTCGCTCGCTGATGCAGTGATTACCGAACTTGCGCGCGTGCGCGCCCTGGTCGTGCGCCCTTCGTCAGAGATCGTTAAGTATCAAGGTATTCAAGTCGACCCCCGACAAGCCGGACGCGAGATGAGTGTCTCTGCGGTCTTGTCCGCTGGCTTCTTACGCGCCGGCGATCGCATTCGAGTTACCGCGCAACTGGTGGACGTGGACTCAGGCGATCTAATTTGGAGCGATCGTATCGACGCCGATGCCACCGACATCATCAATGTGCAGGACACAATTACGCAGGAGATTTGCGACGGCCTGCGGCTGGAATTGACCTCCGATGAGAAGGATCGATTGGAACGGGGCAAGACCGCGAACGCCGAAGCTTACGAGGAGTATCTGCGCGGCCGCGATTGTTTGGGCCGCTTCATTTATCACAGCATCGCCCGCAAAGACATAGACGAAGCAATCGAGCATTTCGAACGGGCCGCTTATCTCGATCCTTCATTCGCCTTGGCGCATTCTGCGCTCGGCAGCGCCTATGCTAATCGGGTAATAAAGGGACTCGGCGAAACCGGCGATCATGCAAGCGCCCAGGAAGCATTCGATAAAGCTCTCGCGCTTGATCCCCATCTGCTGGAAGCGCGCATGCACATGGTTTTGATCTATCTTTCTCGCGGCGAGAAAAAGAAAGCCCGCGACGCCGCGGAACAATTGGGACGCGAAGCGCCCAACGACGTCGGAGTTCACTTTGTGCGCGGTGTGCTGGCCCGGCTTGATGGCGATTACGAGAAAGCGCTGCGTTGTTATGAGCGCATGGCGCGGCTGAATCCGGCCGAGCGAGTTGTGGCCAGTTACAATCGCGCGCGCATTTTCAGATATCAAGGACGATACGATGACGCGTTCGCCGAACTTGATCAGGGCGCCGCGATCGAACCTGATCATCCGTTGATCAAAACCTTTCGTGCTCGCACGCTCTACTATCACGGGGAACCGGTCAAGGCCGCGGAAATCCTGGAGCAGGTCCTCGAACAGCAACCGCAGCTCGACGGCATTCGCCCGATCTACGCGACATTCCTGAGCGCGCTGGGCTTTAGCGATGAAGCGCGGGCGCAACTGACCGATGAAGTAAAGAAAACCGCGGACACTGATCATGACGTGGCCTACTGGCTGGCTTCTGCCTACGCGATGGAAGGCAAGCGCGATGAAGCGTTGAAGTGGCTGCGCCGCGGCATTGAGTTGGGAAATGAAAACAAGGCATGGTTCGAACACGATAAGAACTGGGATTCGTTGCGGGACGATCCTGAATATCAAGAGATCATCGGAGCGATCCGTACGCCGGTTTCAGATGATCCCGAGCCGTTACAGAACCGCGAGCGGTAGCGACCGGATCTTTCACGTAAGTTTGGGATCACGACAAGACGTCCGTTTTCCGCTTCAGTTTCCGCAAGGATCCGGTCGCTACCGCTCGCGGTTCTGTAACGTATATTTTCAATCATGAAAACCTTCGTCGTTGGCGACATCCACGGACGCTGCGCGCAGCTTCACCACCTGCTCGACCTGCTGCCGCGCGACGAATCCACCGACACCTTGATTTTTCTCGGCGACTTAATCGACCGAGGATCTGATGTGCCCGGATGCGTCGAGCACGTCTTGAATCTCTGCGGTGCGAATCCCAAGAAGGTCATCTGCCTGCGCGGAAATCACGAGCAGATGCTGTTGGATTTTATCGACGGGAAAAGCCTGACGTGGATCGACGCCGAAACAGGCGGCGACCGCACATTTGCACAGTACACTCAAACGCCGCTCCGCCTTCAGACCGAAGCTGACTTTGATATTGCCCGCGAATTATTCGCCGAAAAGATCCCTGCAAATCAAATCGCGTTCTTTCGTCAGTTGCCCCTGTATCACGAAGACGACTTTGCCCTGTATGTTCATGCGGGTTTGGAGCAGGGAAAGCATCCGCGCGACAGTTCACCCCAAGCCTTGCTTTGGACGCGCGACATGGATTTCTACAAAAGCTATCGCGGCAAGCCCTGTGTCTTCGGCCACACGCCGACAGCTTTCCTGCCTTTGCGTGGCCGCCTGGGCCATCACGGCATCTACATCTTCCACAGCGCGATCGGCATCGACACGGGTTACAACTTGCACTCGCCGCTGTCCTGCTTGTCCCTGCCCGATTTCATGCTCTATCAGACATACGCCGACGGCCAAAACGCAACTCATCACATCACGTCGTTGATTCCGGAGACGCTGAAGGAAATGCAAAGAAAAGCCGCTGGGAGCGCGGACGACTCGTCCGCATTGAGCGCGAAGCGCGAATAGTGTTGCTGCATTGTGCTTCAAGAGTTGAGCGTGCTGCGCACGCTATGCGGACGGGACGTCCGCGCTCCCAGCATCACTCGTATCGCAAACACTCAATCGGATCTAAACGTGCGGCTTTGCGCGCGGGCCAGACGCCGAAGATTAATCCGACGCCGACACTAACGGTCAATCCCGTTGTGACAGCCCACGTTGGAATCGAGGCGGGCAGGCTGGGTATCAGGAGCATTATGAGTTTGCTGATCCCAACGGCCGCCAGCACGCCGATGACTCCACCCAGAAACGTCAGGGTCATCGCTTCGAACAGGAATTGATTAGTAATGTCGCGGCGGCGCGCGCCCAGGGCCTTGCGAATGCCGATTTCTGCGGTGCGCTCAGTAACGCTCACCAACATGATATTCATGACCCCGATGCCACCCACCATCAAGCCGACCGATGAGATCGCAATGGCGATGATGCCGATCATACCGAAGATACTATCGAACTGCGTGACGAAAGCGTTCGCAGTCTTTACGTCAAAGTTGTTCGCTTCGGAAAACTTAACCTGCCGGCGCGTGCGCAAAATCTCCTCGACCTGATTGACTGCCTCCGGTAACTGCCCCGACCTCGCCCGCGCAATAAT
>WNGL01017489.1_pt1 | contig 11603 bp, 7 predicted proteins | sample 5400591 | NCBI WGS metagenome assembly WNGL01 (sample SAMN13153377, study PRJNA577476) | soil metagenome | isolation source: 80 cm soil or saprolite under Garry oak tree replicate 1 | place: USA:California | collected 2016-06-15
GCCGTCACCGTCACCGCGGTGTCGCTCGTCATCAATTCGATGGCGGGATACGCGTTCGCCAAGCTCAGGTTCCGCGGACGCGATCGCACATTTCGGATTTTATCGCTTGGTTTGGTTCTGCCGGTGCAAATCGCGATGCTGCCGCTCTTTTTATTGATGAAGAATCTTCATCTGATCAATACTTACTGGGGCGTGATCATTCCGGGTATGGCGAGCATCTTCGGAATCTTTCTGATCCGGCAGTACGCGCTCTCGATTCCCGATGACATGCTCGATGCCGCGCGGATCGACGGAGCGTCGGAACTGCGGATCTACTGGGAGGTCGTGGTCCCCGGAATCCTCCCCATTCTGGCGACGTTGGCGATTTGGACATTTCTGGCAACATGGAACGATTTCATGTGGCCGTTGATCGTGTTGAGTGACGAGTCCCACTACACGTTGCCGGTCGCGCTGGCGAATCTTTCAGGTGAGCACGCGATGGACACGGAGCTGATGATGGCGGGATCGGTCCTGACCGTGATTCCAGTTTTGGCGGTGTTTCTTTTCTTGCAGCGTTACTACATCCAGGGGGTAATGGCCGGGAGTGTGAAGGGATGAAAGCTTCGGATTCTGGATTTGTGCGCTGCGGATGGATCTTCAATACCGAAGCGGGGAGCGGAGAGCTTTGCAGCTTGCGAGCTGAGAGCTTTCATGCGGCGCATGAAATTCACCAAAATGTCTCACAACGAAAATGGGATTAAAGATGTCTCGTGGGTCGACTCTGCTCCTTCTTAACGTCATCGTGTCGTTGCAAGCGCAAGCGCAAACGCCACCGACGACAACTCCGCCGTCGAATCCGCCCAAGCCTACTCCCATTCCCACGGTCGTACCGGCTACTCCGGTGACTGCAGCGCCGGCGCAAACAGGCGTCCCTACTATAGTACTGGACTCCTTCGATTCCGTGACGCAGTGGACAACGACGCCAGCGGAGGGTGTCGAGGTCTCGATTCATCCGGATCCGAACGGTGCTCACGGCAAGGCAATGCGCGTGGATTTCGATTTCCACGGACACGGCGGCTACGCCGTCATCCATCGTCCCCTCAGCATGACGCTGCCGCCGAATTACGAGTTCTCGTTCGCGATCAAGGGGGACGCGCCAACCAACACGCTCGAGTTCAAGTTGATCGACTCGACCGGCGACAATGTCTGGTGGTCCAACAATCCCAACTTTCATTTTCCGAAAGACTGGACTACGATCACGCGCAAGAAGCGGCAGATCTCGTTTGCGTGGGGGCCGACCAACGACAAGGAGTTGAAGCGATTTGCAGCAATCGAGTTCGCAATTACAGCTGGCTCAGGCGGGAAGGGAAGTATCTGGCTCGACGATCTGGCGGTTACTTCGCTCGGTGCCGACACTCGGTTTTATCCCGCGCCGAGTGTAGCGGCATCGTCGCAGTCACCGGGTTACGAGATCGGTCGCGCATTTGACGCGGATCCGAACACTGGTTGGCGCAGCGCGCCTTTGCGAGTGACACCCACGTCAACCACTGCAGTCACGCCAACCGGAGCGATCCCGACGGGCGCGGAAACGATCGACATCGATTTCCTCGGACGCCGAGAGTTCAGCGGAGTCGCTATCAGCTGGGAGCCAGGGCGACGCGCCAGTAGCTACAGTGTCCAGGTGTCGCCCGACAAACAGAACTGGCGCACTGTTTACACCGTCCGCAGGACATCGCTCTCGCCGTACGCCCAGCCCTCAGGTTCCTCGAGCAGAACTATCGCCGCGTCGCCACTCTTCCGCGATTACCTGTACCTGCCGGAGAGCGATGCGCGGTTCGTGCGGATCGTTCTCATTTCAGCGGAGACAAGCAACGGTTACGGCATTCGCGACATCGCGATCAAGCCACTCGACTGGGCGACCACCGAAAACGATTTCTTTATGGCCATTGCCAGGGACGCACCGCGAGGAAGCTATCCGCGGCCGTTCGTCAGCGAGCAGTCGTACTGGACAGTAATAGGCGTGGATCGCGACAGCGCCGAGGCGCTGATCAACGAAGAGGGGATGATCGAGGTTGGACGCGGGCAGTTCTCGATCGAGCCATTTCTCTTCACTGAAGGCAAGCTGGTCACGTGGAACGATGTGAAGACTTCGGTCGCGTCCAATCCGGAAGCATTGCCGCTGCCGCAGGTGGTGTGGAGCACCAACGACCTCGATCTCACGATCAGTCCTTTCGCGGCGGGGCCTGTCGATTCGTCGGTGCTTTACGTGCGGTATCGGATTACCAACAATTCGAGAAGTTACAAGAAGCTGACGCTATATCTCGCGCTCAGGCCGTTTCAGGTGAACCCGCCCTGGCAGTTTCTGAATCTTCCGGGCGGAGTAGCGCGCGTCGATTCCATCTCGCTGCAGGGATCCACTGTGCGTTTCACTGGAAACAAGTTCGTACGCTCGCTTGCGTCGGTGAGTGGATTTGGTGCGTTGGCGTTTGACGATGGCAACATTGTCGATTGGCTGCGCGCGGGAAGACTTCCTGTCTCTGTCTCCATTACCGATCCGACTGGCCACGCCTCGGCCGCTTTTGCATATCAAATCGAGCTCGGCCCGCACGCGACGTCGAGCCCGATCGATCTCGCCGTCCCGCTCCACGGTGGTGACCTCAACCTCACTCAACTGCTCTCGGCGGCGCGAAGTGGCTACGTTGCCGCGCCAACACAGGTAGTGGCGCCACGACCAGGCGCGACTCCCGAACCGGCAGGCGTGAATGCTCCTGGTCTCACGCTCTTGCCCGGCCAGGGAGAGCGCGCAGTTTCGTCGCACCTCGAAAAGACAACGGCTGAATGGCGACAGAAAATGGGTCCGGTGAGCATCACGCTGCCCCCGTCGGCAGCGCGATACACGCAGACGATGCGCGCTCAGCTCGCCGACATTCTGATTAATCGCGATGGGCCGGCAATTCAGCCGGGATCACGAAGCTACTCGCGCTCGTGGATTCGTGACGGCTCGCTCACATCGACCGCGCTCCTTCGACTGGGTCACGACCAGGAGGTGAAGGATTTCATCGACTGGTTCGCGGGTTACCAGTACGACAACGGCAAGGTGCCGTGCTGTGTCGACGAGCATGGCGCCACACCAGTACCCGAGAACGACAGCCACGGCGAATTCATTTATCTCGTCGCCGAGTATTATCGGCACACTGGAGACAAGGCGGAGCTGGAGAAGATGTGGCCACACGTCGCCAAGGCGGTGGCATACATGGATTCGCTGCGCCACGAAAGGATGTCGCAACAGTACACGGTCGGTGCTAACAAGCCGTTCTACGGATTATTGCCGCAGTCCATAAGTCACGAAGGCTACAGCGCGAAACCGATGCATTCCTACTGGGATGATTTCTTCGCGCTGAGGGGATTCAAGGACGCGGCGTTCATTGCAAAGGAGCTTGGCAAGCCCGAAACGGCGCAGTTCGCCCAGATCCGGAACAGCTTCCGAGCGAATCTCTTCGAGTCGATTCGTCAGGTCGTGATCCAGCGTAGGATCGACTACATCCCCGGATCAGTGGAGCTTGCGGATTTCGATGCGACATCGACGACGATCGCCGTGAGCCCCGGCGGCGAGGCAGGTCGTCTCCCCGGTCCTCTCTTAACGCGCACGTTTGACAAGTACTTCCAGCAAGCTCGCCAGCGCGCGGTTGGATTAAAACCATGGGACGTCTACACTCCGTACGAGCTGCGCACGGTAGGTGTGCACGTCCAACTGGGACAAAGAGCGATATGCCGCACACCTGGGTCGGAAGCGACTATATCAGAAGCTTCCTAGACATGCTCGCGTACGAGCGCGAGAGCGACAGCACGTTGGTGGTCGGTGCCGGTGTGCGGGACGAATGGGTGAAGGAGGTTCCGGGAATTCGGGTCTCGAACCTCAGCACGGAATACGGTCCACTCAATTTCGATATGCAAGCACTTGGCAGAGTCGTCACGGTCAATCTGCGCACAGGAATCCGGATGCCTCCCGGCGGAATCGTCGTTTACAGCCCGTTGGATGAACCGATTCTCTCAGCAGCCGTGGACGGAGTTCCTGCTGCAATCCGGGGTGCGGAGGTTAGGGTGCGCAAGATCCCCGCAATCGTAACGATCCGCTACGCGAAGTGATGCTCCGATTTCGAGCGTGCGTGCCTTCGGAATTGAGCGCTTCTTCTGCATCGCGGTCGGGGTCGGCGAGGGTATCCTCTTCGGCGGCTAGCTCGCTTACACGCTGCGAGCCTCGCGCAAACTACAACTGCGCGCGAGTCTCTTGCTACACGAGGCGCCGCCTACGAGGACACCCTCGCCTCCCGATCGAGATCTCTAACTGCGCATCACTTCGAGAGGATCTCGCCTTTCGAGCCGATCACAGAAGCGTAGTATCGCCCGGACGACTTGATCGTGCGTTTCTGCGTCGCGTAATCAACGTGCACGAGGCCGAAGCGCTTGGAATATCCGTGCGACCACTCGTAATTATCGAGCAGCGACCAGGCGTAGTACCCCCGCAGATCGACGCCCTGACGCAACGCATCATGCACGGCGCGCAGATGTTGTCGGAAATACTCGACCCGGAGTGGATCTTCGATTTTCCCGTCGATTGCCTGAGGTGGATCGTAGTACGCGGCGCCATTCTCGGTGATGTAAATCGGAGGCTTGCCGTATTGCTGGCTTACCCACTCAAGTACGCGCGTCAACGCCGCCGGATAGACTTCCCAGTGCGTGTCGGTCATGAAGCTTTCCGGCTGCGGCACGTGCTTTGTCTTGAGCGGCAGGAAGTCAGGGTGATACCGCTCAACCTTACGTGTGTAGTAGTTGATACCGAGAAAATCGATCGGTTGACTGATCTGGCGCATGTCTTCCTCGGGCCAGTCGGGCCACGCCTCACCAAAAATCTCGCGCAGTTCGCCAGGATACGTTCCCTTGAAGATCGGGTCGAGGTACTGCCGATTCATATAAGCATCAGCGCGCCGAGTCGCCTCGAGATCCTCAGGCGACTGCGAGGCCGGATACTTGGGCTCGAGATTCACTGTGATGCCGATCTTTCCGGTTTTCGCTGCGCTCGTCGACCGAAATCTGTCCACCGCCAATCCGTGCGCGCGCAGAAGATTGTGCGCAGCGATCGGCGCCTCGAACAAATTCGAATGACCCGGCGCGAGCACTCCCGACAGATATCCGCCGTCGGTAATGACCCATGGCTCGTTGAGGGTCGACCACATCTCGACCCGATCGCCGAGCGCTTCCCACATCGTCACCGCGTAATCGCAGAACCACTCGGCGATGTCGCGATTGAGCCAGCCACCGCGATCGTCGAGCGTTTCGGGCAGATCCCAATGGTAGAGCGTGACGTTCGGCTTGATCCCGCGCTTCAACAGTTCGTCGACGAGCCGCGAATAAAAATCGATTCCCTTCTTGTTGACAGCTCCGATTCCCTCAGGATAGATGCGGCCCCACGAGACGCTGAATCGATAAGCGTTCGTTCCCAACTCGGCCATGATCGCGACATCGTCCTTGTAGCGCCGGTAATGGTCGCAGGCAATGTCGCCTGTCTGATCGAGCCAGGTGTTGCCCGGAGTGTGCGAGAAGCGGTGCCAGATGCTGCGACCGGCGCCATCAGCTGTCGGGGAGCCTTCGATCTGGTAGGCGGACGTCGCCGTGCCCCAGAGGAAATTGTCGGGGAATCTGAAGTCTTTTGTCATCTCGGCGGGCCGTTGATCTCGGCGCGATCGGGCATCCACAAAACCGAAGCGGGGAGCTGTAAGCTGACGAAAGCTGCGAGCTTTTCAGCTTTCATACCGGCGTAAAACGACAATGGCGACTTGTGATGGAGAGGACGAATGGCGGGTGTAACGCTTAACGGCGTCCGTAAAATCTACAATGAAGGGAAGGAGCAGGTAGCTGTTGATCGCGTCGACGTCGACGTGAAAGATGGCGAGTTCGTCGTACTCGTCGGACCATCGGGGTGCGGGAAGAGCACCACGCTGCGCATGATCGCCGGTCTCGAGTCGATCAGCGCCGGCACCGTGAAGATCGGGGATCGTGTGGTGAATGATGTGCCGCCAAAGGCGCGCGACATCGCGATGGTCTTCCAGAATTACGCGCTCTATCCGCACATGACGGTGCGCGAGAATCTCGGCTTCGCGCTCAGGCTCAGGAACATGTCGGCCGCCGAGATCGACAAGCGCGTCAATATCGCAGCGGCGACACTTGGACTCGACGACTATCTCGACCGGAAACCGCGGCAGCTTTCGGGTGGCCAGCGCCAGCGCGTCGCACTCGGTCGAGCAATCGTCAGACAGCCACAGGTTTTCCTGTTTGACGAGCCGCTCTCGAATCTCGATGCGCAGATGCGCGTCTCGATGCGACGCGAGATCGCGCGTCTGCATCAGGAGCTAAAGGTGACGATGATCTACGTCACCCACGATCAGGTCGAGGCGATGACTCTGGGCGATCGCATCGTCGTCATGAACAAAGGTCACGTCATGCAGATCGACACGCCGATCAATCTCTACGAGAAGCCAAAAAACAAATTCGTCGCCGGCTTCATCGGCAATCCCGCAATGAACTTCGTGAATGGAACTGTCGAGGGCGGGGGACCCTCGCGATTCGTCGCCGACGGTGGAGACTGGGAGATCAATCTGCCTTCGCGGGTTCCGGCGCCACTCACTTCGGCGAGAGGGCGGGCAATTACAATGGGGATTCGCCCGGAGGACGTCTCAATAATTGCAGGCGCGGGCGCCGCTCCTGCTACCGCGACAGCCCGACTCGATCTCGTAGAGTCGCTCGGCAACGAGACCTTCATCTACGCGCGCGCTGGAAGTCATGACATCACGGCCCGCGTTTCTCCGCAATCTCTGCCGCCACTCGGTTCCAGGATCGTTCTCGCGTTCAACCTCGAGCGAGCGCACTTCTTCTCTAACGACTCCGGGGAGAGGATCGGTTAGCCTAGAGGCATCCACAAAAGGGAAGCGGGAAGCGGGAAGCGGGAGGCGGCGCGCCGTGCGTACTCATGCGTGCTCCGGCACGCCGAAGCGAGCGACCATGCGGTCGTAGTTGAGGCGAAGAAGCGCGATGACATCGTGAATGTCGTCGTCGTTATCGATGCGGCGTGAGGCGGGCCCGACCGAGCTGGGGAAGACCGGGTGATAGGTGATGCGGCCCTGCTCCTTCAACTCTGTCCAGACATCTTTCGGAAAGGAGAAGTGCGCAGCGCGATCGCCGTGCAAGTGGCCGATTTCGCGGCTGCCGACTTTGAACGCGAACTCGCCGCGTTTGCCAGGGCCGGCCTCGACGCCGGGCCATGAGGTGACTTCGTTAGTGATTTGCTCGCTTGCGGTTGGTTGCTTTGGCATGTGGGGCTCCTCGAACGATTGGAGGTCGTGTACCCGGGCAACCTACATCTTCAAGTAAGGTTGAAGTCAAGTGCCTGGTGATCCCAAGCATCCACAAAACTGAAGCGGGGAGCGTTCAGCAGCCTCTTAGCTAAGAGCTTAGCTGGGAGCTCACTTAGGAGGCGGCAGTTTCGGGCGGGAAGAGAGTTTGATGCGCAGCGGAAAGATGCGAACGCCGGCTCATGTTCATCGCAAGGTGCGAGGTGAGCGATTTCAAGAAACTCGTGGTTTGGCAGAAAGGGCACGCCCTGGCGCTTCATGCGCATCGCGTCGCCACCGGAATACGCCGAAGGCAGGACGTTCCGCTAAGCAGTCAGATAATTCGCGCCGCGATGTCCATCCCGGCAAATATCGTCGAGGGCCGACGACAAAAAAGTGAAAAAGAATTTGCCCGGTTCCTGCAGATCGCCCTCAACTCCGGTTTCGAGCTGGAGTATCACCTGATTGTAGCCCAGGACATCGGCGCGATCTCGGAGACCGACTTCTCCCAACTCCTGCGCGAAGTTGTGGAGGTCAGAAAGATGATCCACGGCCTCCTGAAAAAGATCGGCGATCGTATCCACGACCAGGAGCAGTCGTCGGCGCCCAATCGGACAGAAGCTGCAGGCTAAGCAGCTGCCACGCTCTACGCTCCCCGCTTCAGTATTCTCAACCTAGAATCGACCGGGCCTAGTCTTTAGAAACCGCCCTTCCAACGATGATCGTGATGTTGTCCGTCCCCCCGCCGTCGAGTGCATCCTGCAGCAGATCTTCGCACACCTGACGCGCGGATCGCATCGTACCCAGGCGTTCGGCGATGCGCTCGTCGGAAACGTGCTTGGTAAGGCCGTCGCTGCAGAGCAGATGAACGTTTTCCCACAAGCTCGGGATCCGACTGACGACCGGCGCCGTCTGTGGTCCGCCAATCGAGCTGGCGAGGACGTTCGCGAGCGGTGAATGCTCAGACAGCGATTTGGTGAGTAGGCCCTGATCCACCAGCGCCTGCGCTACCGTCTGATCGTGCGAAATCTGGCTTAGCACTCCATTCGCGTAGCAGTAATAGCGCGAGTCTCCAACCTGAAGCAGATAAATCCACGGCCACACGCCGATCACCAGCGTAAGAGTTGTCGCCATTCCCGCGCTGGCGGCGTCGATCTCTCCGCGCTCGCGCAGCGCCTCGTGGGATCGTTTCGCGGCTTCTTCCAATGCCTGTGTGAAATCTCCCTCGCCGCCATCGGCGCGGAAATAACATCGAGCGCTATCAGCGATGTACTGTGCAACTTCTTCCAGAGCCAGACGACTCGCCGCTTCACCTTTCTGTCCTCCGCCGACACCATCGGCAACCATCATGAACGACGCGATGCGTTCTTCTTCCAGAGGCAGTCGATGATCATCGGGCAGACTCGATAACCGGACGTTGAGTCGTCCGCGCAACGAGCCGACGAGAAAGTGATCCTGATTTTCGGTGCGGAGCTTTCCGGGATGGGTGAGCCCGTAGACGTCGATCTCATCGTCGCGCGGTCGACGTGTGATGACGGAGGGCGCCGACTCGGCCAGTTGGTTTGTCATCAGCTCCTCGCACCTGTAGAGCCTCCAAGATACGAAACAGCTTTGCTGGGACGAAAGGGTGGTCGCACCCTTCCCGCCACGTGCTCCCGGGAATTCACGGGGACAAGTCGGAAAATTGTCGTGGTGGCCCTGCCAGCCGGCTTCGTAGCTACGTTTACCTGGAAATGACCCAACGCTCTCAGCTGATACGCTGCAAAGCTCTCCGCTCCCCGCTTCAGTATTCTGGAAGGAAGGGCCGGTGACAATCCCATATCCGAGAATCCCGCCGGACATTATCTCTTTCGGCCCCTTCAAGCTCCGCTGGTACGGAGTGATGTACCTCGTCGGGTATTTCGTCGGATATCGACTGGCGCTTTCGCGGATTCGCCGGGGCGCTAGCGTGTTGACGCAGCAGCAGCTCGACACCCTCGTCGCGTGTCTGGTCGTCGGAATGCTGATCGGCGCGAGACTTGTTTACGTTTTCGTCTACGACTTCCCGGAGTTTCGCGCCCACCCATTGAAAGCCTTTGCCATCTGGACCGGCGGACTGTCGTTTCACGGCGCAATTCTCGGAATGGCGTGCGCCATTGCGCTCTTTGCTCACCGATACCGAGTACCCACTCTCGCCATTACCGATATCGTCGCCTTCTGCGGCGCACCGGGTTTGTTCTTTGGCCGTATTGGGAACTTCATTAACGGAGAGCTTTACGGCAGACCGAGCAACGTACCATGGGCGATGATTTTTCCAACCGATCCGCTCCGTGTCCCCAGGCATCCGTCGCAACTTTACGAAGCGCTTGCCGAGGGTGTTCTTCTTTTTCTCGTGCTGTGGCTGCTGGATCGTAGAGCCCGCGCGCGTAGCTGGCACTGGGATGGCCTGCTGACCGGCGCTTTCCTGATCGGTTACGCCGTGCTGCGCTTTCTTCTGGAATTCACCCGCCAACCCGATCCGCAGCTTGGCTTCATCGTGTTCGGGAAGTTCAGCATGGGCCAGCTACTGTCGACGATAATGTTGCTGGTAGGGATCATCGTGCTGGCTACCTCGCGCTACAGAGGCTCGAAGAACGTACCAACTACCGCGTCCCAATGATCGACGGCGCTTACGACCAGTTTCGGTAGAACCCCGAACGCTGGGCGAGGAAAGGGCTTTGTGCTCCTCATTGCGAACTCGACGCGGATGACTTTTTTCCTCGGGTTCAGTCTATATATTGAGACTATTATGCGAGCCTCCTTTCGCCTGACGGGCCTACTAGCGGCAGTATCACTGGTGATCTCCATTCCGGTCACCGGCGGATTCGCGTGCGAGCGTTCTGGTGGCGCTGTCCAGATGGCTGGCATGCCGATGGCGGAGTCCTCCAATCCGGGCTCGTCCATTTCGAGCGTCGGTTCAATTGTTGAAGAAGCGCCCGTGTCCCCTGCGGCGCCTTGCGGCTTGCCTTGGGCGCCGAGTGGGTGCCAGTCGATGGTGCCCTGCTCTCCGACCGCCATCGCAACTGCGAGTGTTGTCGTCCCCGAAATTGCACCTGCGCACTTTCTCGTAGCATCAGCAGCCTTCCTGACGCCGCCGTCAGAAACAAAGCGTCCCGAGCTCCCGCCTCCTCGGGCGTAGTCCACCACACAATTCAGTTGTCGTAGTTCCGCGCATCGATCGCGATGCGTGGAGTTCAACGCGTATACACCGGTCGGATCTTTCCGACGGTGTGGTGGCCTTAATCCATTAATCGATATGTCTCAAAAAAATACACATGCCCTTGGCCGACTCATTCGGGCCTGTCGGTTTGTGTTGACGATCGGCATCCTCGTGCCGACGTCATACGTTCTTGCGCAAGCCCGGGCCGCATCGCAGACCAGTCCCAGCGCTCCATCGCAAGCGGGCGGGATGGGATCCGACCAGGCTTCCCGACCCGACGACCTCGAGCGTCTGCTGGGGTTGGCGGATTCGGTGAATCCGTCCGTTATAGCGGCGCGACGTGGTGTCGACGCCGCTCGTGCTCGCGTGGGACCGGCTGCAGCCCCGCCCGATCCCATGTTGATGCTCGGCATTCAGAACCTGCCGCTTGGAAAGCAAAGCGCATCCAACATGTCGATGAGTTCTGGCGGTCCCGATCCGATGACGATGCGCATGATCGGGATCGGGCAGACGATTCCGTACCCTGGGAAGCTCTCGCTCCGACGGCGCGCGGCCGAGCACGAAGTGGATGCAGCGCGCGCATCACTCGACGCGACGACGCGCCAAATCGTGACTGATATCAAGGACGCCTACTATGAGCTTGCGTTCGTCGACCAGGCTCTCTCTATCGTGGGTCGTAACCGCGACGTTTTGGCTGGATTCATCCGTGTGACCGAGACCCGCTACGCTGTCGGGACCTCGGGTCAGCAGGATGTCCTCAAGGCACACGTCGAGGCGACACGGCTGGCAGAGAGCGCCGTCACGCTCACGGAACAGCGGCGTGCTTCGCTCGCGCGTCTCAATGCACTACTTGCCCGTCCGAGCGACACTCCGGTCGATCATCCTGAGATCCCGGCGTCGGTGGCGCGTGCGGCGATACCGGCGGCGGCCAATGAGATCCGCTTCACCTCGGCCGCGCTGGGTGCGCGCGCAGCAGACTCGCCGCTACCGCCGCTGGCGGAGTTGCAAGAGACTGCCGTTCGCGAGAGTCCGGAGCTCCGCGAGCAGGAAGCGATGATCGC
>WNGL01011243.1_pt1 | contig 11602 bp, 8 predicted proteins | sample 5400591 | NCBI WGS metagenome assembly WNGL01 (sample SAMN13153377, study PRJNA577476) | soil metagenome | isolation source: 80 cm soil or saprolite under Garry oak tree replicate 1 | place: USA:California | collected 2016-06-15
CGACCAGATCGCCGCGCTGGTCTCCCTGGTCGCCATGATCAACGCGGCCAACCGGCTCGGCGTGATCGTACGCCAAAAGGGAGGTTCCTACGAGCCCGGCATGTTTGCCAGCATGACGAGCTGACGGCAGGCGAATTGCAGCCCGGCCCAGGATCATTCGATCCGGGCCAGGCCCGCGCATGCCCGGGCGCGGTTACGGCGACCCTCGATCATGGCGGGCCGCATCCGATGCACGAAAATCGGCAGAAGAAGGCGTCTCGGCCCGCTGGTCTACAGAGACTGTGGCGCGGATCAGCCCGTTCTGCGTGGCTGAGCTGCCGTATCCGTAGGCTGCGGTCATCCATAACGGCGGCAGTGGGCGCCGTGGCAAGAGGTGAGCCAAGCACCTAGCGTGATGGGGTGTGCCGGTGGCAGGCGGGTCGTCACAGGCCGCCTCCGGGGAGCCATGGGTTGGGCACAGTCCTCCTGGAGCGCATGCTTGGCGAGCTGGCCGCCGACGGCGTCAGTGTGGTTGAAGCCAAGACACTGGACGTCCAGTGCGGGCCTCATCGTTGAGCGGCGAGGCGCTCAGCGGTGAGCTCGATCGGAGGCTGCTAGCCGCGGGTGCTGTTGATGTTGCGCCGAAGCGATCGGTTCAGCGCGCCGGGGTCGGTGCGGGCGACCCCGCCGGAACCGCTGCGGCGCGCTTCGCCCAGTGCACGTGGTGCGCGGCAACAACGACGGCCCGGACGTGGCCGCCTGGGGCGCACCGGAACCCCTGGAACTGGACCTGGCCGGGCTCGCGGTGGCGATGGTGCATGACAGCGGCCCGGCCGGCTGCGGCGCCGCTGCCCGGCCGCGCGGCTGGTCCTGTTCCGGCATTCGCACATACCCCCTGGACCAGGCCGGCCATGGCATCCACCTCTTCAATCCAGGGTCACCGACCGACCCGACCCGACCCGACCGACCGACCGCCGCCGCCAGGCCCGCGGCACCTTCGGCCTGCTGCACATCGACGACGGCCTCCTGGTCGAGGCACGCATCATCTCCGTCGAGACCTGATCACAACCGGGCGCTGGCGCTCTGCGCGGGGCAAGCGGCCGCGCGTGAGCGCGGTGCCTGCTGTTCGGCGCGGCTTGTGACCGGTTCAAGCGGGCCTGCGGTGACCGGCCTGCGCCTGTTCCCGCGGGGCAGCGCAAGCCTGGGCCGCCAGGGTGGACTCACACGCGATCCTGTCGCCGGGCTCCTCTCCCATCGCGGCGTGCTACTGACCGGCGGTGGCCGGAATCTCGGAGCGCAGCACCGTGGCCGCAACCACGGTGGCGACGACGACGAGCGCGGCGCTGATGAGGTAAGCGAGGTGGTAGCCCGAGTTCAGCGCCGGCGCGCCCGATGCTCCGTCGGCCAGCAGGCCGTTGGTTCGCTCGCTTGAGAACGTCGCCAGCACGGCCAGGCCGATGGCGCCGGTGGTGTTGATCAGGCCCGACGCGAGCCCCGAGTCGCTCGGCGTGGCGCCGCTCATCGAGAGCGTCATGAGTGAGGGGGCGGCGAGCCCGGCGCCCAGGCCGAGCAGCACCATTACCGGCAAGATGTCGATCCAGTAGTTGCCGTCGACCGGCGTGCGGGTGAAGAGCAGCAGACCGGCAATGACGGTCACCAGGCTCGGGATGAGCGTCGCGCGCGGGCCGAAGCGCAGGTTCAGCGGGCCCGAGAAACGCAGTGACAGCATGCCCATGACGACGGTGACGGGTAGGAAGGCCAGCCCGATCTCCAGCGCGTCGTAGCCCAGGATCCGCTGAAGGTACAGCGCTCCGATGAAGAACATCCCGAACATTCCGACCGCCCACAGCGCCATGATGACGTTCGCGCCCGCGACGTTGCGCGAACGCAATAGGCGCAGTGGCATCAGCGGGTTTGCGATGCGCGCCTGGCGCGCGACGAACACGGCAAGCAGGCCTACGGACACGGCTCCCAGGGTTAGTGTCTGGGCCGTGCCCCAGCCGTTCTCGTCGACCTTCAGGATCGTGTAGACGCCGAGCATCAGGCCGCCTGTGAGTAGCGCCGCGCTCGGAAAGTCCGCGCCCTGCTTGAGGCCGATCCCCTCGCTGCCGACGACCAGTCGCAGCGCGAGGAAGCCAGCGGCGACTCCGATCGGCACGTTGACAAAGAAGATCCAGTGCCAATTGATCGCTTCGGTCAGGACGCCGCCGACGAGAAGGCCGATGGAACCGCCAGCGGAGGCGACGAAGCTGTAAATGCCGATCGCCTTGGCCTGCTCGGCGCGCCCAGGGAACATCGTGATGATCATGCCCAGGACCACCGCGGAGGTCAGCGCACAGCCCACCCCCTGCACGAAGCGCATGCCGATCAGCATCCCCTGGCTCTGCGCCACGGCGCAGAGCAGCGACGCGGCGGTGAAAACTCCCAGGCCGACCATGAAGATGCGTCGCTGACCGATGAGGTCGCCAACGCGCCCGGCGAGCAGCAGCAGGCCGCCGAAAGCGATGAGATATGCGTTGACGACCCACGCGAGGTTGCTCTGCGAGAAGCCGAGGTCGTCCTGGATCGTCGGCAGTGCCACGTTCACAATCGTCGTGTCAAGTACGATCATCAACACGCCCGCGCACAGCGCGTAGAGCGCCAGCCAGCGCCCGCGGTCGGATACCGTCGCAGCGGGTTCGCTCTCGATCTTCAGATCGCAGGGGCTCACACACCGAGACAGCGGCGCGGCGGAGAATTCAGGGTGTCGGGCCGGCCGGTCGCGTGCGCGCCGAGCGCAGCATCAGCTGGACGAGCGGCGCGAGTGGTTCGGCGGCGGATCCGCCCAGGTGAAGAGATGGGACAGCGCCACCGAGGCGGCAAACGCCCGCGGCGTAGTGCCCGACCCGCTTCACCACCTGGCAGCTGAAGGGCGCCGACCTGCCGTCGCGCTGGCCCGATACGCGCTCGTCTCGACCAGGAGGCCCGCTGACCGATGTGAGCGGGACGGATGCGCAAAGCGAAACGAAGGGAATCGATCGAATGCCCGGTTCGGTATCAGCCAACGCGCTCCCGGTTTCGCGCGGCAGCCGCGCCGCCCTGGTGGACACCGTGGCCGGTTTGTAGTTGGCGAAAAGATGGCGCGAGACTGCTTCGCGGCCGCAGCCGATCTCGCAGATACCGGCAGATTGATGAGTGCCAAATGCCGGTTGAGCTGCCTGGTTCGTTTCGGATCGCCATGCGAGGCTTGCCGCGTTCACCGGCGCACCCGTGCGTTTGCCACGACCCTCCATGCGTCGCTCTTTGAAGATGAGAACAGACATGTCGCGTCATTACGTCACCCTCACCGTTAACGGCGAGCTGCGGCACGCTGAGGTTGATGCCAGGAAGCTGCTCATCCACTTCCTGCGGGATGACCTAGGCGTCACGGGTACACACGTCGGATGCGATACGACCCAATGCGGCGCGTGCACTGTGCACCTCGGCGGCCGCGCCGTGAAGTCATGCACGGTCCTGGCAGTCCAGGCGGATGGCGCAGCGGTCGACACGGTCGAAAGCCTGAGCCAGGCCGGCGACGGCGAGCATCCGCTGCTGTCGGCGTTTCGCGAGCATCACGCGCTGCAATGCGGTTTCTGCACCCCGGGCATGATTATGAGTTCGCTGGAGCTGCTTCACCGCGAACCGCACCCGAGCGAGGAAAGCATCCGCGCATGGCTTAAGGGAAATTTTTGCAGGTGCACTGGGTATCAGCACATCGTCGACGCGATTCGCGCGGCAGCCGAGACGACAGCCGTTCGTGGTGCTGCCGAGGCGACCACCTCGCAGCCCGCCGGATTCTTCGGCCGATCCCTTACCAGGCGAGAAGACGACCGTCATCTCAGGGGACGAGGACGTTTTACCGACGACGTGAGGTCGGCCGATGCGGCTGGCACCTTGCATGTCGCGCTACTGCGCAGCCCGCACGCTCACGCCCGGATCCGGTCGCTTTCCGTGCAGCGCGCCCTCAAGGTGCCGGGCGTCGTGACCGTGGTGACCGGCGCGGATCTGCTGGACACGGTATCCCCGCTGCCGACGAACTGGGTCTTGCCGGGCATGCAGGTTCCGGTTCACCGGGTGCTCGCCGACAGGGTGGTCCGGTTCCAGGGTGAAGGCATCGCTGCTGTCGTTGCTGTCGACGCCTACACCGCCGCGGACGCCGCGGACGCCATTGACGTCAGCTACGAGCCGCTGCCTGCTGTGACAGACCCGTGGCAGGCGGCGCAGCCCAGTGCTCCGCTGGTGCACCCGGGACTGGCGGGCGCTTCGGAGGACGGCAACATCGTGTTCCGGGTCCCGATCCATGCGGGCGACTACGCGGCGGCGCGCGAGCGTGCCGACGTCGTGACCCGGCAGCGGCTTCGGAACCAGAACCTAATCCCCGGCGCCCTGGAGCCTCGGTCGGTTCTGGCTGAATACGACGACAGCGCCGGGACGGTGACCGTCCACAGCAGCACTCAGTCGCCGCACATCATCAAGCGGATGCTTGCCGAGGTCCTTTCATTCCCCGAGGAGCGGCTGCGCGTCGTGGCGCCGGACGTCGGCGGCGGTTTCGGATCGAAGCTGCACTTGTATCCCGAAGAAGTCCTGATGACCGCGCTGGCCATCCGGCTGCGGCGCGCGGTGAAGTGGACGGCCACCCGCAGCGAGGACTTCCAGGCCACCAACCACGGCCGTGACCATGTCCAGGACGTGGAACTATGCGCCACCGCCGACGGCGTCATGACGGGGATCAAGGCAACCCTGTTCGCCAACCTCGGGGCCTACCTGTCCGGCATGGCCGCTGGCATCCCGACGGCGAACTGCGCCCTGATGCTGACCGGCGCCTACCGGATCTCCAGCATTCACATCGACACGCTCGGCGTCCTGACCAACACCTCGCGAGTGGACACCTACCGAGGCGCCGGCAGGCCCGAGGCGACGTACCTCATCGAGCGCATGGCCGACCAGCTCGCACGCGAACTGGGCATCGACCCGGCAGATATCCGCCGCCGCAACTTCATCCCGCCGGACGCGTTTCCGTACCAGTCGCCCCTGTTCGTCTACGACAGCGGCAACTACGGGCACAATCTGAACACTGCCCTGGGCATCGTTGGCTACGAGAAGCTGCGCCGGGAACAGGCGGAGCTCCGCCTGCGGGGTCGCTACAGGGGAATCGGGCTGGCCACGTACACCGAGTTCACCGGCCTCGGTTCGGGCAGGGCGACGGCGGCGGTGGGTTTCGCCTATGGCGGCTGGGAGTACGCGCGCGTGCTCGTCCATCCGACCGGCCGGGTCAGCGTGCACGTCGGCACCGCTGACCACGGCCAGGGGCACGCCACCAGCTATGCGCAGATCGCCGCCGACGCGCTCGGCCTCCAGCCGGACGACATCGATGTCGCCGAAGGGGACACCGCGAGGGTCGAATTCGGCCAGGGCACGTTCAACTCCCGGTCGATGCCGGTGGGGGGAAGCGCCGTCTACGAATGCGGCCAGAAGGTCCTCGCCAAGGCCCGCCGCATCGCGGCTCACATGCTGAAGACGGCCGTCGAGAACGTGCGGTACGAAGCCGCCGAGTTCACCACCTCCCAACACGCCGACGGCGGCTCGCCCGGCAGCGTGACGTGGGACGATGTCGCGCGGGTCGCTCATTTCGTGCCGGATATCCCGCCCGGTCTGGAACCCGGGCTTGATGAGCGCGTTTTCTATGATCCCAGGGAGCTCGCGTTCCCGTTCGGCACCTATGTCGCCGTTGTCGAGGTCGACCCCGCGACTGGGGACATCACCATCGACAGGTTCCTCGCGGTCGACGACTGCGGGCCGCTGATCAACCCGTTGCTGGCGCGAGGGCAGGTGCACGGCGGCATCGCGCAAGGGCTCGGCCAGGCGCTGCTCGAGGGCGCCCGGTACGACGGCGAAGGCTCGCTGGTCTCAGGCAACTGGACGACGTACGCCTTTCCGCGTGCCCAGCACATCCCGCGCCTGGAGACCGCGCACACCGTCACCCCGTCACCGTTCACTGCCCTCGGGATCAAGGGAATCGGCGAAGCGGGGGCCATCGGAGCGCCGCCGGCCATCGTCAACGCCGTCCTCGACGCGCTCGCGCCGCTCGGGGTGACGCATCTGGACATGCCGCTGCATCCCGAGCAGGTCCTGGCCGCTATTCGCCGGGCCGCCGCCGCCGGCGGAGGCGGCGTTTCTGGGGGTGCGCGGTGATACCAGCCGACTTCGACTACCTGCGGCCGGCAACCATCGCCGAGGCCCTTGAGCTGGCGCGCCTCAGCGAAAACGCCACATACCTCGCGGGCGGTCACGCGCTCCTGCCCGAGCGGAAACTCAGGCGCGCCGGTCCCTCCACCCTCATCGACCTGGGGCGCATTGCCGAGCTGCGCCGGATCGAGACCCTCGAGGACCGCGCTCTGCCGCAGCCGGACGGCAACCGAGGGCCGGGCAGGGTGGTGCGCATTGGCGCCATGGCCACCTCCGCCGAGGTCGAGTACTCACCTGACATCGCCCGCTACGCGCCGCTGCTGGCGGAGGCCGCCGCGGTGATCAGCGATCCTCTCATCCGCAACCGGGCCACGCTGGGCGGCTCGCTCGCAGCGGCCGACCCGCATGGCGACTGGCCGCCGGTCATCCTCGCCGCCGACGCGACCGTGCATCTGCGCAGCCGCGACGGCGAGAGAGCGGTGCCGGCCCGTGAATTCTTCACCGCGGACAGCGACGGACACGGCAGGGGATCCACCGCGCTGAGGCCGGGCGAACTGCTCACCGCCGTCACCGTGCCGGCGGTCGGCGCCCGGACCCGCTCCACCTACCTCAAGCGCATGCACCCTGCGTCCGGGCACGCCATGATCGGCGTGGCGGTCGCCGCCGCCTTCGATACCGGCGAAACGTGCCGTGAGTGCCGCATCGCCATCACCGGCACGGCAACCATCGCCACGCGGGCGCCCGCGGCGGAGGACCGCCTCACTGGCTCGCGCTTGACCCCGGACACCATTGAAGCCGCGGCAGACGCGGCAAGCAACGGAATCGCGTTCACCGGCGACACGTTCGGCTCTGCCGCCTATCTGGCCGAGTTGCTTCCGGTCTACGTGAGCCGGGCCCTGTCCCTGATCGCTTCCGGGGGCACCAAGAAATGAAATCTGGCTAGGGAGCTCGGTCTCGTGGCGCGCCGGTGGAAGGTTCTGGTCGTCACTTCGGTGGCAGTGTTCATGGCGATACTGGATGTGACGATTGTTAATATCGCATTTCCCGACATCCGCAGGTCGTTCCCGCACGACTCGCTCAGTGAGCTGTCCTGGATCCTCAACGGCTACAACATCGTGTTCGCGGCCGCCTTGGTGCCGGCCGGACGGCTGGCCGACCGTGTTGGCCGCAAGAAGCTGTTCATCATCGGCGTGCTGGTGTTCGCTGCCGCGTCGCTGTTGTGCGGGGTGTCGGTTTCTGTCGGGATGCTGGTCGCGGCACGTGTGTTGCAGGCGGCCGGCGGGGCGATCCTCACCCCGGCCTCGCTGAGCCTGATCCTGCCCGAGTTCCCGATCGAGCAACGGGCCACCGCCACCGCGCTGTGGACGGCGACGGGTGCGGTCGCGGCGGCCGCCGGCCCGTCGCTCGGCGGGGTGCTGGTGGACTGGCAGGGGTGGCGCGCGGTGTTCTTCGTCAACGTGGTGATCGGGCTGCCCGCGCTGATCCCGGCACAACGGCTGCTGCGCGAAAGCAAGGACACCCAGGCCCGCGACTGGCCGGACGGGATCGGGGCGGCGCTGCTTGCCGTGGGGGTCGGCGCGCTCGCGCTGGCGATCGTCAAGGGCCCGCAGTGGGGGTGGACGTCCACTGGCGTGCTCGGCGCGCTCATAGCTGCCGCCGTGCTGCTCGCTCTGTTCGTTGTCCGCTCCGCCCGCCACCCCTCCCCCGTGATCGAGCTTGGGTTGTTCCGGGTGCGTTCGTTCACCGTGGCTAACGCGGGCGGGTTCGTGTTCGCGATCGGCTTCTTTGCCCTGCTGCTGTGCAATGTCCTGTTTTTGACCACGATCTGGCATTACTCGGTGCTCGGCGCCGGCGCGGCTCTGACGCCGGGGCCGATCACGGCCGCGGGGATGGCGCCGCTGGCCGGACGGCTGGCCGACCGGTTCGGGCAGCGGGCAATCGCCGTACCGGGGAGCCTGCTGTTCGCCGCGGGCTCGGTACTGTTCGCCCTGGGCACCGGCCATGCCACCGACTACTGGAGCGTCTTCCTGCCCGGCGCCGTGCTCGGCGGTGCCGGGATCGGCCTGGCGCTGCCCGCGTTCGGCAGCGCCGCGGTAGCCGAACTACCGCGGCCGCGGTTCGCCACCGGCGTCGCGGTCTCGTCGTGCTTCCGCCAGATCGGCGCCGTGGTCGGCGTAGCCCTGCTCGTGGCCGTACTTGGCACACCGTCACCCGGTCAGATCCTGACCACGTTCCACCGCTGCTGGGCGGTGATAGCAGGCACCGGGCTGGCGTGCGCCGTCATCTCGCTCGCCCTCGGGCGCATTCGCGCCCGCCAGGTCGAGACCATCCCGGCCGGTCCGCCGGCTCGCGCCGCGGAGACCCATGACCATGGCTATGGCAGTGCCCGCACCGGGCGGTAACAGCGATACAGGGAGACCATCGTGACGACGCAGCCCTCCTCCGCCTTCACCCTCATTACCGGCGGCAGCGGAATAGGACTTGAGCTCGCCCGCCAGGCCGCGGGGGATCGACGCGATCTTATTCTTGCCGCCCAGAACCCGCCCGCCCTGGAGGCCGCCGCGGCTGAACTGAAGCGGAAGGTCTCGGTACGCGTAATTCCGCTCGACCTCAGCCGGCCCGGTGCGGCCGAAGAAGTCCACGATCGGGTCCGGGCGCTCGGCGCCGAGGTGGACTGCCTGATCAATAACGCCGGGTTCGGCGACTATGGCCCGTTCGCCGCCTGCGACCTGACCAGGCAAGAGCGCATGATCAGCGTCAACATTGCGGCGCTGACCGGGCTGACCCGCCTGTTCTTGCCCGCGATGCTGGACCGAGGGCAGGGGCGTATCCTGAACGTCGCCTCGGTGACGGCCTTCCTGCCCGGCCCGCTGATGAGCGTGTATTTTTCCACTAAGCACTATGTTCTGGCATTCTCGGAGTCGCTCATCCAGGAGCTGCGCGGCAGCGGAGTCACCGTCACCGCGTTGTGCCCCCCGCCGGTGAGCACGCCGTTCGTCCGCGCGGCCCAGATCGCCCCGGCAAACTACATGGCCACCGCGAAGACCACGCCGGCCGAGGTCGCTCGTTACGGCTACCAGATGATGAAGCGCGGTAAGCCGGTCGCGGTCTACAGCCTGAGATACAAATTCCTGACGTCCTTTCTCGTCAGGGTCACACCGCGCTTTGCGCTGCGCCGGCTGCTCCGCCGCCTGAACTTCCAGGGTGCCCATTCATCCCGGCCCGCCGTGCGCGCAGCCGACTAAAGATGTCACCGCAGGCAAGGCTGCGAGCGACATAAACTCTCTATCCCTCGGAGAAGTCATGACCAACATCGACGCGCAGGAACTGGTCAGCCGTTACGTGGCGGTGTGGAATCAGCCGGACGCCGAGCTACGCCGCAAGGCCATCCGCGCCCTGTGGGCCGAGGACGGCGCCCACATCCTCCAGCCCTCCCAGGAGATCCGGAAGGCCGCCACTGGGCTCGGCTTCACCTCCACTGTCCTCGAAGCCCGCGGGCACGACGCACTCGAAGTGCGGGTGACCCGCGCCTACGAGGAATCCGTCGCACCAGGCGAGTTCACCTTCAGGCCGCGGGACAACGCAGACCGCCTCCACGACGTCGTCAAATTCAACTGGGAAATGGTCCCCTCCGGCGGCGGCGACGTGGCAGGCGCCGGCCTGGAGATCCTCATCCTCGATGAGGACGGGCGCATCAAGGCCGACTATCAGTTCATCGAGGGCTGACACGACGGCCCGGCTCCCCCCGCACCCCGTCATTCTCGAGCAGCAACCGGTGCGACCCGGGCGCCGCCACGACCGCGTCCATTGACGGCGGCCAGTTCCAGTTGCCCTCTGCGCCCAGGGTGTCGCCTCCTGGCGGTTTGCCGCTCGCGGCATATTACCGTCAGCGGCGGTGACGGCGGCTGCTGGCGGGTGCCCGTTCCGGCTGGCTGGCCTGCTGGCGGGCCGGTTCGCCAGCTGGCTCCGGCGGATGCGATGACCACCAGCAGGATTGCCAGGAGCTCGGCGGGGCCGAGGTGCTGTCCGAGGATCGCCAGTCCCATCAGCGCGGCGGCGGCGGGCTCGAGGCTCAAAAGGACGAGCAGGTAGGGCAGCCCCGCGGACAGGACGGCTACGGCGATCGCTGTGGCCATGACTCCTGGGTTGAATCAGCGGGCCAGTCGACCCGGCCGCGGGGAGCGTCAGGGCAAGGGCCGAGACGGCGAAGGCGGCCCCGATCGTCGTGACCGGTCCCACCTCCTGGACGAGCCGCTTGGATAGCAGGATGTAGGCCGCCCAGAATGCGCCCGCCGCCAGCGCGAAAGCGAAGCCGGCCAGGTCGAGGTGGACGGTCGGATTCCCGAACAGGGCAACTCCGGCGGCCGCGAGCAGCGGCCAGGCCAGGTCCCTGGCGCGCCTGATGCCGGCCGCGGCGATGGCCAGCGGCCCAGTGAACTCCACTGTCGCAGCCACGCCCAGCGGGATACGGCCGAGTGCTTCGTAGAAGGCCAGGTTGCTGGCTGCCAGCGCCAGGCCGAGCGCAGCGAGCCGCAGTCCCTGGCCCAGGGTAGGCCAGCGGAAGGAGCGCCACCCGACCGCGGCCAGGATCAGTCCGGCCAGCACACTCCTGATCCACAACGTGCCGACCGGGCCGAGGATGGAGAACAAGTTCACCGCGAGGGCCGACCCTGATGTGCCGGACACGGCCACCCCGGCTATCAGCAGCGGCGCAGCCCGGCGCAGCCGCCGCCCCGAACCCGCACCGGCGGAGCCATGGTCCCGGCCCTGCGAGACAGATCTGCCCATCGGCCGCATCGTCACTGGCTTAGTCATTGGCCTCTCCCTTGCCTGTGCTGCGAACGTAACCGCGCGGCTGGCTCGCTGCTAAGGTCCAATTCCATGCCGGTTGAGTGGACCGGTTCGGGCCGGGACTTGCCACGCCTGCCGCTTGTCCGACCTGGCCGCCGGTCTTTTGCCGGGCCTTGTTTCTGGTCGGCCCGCGCCCGGCCGCGCCGCCGGATCCGCATGGACCGCAGCGACGTGGTGGTAGCGCTCAATGACCTCGCCAGGCGCGGACTGGCGGACCGCTTCCCCGAACCGTCCTACCGCCGCCGCAACATCATTCCGCAGCTTTGTCACGGCCAACGCGCCCCGGCCCGACCGCCCCGTCGCCGGCCTCCCCCAGAAGCAGATCAAGCGATGGGCGCATCAGGCCAGGCACGTCAAAGCTGGCAGATCGCGTAAGACTTGCGCTCAGAGCGCGGGAGGCCCGCCAGCGCCGAGCAGGGCCGGACCAGCGTCACGAACGTCAACGTGGCCGCGGCTGCTTCGCCCGTGATCTGATAACAGCCGGCGCCAGGAAAGACGATGCCGCTCGCCTGGAAACCGGTGTCGCCATAACCGCCAGGGATGCTGGCTCGAACGGGAAGCCCGAGAG
>WNGL01009012.1_pt1 | contig 11601 bp, 5 predicted proteins | sample 5400591 | NCBI WGS metagenome assembly WNGL01 (sample SAMN13153377, study PRJNA577476) | soil metagenome | isolation source: 80 cm soil or saprolite under Garry oak tree replicate 1 | place: USA:California | collected 2016-06-15
CGAGCGTGAGTTCTCGTGGACCGCCGCCGGCGATGCGACGGTCGCGCTGTACCGCGAACTCCTCGGATAAGATGTCGCGCAACACGCCACACGTGATGAGCACGACCGACCCAGCCTGGCGCTCGTCCGCCGATCGTCGCGTGCCCGGGCTCGCGCTCGCGCTGCTGCTGGCCGCGCTGCTGCGCTTCTGGGGACTCGGACAGGGCATTCCGTTCAATCCCGGCGTGGACGAGCCCGAAGTGATGGACCGCGCTCTTCGCATGATGAAGTCGGGCGACTTCAATCCGCACTTCTTCGACTATCCGTCGCTGTACATGTACGTCCAGACGGCGGTCGCAGTCCTGCGCTTCATGATCGGCGCGATGCAGGGACGCTGGTCCGCGCTGGCGCAGGCGCAGACCGCCGACTTTTACCTGTGGGCACGCGGCGTTACCGCGATCATCGGTACGGGAACGGTCTGGCTCGTGTACCGCGCCGGGACGCGATGGGGACCACGAACGGCCCTTCTCGCCGCCGTCATGCTCGCCGTCATGCCGCTGCACGTTCGCGAATCGCATTACGCGCTGACGGACGTGCCGATGACGTTCTTCGTCGTCCTCACGCTCCTCCTGTCTCTTCGCGCGCACGAGCGCGCCACAGCCTGGTCGTTCGTCGCGGCGGGAGCGGCGGCCGGCTTGGCCGGCGCGACGAAATACAACGGTCTCATCGCGTTCCTCATTCCGCTGCTGGCGTGCGCGACGACGCGGGCGGCGCAACCTTCACGCCTACAGGCGATTCTCTGGACGACGGCGGGATTGCTGGCGGCGTTCCTGATGGCGGCGCCCTACACGTTGATCGACCTGCCGCACTTCCTGAATCAGTTCGCGCGGCTCATCTCGGAGTACCGCACGCCCGGCCTTCAGAAACCGATGTGGGTGACGTATCTGAAACACCTGCGGGCTGCGCTTGGATGGCCGGGCAGCGTCCTGGTCACAGCTGGCCTGATTCTGGGAGCCGGGAGGGTTCTTGCAGGACCGGACCGCGTCAAATGGCTGCTGGTGATTGCCTTTCCGCTCGTGTACTTCTGGTTCATCTCGAATCAAACGATCGTCTTCGGCCGCTATCTGCTCCCCCTCGTACCGTTTCTGTCATTGATCGCCGCGGACACCGTCGTCTGGATCGTGACGCAGCTGCGCGCGATCCGGATGCCGCGCCCGGTGCGCGCCGCCGCCATCCTCGGCATGGTCATCGTGGTCATCGTGCCCCCGGGCTATACCGCAATTTCCTTTGGCATCGAGCAGACGAAAGTCTCGACCAGCGCGCTCGCGTACGACTGGGTCCGGCGGGAGATTCCGCCGGGGACTACGATTTGGCTGGAGGGGTCGGTCGCGATCAAGCTGCCGCCAGAGTATCGCGCGACATATCTCAAGCAGTTGCGTCAGGCAGACCTCGAGCGCGTGTCGCTTACGGCCGTCCAATACCTGGTCGCGTCGTCGCAGTCTTACGGGGAGTACCTGGATGCGCCGAAGACTTACCCTCAGGAGTACCAGGACTATCAGCGGATCTTCAACGAGACACAGGAGGTCGCACGGTTCACGCCGTCGCGCGAACATCCCGGGCCGGAGCTGCGAATACTCAAGGTGAGACGTTGAGCGGGCGGGTCTGGCGCGGACTGTCGTGGACGATCGCGGCAATCGCGGCAGTCGATCTCGCCGGACGGGAGATAGCCCGGCGTTCGATGCTATACGCGTTCCTGGGACGGACGCTGTCAGTCGGAACGGTACTGGCACTGGCGGCGCTCGCAGCGACGATCGGAATCATCGCGTCGCGCGGCAAACGTGCGGCGGCTCTGGTTCTGACCTCGCTCTTCACGCTCGGCATCGCTTTTCAGCTTCAACTCGGCGCCCGGCTTCAGAGCGACGGCTTCTACTATTACGCCTACCTTCGTTCGCTCGCGTTCGACCGCGACGTCGACTTCAGCAACGACTACCGGATGCTGGGACTCGGCGACAAGGCGTACCTGTTCAAGCCGACCCCGACCGGGCATGCCCAATCGGCGTGGACGATCGGTCCGGCGATCGTCTGGGCGCCGTTTTTCGCGGCCGGTCACCTCGTGGCTTCGCGGCTGCACGCGGGTGGCGCCGACGTCAGCACGGACGGGACATCATTTCCGTATCGGCAGGCGGTTTGCGTCGCGAGTCTCGTCTACGGCCTCCTCGGGTGCTGGTTCATCTATCGATTGACGCTCCGTTTTTTTCCGGCGCCGATCGCCGCGGCGGCGACAGCGTTGACCGTCTGCGGCTCGTTCATGCCCTGGTATCTGGTCAAGGAGCCGAGCATGACCCACGCGGTCTCGATGGCTGCGGTTGCGGCGTTCGTCTGGGCGTGGGCGGCGACGCGGGATCGGCGGACGCTGACGGCCTGGGCGCTGCTCGGACTGCTGGCCGGATTCATTTCGCTGATCCGCTGGCAGAATGCGCTTTTCGCCCTGCTGCCTGGCGTCGATGCCGCGGAGATATTTCTAAAAAACGGCAGAACGGGGGATTCGCGCAGACTCCGGGCGGCGGCGATCGGGAGCCTGCTGTTTCTGGTGTGTGCGGCGATTGGGTTCCTGCCGCAGATGCTGGCGTGGAAGGCGATCTACGGCGCGTTCGTCGCCCGCTCGCCGGTCGGCCCTGAAATCCGCTGGACGCACCCGCATCTCGTCGACATTCTGTTTTCCGCCCGCAACGGGCTGTTCAGCACGTCGCCCATTCTCTATCTCGCGGCAGCCGGTCTCGCAGCGTTCGCGATCGCCCGCCCCGCGATCGGGCTGCCCGCGGCCGCCGCTGTCGCGGTGATGATCTATTTCAACGCATGCATTCAGGACTGGTGGGGCAGCGCGGGATTTGGTGGACGCCGGTTCGACGGGACGATTCCGCTCTTCGCTCTTGGCCTCGGCGCCTTCATTCACTACGGCGCATGGACCGTACGTCGCCACTCTGCGACGACCGTCACGGCGCTGCTCGCGCTGCTCGCGATCTGGAATCTTGCGCTGGTCGGTGCGGCGCAACAGGGAGCCGTGCGGATCGGCGAGACGGTGGCGTTCGACCGCGCCTGGGCGGCGCAGGCGCGCGTTCTGCACGACTGGTTCGGCAATCCGTTCACATATCCCGCCAGTCTCCTGTTCGCGTGGCGCAACGGCGTGTCGCCGGGTGATTACGATCTGCTCTCCACGAATCGTTTCCTTGGCGACCCGCTGCGGCCGTACGGCGGCGTCGATGTCGGAACGGATGGTGACGAGTGGCTCCTCGGCGACGGCTGGCACGCGCCGGAGCGCGAAGGCGCGACGACGTTCCGCTGGGCGGCGTCGCCGGCAATCCTGCGGATTCCGCTCGATCACGCCGCCCCGCTGCGCGTGCAGGTCCGTCTTCATGCGTTCTCGTATCCCGGCGCGCCGCCGCAGACGCTCACGATCTCGACGGGCGGATCGTCGGGCGCGTGCTTGCCCGTCACCGTGCCCGCGGCATGGCAGACGATCGAATGCACGCTCGACGCGTCCGCATGGCGCGCGGGAGTGAATACACTCGCGCTGTCGTTTGGCTACGCGCAGCGGCCGGTGGACGTCGGGGCGGGCGGCGACGCGAGACCGCTCGCCGCGGCGGTGGACTGGGTCAGGGTGTCCGATACAACACGCTGATTTCGGCGCGCTTCTTCAGTTCCGCCACCCATGCCGCGATCGCGGCGTTCCTTTCTTTTGGATCGGAGAGGGTGACGAAGCGCTGATTGAGATAGGTTGTGATGCGCAGATCGTCGCGGATGTAGCGCCGCAGCTGCTCGCGCGACGTGCCGGTCACCGCAAGCGCCTTCTCGAACGCGGGAGCCGATCCCGCGCGCCGCTCCATGGCATCCATGCGGACCGTGATCTCTACCGGATCAGGCTCAGGCGGCTGGAAGCGTTCGACCTCCGCGAGGATCAGCGTCCGCTCGATCAGCTTGCCCAGCGTCGTCGCCAGCGGGTCGGCGGCGCCCTGCGGCACGTCGGTCAATTGAAACTGAATCGCGGCGTCGACGTCGGACAGCATGATTGGCTGCCCGCCGACGACGGCCATGATGCGGTCGATGACGACTTGCGAGGCGCGAGGTGCGAGGCGCGAGGCGTGAACATCCGGGGTCGCAAGCGTCAGCAGGAGCAATGCGTGCAAAGTCGTCATCAGAAGGCCTGCCCGATCGAGAAGTGGACGGCATAGCCGGGCTCGAGACGGCCGGCGATCGTGCGCCGCTCCAGCTTGAAGCCGACGTCGAACCGGACAGGGCCGACCGGCGTCTTGACGCGAAGCCCCGTGCCCACGCTGCCCGTCAGCTGGCCGAGATCCAGATCCGCCGCGCGCTGGAACACGTTGCCGCCGTCCACGAAGACCACGGCGCCAACCGGGCCCACGAATGGCGAGCGCAACTCCGCGTTGAGGATGACTTCGCCGTCGCCTCCTAACGGAAATCCCTGCGTCGTGATCGTGTCCGGAACGCCGACGGAATCGAGCGCGAAGCCGCGCATCGTGGTGTCGCCCCCCGCGAAAAATCGTTCGCTCGCAGGCAGGTCGCGGATCGTCACGATAATTGGGGTGCCGTCCGCATCCACGGTCGTCGCCAGCCGTGGAAACCCGCGTGCGAGCCCGAGGCGCGCGCCGCCGGCAAAGACGAACCCCGGCCCCCCCAGATTTCGGTACACGAATCCCTGCAGGAACGTCTTCGCGTAGCCCACCGCGGAGCCGATATTCCGCGCGGCGAGCGTGCCGTCCGCGCTGAGGAACGTGCCCTTTTTCGGCTCGAGGAGACTGTCGCGGGTGTCGCGCGACGCCGCAGCTGAAAACGCCGAGAGCCGGACCTGCGGGAAGACGCGATCGATCGTCGCCTTGTCGGCGTCAGAGAGGTTCTGGTCGAAGTCGAAAATCCTGGTCGTGCCAAGGGAGTAACGCGCGCTGCCCCGAATCGTCGGCGACAGGCGATGCGTGAATTCGCCGTTCAGCCCCTTGCGGCTGAAATTGAAACCCGTCCTCACGCCCTGCTCGACCGCCGCCGTGACCGTAAGGTCCCCGTAATTCCTCAACGCCCGCGGCTCTGTGTAGGTGCCGATGATCCGATACTCCGAGAAGCCGAATCGATTCGGATTCGCGGGATCGCTGTTCGGCCGCAGGCTCAACCGCGTATACAGGTTGACGGATCGGTTCGTCCCGCCAAGATTGCGGCGTCCGACCTCGAAGAATCCGCGCGGCGCGAACTCGTACTGTTCGCTGGGGGCCACGCCGACCTCCGACGTGCGCAGCACGCGATCCACCTGCACGCCGCCGCCGAATCCGACCGTCGTCTGCGGCGACTCTTCGACGAGAATGACGACATCGGTTCTGGAGGGATCGCCGTGTGACACGGGCGTGATCTGGATCCGGCGGAAGAGCCCCAGAGCGGTCAACCGGCGCCGGGTTTCCGTGAGATCGGCGAGCCCGAGCGGCTTCCCTGATTGAATCTTCAGCTCGCGCCGCACGACGCTGGACCTGGTGCGCACGTTCCCGCTGATGAAGACGTGCTCGACGATCGACTGCGGCCCTTCTTCGATCGTGAACGCAATGTTGGCGACGGCGCCGCCACCCGGCGCGGCGACCGGCGCCGGAGCGGCTACCGACACCTTCGCGGATCCATACCCCGCGTTCAGGTATTCCGCCAGCAAGACGTCGCGCTCTGCCGCGATCTTGGGCCCGTTGTACGGATCGCCGCGCTTCAACGACAGCTTGCTCAACAGGACCGCCGACGACAGGCCTGTGTTTCCCGACACCGTGACTTCGCCAATCGTCACACGCGGACCTTCCTTCACCGTGATGACCGGCTTCACGAGGCCGGGGCCGGCGTCGTTCGCTGCCGACGCGATGGTCGCGGTCGCAAAGCCTCTCGCGCGGTACGTCTTCTTGACGTCGTCCTCAATTGCCGCCAGCTTCGCCGCCACGAACGGCTCACCCGCAGGCATTTTCAGCAGTGGCCGAAGCTCGTCGATGCCGATGGACTGGTTGCCGCTCACGTCGATTCCGCCCGGCGCGACGCGGAACAGCGCGCCGCGGCTCACGTGGAACACCAGCGTCACCTCGCCGTTCCCTTGCTTGCGTTCCGGCGGTTTGACCTCCGCCTTCCAGTACCCCTGCTGGTTCAGGTAGTCGACGATGCGGCGGGCGGAGTCTTCGAGGATGTCCTGATCGATCGATCCCTCGCGCTCGATCGGCACGAGCTCGTCGATCGTGTCCTTCGGCAGCGGATCGCCCGTGAAATCGACGCGGACCAACGGTCCGGGCTCGATCTCCACGGTCAGATCCACCTGCGTGCGATCGGCGTTGAATTGCGGCGGCAGGTCGTGCGCGCTCGCCTCGTAATAGCGGCGCTGACGCATCCAGGTCACGTAATCCGTGAGACGCGAGTGCAATTCTTCCGGCTGATACGGCTGGCGGCCGGCGATGTGCAGCCGCTCCACGACTTGCGGGGCGGGCTCGAGAGGATGTCCTGTGATCGTCGATCGAGCGATGGTCGTCTGGGAACCGGCATGAACGTCGAAGGTGAGCGTCGTCCGGTGCGGTTCGTGCTCGAGAATGGGCGGTGCGGCCTTCACCGTCGCCGAGAGGAAACCGCGCTCGTGGTACCACGCTTCGAGCATTCCCGCGACGTCGTCCGCGCGGGCGAGCGGAGGCGCGGCGCCGAAGCGCTCGGTCATGCGCGTCCGCAGCGTACCCTGGGAGAGCCCGAGCTCGCCCCGGAACTCGACCTTCGTGACCGTGTGGATCGGCACGACCTCGTAGTGCACCGCGACGCTCCGATTGGCGGCGTCCTTCACGTCGACGCGGACGTCCTCGAAACGCGCGAGCGTATACAGATGTGTGATCGTCTCGCGTACGTCCGCCATTTTCAGCGGCGCGCCGACCTTCGTCTGCACCGTGTCGAGGAGCGCGGGGTCTGTGGTCGGCGTTCCTTCGATCGTCAACAACACAGAGGCGATGGGCCGATCGATGTACGGAGCCGCGGGCAGCCGCGGCTGCGCCGCCGCCACGGCCGCGACGAGCGACGCCGCGCAGAACACCAAGCCGCGCAGCACGCCTCGCACCTCCGCGCACGCCTCGCACACCATCGTCAGAACGTCCTCCGGACACGAACGTCGATTGCGAAGGTGTTCGATCCGTTCTGCGTCAGGACGAATCCGAGGCGGTCGGACTGATCGTATTCCAGGATGATGATCTGATCCCCGTGCGTGGTCGTCCCGAGCGAGCGCGAGAAGGTCAGATATGCGCGATCGGACAGCCGCTTGCCGAGGATCAGACGTGCGGTCGGTGTGAGCGGATCCGCCGAAGACGTGCCGAGGCTCGGCGAGATTTGCACCGTGTCAATGCCGAGCGTCTGCTCGACGGCGCGGCCGACGGTTCCCGTAATGCCGCCGGCGAGGATGCGCAGGATGCCTGCCTTCAGCAGCTGCTCTTCGGTCTGCGTCGCCAACTGCGGACGCAGCGCGCGCAGCTCGGGGTTGGCGAGATCGGTACCGGCGGCTTGTCCGAACACGAGCGAAATGATGTCGATCGTCAGCAGCGGCGGATCCGAGTTCACCGTAAAGCTCATCTGGCCGTCGAGCGTGCCCGAGACCGCGAGCGTGATGCGGTACGGATCGGTCACGCCGGGCGCGCGGACGCGCCCCTCGGCTTCGATATCGATGAACGGCTGTATGCGCGTGGGATTGTAAAAGTCGATCGTCCCCCGCGTGATCTGGTAGCGATTCCCTTCGAAGAGGACCTGGCCGCGCTCGATGTCGGCACGGCCGAAGACGACGGGGTGGTCGTAGGTGCCGCTCAGGCGCAGATCGGCGCGCGATACAATCCGCGCGAGATTGTTGTCGACGCGCAGCGTGCCGGGGGCGTCGATCTTGATGTCGTAGCGGACCGGAATCGGCGGCGCCTCGGCCGCGAAGCCCGGCGTCACCCCGCCGCCCGACGCAAGAGAGAAGATGTCCACATTCGGCTGAAAGTACTTGTTGTAGACGCCATCGCGAATCGTCACCGTGCCGCCAAGGACCATCGCGGACGGATCGCCGCGCAGCGTCAATCCGGCGTCGATCGTGGACTGGAAGCCTTCCGGATATCGCAGGTGCATCTGCTCGCCGTTTGCGGTCAGATCCAGATCGCCGATCGAGACGCCTTTCAGACCGACCCTGCCGCCGAACCGGACCGATCCGCCTCCCAACTGCGCGACGGCGTCGACGATCCGGATGCCCTCGGCATCGAACAGGAGGCGGCCGTTGACGTCCTGGAGGCTCTGCGGCAGCGACGTGTAGCGCAGGCGGCCGTTGGCGATCGTCGCCTCTCCGGAGAAGACGGGATTGTCGATCGGCCCGCGCATCTGCGCCCGCAGCGACGCGTTGCCGGACGTGCGAATCGCGCGGTAGAAGGCCTGCAGGATGCCGAGGTTGGCGTCGCCCGAGGCGTCGAGCGCGATCCGGTTGTCGTGGAGGCCGACGTTGCCGCTCAATTCGAGCGCCGTGCCCTCGCCTTTCAGCTTGAAGCGCTGCACCTCAATGGCGTCATTGTTCAGCGCGAGCTGGATCCGTCCGTCGTTGGCCGCGGGGTAGTCGAACAGCTTGAGCTGCAGACGGTCGACGTCGGCTTCGACGCGCAGGTGATTGACGTCTGACAACTCGCCGACGAGACGAATGGTGCCGTCGGCAATCGCGGTCGTGAACGGCGACATCCGGGGCGCGATGAAGCGCAGATACGGGTCGAGCGACGTGTCGGAGAAGCGCAGCGACATCTCCGCGTCCCTCTCCGGCGTCAATGACATGCGCGCCGATCCCGACACCGAGAGCCGTTTCGACGACGCCTCCATCTCCATCGTCAGCATCTCGCCGCGAAGGGAGAGGCGGCCGCTCACCTGGCCGATACCCTCGTCGGAGACGAACAGATCGGCGATGCTGGCCTTCACGTCGTAGCGCGGGACCGCGAACGTGCCGGCGCCGGTCGCATTGAAGTTGAGCACGCCCGAGAGGGGCGCTTTGGGATACTGGAGCGTCACGAGCGACTCGACCGGGATCTTCGTGCCATCGGCGTCGAAGGAATAGTTGCCGTCCCACGCCACCCAGGCCGCGCCGGTGAGCTTGCCCGTGCTCTTCCTGATATCGATCGCGTCGAGCCGCACGCCCGTCCGCTCGAAGCGCAGGTCCGACGTGGCGACGTCGAACGTTTCGCCGTAGGCAGTCCCCCGATCGATCTCCAAACGGCCGACGCCGTCGGGCGTCAGGTACTTTCCGTACAGGTGGTATTCGCCCGAGACCAGGCCGTTCACCGGATAGTCCTGAAGCTTGAACGCGTTGCGGAGATCGACGAGCGGCCGCTCGGCGACCTTGATCACGGCATTGATCTCTTCGCCGTTGTCCTTGCGCGGATATCCCAGCGAGAACTTCCCTTCCGCGTCAATCCGCGATCCCTTCTCGTCGACCCTGCCGTTCTTGATGAAGACGTAGCTGTTCTCGATCACGAGGTCGCCCGCGCCGTGGCCCCAGGTCACGCCCCACGCCCGCATCCGATCGCCCGTGAAGTGTCCTTCAATCCGCGGATTCGAAAACGCGGCGTACATCGTGCCGTCGAACTCGCCGCGCCCGCCGATATCGATGGCGCTCGTGTTCGATCCGAACGCCGTCATGATCCCGGCGAGGAGCCGATCGCTTTCGAGCCAGTCGAGGCTCGTGACATGAAACGGGATCGTGGATCGTTGCGCCCAGGCGGTGCGTCCCTGGAAGTCGACGTACGTCTTGTCCGTCGCCGCCCAGCCGTTTGCGATCGAGATCCATTCCGGATCGAGCGCATACGTGATGTGCCCGGCGATCGGCACGTGACCGATATACACATGCGGATTGAAGGGGCCGACTTCCGGCGGAAGCGGATCGACCCTCGCGATGGAGCCCGGCAGCACCTGGCGGGTCATCGGCTTCAGGTCGCCGGCCATCGCCGCCGTGATGTCGCCGGATCCGCGCTTCTTCGAGAACTTCCCGAGTGGCCATTCGAGGCGGTTGCGGCCAGACGCGCGTCCGGCCAGCCGAATGCCCTGCAACTGCAGGAAGTCGGTGAGCGGCGTGAGATCGACGTCCGCATAGGTCGCGTCCCACACCGCCTGGGTGGGATGCCCGGGTTGGCCGAGCGGCTCCAACAGGTAATCGAACTTCGCGCGGCCGCCGTACAAGCCGGTCGTCACGTCGGTCACGTCGAACGCGTGGTTGTTCCAGACGAGCGCGCCCTTGACGCCAGGGAACCGCCACGCATTCACGCCCGCTTCCGGACTCGTGAACGTGCCCTTCAACTCACGTCCGGTTCCCGCGGGCGTCTTGAAGAACCGAAACGTTCCCGTGAAGTCGCCGAACCCGGTGACGGTGAAGTTCATCCCCTTGAAAAAGATCGCTTTCTGAATCGGAAAGTCGACGCGCGATTTCACGTTGTAGAGCATGTCGGGCCAGTGGCCGACGTCGACATATCCGGAGACCTTCGTCGACGCGCCGGTGCTGGGCAGGGTGATGTCTTCCAGGAGGATCTTGCCGTGGTCGATCTTGAACCGGGTCTGCAGGTCCGCGCGGAACTCGTCGTAGCTCTGGATCCTGACGCGTCCGTCCCTGAAGGCCGCCGTGCCCCTATAGCCGTCGAGGCCCTTGAACACCTGCACGTCGAGATTCGGACAGACCACCCGCCATGGCGTGGTGTGGTCGTCGTACGTGAATCGCCCGTGGCGCGCGATCACGAGCTTGGTGGTCGTCGTGAACGTGAAGCGCGGCTCGCCGCCCGTCGCCTTGGCGCGGGGCGGACCCATCACGCGGGGAAAGCTGTGGCGGCCCGGGAACTGCTCGACCACCATGTCCCAATCGGTCATCTCGACGTTCTCCACGATCAACTCGTGCGTGAAGAACGTCCACCAGGGGAAGTTCACGAAGACGCGTTTGGCTTTCAGGAACGGCCGATCGGCCGGCTTGAGGCCTTCGATCACCAGGTCGTCGACCTCGAACGCTCCCCTCGAGAGTCTGATCCCGAGGCGGCCGATGTGCATGGGCCGATCGAGGTACTTCGATCCCGCGTCCTCCGCCCGCTTCCGCAACGACGGTCCGAGATCGATCGTGAGGGAGGTGACAACGAGCGCGGCCACGAGCGCGATGAGTACGCCCACGGCGCGCAGCACGGGATGCCTCCGGTGCGGCCTCGGCGTCTTCGCCGGGACGCTCACCGCAGGCGCCGCGTCCGGCGCCGGCGCCTCTTCCGGTGGATCGAGGGCGTCGTCAGTCAATGACTACCAGGACACGACCCGTCTCGACCGACGTGCCCGCGTTCACCGCGACGTCTCTGACGGTGCCGGCCTTGGGCGAGCGGAGCTCGTTCTCCATCTTCATGGCTTCCACGACGATCACGGGCTGGTGGATCTGTACGGCATCACCGGGCGCGACCAGCACGCGGACGACGCGTCCCGGCATCGGCGCGACGATCTTCTGCTCGCCGTGAGCGCCGGCCCCGGTTTCGGCGGCCGCGCGTCCGGTGCGCCGCGCGTTGACGCCCACCGGGAGGGTCCGGCCGCCGAGATACGCGAGCAGCTCTCCCG
>WNGL01027966.1_pt1 | contig 11601 bp, 14 predicted proteins | sample 5400591 | NCBI WGS metagenome assembly WNGL01 (sample SAMN13153377, study PRJNA577476) | soil metagenome | isolation source: 80 cm soil or saprolite under Garry oak tree replicate 1 | place: USA:California | collected 2016-06-15
CTCGCTCGGCAGCGTGCCGAACCAGACCAGCTTGTTTCCCCGGATTTCAACCGATTCGCTGGGCTGGGAGTTGACTGCGACATCGAGCTCGGCCAGCGAAATGATCTGCGGTGGCAACGGCAAAAGCACCTCGCACTCGCCGTTCTTGGCGGGGTTGAACGCCTGGAATTTCGCCGTGTACTGGGCTGTGTAGATGGATTCGGGATCGGCTGTGCCGACGCTTAGTCCCGGCTTAAGTGATACCGTCGCCGCAAAACTCTTGACTGTGGCGAGGGTGCGTTGCGGCACGGTCTGACCCGCTCTGGCGGATTCTGGTTGCGCAGCCGCCTCCCGAGCGGGGCCACCGCTCATGCTGCTGCGAATCGCTCGCTTCCTGGCGGAGCTGAGGCTGGGGAGAAGGATTGCCGCAAGAACTGCAAGAATAACGACGACAACCAGTAGTTCGATCAGCGTAAACGCGCGACGGCCATGTTTCATGATGAAGAGACTTAGTTTGCGTCCGTGGCGGCGATGCTGTTCAGGTGCGCGTCCGCAAGCTCCGGCTCCAAAACCAGGTTACCCTGGCAGCGGAATTGCGCGCCGCTCGAGTTGATCCGGTAGAAACACCAGGTCATTCACTTTGTTTCTTGGTTCGCATTTTAGGTTACCCGTTATGGATTGCACTCGCAAGGCACAGATGGGTTGATTGAATCGGACCGCGACATTGCGTCGCCGATGGGGACATTCGTGCCGGGTGGGCCGTTGGTTCTGATTTCGGAGTTTCGGATGGCGCGCCTCGACGGGGGCTCGAACGGCGTTCAAAAGGTGGCCTGTATGGAACTGGCCGGCCCGCGTCCAGTGGGAGTCAGTGCCACCGCGAGTCCCGGACGATTTGCGACGCTCGATGGCGGCGGGCAGATGACGGTTTACTCGGTTCCGCGCTGACCCTCGGCGGGTTCGTCGCGGCGACGACCGGGGGATGGGCTTTTCCGCGAAACAGGTCTGTTTGCCGGAGGAATGTCCGCGCTCCGCCCGCGCCATCATTATTAACAAAGTGTTCAAATTCCCGCTTGACATGGTGTTCACATGACACTATCAGTGTATCGTGTAAATGAAACACGAACAGACGACGAAGGAACCGATGGCATTCTCCTACAAATACCCGCGCGCCGCCCTGACCGTGGACTGCGTTGTCTTCGGTTTTGATGAGGGCGAACTCAAGGTGCTGCTGGTCGAGCGCGCGCTTGAGCCCTTCAAAGGTCGCTGGGTGCTGCCGGGCGGCTTCGTCCGCGTGGACGAAACGGTTGATGCCGCCGCCCGTCGCGAGCTCGGCGAGGAAGCCGGGCTGCAGGACGTGTTCCTGGAGCAACTCTACACGTTTGGCGCGGTGAACCGCGATCCTCGAGAACGGGTTGTGAGTGTCGCCTATTACGCGTTGGTCAAACTCTCGGATCACCGCGCCAAGGCCGCCACGGACGCCGCGAATGCCGAATGGTTTCCGATCTCGCAAGTGCCGAAGCTCGCATTCGATCACGCCGGCATCCTCGCGACCGCGCTAACCAGGCTGAAAGGCAAAGTGCGTTATCAGCCGATTGGCTTCGAGTTGCTGCCGCTCAAGTTCACGCTCTCGCAGCTCCAGCATCTCTACGAAGCCGTGCTGGAAACCGAATTGGACAAGCGCAATTTCCGCAAGAAAGTCCTGGGATTCGGCCTGCTCGTCCCGCTCAAGGAGACGCGGATGACCGGCCGTCATCGCCCGGCCCAGTTGTTTCGGTTTGATGCGAACCGATACGAAAAACTCAAGAAACGAGGATTGCTCTTTGAATTGTGAGTCAATGAATCAGTGAATCAATGAATGAAAGGGCCAAGAAATGAACAACAAATTGGAATTCGCAACGAAGATGCAGGCACGGTCCAAGTCCGCATTCTCCAAACATCGCTCAACCCAGCCAAACGCAACGCCGGCCGTTAACTCACTCATTCCCTGATTCAGAAATTCCTCCCTGCTTTTTATGCTTGGCATCAAATTCATCAAAGTTCAACCCACCACTTACCTTCTCCAATACCGGCACGGCCGGATCGTGCGGGAAGGCGTCGGGTTGGCGTTTTTCTATTACGCGCCCACGACGTCGCTGGTCGCCATTCCCGTCGGCAGCACCGACGTGCCGTTCATTTTTGAAGAGCCAACGGCGGACTACCAGACCGTCACGCTCCTGCCCAACTTCGTTTTCGGCCCGGAGGACATCGTCGTCGCGCTCGGACAGGACGGCCTCGTCGCCAACACATTGAAGTATTTGAACGGCCAACCGCTCGTTGGCGTGAACCCCGATCCACAACGCTGGGACGGCCAGCTTCTGCCCTTCAAAGTGCGAGACCTGGACAGAATCGTCCGCGACGTGCTCCGCCGCGGGCGCCCGACGAAAACCGTGACGATGGCGAAGGTCACGCTCAACACGGGTCTGACGCTGCACGCCGTGAACGATTTCTTCATCGGAGCGCGGACGCACATTTCGGCCCGCTACCAAATCCGGCTTGGCACGCTGGCCGAGAACCATTCTTCCAGCGGCGTGATTGTCTCGACGGGCCTGGGATCGACCGGTTGGTTGAAGAGCTTGCTGACTGGCGCGGCGGCTATCACGGAATCGGCAGCGGATGGAAATGGGTTACATCGCCCGCCTGATCGTAGCAGCCGACATAAGGAGACTCCGACTCCACAGCTTCTCCCGCAGAAGAACGAGCCTCGTCACCTCGGCAGCTACGAAAGAATAGCGACAGGCTTCGCTTGGGATTCGGAATACTTGTTTTTCACCGTGCGCGAACCGTTTCCAACTCGGACAACCGGCGCCTCGCTGGTCTTCGGCCAGATCACAGCGCAGCAGCCGCTCATCATCGAATCCCAGATGGGCGAGAGCGGTGTGATTTTCAGCGACGGCATCGAGCAGGATTTTCTGGAATTCAACTCGGGCACGCGGGCGGTGATCAGCATTGCGGAACGGAAAGGCCTGCTGGTCGAGTAAAAGCGACTGATGACCTACCAGGAACTTTCGATGGTGGCTGAAGGCGAGAGAAGCGCTGCCAGCGTTATGAACACGATTCTATTAGGGGGTCATGTGGCTCAATTTCGCCAGGGGAAACAAATGAACTCGTCCCTCCGCCCTAATGAGTGACACAACACAAGGCAGAAAGTTGCGCGAGGCTTTTGTTGGCGTCTTGCTGGGCACTGCTGTGGGAGACGCGCTGGGCTTGCCCGCCGAAGGCCTGTCGCGTCTTCGCATACAACGCCGCTGGCACGGCCAGTGGCGGCACCGGTTTCTCTTCGGTCGCGGAATGATCAGCGACGATACTGAACACACGGTGTTTGTGGCGCAGGCGTTGCTCGCGCATCCGGACGATCCGGCCACCTTCCAACGGTGTCTCGCGTGGAAGCTGCGGCTGTGGTTGCTCGGTCTTCCTGCCGGGATCGGTTTCGCCACACTGCGGGCCATTCTCAAACTGTGGCTTGGATTTTCTTCAACACGCAGCGGAGTTTTTTCCGCCGGCAATGGTCCGGCGATGCGCAGCGCGATCATAGGCGCCTATTTTTTCGACGAACTGGAAAAACGCCGCGAGTTTGTGTCTGCGGCAACATTTCTGACCCATACAGACCCAAGAGCGGCAACGGCAGCGTTATCCGTCGCCGAAGCTGCAGCGCTGGCGGTTCGCCAGGACGAACCGATCGATCATTGGTTGACAGGGCTTCCCGGATTGGGCCGGCAAGACGAGTGGCGGGCGCTTTGTCGCAAACAATCGGATGCGCTGACAGCGAAGAAATCGGTTGCGGCGTTTGCTGAATCGCTGGGATTGCGCACGGCGGTGACCGGCTACGCCTATCACTCGGTGTCAGTAGCGCTGTATTCCTGGCTACGGCATCGGGGCGATTTTCGAGCTGCGATGGAATCCGCTCTCAACTGCGGAGGCGACACTGACACTCTGGGTGCCATTGTTGGTGCTCTGGCGGGAGCCGACGTCGGCAAAGAAGGTATCCCTTTCGAATGGTTGAACCGGATTCGCGAATGGCCGCGCTCGATTCGATTTCTCGAACAAATAGCGGAGCGTCTCGCCAGGCAAAAAGGGGATGGACAGCCGCTGGGTCCCGTTCGCTACTTTTGGCCCGGATTAATTCCACGCAATTTCATCTTCCTCGCCGCTGTGCTGATCCACGGATTTCGAAGGTTGCTGCATTAGCAATATGTTGAAAACGCGTGCCTCGCCACGTGATGGCACGTCGCCTACAAAATATCCTTGGAAAATCAGCAATGTTGTGGCCCCGGTTACACCTGGAACTCGGAGCCGCGGAACCTTCCCGGGCGACGAGCCATTGCCCTGGCATCGGCCCGTAATCCGGACACCATAAATCCTGCGCGGCCGCCGACTGGAGTGGCTACTTTTTAGCTTTTTTCGCCCTGAATCTTGCCCACCTGGCTTTGGCTGCCGCAGAGATCCTGGCTTTGGCCGCGGCGCTGAGCCTTCTCTTCCTTCGGGGAGCCGCAGCCGATGGAGGTGCAGCGCCGAGAATTTTGCCCAGTTGCCGTTCCAAGGTTCCGATTTTTTCCCGGATTGCAACGGCTCGTTTGAGTTGTTTGACGGAAAGTTGAGCCAGGAGGTTGGTTGTCATGGGTTCCAGTAAACGGAGAAGCAGGCCCAAGTCAAGCGATGATGCGCGGTTGTGATACCAGGGCACTTTGCCTCCCGACAAACACGCGCCGTCAGAGTCTTTATGACTGGAGAGTGAGATGACACCCGGCACAATGTTGCCGCCGCAGAATTCCCGACACAATGTTCGCAGGTTGTCGCGCACGGGACTCGACGCTATGCTGGGAAACACATGAGCGACGTCGCGCGCATCCTGCAGTCGATGGAACAGGGGGATCACAAAGTGGCTGAAGAACTGTTGCCGTTGGTTTACGATGAACTGCGCAAGCTCGCTGCGGCCAGGATGGCTCAAGAAGCGCCCGGACAAACCTTGCAAGCGACCGCGCTGGTTCACGAAGCCTGGTTGAAGCTGGCCGGGTCCAACCGGCAGCAGTGGCGTGGCCGGGCGCATTTCTTCGGCGCAGCGGCTGAAGCCATGCGGCGCATCCTCATCGACAAAGCCCGTCGCAAAGCGAGCCAGAGGCGCCGTGGCGACGGCTTTCGTAGCGGCGCTACGCTGGAGGAACTCCACGAATCGCGAATCGAAATGAAGGCTCCCTCTGCCGAAATCCTGGCCGTGCATGATGCTTTGGATGCGCTCGCTGCGGAGGACCGGTTGGCCGCCGAGGTGGTCAAGCTCCGCTATTTCGTCGGCATGACAATTCCCGAAATCGCCGACGCGCTGGGAATGGCTGCGCGAACAGCCGATCGTCATTGGGCCTTCGCCCGCGCGTGGCTCAAGCAAGCCATTGAGGACGAACGGCTGGAGTGAGTTATATCTGCGCGGTCCGATTCCGTGCTCGCACTCCTGCTTTTGCTCATGCTCTTATCATCGGTGTCATGAACTACTGCACGAAACAGTTTCTCTATGGGTTGCCTGATTCAGAGCATTTCTCCAGGCCGGTTTGGCGAAGCGCCCGTGGAGTACAGAACGTCAACGGAAATCTCAGAGCTACAGCAGGAAGAGGAACAAGAGCAGGAATTCTAAAGCGATGGCGTGTTTCAGAGATCGATTGCGCCATTGAATGGTGACACGACGGTGTATGAGTGAAACCAGATGAGTGAACCAGAGACAACTAATAGCCGCTCGGAAAAGGAAATCTTTCTTGAGGCGATCGAGAAGGCCACGCCACAGGAACGGGTCGCCTACCTCGATGGGGCTTGTGGCAAGGATCCGCTGCTCCGGCGGCGCGTGGAGGGCTTGCTGGCAAAACATTTTCAGCAGGACAGCTTCATGAAGGAGCCGGCTGTCCAAGGTTCGCAAACTGTGGTGCTGCCACTTTCCGAAGGCCCCGGCACGGTCATCGACCGCTACAAGCTCCTGGAAAAGCTGGGAGAAGGCGGCTTTGGCGCGGTCTATGTTGCGGAGCAGAAAGAGCCGGTAAAGCGCCGTGTCGCGCTCAAGATCATCAAGCTCGGCATGGACACCAGGCAGGTGAGCATTGATGGACCATCCGAACATTGCCAAAGTCTTCGACGCCGGGGCGACCGAAACCGGACGGCCTTATTTCGTCATGGAGCTCGTCCGCGGCGTGCCCATCACCCGGTATTGCGACGAGAACAATCTGCCGACGGTCGAGCGCCTCGGTCTTTTCATGGCGGTCTGCCACGCCATCCAGCACGCGCACCAGAAAGGCATTATTCATCGCGACATCAAGCCTTCCAACATCCTCGTCACGCTCCACGACGGCGCGCCGGTGCCCAAGGTGATTGATTTCGGCATCGCCAAGGCGACGCACGGGGACCTCACGGACAAGACGATCTACACGCAGTTCCAACAATTCATCGGCACGCCCGCGTATATCAGCCCGGAACAAGCGGAGATGAGCGGGTTGGACATGGACACGCGCAGCGACATTTACAGTCTCGGCGTGTTGCTTTACGAACTGCTGATTGGCCGGACGCCGTTCGACGGCAAGGAACTGCTGATGTCGGGTCTCGACGAGATGCGCCGAGTGATCCGCGAGCAGGAACCGGTGCGACCGAGCACGCGGGCAGACCCACCCAAACTCGTCCATGCCGTGCGGGGTGATCTCGATTGGATCGTGATGAAGTGTCTGGAGAAGGACCGTGCGCGTCGCTATGAGACGGCCAGCGGCGTCTCGGCCGACTTGAAGCGATATTTGGACAACGAACCCGTCGTCGCGCGTCCGCCGAGCGCGGTGTATCAATTCCACAAGTTCGTCCGCCGTCACAAAGGTGCGGTGGTCGCTGCGACTGCCGTCGCGGTCGCATTGGTCCTCGGTTTGGGCTTCGCCACGTTCGCTTTCGTGCGCGAACGCCAGGCGCGGCTCAAGCAAGCGGTTGCCGAAAAAGGAAGACAGGCCGAGACCGTGCGGGCGGACGCGGTGGCGGAATTCATGAGGGAGTTGATGTCAAGCACCGCGCCTGAGTTACTCCGCCAGGGCCATCAGCGACCGGTGCGCGATCTGCTCAAAGCTGCGGATCAGCTTGCCTCGACGGGATTGTCCAATGCCCCGGCGGCAGAGTTGCACTTGCGCGACCTTATGACCGTATTATATCTGGGCGACATCACCGGGCTCCTGGATTCTCCCGCGGCCTACCAGCAGATGAAGCGAATCACCGAACTGCTGCCAAGTGTACCCGAGGACAAACTGCACAGCCAGATATACCCTTCGGCCGTTCCGCGCGACGAGTACCGCATTCGCGCAGTCACACTCTCGCTCTGGGCCGGTGACACGGAGCGTGGCTGGGCTGAGCTTCGGGCCCTCAAAGATGAATTTCGTCGGCGGACGCCCCCCGCTGACCAGTCCCTTGCCTTGTGCCTGCTCGCTGAGGGAAACTGGCACGTGTGGAAAGGCGAGGCTGCAACGGCAGAGACAAAACTAACCGAGGCATTGCGCCTGATGCCTGCCAACAGCCCTCCCTTCTACCTGTATAGCATTCGCATTAACCTTGCCATGGCGCTCGCTGACCGCGGAGCAGCGGCCGAAGCGGAGAAAGTCGCGCGCGAAGGCTTGCTGCGGCCAGCGGAGGTGACCATCGAACTGGCTGGCCTGCACGTTGCGTTGCTCTCGAGACTCGCGGACGCACTCTGCCAGCAGAAGCGCTTCGCCGAGGCCGAGTCACTGCTTGTCGAGCACAAGCGGGAGTTGTCCGGCCAGGATCCGCGCAGTCTCCTGATGCTCGACAAACAACTCGGCGAAATCCTCGCCCGCGCCGGAAAGCCGAAGGAGGCGCTGCCCATCCTGAGGGCGGTCGCGACCGATTCGCTGGCCACAGCACAGGATTGCGCAGACGCTGCGTTCGTCGCCATCGGTTCAGGAGACCTGGAGAGCTATCGCCGTCTGTGTGCCATTGGGCTGGGACGATTCGCCGCTGGGGCGGAGGGTCTCAACGCGCTAAACCTGGCAGCCATGCTTCTCGCCGCGCCCCAGGATGAAGTCATGATCCAAGTGGCCAGCGACATGGTCGAGCGGGTCGAACAGGCGCAGGATTTCTCGAAAGATTTGGACACAGGCATCCGCGAATGGCTCCAATTCCGACAAGGACATTTGGCCGAAGCAGCGGCTCTTTGGCCCAGGGCTTCCGGGTTGACTCGTCCAACCGCGCCCCTGCTGGCACGGATCCGGAGATCAGAGTACCTCAAAGCGCTCATTGGATTCAGGGGCGCCCTTCCCTTGGGCCGCTTGGGTCGTTCTGATGACGCGCGCCTGGCCTATGCGGAGGGTGTCAGGAATCTTGGGCCGGTCGTGTCAGCGGAACAACCACGTGACCTGGGCGAGAGCTATGCCCGTTGGTATCTAGCCGAAGCTCACCGCCGCGAGGCCGAGCAGGTGTTCAAGGCTGAAGGCATCGCAACCCGTGACAAATTGCCAGCGAAGTAAAGCCGGTCTCGCCTTGGATGTCGCCGACGGGCAGCGCGGAATGAAAGCTTGCGAAGGACAAGACAAACCGACCGTATGAGGATCCTTCGACTTTCAGCATGGATGCTCGCGTGCCTGCTTTTGGTCTCCTGCCAGAGTCGGCCACCCAAACTGCGCGGAGAGTTCAGGCCAGCGGACCTCGTCGAGCTGGTCAAATTATATCCCACGCTGCGATTGGACATCCGTTACGCAACCACCAATAATTTCATGCACCGTCCGGTGTATCACCAGGCGAGGGCCTTCCTGCAACGACCGGCGGCGGAAGGGTTGGTTCGCGCCAATGAATCCTTGCGGTCACGCGGCTATGGTTTGCTGGTGTTTGATGGATACCGGCCGTGGTCCGTGACAAAAGCTTTCTGGAATTCGGCAACGCAGGAGCAGAGAGACGTCGGGTTTGTCGCGAATCCGCTGGCAGGTTCCAAGCACAATCGCGGCTGTGCGGTGGATCTGACGCTCTTTGAGCTTGCGACCGGCGAGGAAGTGACGATGCCCAGTGCCTACGATGAGTTTTCGGAACGGGCTTTCCCGACCTACCCGGGTGGAAGCCCGGAGTCCAGGAGTCTGCGTGATTTGTTGCGCTCCGCCATGGAAGCTCAAGGCTTCACCGTCCTGAAAGAGGAATGGTGGCATTTCGATTACAAAGATTGGCGGGAGTACAAAATTCTCAATGTTTCCTTTGAAGCGATTGAACAGTAGCCTCCGCACCCAGCACCGATGCTGAACCAATTATTCCGTAGCAGATCCGTTGAACGCATCCTCGGTGAAGGCGAAAGGGAGTTGATCCCTGAGCACCATCGGCCTGTCACCCGAAGGCACGCGGGACAACGATTCATCTCCGTTGACGGGCGCGAGCAAGCAGACGGCTCCTCGTCAATATGTCCTGCACGAAGGGACGAATCCCTGGCTCCTCTGAATCCCGCGGCCCAGCAACGTTCAGCACAACGATGCGGTGCTGCACGATGAAACGGTCCAGTTGCCGGGCTGCCCGTCGGGTGCCGGTCGTCGTTGTCAAATGCAGCAACGGTTTCTTCAAGGTCTCGGCGAACTCGGCGGGTGCGTTTCGTCCCTCCGACGATCCGCTGGTTGACGGAAATGATGAGGGTCCCATCCGATTCACGAACGTTCCGGCGTGTGCGCACGTGGTAGGCCGGGCTGCGGGTCTCTTTGAGTCGGTAGCGGCGTGGAATGATGCCGTCCTCAGCCCTTCGCCCTTTCGGACACCAGCCACCATGGCGAACGCCCTGGGCAATAGCCCAATCCAGTGCCGCGCGATCCGCACCGGTTTGGCCCCCGGCAACGATTTTGAATGGCGACTTGTGCATCGATTGCTCCCCGGTTGCGTTCATCCCCCACAGCCACGACGACTCACGGACTCACCCAAGCCCGGGCCGGGATCAGATCGGGATAGTTCGGCTTACGCCTTTCAAACCGTGCTTCCCGGACTGGATCGTCGTGGAAAGAACTGAAACCGTTCTACGTCTCCAGCCAACCCAAAGCAACTCACTGAAGCATGTGCCATGAGAGGCTGTGCATGGGTCGTGAAACGTTCGCGTAACTATCTCGCAAAATTGGCGCAGGCCGGGAAATTTTTCGGTGGCGGCCTTGACGCGGCCGCGCTAACGCCTGTTGATTTACCGCCGGTTTGCGTTAAGTTGCGAGCGTCCCATTAGGCGTTTGGTTCTGAAGTTCCATTCAGAATGACATCAACGATGGCTATTTCGTGATCGACATGGCTGGGTATCCCGACCGGCCGGCGCAGTGGCAAATCGTGGACTATCCAGCCAGTTATCACAACCGGGCGGGCGGCTTTTCGTTTGCCGACGGCCATTCTGAAATCAAGAAGTGGCTCGACGCGCGCACGTGTCCGCCCTTGCAGAAGGGCGATCTGGACCTCGTCAATAATCGGACCAAATTCGGCGCCAATAATGTGGACGTTTTCTGGATGCAGGACCGAAGCACTCGACCGGAATAAATCCCAAAATGTTCTATGAAGTCCTTTCATTTCGCGACTGAGCTTCTCATCGCCATGTCAGTTGGAAGTCTGTCAGGCCAGCCGGCTGCCGCCCCGAACTCCGCCGCTGCGCCGGAACCCTTGAACTGGACCGCCCAGCAGGATCACCAAAATATGAAGGAGCAGTTGGGGATCAAAGCGCTCCGGCCCGGGCCGAGCGGCCGTGCCGGCGCGACGAATGAAGCGAATTACGATCCAACCAAAGCCAACCCTTATCCCGATCTTGCCGATCCGCTCACTTTGAAGAACGGGCAGAAGGTCACGACCGCTGAGACGTGGTGGAAACAGCGCCGCCCGGAAATCGTCGAGGACTTCGAGCGCGAAGTGATTGGCCGCATTCCGAAGAACGTGCCTAAGGTGACATGGTCGATTACGACTCAGGCTGTCGATCGTGTGGTGGGTGAACTGCCTGTCAATGCGAGGCAACTGGTCGGGCACGTGGACAATTCAGCGTGTCCGTCAATCAACGTGGATATCCAGATGACGTTGGTCACTCCACGCGATGCGAAGAGTCCCGTGCCGGTGCTGATGATGTTCGGCGGTTTTGGCGGTGGCGGATTCCCCCGACGACCGGGAGAGCCCGCGCCGACCAATCGGTTCGGCGCCTTCGGTGGCGGCAACTTCGCGGATCCGCCATCGACCGAGCAATTAATCGCCGCCGGTTGGGGTTACGCGACGATTAATCCGGGCAGCATTCAGGCGGACAACGGCGCGGGACTGACCAAGGGAATCATTGGCCTGGTCAACAAAGGCCAGCCGCGCAAGCCGGATGACTGGGGTTCGCTGCGCGCGTGGGCATGGGGAGCGGCGCGCGGTCTGGATTATTTGGAAACCGATCCCACTGTGAACGCAAAGAAGGTCGGCATCGAAGGCGTTTCGCGTTTCGGCAAGGCCGCTCTGGTGACGATGGCCTTCGAGTCGCGCTTCGCCATGGTCCTGGTCGGTTCTTCCGGCGAGGGTGGAGCCAAACTGCACCGACGCAACTTCGGCGAAGCGGTGGAAAATCTGACTGGCTCCGGCGAATACCACTGGATGGCGGGTAATTTCCTGAAA
>WNGL01009773.1_pt1 | contig 11600 bp, 14 predicted proteins | sample 5400591 | NCBI WGS metagenome assembly WNGL01 (sample SAMN13153377, study PRJNA577476) | soil metagenome | isolation source: 80 cm soil or saprolite under Garry oak tree replicate 1 | place: USA:California | collected 2016-06-15
GTCTCGGACAGCGACGGAACACCAGGAATGAAGAGGAAGAGAATACGAGGGGTCCCTTTTCACAATCTGTTCGGAGCCATTGTGGTCGCGGGCGAAGACACGCCGAGGGTCAAGCCTGGTCATGAGTCATTTATTCTCATTGCAAGAAAGCTCGGAGTGCAACCGAAATCTAGCATCTACGTGGGCGATAATCCGAGAACCGATGTCGAAGGAGCAAAGGCTGTCGGAATGATCTCCGTAATCGTTCATCGTAAAGGAAACCATAGAGGCGACCCCGATTATCGAGTTCCTAATCTACGCGCGCTACCCGGATTCGTCAGATCCCTCCAACGCGCTCGTTGAAAACGTACGCGCAATTAGAAACATTCTAAGCATTCCATAGGCTATTCAATGGACGAGTCTGGTTGGGGAAGATCTTCATTATCGATATTGACGGGTGCATTTGCGAGCATGTGGACAATGAACATCCTGAGCTGATGTCAAGCGCTCAGCCATATCCTGACTCGATCAGAAAGATCAATCAATGGTATGTTCAGGGGCACTTCATCTGCTTCTTCACCGCACGAACCGAAGAGCATAGAGAAGCTACTCTGAGATGGCTAGAGAAACACGGTGTGAAATATCACCAGTTGATCCTCGGCAAGCCTAGACGCAGAGAAGGAGACGAGTACCATTACATCGACGACACTCCGATCCGAGCCACCCGGTACAAGGGAGTCTTCGGCGACATGGTGAAGAAGACAAAAGACGTAATGGTCTTCGAGGATGAGTAATCGGAAACTTAACTATCGCCGATGACTAGCTCGGCGAAGAGCCCGGGGACCCTGCAATGACCCAAGGGCAGCTATCTCAGAGCTGGCTCAACCAATCTGACTCGCTTAGCCTCACAGTCGATTTCCGCATTTACTCCTAGTGGAATGATTAGTTGCGGGTCGGTGTGGCCAAAGTCCATGTTCGTAACTATTGGCAGGTTGGATTTGTGAAACTCTCCCGACACGACTGCTACGATGTTTTGGTTCAATTTATCCTTCTCTTCGTCGCTGTAGTCGCGGGCTCGACCGATCAAGAGACCCGCTATTCGATCGAGGCCGCCGAGGAGGCCGAAAGTTCTCAGCCATCTTCTCACATACGATCTGTGAGGCTTCTCTTCTGAAGTTTCGAGGAATAGTATCTTTCCGTCCCAGAAGTCGTTGGCCGGCCAGAAATGTGTTCCTCTCAGCCATTCTAGGATTTCGATATTGCCGCCGAATAGGTGTCCTCTGGCGACTGATTTTCCTTGGAGCCAGTTCCATCCAGGGTTTTGCCGTGGTGTCTTCACCTTTCCTAAGTTCTCAATTTGAGCAAATTCAGGGTATCCGTCTGAATACGTGCTGTAGGGACAATACTCGTAGTTCTGCTTTGGATGAAACAACATTTCTTTTACATGGGTTGCAAACGAGGAGGGTGAGCTTTCCAACTGGGAGAATCCCGCCATCACTGATGGACCATGGAAGGTAACTAGTCCGAGCTGGTTGCAGTAGCTCAGTAACGTCGTTGTGTCTGAATACCCCATGAAGATCTTCGGGTTCGATCGTATCGTGTCGACTTCTAGGTATGGTAGTATCCTGATTGAGTCCTCTCCACCGATGGTTGAAATGATTGCGTCCACTGTTGGATCCGCGAAGGCCCTGTTCACATCTGCCGCTCGGGCTTTCGGATTCTCGTAAAGAAAGTCGGGATCTGCTCTAGCGGTGGGAAACTCTTTGACATTAACGCCTAAAGCTTGTAGGTTCTTGACGCCAAGCTCGTAGACGTGTGGATACACGTGGGGACCACCCCATGAGGGCGAGACCAATGCGATCGTACTGTTCGTCCTCAGTCTGGCCGGTTTGACAAACTCCAAGTTCCTGCGTCAGGATGCAACCAAACAGGTTTCAATTAAAACGATTCTCAACTGTCTAGATTCTGGAACGAGGACGATGCATTGTTCTAAATGAAAGTAGACATAGGAAGATTGTCAGCCTTGAACTGTATGCTTCTTCCCGCCATATTTTGGGTAAAGAAAATTGGATGCAGTTATTCCGTCGCGGGTTTCCACCTCTGCGTTGCGTAGTCCCTCAGCCTTGATATCGCGCAAACTACGATAGAGGAGCAACGATCCTATCCCACGTTTTCTCTCCGTTGATCTCACAACGACGCCCGTGAAGAATCTACCAATCCCAGACCGTTTCTCAATGATCATGCCGTTCATTCCAACCACCAACTTCTCCTTCTCTGCGACCAGGAATCTTGCTCCCAGCCTCTTGTGAGAGTCTAGGAACCATTTTGCTGCCGTAACGGGCGTCCATTTCGTCAGATAGTCAGCCCACGGAGAATCTGGCTCATCCCTCAGTCCCTCATACCAGCCCTGAGCTACAGACCCGATTTCCTGAGCATTAGCGTATCTGAGCAGAGTTTCTGGTGGGTTCGGAGGCTCGGGGTACACGAAGCTACTCAAATCCCATCTGAAAATACAGTAGAAGGGCCCGAAAGGAGACAGCCAGACACAACCCTCTTCAAGCATCTAGCTTTGCTTGCTTTAGGAAATCTTTGGCGTCCACTTCGATACCATCCTTGTTTTTCTCGTAGTAGACTATCGGGATTTTGATAGATTCGGACAAACGGGACATTTGTTTGTACGTGCTCGGCTTGATCGAGACGGGTCTCTCGCCTATGTATCCATCAATGCCCTTCGATTCTTCTACGGGTGTTGCGACTCGATATGTAGCATTGTTCAACTTTGCGAGTCTACTGAGTATGGCTTGTTGGACCCTGAGGCCTGCGAACGTTTTCACGATAACTAAGTCGTCAACCCATGCTCTTACTAGTTCGTCATCTATGAGCTTGATCGCTTGCGATATGTTATCTAGCATCTTTCTGATTCTTGTGGTTGCTTGAGCAATTGCTTCCGGTTTGCGTCTAAGGTACCACTTCCTCCACTCTTCGTAAGTATTCTGAGTGAGGGTGAATTCTTTCAGTAATTCGGTCATCTGACCTACTATTGCAGGTCTCGTCCCGCCAGCCCAAGTGTTCGCTTGATTCAGCAACTGCGATGTATATTTTGGGAATGACTTGGCGCTCCGTCCGGTAAGTTCTTCTTTTAGTTCCTTGTTGGGTATTCTGAAACGGAACGGATCGTCCATAAGGTTCGGTAGAATACCCAGAATCTCTACTGCTCTCTATATCGTTACCTGTATGCAGAAAGGGTCTTGTCTTCGAGATTAGACAGTTTGTTCGAACCCATTACCTTTGGCATGAGGTCAGCAGCTTCGTAAAGTCTCAGAAGCCGGCCCAAGACCTCTTTTGGATTCGGAGAGGTAAGCGTAACATTTCCATCAATCACCGCTTTCAGTGACTTGTTGAACTCATATCCGATTCCTTTTCGCCCAAGGGCTCGCGCGATTCTTGCAGTTCTACCGGTTCCTAAGAACGGGTCCAGTACGGTTTCTCCAAGACTTGAAAACATTCGAATCAGACGATACGGTAGCTCATCTGGAAAAGGTGCGGTTCCGGGCTGATCTTGCGCGGTCCCTCGAAAATCCCAGATTTGTGAGAACCAAACATCTCGCTCCTTCTTCGAATATTGGCTCGCATATCTGAGAGAATCGCCTGGCCTTACCGCACGTTTCGACCCTTTGCGAAGAAGAAGTATGTACTCGCAATCAAGCGTGACATATGCATTCGGCGGATAGAATCCGCTACCCAAGAACGCGTTTGGCTTGTTCGTCGGCTTCCGCCACAAGATTGGAACAAGCGATTGAAAACCAATTGATTCACAGACCTCGGTAACACGTGAATGATTCATGTAACATCTAAAATCGCTCTTAATCGTACGAGTCGCATCGCCAATATTCACGCACAGAAATCCACCTTTCTCCAGGACCCTATAGCACTCGACCCAAATCTTTCCCAAAAACTTGTGGCTAATGTCAAACGCGTCAGGCCGTTTAGCGAACGACCCCTTGGGAAGGTGCAACAGTTTTTCGAATAGTCCGTCCCACATTTCGATCATGGGATAAGGAGGAGAAGTTACGACGAGTTGGACCGATCCATCAGGTAATTCTGACATTCCTTCTGAAGAATGGTAGAAGACGAGCGGTGTGAGGTCCTTTTCCCCAAGCCCAGACAAGACCTCTTCGAAATGTTCCTTAAGGTAGTCCGTAGGGCCTTCCAATTCAAGACACCTTCCTGTGTGTAACGAAATCGGGCTCTGATAATTCTTGTCGCCCGTGTCAAGAACTAGCGTGTTTAATAGAAGTCAAAGACGGTTGTTTTTCAGCCAGCAGATTATCGTATCTTCTTGTCGAGGAACTCTAGCGTCCTCTTCCATGCCAGGTCTGACGCTTCCCGATTGTATTCTACCGGCCGATTCTCTTCGACGAACCAGTGTTTCGTTCCAGGATAGAAGTGAAACGAGACCTCCCTTCCGGCCCCGCGAATTTTCTCCTCTGTAGCTCGCACGTCCCCGATGGGTTCCCATTCATCCTCGGGTGAGAAATGTCCCAGGAAGGATGCTTGAGCTTTGGAGAAATCTATCGGGTAGCTCCCGTAGAAAACAACGACTGCTCCAACGGTTTCGGGCTTCAGCGTGCTGAGTAGCAGAGACCATGCTGCTCCCATGGAGAATCCCACGACGCCGATTTTGTGTCCGGATATCGATGGGTCTGCTCGTAGGTAGTCGGTTGCTCCTAGAACTATCTGCTTTACTCTCTCGTCGGCGATTTTTGACCGGAGCTCCTTCGCCCCCTCTACGGACGTTGCTACAGCACCGTCATGAAGGTCCGGCGCTAGTGCGAGAAACCCCTGAGAGGCTAGCCTGTTAGCGAAGCCTTTGAAGAAATCGTTGAGTCCCCACCAGGCGTGCAGTACGAGGACTCCTCCCCGTGGCTTTTCGGGCGATGCCAAGTATCCCTTTCCCGCGCCACCTTCTGCTTTGAATTCGACCATGCGACTTTGCAATGCCATCATCGAAAGTGAACTCCAAGGCCATCTCGTTGCGAGCAGTCAAAAAACGTTTCTCGAAACACTCATTCTTGACTGTGCGCAACATTCAGCCTGGGAAAACCGGTTTTGGATCGTTACGATTATCTGAAACCAATTCGCGTCAATCGATAAGCCAGAGGTAGGGATATGCCGTACTTTGTTGTGATCGAAGAGCAAGGACCAGCGTGGGATGAGAAGCGATCCATGCGAGATCAGAAAGGGTGGGCTGAACATGCCGTGTTTATGGACACTCTCGCCGACGAACACTTTGTAGTTTTGGGTGGTCCTCTGAAATACTCGAAACATAGGGCGATGCTCGTCCTCAATGCGCCCAACGAGGGGGTTCTCCGAAAGAGGCTTGCCGAAGACCCTTGGATGCGCACCGGAGTGCTTCGCACCCTCGAAGTCTATCCTTGGGAAGTTCTCCTTGGAAAGCTAACCTGAACGGCGAGAATCGCCGTATGGCCTGGACACAACGGCGAATGGAACGCTCCATTTTTCGAGTGGTCTCGAATAGAAACCCTGCTACGATTAGTTCGCGTCAATCGTAGAGACAAATAGGTCTGCTTTGCCTTCAGATCGACGGTATCCATGATGAGCTCTGATATAGATCGAGCGGCGCAAGAGGAGATTCTAGAACTGGAAAGAAGATTCGGAGAAGCGATGATCCGGACGCGATCGGAAGGATCCTCTCTGACGATTGGATAATTATCGACCCGGATGGCGGCGTTATTGACAAGTCGCGTTTCCTCGCTGTGATAAAGTCGGGCGCGTTGAAGCATGAAGCCATGGACTCCGAGGATATTCGAGTACGCACATACCCGAACACTGCTACTGTCACCACAGTTACTCATACTAGGACCAAATATTTGGGGAAAGAGTTCACGACGCACGAGAGAGCTACGGATGTTTTCGTAAAGAAGAATGGGGAGCGGCAATGCGTGCTCACTCACCTCACGACTCTTACCAAGAAAACCTGAGACCCGGAACGAACAATTCGGGTTAATCGATCACGTCGATTACGACCCTGTCACGAGTCTTCGTTTAGGTGAAGGTCGCCGGTCTGGGTCAGGACCCTGTAGGCGTTCAGAGTGATCCACTTGCTGGGTTTTCCGATCTCTTCAACCGCTACGGGTGCCTTTCGGCCTTTGCCGCTGGGATAGAAGAAGTCGCCTTCTCGATACCAGTCGCCCTCGAGGTTCCAAGCGCCATCGGGTCTGCGTTTTGACAGCAACAGTTGAACGGCGCTTCTGATTCGCTCATCGTCTCCATACCCAAGCTTGGTCAACACGCGCAGTGCGTGGAGGATGTCGTAAAAGTAGTACATCGGAAAGTGGAGTTTGGTGAAGAACGGATAGGTCTCCTGCCAGTGATGATTGTCCGACTTGTAGACGTGGTGCATGAGAAGAAACCCTGCCCCATCATTGATGGACTCTTTCATTTTGCGGGTCCACTGCTGTCGTGGGATCTCAGAGTAGGCCCATAACGGCTCTATGGTTGACATGAAGCTACTGTGCTTCACCTTTTTCTCAGGATGGTCGCAGTTCCAGCCACCATCTTCAAGCTGATCTTTTGGCAGCCAGTCGACCGCCTTTCGAACTCGCGGGTCGTTAGAGTAGCCGAACTTGATCAGAGTCCGAATCATATTTCCTGTGAGACACGGCTCGTCCCATCTCTTGCTCTCCTCGACCTTGCTCGGGCAGGCGAAGGCACCCGTCTCTGTCTGGTGAAGGTCGAGAAATCTCTCACATTCCGAACTGATCCTATGATCGGGCGGAGCGTCCATTTCTCCGAGAAGGGCCAGAGGCCAGACAGCTGACGTCCATTTTGGACGATAACAGGTCTCCTGAGGAGACCAGATGCCTTTGCTTGTCTGTGTTCCAATGATCTTCTTGACAGGCCGGTAGCTCGGAATCTTATCAAGTGTCGCCAAGACATCTTTTCCATCCTTTGCCTTGTGCAGCAGATCGATGAGAGCCTGATACCTAACAGACGGGTCCTTGGGATCAAGCAGCCAGCTAAGAGTGGGGTCTTTCACTTTGTGTCGCTCGTCGTGAGTGTTTTCCTATGCTTCTATGTTTTTCTCTCTTGAGCGTTCTCTCTGCTTTCTCTTGAGAGCTAAGCCGGACGGAAATTCGGCCGCTGATGAAAGAACTTGGATCTGAGTGAGCAGAGCTTAACAATACGAAATCCGCGAGTAAGTACTGATGGATTTGAGCTCGAAGTCCAGCGGGTCTTACTTCTCTCCTGAATTCTTCAAGTTTCTGAGGGGCTTGGCTAGAAGCAATAACAGAGTATGGTTTCAGAAGAACAAGCAACGTTATGAAAGGTATGTGCTCGCACCCAGCCTCCGGTTCATTAAAGACGTTGGGGCCGAGCTTAGAGCGGTTAGCCCATACCTTGTGGCAGACCCTCGGCCCTTTGGCGGGTCACTCTTCCGGATCTACCGGGACGTACGCTTCTCCAAGGACAAGAGTCCCTACAAGACCAATGTGGCGATGGAGTTCTGGCACCGTCGAGGAGGAAAGAAGTCTTACACCGGGCTATACCTTCACCTTGCACCGGGAGACAGTTTTGCCGGTGCAGGCATATGGCATCCTGACCCCCCGACCCTCAACAGGGTCCGCAGGGCGATCGTGTCCCGGCCCGAGGCTTGGAGACGGGTCAAGGAGAGTGGGTTGAAGATGGAGGGTGAATCTTTGAAGAGACCCCCATCCGGGTTTGACCGTAACCATCCTTTCGCCGAGGATTTGAAACTGAAGGACATTACAGCAGGGGTCCGATTCAGCAATGCGCAAGTTACGGGCCCGAGATTCATGAAGGATTTCGTCCAAGCAAGTAAGAAACTTGACCCGCTCAACAAGTTCCTGGCAGGGGCACTGAGCCTACCTTGGTGATTGATGGGAGCAGCGGCAGATTCCGCCAATGGTTCTTTCGGAGATTTTAGGTTGGGAGTGATGACTTTGAAACATCATTTGAGGATGGTCACGCGGGCTTACCTGAGTATTGTCTAACTATGTTCGAACGAGGTCCACGCGTACCGTCGTTCGTGATCCAGAAGCCATTTTTTCCGCCATATTCCTCCGCCGTATCCGACAAGCGAGCCGTCCGAACCGATCACTCTATGGCATGGCACAACGAGCGATATTTTGTTGGCACCGTTTGCCTTTCCAACCTCGCGAGATTTCTCAGGCTGTCCGAGCGCTTCAGCAATGTCACCATAGCTGCGTGTCTGTCCAGGAGGAATCTGTCTCAAGGCTTGCCAGACGGCTTCTTCGAACGCTGTGCCATGCTGGGTCGTAGGGATTTGGAAATCTGCAGACTCGCCGGCGAAATAATCGTCGAGCTGAGCGATGAGCGTTTTTAGAACAGTGTTGGTGCCTGAACCGATCAGTCCAAAGTTTCGCTCTAGACGATGAAGTTCGCCTGTTAATGCCACGCGATTCTCAAATTCGAGTAGGAATAATGCTGCGTCATCCGCGACGGCGATCATCGACCCGAGAGGGGTGCTAATCTTGGTACGAACAAGCTTCCCGTCAATCACAGATCCTAGCCGATTTGCGACCACTGCCGCTTGAGTTGAAAGCATGCCTCGATCATGGGAGAATAATCAAAAATAAAGGGTTTGACTCCAAATCTTGCGGTCAAAATTGGCGTAACTCCTGTGGGCGCGACTAGGTTTGAGAAATGAGGGCTAATCGCACTATTCAGCTCGAACGTTCAAGTCAAGTCGTAGGCGGCCTTCAATCTCTCGCACGGCATCTTCCATTCTCGGAAAACGAAACTGGAAGCCCGCTGCGAGCAACCGGGCTGGCGCAACGCGACGGCTTTTGATGATCAGTTCGGCCTCGGTCCGATGAATAAAGGCCGCGACCTCAAGCATCCTGCGGGTCGCTGGCAATCCAAAGGGTACGCCAAGCTCCCGACGGATGATTCTCATCATCTCCCGTTGCGGAATCTGGTTCGGCGAGGCCAGGTTGACGGGCCCGCTGAAATCGTCCCGGTCGATCAACCATTCGACAGAGCGGCCAAAATCAGCTTCGTGAATCCAGGAAATATATTGACGCCCGCCGGCAATGGCGCCTCCCAGCCCCCATCGAGTGAGGCCTCGCAGGACCCGGTAGACACCACCTTTGCTCGCGGCGAAGACCATGGCTGTCCGCAGTGCGACCTTCCGCGTCGCAGGCGTAGACGCGTCGAAGAACGCTTCTTCCCAAGCACGGGCGACCTCAATCGAGAACGCATCCTTCGCCTCCGGAGTCGCACCAATTTCGCCGGTGGCCTCATCCATCTGCCGGTCGAATGTGTGTTTGTAGATGGTGGCTGTGCTGGCATTAAGCCAGACCGGAGGAGGTTTGCTGCAACGAGCGATTGCCTCACCCAGTACTCGCGTCGAATCGACTCGCGACTCCAGAATCTCCCGTCTGTTGCGCTCATTGTATCGGCAATTCACCGATCGCCCGGCGAGATTGATTAGTGCATTCACCCCGTCGAGCTCTCTTGCCCATTCGCCCAACGTACGCCCATCCCATCCGACTTGACGGATAGACTGCGCAACTGGTCCCGGCGACCGGGTCAGAACAATGACATCGTTATTTCCAGAGACAAGCCTCTCAGTGAGCAAGCGGCCAATGAAGCCACTGCCCCCCGCAACGACGATGTGATTCCTCATCTCCCCATCACCCTCTGAAGCAGTCCTCTCTTGACCCGGCCAAGTCTTCGCGCGTTGTTATGTATCTGCTGGCCGAGGTTCTGAGGTTTAAGTAAGCATGTTACTGATGGCTAGAAATGATCGATTCGATCAATACCAGGAGTGCTGGATCATGAGCCTTGACATTGCAGAAGCTAACGTCAACCGCAACATCACCCTGGCAGGAACAAGTGTGGCGATCTTCACTTTCCTGCTCTTCTTCCTATATCCCCGCTATTTTTCGGGCGAGATCAACTCGGTACTCTTTCAGTTTACCCTCGCGATAATCGTGTCAGTAATCTTCTCCCTGGTCATCTCAGCCCTATACTACTACGGCACCACTCTTACCTTGTCTCTTACACCCGGGCAGGTGACAAGCATTTTTGGAAAAGCCGAAGCCTTCTGGCTCATCGGCTACAGCCTGCTGCTGCTGGAGCCAAGCTTGATTCTGTTCACCGTGAACCTGTTGGTTGTTGGGCTCTATGCATTGGTCCTCTGGTTTTCCTACCTGTTGCTCACCTGGCTCCAGTTTAGAAAACAAACAAAGAGAAAATGAGAGTTCGAGATCTTCTTCAATTAGTTCGAGTAGCTCGCAGAGTTCCTTTCTTCTTTCTTCGCGTGTACTCTACGGCTCCTTTGAGCATGACCCTTGCTATCGAGGCCCTTTCTTTGGGGGTCATCTTCAGGAATTCATGCTTCAACTTCTCCAATTCATCGCCTGCCAATGACGTTCTCTTGATAAATGGACACGGCGGATTATTTTGATTTCTCAAAGCGAGTTATCCTCCCAGCTCAACTGTTTGAGCAGGAAGACCGTCAAGTCGCCGATTGCGTGGGCTATCCTACGTACTTTGCTTTGCCCGGACCAGCAGAAGAGGTGCCTTCGTCCTTGCCCTTCTTGAGAGCATCATCAATCTCCTTGGCCTGCTCCTCTAACTCTTTCATCTCAATCTGTAACCCGAGCTTACGTATCAGGACCCGGAGAATTATCATCGCCGCTCTGGGATCTACCATGAAGCCTGAGGTCTCGCCGGAGAGGAATAGTCCCTTGAGGTTTCGAACCTTGGCCAGGCCGGGGATTAGCCCGTTCATCCAGGTTACTGCGCCGCTGTCTATGATCTGAACGTCTAGGGTTTTGAGTTCCTTGACGAGATCGGACTCGCTCGCTGCCCCGTAGACTTTGGGGTTGTCGGAAATTCTACCAGTTATGAAGGCTCCGACAGTGATGAGTGTGCCAACGCCTAGCCGTTCCGCAAGATCGACCACGGCTTCTGATAGTCGGAAGGCTCCTTCGGGAAGGATGGGTTGAGCGTCTCCAGTGTAGAGAACGAGATCGTGGCTGGATTCATCGCTGTTGACCCAGTAGTAGAATTCATGCTTCATCAACTCAGGCGTCCCGTCAGCGAGAGGCAGAGCTTTCAGCGTCTTGACAAGATGATCGAGTACAATCTTCGCGACGCGGCCGCTGTCTGGTAGTCCGGCGATGAGGATTGGACTGTGGAGCTTCGGCGCTTCGTTGAGGTGTAGTTCTATTGGATCTCTCATGGCGGACGCGGTCGAACGGGACGCTCTATCCTCAAAACGAAGAGGTGAGCACGGATTGATAGGTATTCCTTCCGATGTTTTTACTCTCTGGAGAGGAAAATCTTCCGTACTTTTTTTCGGAATCTTTATATCAACTGCCGCCATCGAACAACTCCCTTCCAATTAGGTGACTCTTTGGCAAAATTCATGCTCTCCCTTCGCGACGAGAACTTCAAACTCCTAACGAACGAAGCCGAGGACCGCGGCATAACGGTCCAAGAATTGATCAGGGCCGTTATCATTCCCGACTGGGTGAAGCTCAACCCCACAGCGAAACAAGCCAGTAATGGAAATGGAGAAAAGATCCGGCCATACCAGCAAGTCA
>WNGL01009758.1_pt1 | contig 11598 bp, 8 predicted proteins | sample 5400591 | NCBI WGS metagenome assembly WNGL01 (sample SAMN13153377, study PRJNA577476) | soil metagenome | isolation source: 80 cm soil or saprolite under Garry oak tree replicate 1 | place: USA:California | collected 2016-06-15
CGAGGCCCGAGCCCGCCTCGCCCTTGGTCGAGAAGAACGGCTCGAAGACGCGCTGACGCACGGCCTCCGACATCCCGACGCCGCTGTCGCCGACGGTGATCGTCACCGGCCCGCCCTGCTCCTGGCGCGTGGCGAGCCTGAGCGTCCCGCCGTCGGGCATCGCGTCGAGCGCGTTAAGGATCAGGTTTGTCATCGCCTCGGTGAGCGCGGCGGGCCGGCCGTGGATCGACTCCACCGTCCCCACGTCGAGTCGGAGGTGGAGCGGCCGGCGGTCGTGAGCGATCTTCTCCTCCCACCGGGGCCGGGTGATCGCCACCGCGTCCTGGACGATCTGGTTGACGTCGACAGCGATGAACTGCTCCTCCGGGCGGAGGCGCGCAAACGTCTGGATGCGCCGCACCGTTTCGGAGCCGTCGAGCGCCGCCGCCTCCACGACATTGAGCGAGCGGTTCAGGAACTCGGCGTCCCCGGGGTTTTGCTTCATGAGCTGCGCGTAACCGAGGATCGCCTGGAGCAGGTTGTTGAAGTCGTGCGCGATCCCGCCGGCGAGCTGCCCGAGGGCCGTGTGCTTCTCAGTCTGGTGGAGCTGCTGCTCGACCTCGCGCTGCGCGGTGATGTCGCGGACGATCGCGATGACGCCCTTGAGCTCACCCTGGCGCCCGTGGAGGGCGGCGAGCGCGATGGCGAGGGCGGTGGGTGTGATCGTCGGCCCTGATCGAGACGATCGCGTATGGCGCCGACGCGATGAGCGTCTCGAGCCACCGCTTCGTGTCCGCGATCTCGCCGTAGAGGCGCGAGTTGCGCAGCGCGATCGCCAGGTACTCCGAGAGCATCTCGAGAAGCTCGCGCTCCCGCGGGTCGATCGCGCGCCCGGAGGCGCGGTTGTCCGCGACGAGCGCGCCGAGCGGCCCCTGCGCATCGCGGATCGTGCACATGACCACCCGCGGGTCCTCGCGCTCCGCACGCGCCGGCGTCTTGGACGTGACCGTCACGCGGTCGTAGCCCAGCGCGGCCTGGAGCTGCGCCGAGACGCCGGTGGCCAGCTCGCGGGGATCGAGCTCGCCGACGATTGTGCGGGAGATCTCGCGCAGGATCGAGAGCTGGGTGACCCGGAGGGACTGCTCGACGGCCTCCCGCCTGGCGGCCTCCTCGAGCTCGCGTGTCTTGGCCGAGAGCTGCCGCATCTCCTCCACGAGCCGCACCACCTCGCCCCGAGCGCCGAGCTCGGCATGGCGGCGAAGCAGCGCGCGGCGGACGACATCCTCCAGGTCCTGGCGCGCGAAGGGCTTGATCAGGTACTCGAAGGCACCGTTGGTCAGCGCGTGCTTGACGGTCTCGAGCGATGCGTAGGCCGTGATCATGATGACTTCGATGGTGCGATCGGCGGTCTTGACGCGCTGGAGGAGCTCGAGCCCGTCGATCTCGGGCATCTTGATGTCCATGATCACGACGTCCGGCCGGAACCACTCCAGCGCATCGAGCGCCGCGCGGCCGTTCTCCGCCGTCTGGATGTGGTACGCGGGCTTGAGGAGCATCCGGAGCGACTCCCGCGGGCCGAGCTCGTCGTCGACGACCAGAACGCGCGGGAGCGTCGAGGGCGGAGCGATGGCGCTCATGCGGCGGCGATCGGCAGCGACACCACGAACGCGAGCTCGTTGCGCGCCTGGCGGACGCGAAGGTCGCCCCCGAGGGCCTCGACGAGCCGCTGGCTCACGGCGGGCCCCACGTCGATCAGGCTCTCCTGGACCATCTGCACGGGGTCGAAGAGGCGGTGCAGCTTGTCGGGCGGCACGGTGGCGGTCCGGGAGCCGATGTAGATCTGGACGTTGTCACGCCCGCCCTTTTCCGTGTGCCGGCCGATCGAGACGGATACGCGGGCGTGCTCGGGGGGCGAGTTGTGCGTGAGGTACCAGACGAGGTACGAGAGCGCCTTCCGAAGCTGCGCCACGTCCACCTTGACGGTGAGCGGAGCCGAATCGCGCGTGACCTCGAGCTGGATCGGCTTGCCCAGCCCGTCGTCGGCCATGTCGATTGCCGCGACGACGTCGTCCACGACGGCATGCACGTCCACCGTGGTGAAGTTTAACTCACCCTCCGTCACGAGCGCCGCGAGTTTCTCGAAGACCTCCACCAGCCGCCGGACGTCCCGCCGGACCACCGAGGAGAAGTGCTTGCGGAAGTCGGGATCGTCGTAGCGCTCGCCGATCAGCTCGATGAAGGTGTTGATCGACACGAGCGGGTTCTTGATCTCGTCCGCGATCCGGGCGACGACGCGCGTGAGGAGCTGCGTCTGCTCCACCTGGCGCCGCTGGGTGGCGAGCTCCTTCTGCGCCGTCAGGTCCTCGAAGACGAGGACGGCGCCGAGCGGCAGCGGGTCGTCGCCGCGGATCGGGTACGTCGAGACCTCGAGCCAGAGCCCGCGCAGGGCGAGCTGCAAATCGGCGCCCGTGACGGCCCGGCCCGAGCGGAGCGTGTCATAGAGCATGTCGCCGAGCGGCGAGGGTAGCACCCGGAGGTCCTCGCCGACGACCGTCTGCGCCGGGAGGTCGAGGATCTCCGCCGCCCGCCGGTTCATGGTCCCGACTCGCTGGTCGCGCCCGATCGTGATCACGCCGCTCGACATGTGCTCGAGGATCCGCTCGCTGAACTCCTTCTCGCGCGTGAGCTGATTGTGGAGCGCGATGTCGCGGATCGCCGTGGCGAGGTGCGTGGCGAGGTCGAAGAGGGTCTCGGTCTCGCGGCGGCCGTAGGTCGAGCCGACGATCGGCTGGCCGACCAGCAGGATCGCCACGAGCTCGCCGTGGGCCAAGAGGGGGACGGCGAGCACACTCTGGAGCAGCTTGAGCTCGCGCACGATCTCGGGGTCGGTCAGCTCGTGCACCCGGGCGGGTCGTCCCTGCGCGGCCAGCCAGCGCGCGAGCCCCGCGGCGGCCGGCAGGCGCACCGACTCGACGATCAGGGGCGCGAGCCCCCGGTGGGCCGCGACGCGGTAGTCCCGGCCCTCGGCGTCGGGCAGGAGGAGCGCGGTGCGCGTCGGGCGGACGAGCTCGCCGATCGCGTCGAGGAACATCTCGAGCACGCGCGGCAGGTGGGAGCCCGCAGCGAAGGCGCGGGTGAACTCCTTGAGGACGCGGCCGAACGCCGCGCCGTCCCAGGGCTCGTCGGCGCGCGCGGCCGGCGCCTCCGCCGCCGTGCCGCTCGAGCGCAGCGCGGTGAGCTCGCGGACGAGCCGCAGCTTCTCCTCCGCGTGGCGGAGCACGCCCTAGAGGTCCGGCGCGCCGAAGCCGGAGGGCAGACGGAAGTCGACCGTCTCGTCCTCGTCGGCGGCCGCGCCGATGGCGACCGTGAGCGTCGACGGCTGGATGTCCTTCACGCGCGCGGCGAAGGCCTCGAGACCCCGCGGCAGGCCAACGCAGTCCCGCAAGATCACGTCGATGTCGATGAGACGCAGGATCTTCATTGCGTCGGCGTCGCTCTGCGCGATGAAGGCGGAGTAGTCGTCGAGGGCGCCGAGCAGACGCGTGCGGAGGGCGTCGTCGTGCGTGACGACCAGGACGGTATTCATGCGGACACTGGCGCGGGCGCCGTGACCGCAAGCGGAAACTCGGCGGTGAAGACGGCACCGCCTGCGGGCTGGTTCGCCACCTTGAGCTTGGCGTCGTGCGTCTGCGCGATCGCGGCACAGATCGCCAGCCCGAGACCTGAGCCGCGCTGTCTGGTCGTGAAGAACGGCTCGAAGACGCGGTCGAGCAGCTCGGCCGGCACGCCGGGCCCCGTGTCGAGGACGGTCGCGATCGCGTGCGTCTCGGTCACGGCCAGCTCGACTCGCAGCATGCCGCGCGGCGGCGTCGCCTCGTGGGCGTTCATCAAGAGATTCAGGAAGAGCTGTCCGAGTTCGGCGTGGGCGCCGCGAATCATGCACGGCGTGGGGGGCGTCACCACGGTGACAACGAGGTTCTTCTCCTCGAAGGCGGCTCGCATGGTCTCCACCGCCTCGGTGACCGGAACCCTCAGATCGAGGGGCTGGCGGAGCCGGTCGCTCGGGCGCGAGAGGGTGTGCAGGCGCTCGAGCAGCCGCTCCATGCGCTGGATCTCCCGCGTCGCGATCCGGCCGAAATCCTCGATGAACCGCTCGTCGCTGTGGCGGCGCGGCAGGAGGTGGGCGAAGGTCTTGATCGCGACCAGCGGGTTCTTGATCTCGTGCGCGATGCCCGACGCGAGCATCTCGAAGTAGGCGAGCCGCTCGGCGCGCCGGCGCCCCGTTTCCAGCTCCTTCAGTGGCGTCAGGTCGCTGAACACCGCGACCGCACCGAGCACGGTGCCGGCTGCGTCGAGCAGCGGCGACGTCGTGCAGATGATCGGTCGCGTCCTGGCGCCGTCCGAGAGCTCGACCTCGGGCTGAGTCACGACGCGGGCCGCCGCGACACTGCCCTGGAGCGCGTCGCTCAGACACGCGGGCAGCACGGTGACGGGCTGGTCGAGCGTCTCCGCCGCCGGGAGCCCGGTGAGCTGAGCGGCGGCGCGGTTGAAGAGCGCGATCTGGCCGGCGGCGTCGATGGCGACGACGCCACTCTCGATCGTGGCGACGATGCGGTTGATGTACTCGTTCGCGAGGACGACCTGGGCGTACAACTGCGCGTTCTTGACCGCCACGCCCGCCTGGTTGGCGAGCGTCATCAGGAGGTCGAGATCCTGGGGATAAAAGGGGTCACCCGAGAGCTTCGGCCCCACGGCGATCAGCCCGATCACCGTATCCTCCGAGATCAGCGGGAGGACGAGCGACCAGTTGAGCTGCATCAGGTCGTGGTGGAGCTGCCGCCGCTCCTCCGTCGGCCGCTCGCGCATCACCTCCTCGCTGACGAGGAGGTCTCGCGTGCTGTCGAGTGCCGCAACGACCCTGGTGGGCGCCTGGTCCGGCGCCTCGAAGTGCCCCTGAACGGGCCGCGGCTCGCGCGCGGCGCGCCGCAACCCGTGCCGGTCGCGCAGGTAGATCGCCACCCCTTCACACCGGGTGGACGTGGCGACGGTGTCGGTCAGGAAGGGGACGAGCGCCTTGAGGTCGAGGACCCGGGTGAGCGCCCGGCTCGCCTCCCGCACGGTGCGCTGATAGTTCGCGTGTGTGCGGTACACGTAGCGGTCCAGGACCCGGCCCGCGACGTCGCGGATGAACGGGATCAGCAGGCTGACGAGGGCAATCGCGGTGAGCGCGGCGACCAGCTCGTGGGTCTCGAGGTATAGCGAGAGCCGCGGCCACGCGAAGGTGATGAAGACGGCCACCGGCAGCAGCGACACCAGCACCGCGATCGCCAGCGTCAGGCCGCGATGGATCACGAGCCGCAGGTCCATCAGCCGGTGCCGGATGATCGCGTGCGCGACGAGGGCGATGAAGACCACGGGGAACAGAGGACCTATCCAGCTATAGCGGGAGCTCCCTGTCAGAAGCGGGACGAGAAGGTTCATGGTGATTCCGCCTGTCCCACCGATTAGAATTCCTGCCGCCAAATAATGCAGTTGGAGGCGTGCGAGACCACGTGCCCCACGGGCCTTCGCCAGGAACACGGCGAGAGCCAAGATCCACGCACTTAGAAAGTAGGCTGCGAACGCTGGATATGCTAAACCAACGTCCCGAGTGGGCCCCGAAGGGGTCATCGTCGCGCTTCTAACCATGAGGTCAGTCGTGAGGGAAATCGTCGCGAACAGCGAGGCAAGAGTGAAATTCACGTAGGAGACTCTTCTTGTCGGCCACCTCGAGAGCGTGGGGTAGTGGCGCGCGAAGGCGAGGAAAGCCGCGGGAAGAAAGCTTGCCGCGGCGAACGGGAAGCGCCATGATTCTAGCTGAGGGCCGTGCCCGAACACGGCGGCTAATCCGATTGTCCACAACCCCACTAGAAGGGTGAAGAGAGCAAAAGAGCGATTCGTCGTGCTGTCCACGCGAGCTCGCCACACAAACAGTGCGAGCGCAAATTCGGCAAACGCGACCACAGCAAGAGAAAGTGGAATCATCGCGTTGGATCCGGTAGGTGGGAAGGGAACTCTACTTCCGCGACCGTCCCACCAAAAGTCGTTCGAGGGAAGAGCGTCAACCGAGCTCGATGAAAGTCAGCTATCTCCCTGCAGATTGACAACCCGAGCCCTGTTCCTGCTGGCTTTGTCGTGAAAAAGGGCTCAAAGATCTTTGCTCGGACCGCTGGATCAATGCCTGGGCCCTCGTCGATAACGCGGACGATGACGCGATCGGTGGTAGTTCGTGTCGAGAGGCTCTCTGCCTCGATACTGACCGTCCCGCCGTGCGGTATGGCCTCAATGGCATTTCGTAGTAAGTTGACGAAGAGTTGTACTAACTGGCTAGGATCCCCCTGGATCTCTGGGAGTTCTTCTGGGCACTGGAGGAAGATCTTGACCTGCTGGTCTTGTGCTGCCGGCGAGTGAATCGCAACGATGTCATTGAGTAGTGGCGGCAGAGCAACGGCTCTAAGCTTTCCCCCTTCACTAGGGGCCATGAGACGGAGTCGATCGGCGAGACGAACAATACGAGCTACTTCGATTGGGAGTAGCCTCACTGCCGTGTCGCGATACTCCAGGTCATCGAACCGGTCAGGGAGCATGGAGATGAAGTTGGAGATCGCGGCCAGCGGATTTCTAATCTCGTGGGCGATACCGGCATAGAAGCGAGCCATGATCGCGAGGTGCTCGACTCGCCTCTGGTTTCTCTCGAGTGCCTTGACGTTCGATAGATCGGTAACGACCGCAAGAGCCCCTGTAACCTTCTTTTGATCGTCGTGAAGTACGGCGGTCGAGAGGATCACGTGAAGGATACCCTGAGTAGCGTGGTCGATCGTTGCCTCAACATCTCGCGCATGCCACGAGCCCGTAATCTCCATCGCTAGTGCCCAAGCTATTTCTGAGGGAAGCACATCGAGCTGGGCGCCTAGCTTGTCCTCGCCCAGGCCGAGCAAGTCCTTGGCCGCTGGGTTCAGGCTCGTGATTTTGCCGACTACGTCAACGGCTACGACGGCTGAGTCGAGGGACTCTAAGAGACGATTGGAGTATTCGAGGATCTGGATGCGTTGACTGTAGAGGAGTGCGTTTTCGAGAGCGATGGACGCCAACTCCGCAAGCGACTCAATGAAGGCGAGGTCGTTCTTGAAGTAAGCGTCTCCGCTTCGACGAGGTCCAAGAAGGATCGCTCCTAGCTCTTGCCCCCGTCGACCCAATGTGATAACGACTTCAATCCCAGCGGTACGAAGGGCCTCGTGTGCGATTCGCCTTGCTCCGGCCTCCAGCGCCGGGTTCACGATGATGACATTCGGATTGGGTTGCTCACCCATAAGGGCAGCCAGCTTGGCCATTTCGACAACAGCTGCATTATCAGTCAGCTGCTCGAAGGTCTCGCTCTCGAATCGCCGCACAACCATCACGAACTTTTCGGGTACGAAGGCCTCACTGAGGATCTGTTGCAGGTCTGCGGACAACTCTGCGAGGGGCATAAGACGGCTTAACTGGCGCGTCGCGCTACGCAATGCCGAGGCGTAATCGACACGTCCTCGGTAGAGATAAGGATCGATTACTCGACTGAAGAATCGTTGCGACGGAGCTGACAGCGTAGCGAGCACAACAATCACGACGATCAAAATGTCGGGATGTATCAGGAGCGGCTCGGTTGACCAATTTGGAGCTGCGTGACGTGCGGCTGCGATGAGAAACGCCGAGAGAATTGTAGCCCCGAGCGTATAGGCCAGCCCACGGTTGATGAACACCCGCAAGTCCATTAGCCTATGACGGATAATCGCGTGCGCTACGAGCGCTACGAAAATGACACTGAAATAGGGTCCGAGCCAACTGTGAGTCGAGCGGCCGGTGACCAGCGGCACGACAAGATTCATTCCTATACCGCCTGCCGCCGCAATGATGATTCCAGCGCCGAGGTGCTGAAGCTGCGCACGTGCCAACCCACGAGCCGGTCTCCACTTCTCGATGAAGACTCCCAGAGCCGCTACCCAGGTGATGATGAAGTAAGTGGCAAAGACTGGATGCAAAGGCCCCGATTTCCTTGTCAGACCCTCAGGCGTCAGGACGTTGTCGTAAGTGACGAGAGATGTCGCGAGCGACAGGAAGGCCAGGATCGCACCAGCTATAAACGTACTCCTTAGGAGCCTTATCGATGGCCACTGACTGGGTGTGGGATAGCAACGCGTGAAGCCAAGAAAGGCAGGCGGAATCAAACTCGCGCTGGCAAATGTAAAGCGACCCCACGCGTCAAGATGCGTTCCGCCCTGAAGTCCACCGACGCCGAAAACCCAGCTCGCGAGGCACAGGGTTTGGGCGGCAAACCAACGGTTTACCGAATGGTCGGGGCGAGCTCGCCAAACAAAGGTCGCGAGCACCAAGAGGATTGTGGAAAGTGCGAAGAGGGCTACTTGTGACGCTGTCAACGATCTAGCCCGGGAGGCCGATAATCATAGCTACGTGAGATCCGCCCAGACTGTGAGAGTGGATGAGAGCGTGCCGTACCCTTACGCGACGCGCCTCATTGGCGACGTAGTCCAAGTCGCAATCTGGATCCGGCACCTGATAGTTAATGGTTGGCGAGACCGTCTGATCTCGCAATGTCAGGCATGCCGCGACTATCTGCATTGCACTGCCTGCCGCGAGGGCCTGTCCACACATGGACTTCAATGACGAGACGGGAATGCTCCACGCACGTTTTTGAAAGACTCGTTTAATGCCTGACGTTTCTGCCAAGTCGTAGTCGACCATCGAGTTCCCGTGTGCACAAATGTAGTCGATGTCAGGAGGCGCTAAATCTGCCTGCCTTAGGGCTGTCCCGATTGCACTTGCGACGGCCTCGCCGTTCTCATCGACCTTACGAAGGTGAACCGCTTCACTCGTACTGGTGAAACTGAGGAGTCGCGCGTATATCTTTGCGCCTCGCGCCCGAGCGAATTCCTCGTCTTCGATCACGACAACAGCTGCGCCCTCAGCTAGAACTAGGCCGGACCGAAGCCGGTCGAATGGGCGACTTGCCTCCTCAGGAGGACCTTGCCATCGTGAGAGCACTCCTACAGCGTGAAAGAGAGTGAGCGAGTAAGGCGACAGGGGCGTCTCCGTCCCACCGGCTATCACGGCGGTGGCTTGTCCGCGTCGGATCTCCTCAGCTGCCCACCCGATAGCGTCCAAGCCGGCCGCACACGCCGTCGAAAACGTCGTGGTTTGACCGTGTGCACCCGCGTCTATCGCGATGTGGCTTGTTGCCGCGTGGGCTGGGTACTCGTTTGTCGTCCACGGCAATACGTCCTTACCCTGAAGGAACGCGGCAAAAGTTGACTCTCCCAGATCGACTTGTCCATTCATTGACGTGCCAATGGAGACCTTCAACTGTTCCGGCGGAAGATCCGCGGTGTCGAGACCCGCGTCGAGGCGCGCCATCTTTGCCGCAGCAGTCGCAAACTGGCTGAAGCGGCCAGCCGTTTTTGCCATACGCGCAGGCATCCAGCCGAGCGGATCAAAATCCTTGACCTCGCCAACCACGCGGCAGTCAGCCGGAAGCATCGTGGCGTCGAAGGATGTGGGGGTGCTGATGCCCGATTTCCCGGCCAGCGCGGCGGCCCAGAACTTCTCCACGCCGACTCCGATCGGCGAGACAATGCCAAGGCCCGTGATCACGGGCTGGCGCTTCATAGGACGGGTTGATCTCCGCTGGCGCCCATTCCGTAAATTTGCCTCAAAAACCCAGCGCTTACGTTAACAGGAGAACCCCCCACAAAGGTACAAAAGTTCTCTACCGAGAGAGACTGTTAGAATAGGCGAACCGGCCTTACATGTCCAGGCACCTGGTCGCCCCTCGCCGAGTCACCCGTCGCCAGTTCCTGGCTCTGCCCCTGGCCTTCCTCCTGCCCCCGGTCGGCGGGCTTGGCCGGGGGTGGGCCGCCACCACCTCCGAGGCGCGAAAGGGCACATACACCGCGGACGTCGGCATTCTCTATGGCCTGCTCACCTTCCACCTGGACGGGGTGCTCACCGAGGCGATCGACCGGGCGGGCGGCCGCTACGACGTCTCGATCGCTGGGGAGGGGGATGGCATCGCGAACCGGATCGAGTCCCGCGGGCTCCTTCAGGACGGGCGCTGGGCGCCGCTCGAGGGGAACTCGTGGTTCAGCGTCAAGGGCCGGGAATCGCGCTCGGAGCTCCGGTACGACTGGGTCCGCCGCACTGTCGAGTACCACTTCCGCGGCGAGACCTTCTTCATGCGCCGCCTGCGCGTCGCCGATGACGTCGTGCCGGTGACCGAGGGGGTGCACGTGGACGACTCCATCAGCGCGATCCTCAACTACGCCGACGGCGTCTGGCCCCCGCAGGCGGATGGGGGGCACGAGACCCACGTCGTCCGGCGCAAGCGGCCGGACAACGAGGGCGCGGACGACGCCCAGCGGTTCTATCGCGCCGAGCTGGTGCCGTTCACGCTCAAGGTTGACGCCGATGCAGGCTCGGGCAAGCCCACGGCGCTCTTCGACCTGACGCACTTCTCGTCGTGGGCGAAGAAGGGCGAGCCCGCCCGTGTCACCTTCGGCACCGACAGGCGTCCCGAGCTGCTGTCGATGTCCCTCATCCTCGGCAGCTCCGCGAAGATCGAGCTCCGGGCGCCCTAGATGCACGACCTCGTCACGCTCGGCGAGGTCCTCTTGCGTCTGTCGATTCCGTCGCCCGGCCGCTTCGAAACCGCGCGCCAGCTCGACGTCCAGGTCGGTGGCGCCGAAGCGAACGTCGCGGCGGCCTGCGCCCGGCTCGGCCTGAAGGTGGCCTGGATCTCCGCGCTTCCTGCGAACCCGTGGGGCGAGCGGACCCGGCGCGAGCTCGTGGGTCACGGCGTCGACTGCGCGCACGTCCGCATGACCGAGGGCGCACGCATCGGTGTCTACTTCCTCGAGTACGGCGTGCCCCCGCGGCCGGTCCGCGTGCTCTACGACCGGCGAGACTCCGCCTTCGCCAGGCTCACGGAAGGCGAGGTGGACTGGGAGCCGGTGCGGCGCGCCCGGCTCGTTCACCTCACCGGCATCACCCCGGCGCTCGGCGAAGGCGCCAGGGGGCTCGTGAGGCGCGCGATGCGCGAGGCGCCCGCGTTCTCGTTCGACGTCAACTACCGCGCGAGCCTCTGGTCGCCGGCCGACGCGCGACGGTTCCTGGACACGGTGCTGCCGGACGTCCGCTACCTCTTCCTCGGCCAGGCGGAGGCGCGGACGGTCTTCAACCTCACCGGCACGACCGAGCAGACGCTCGAGGCGCTGGCGCGGCTGGCGCCCCGGGCGACGGTGAGCCTCCAGCTGGGAGAGGCGGGCGCGGCGGTGCTCGACGGCAACCGCCTCTACCGTCCGCGACACGTGCCGGCGGTCCAGGTGGTCGATCCGATCGGCGCCGGCGACGCCTACGCCGCCGGATTCCTCTGGGCCGTGCTCCAGAAGCGCGAGCTCCAGGAGGCGGTGGACGTCGGCACGGCCGTCGGCGCCCTCAAGTGCTCGATGTGGGGCGACATCGCGCTGGTCACGCCGCGTGACGTCGAGGAGGTCCTCGGCGGCGGACCCGACGTCCGTCGTTGATCGCGGC